>Ga0181519_10001797_pt1 | contig 18682 bp, 20 predicted proteins | sample PEATcosm2014_Bin_26_FD_121102 | JGI IMG/M metagenome (GOLD analysis project Ga0181519, IMG submission 121102) | Peatland microbial communities from MTU Mesocosm Facility, Houghton, MI, USA - PEATcosm2014_Bin02_10_metaG | ecosystem: Environmental > Terrestrial > Soil > Wetlands > Peat | place...
CCGGCCAAGGCCGCCAAGGCCACCCCCGCGCCCAAGACCACCAAATCGGCGCCGCTCGCTCCCGTCAAGGCCGCCGCCAAGCCGGCCCCCACCAAGTCCACCGGCCGGGGCAGCCCCCGCCTGGGCGCCGTTCCCTCGTCCCCGCCCAATGCGGTGGGTTCGGCGGCCTCCATCGGACTGCCGCCGCCCAAGCCGCCCGCGCGCGTGGCGCAGGCCGTCAGCCAGAAGGACATCGCCACCGCCACCGAGTACCTGCTGAGCCGCTCGGCCGGACGCAGCGAGGCGCCGGTCATCGTCGACGGCAAGCCGCTGCCCACCGAAGAGCAGATGCTGTCGATGCCCGACTCGGCCTACATGAACGCGGAGCAGCTGGCCTTCTTCCGCCACCGCCTGCAGCAGATCGAGCGCGAGATCCTCAGCAATGCGGATGAAACCACCGAGCACCTGCGCGAAACGGTGATCGTTCCCGACCCGGCCGATCGCGCCACCATCGAGGAGGAGCACGCCCTGGAGTTGCGCACGCGCGACCGCGAACGCAAGCTGCTCAAGAAGGTGCAGGCCTCGCTGGCGCAGATCGAGGCGGGCGAATACGGCTTCTGCGAGGAAACCGGCGACCCCATCGGCGTGCCGCGCCTGCTGGCGCGGCCCACCGCCACGCTCAGCCTCGAGGCGCAGCAGCGCCGGGAGATCAAGCAGAAGCTCTTCGGCGATTGAGCGGCGCCGGGCGCGGCCAATGGCCGCGCGTCGACTCGGCCGGCATGGCCGTGGGCTCCACCCCACCCTGCGAGGTACCACCGATGTCCAATCCCATCGCATCCGGCCGTCGCCGCTTCGTCCTGACCGGTGGCGCCGTCGCGGCGCAGGCGGCACTTGGCCGGGCGGCGCGGGCGGCAGGCGCAGCGCCGCTGGCGGCGCCCACCGTCGATGCGCTGCGCATCAAGATACTGACCGATTCGAGCTACGACACGCCGCGTCCGGGGTCTTCGCCCTGGGTCAAGGTCACGCGCTCGCCCTTCTACTCGGGGGCCGATTACCGCAAGGCCCTGCACAACGAGTGGGGCCTGTCGCTGGCGATCGAGTCGCTGGCGGCCTCGGGCAACCGCACCTTCCTGCTCGACTACGGCTACACGGCGCAGGCCCTGCTCAACAATATCGATGTCCTGGGTTTCGACGCGAGCAAGGTGCAGGCGCTGATCCTGAGCCACGGTCATTTCGACCATTTCGGCGGACTGGTCGGCTTCCTGCGGCAGAACCGGGCCAGGCTTCCGGCGGATGTGGCGCTGTACGTGGGCGGGGAGGACAACTTCTGCAACCGCGTCACGCGCGCCGGCGCGCCGGGGCATTTCTCGGACTGGGGCGTGCTTGACCGGCGCGAGCTCGCGGCCTTGAACGTGCGCATCGTTTCGTGCGAGCAGCCAACGGTCATCGAAGGACAGGCGTTCACCACTGGGGTCATCGCGCGGCGCAGCTTCGAGCACGTGCTGCCCAATACCCTGGTCGAATACGGCATGAAGGACGGGCTGGGCTGCAACATGCCCGCGCCAGCGCAAAGGGCGCAAGGCCAACCGGTGCCCGACGAACATCTCAACGAGCACGCCACCTGCTTCCACCTGAAGGATCGCGGGCTCGTGGTCATTTCCTCCTGCGGCCATTCGGGGATCGTCAATACGGTGCTGCAGGCGCAGGAGGTGTCGGGTGTGCGCAAGCTGCACGCCGTGGTGGGCGGCTTCCATCTTTTTCCGGCCGATGAAGAGTACCTGCGGCGCACGGTGAGCGAGCTCAAGGCCCTGGACCCCGACGTCGTCATTCCGCTGCATTGTTCCGGCCCGGGATTCGTGGCGGCGATGCGCGACATGCTCGGCGACCGCCTCCTCACCTCGACCACCGGCACCGAGTTCGCTTTCGGCGCCTGATGGTCGCCGGCGTGAACGCAGCGTCGGCCCCGTCGATGCGCGCCTTGGGCGCGCGGCTTGCCGGCTCGGTCGCCGTGGTCGCGATGGCGCTGCTGGGCCCTTCTGACGCGGCACGCGCGCAGGATCCGGCGTCCGACGAGCCTGCCCGGCTCATGAACGACCTGATGACGGGCAAGACCCCGGTGGGCGGTCCGTTCACGCTGCGCGACACGGCGGGCCGGCAGCGCAGCCTTGCCGAGTTCCGCGGCAAGGTGGTGCTGCTGGTGTTCGGCTATACCGGCTGCCCGGACGTCTGCCCCGCCGAGCTCGCGGAAGTCGCGCGGCTGCTGGACACGCAGGACGCCGACGGCACGCGCCTGCAGGCCATCTTCATCACCCTGGATCCGGAACGCGATACCGCGGCGATCCTGCGCGACTATGTCGCGGCGTTTCATCCGCGGCTGCTGGCCTTGCGGGGGAGCGCAGAGGAAACGCGGGCGCTGGCCAGGGCATACAAGGTGGCTTACCGCCGCGTCGCGCAGCCGGGCTCGGCCGTCGCGCTCGTGGACCACAGCGCCTTCATCTACGTGCTCGACCGCGCAGGGAAGTTCGTGGCATTTTTCCCGCCGGGAACGGAGGCGGGGCGCATGGCGGTAATGCTGCGGGAACTGGGGGTCGATGCCGCCCAGCGCTAGCGCGCGGGATCCTGCTCGCGGGCGGCGGCGGCGCACGGAACAGGACCTCGGGCAGCACGCACACGCCGTACCCCGTCGCCAGGAGGCTGCGCGTGGCCTCGTGGCAGGCACGCCCAGCCTGAACGCGCCCGAGTTCTCGCACAGCTCCTCGCCGAGCTGCGCGGTGCCGGTGAATTCGACCTACGATTCGGCGGGGTGATTCCGTCGCTTGCGCGGGTGACGACGAACCAGCCGAGGACGTCCGGGGTGGAGGTCAGTTGCCGGTTTTGGGCAGTGCTGCGACCTTCACCCCGGCCCGGCGCGCAGCATCTCGTGCACGTCGTTCGTCATGATCGCCAGGAATGCCAGCAGCGCGATGTACGCCGCCCCGTAGGTGATCTTGGCCTCCTTGCTCACCCCGTAATACGCCTGATTCTCCGGCGCGGCCGGGTCGTATTTCCACGCCTTGATGACCTGGGGAATCGCCAGTATTCCCATGAGGATGAGCACGGGGCTGGGGTTGAGCAGGAAAATGAAAGCCAGCACGGGGGCCCCCAGCAGCCAGATCTTGGGACTCAGGACCGCGGTGATCCGCCCGCCGTCGAAGGGAGAGAGCGGAATCAGGTTGAACAGGTTGAGGAAGAAACCCGAGTAGGACAGCGCCAGCAGCAGGCCGCTGCCGGTATCGCGCGCGACGAAGTAGCAGGCCAGCGCCCCCACCGTGCCCATGACGGGCCCGGCCAGCCCGATATAGGCCTCCACCTCGGCGTTGTGCGGCAGTTCCTTGAGATCGATCCACGCGCCGACGAAAGGAATGAATGTGGGGGCGCCCACGGCCAGGCCTTTTTGCCGCGCGGCGATATAGTGGCCCATCTCGTGGACGAAGATCAGCAGCACGAAGCCCACGGCATACCACCAGCCGTAGATGAACGCATAGACGATCACCGAGAGCAGCATGCTGCCGCCCGTGAGCAGCACCTTTCCCAGCTTGCCGGCGGTAAGCAGAAGCATCAGCAACTTGATCATGGCGTGGGCTTTTTGACTCCTTGACGCCCGTACTTTACCGGCAAGGCGGCGATTCGATCGCAAGAAACCGGGTGTGCCGGAAGACAGGGCTCGCTATATTGGCCTGCCGTCACCACCGAGGTCCCTCATGCCGCCCATCGACGAGATCCTGCTGCGCGCCCAGCGCCACGCCACGCAATTTCTCGACAGCCTCGACACCGGCCCGGTAGGTGCGACGGCAACCATTGCCCAGTTGCGCGGTCGGCTCGACCTGCCCGTGGCCGATCGCGGGGTAAACGCGATCGAGGTCATCGACGAGCTCGTGGCGGCGACCCAGGGCGGCCACCTGGGTTCGGCGGGCGGCCGCTTCTTTGCCTGGGTGATTGGCGGTGCACTGCCCTCCGCGCTCGCCGCGGACTGGCTGGTTTCCACGTGGGACAACAATGCCGCAATGGCGGCCTGCGCCCCGGCAGCGGCTGTCGTGGAAGAAATTGCGGGTCGCTGGGTCAAGGAGATCCTCGGCCTGCCCCGCTCGGCATCCTTTGCGTTCACGACGGGCTGCCAGATGGCGCACACCACCTGCCTGGCGGCGGCGCGGCACGCGCTGTTGCGCGATCGGGGCTGGAACGTCGAGGTCGATGGCCTCTCGGGTGCGCCCCCGGTGCGGGTCCTGGCGACCGAGCAGCACCACGGATCGGTGACCCGTGCGCTGCGGATCCTGGGTCTTGGTTCGCGATGCCTGGAACCGCTGGCCACGGACGCGACTTCGCGCCTCACGGCCGCGACATTGCGCGAGGCACTGCGCAGGTCGGCGGCGCCGACCATCGTGGTGCTCGATGCCGGCGACTTGAATGTCGGCGCGTTCGACCCGTTTGCCGAGCTCGTCCCGCTTGCGAAGGCCGCCGGCGCCTGGGTGCACGTGGACGGCGCCTTCGGCCTGTGGGCGCGCGCGAGCCCGCAGTACCGGCACATGGCGGCCGGAATCGAAGCCGCGGACTCGTGGGCCACGGACGCGCACAAATGGCTCAATACGCCCAAGGATATCGGCATCGCCGTCGTGGCCGATGCGCAGGCACACAAGGCCGCGATGGCCATCGATGCGAGTTACCTGTCAAGCACCGGCGAAGCCCGCGACCCGATGGACTGGACGCCCGATTGGACGCGCCGCGCGCGCGGTTTTCCGGTCTACGCGGCGCTGCGCGAACTCGGACGCGATGGGCTGGCTGGCCTGATCGATCGCTGCTGCGAGCATGCCGGCGCATTGGCCGCAGGCCTGGCGGCGTTGCCGGGCGTGGAACTCGTGGCGCGCCCGGTGCTCAATCAGGGGCTGGTGCGGTTCCTGGATGAAAGGGCGCAGGCGAACCAACGGGATCACGACGAGCGCACCGACAGGATGATCGATGCCATCAATCGTGAAGGGACGGCTTTTTTCAGCGGCACCACCTGGATGGGGCGGCGCGCGATGCGCATCAGCGTCGTCAACTGGAGAACCACCGCCCGGGACATCGAACGAACGATAGGGGCGGTGGCGGGCTTGCTGGGGTCGGCCGGTGTACGGCCGTAGGATCCGGCGTCCTACTCGTGCGTTTCGGTGGCCGCGACCTTGTCGTGCGTCTTGGCCACTTCCACCGGCACGCCCTTGAAGAAGTTCATGGCCTGGCGGAGCTGGTAGTCGTCGGCGCTGCCGAATTCGTAGCGGTGCGCGTTGACCGGGGCATGGGGTTCGGCCTTGTCGGTGCCCGGCTTGTCCCCCGCCTTGTCGGCCGTCTTGTCCGCGGGCTTGTCGGCCGCCGCCGGCACGGCCGGCGTGGTGGTGTTGATGAGGTGATTGGCCAGGTCGGCCTCGCGCACGGCAAGGCCCGCGAAATTGCCTTCGGCCGTGTCGTCGACGACGAGGTCGGGGACGATGCCCTGGGCCTGGATCGAGCGGCCGCTGGGCGTGAAATACCGCGCCGTGGTGAGCTTGATGGCGGCGGGGTTTTCGCGGTCGTTGCGGATCTGGATTACGCTCTGCACGGAACCCTTGCCGAAGGTCTGCGTGCCGATGAGCTGGGCGCGCTTGTGGTCCTGCAGGGCGCCGGCGACGATTTCCGAGGCCGAGGCGCTGGCGCCGTTGACCAGCACCACCATGGGCACCGTCTTGACGGCCGGATTGAGGCGGGCCAGGGGGTCGTCGTTGCTGCCGCGCAGATAGTCGGTTGGCGCGGCCACGAACTTGCGGTGGGCGTCTTCGGTGCGGCCCTCCGTGGAGACCACGGTGGCGTCGGCGGGCAGGAACACTGCCGCAACCCCCACGGCCCCATTGAGCACGCCACCCGGATCGTTGCGCAGGTCGAGCACGAGGCCCTTCAGGGGGCCGGCCTTGTACAGCTCGTTGATCTGCTTGACGAGATCCTCGGTCGTGCGGTCCTGGAACTGGGAGATGCGCACGAAACCATAGCCCGGCTCGATGATGTGGGCCTTGACCGACTGCACGCGAATGATGTCGCGGACGATCTTGATCTCCAGGGGCAGGGCCTCGCCCTTGCGCGCCAGCGTGAGCAGGATGGGCGTCTGGGGCTTGCCGCGCATGAGCTTGATCGCGTCGGCCAGGCTCATGCCGCGGGTGAACTTGTCGTCGATCTTGATGATGAGGTCGCCGGCGTGGATGCCCGCGCGCGCCGCCGGCGTGTCATCGATGGGGGCGATGACCTTGATGGCGCCGTCCTCGGCGCCGACCTCGATGCCCAGCCCGCCGAACTCGCCCTGCGTGCCGATCTGCAGGTCGCGATACGCCTCGCCGTCGAGGAAGGCCGAGTGCGGATCGAGTCCGGCCAGCATGCCGGAGATGGCCTCCTGCAGCAGCTTCTTGTCTTCGACGGGCTCGACGTAATTGGCCTTGATGGCGCCGAAGACGTCGGTGAACTCGCGCAGCTCCTCTATGGGCAGCACCGTTCGCGCGTCGCGAAAGGCATACGCCGTCACGCCATAGCTGATGGACACACCGGCAATCAGGCCGGCCCCGACCAATCCCCAACTGCGCAAACGACCGCTCATCGAACCTCCAGATGCCCCGATCCAACGCCCGCCGCACCACATGTCCGGCGGCCGGATCGCGGACAGATTACCGCGCCACGGCCCACGCCTGGGGGTCAAATGGACGACCCTGGTACCGCATCTCGAAGTATAGGCCCGATTGGGCGTTTCCCCCCGTGTTGCCCACCTCGGCAATGACCTCGTCGGCAGCCACTTCTTCCCCCACGCTGTGGAGCAGCGTTTCGTTGTTGGCATAGACGGAAAGGAACCCCTCGCCATGGTCCAGGATGAGCAGGTTGCCGAAGCCCCGCAGCCAGTCGGCGAAGACCACCCGGCCGGCAGCCACCGCGTGCACGGGTGCGCCGGCATCCGCACGGATGAACACGCCCTTCCAGGCCGGAGCGCCATCCTGTGGCTTGCCGTCCTCTCCCAATCGCGCCGCACCATAGCGCGAGCCGATGGCGCCCTGCACCGGCAGCACCAGCTTGCCGCGCAGGCGCGCAAACCGGGTCGACGAAGGAGGCTGGAAGTGGTCGTCGGCGCCGCCTGCCGCCCTTTCGTCCGCCGTACCCGGCCGTCCGTCCGGCGACGCCTTGGACCGCGCCTGCGCGCGGCGCCGCGCCTGGTCCGTGAGCACCTTGCCGATCTGCTCGATGACATTGCCCAGGCGCGCGTCGTCGCGCTCGAGGCTTGCAACCGACTGGCGCTGCTTGGCGATCTCGTTGGCGAGCCGGGTGAGCGCCGCACGGCGGACCGCCTCCTGCTTGAGGAGCTGGGTCCGGCTGGAGCGCTCGTCGGCGTCGATCCTGTCGAGCTCGGCGCGCCGCTGCACGGACTCGCGCTCCAGCGCGGCCAGCTCGGTGCGCCGGTCGCTGAGCTCGCCGATGCGGCGCACCCGCTCGCGAATGACACTGTCGAGGTAGGCGGCGTCGAAGCGGCTGCGGGCCGCGGCGGCCGGATCGGCGATCGCCTGCAGGTCCGGACAGCGGCTCAGCAGGTATTCGTCGCGCAGCGCCAGCCCCAGGCCGGAGGCGTGCGCGCCCTGGGCCGTGGCGGCGGCGCGCTCGGAGGCCTGCAGCTCGCCGATGCGTTTCTCCACGACGCGGCGCGAGGCCGCCAGTTGCTGCAGGTGGCGGTTGGCCGTGGATATGGCCGTCTCGGAGGCGGCCAGGGCATCGGCGGCCTCCGAGTGGGCCGACTCCTTCGACGCGAGGGATTTCTTGAGCTGGGCGAGCCGGGACTTGAGTTCGCGCTGCTCCGATTGCAGTTCCTGCTGGTGCTTGGCCGTGGCCGTGGGGGCCTTGGCGGGATCGGCGGCGACCTTGGCCGGGGCAGCGTGCTTGCGACCCGCCGCCGCGGTGGCGGGCGGCGCCTGCGGGTCGGCGATGGCAGAGGCGGCGGTGAGCGCGGCCGCGAGCGCCAATGCCCAGCCGGCAAGCCGGCGCGCCGGGCCGCAACGGCAACCGGGTTTCAAACCGGTGCGGCCTTCCCCTGGGCCGCAACGGCCGCGGTTGCGCGGGCGATTTCCTCGGCGTCGCCCAGGTAGTAGCGCTGCAGCGGCTGCATCTGCGCGTCGAACTCGTAGACCATGGGCCGCCCGGTGGGGATGTTGAGCGCGACGATCTGCTCGTCGGAAATGCCTTCGAGGTGCTTGATGAGGGCCCGCAGGGTGTTGCCGTGCGCGACGACGATGCCGCGCCGGCCCCGGCTGACCGCCGGCGCGATGGAATCGTTCCAGAAGGGTATGACGCGCGCCACGGTGTCCTTGAGCGATTCGGTGCGCGGAACCTGGCCGGGCGTGAGATGGCGGTAGCGCGGATCGCGGCCCGGCCAGCGCGGATCGTCGTCGGCGAGGGCATCGGGGGCGACGTCGTAGGCGCGGCGCCACAGCAGGACCTGTTCCTCGCCGAAGCGTTGCGCCGTCTCGGCCTTGTTCAGCCCCTGCAGGGCGCCATAATGGCGTTCGTTGAGCCGCCAGCTGTGCACGGTCGGCAGCCACATCTGGTCGAGGACATCGAGCGCGATCCACAAGGTGCGGATCGCCCGGCGCAATACCGAGGTATACGCCAGGTCGAAGGCGAAGCCTTCCTGGCGGATGAGCTCGCCGGCGGCCCGTGCCTCGGCGCGGCCGGTATCGGTGAGATCGACATCGGACCAGCCGGTGAAGCGGTTTTCCCGGTTCCACTGGCTTTCCCCATGGCGCAACAGCACAAGCTTGTGGGCGCTCATTTTCCCTTGTCCCGTTCCCGAGCCATCGGCCCCCGTTGACGCCGCGCCGATCGGCGGCCCGGCGGCCCGGCGCAGGGGCACACGGGCGCATTCTATAATCCCCCCCTGCGCGTGCCGATGTCGGCACGCGATGCCCGCCCCTTGCCGGCCGTGCCGGCTCCGGGCCCAACCGGGGCGCAGGCTGCCGTGCCGGGCCTTGGAAGACCGCGCAACATGACCGTCAAGTTCCTGCTGGACAACTACTACCTCGTCCTTGCCCTCCTGGTGAGCGGGGGATTCCTGGCGTGGCCGATCCTGCGCGGCCGGGCGGGCGGCCCCAAGCTGGGCACGCTCGCGGCCACGCAGCTCATGAACAAGCGCGACGTGCAGATCGTCGACGTGCGTTCGGCCGCCGAGTTCGGCACGGGCACCCTGCGCGATGCGCGCAACCTGCCGCTCGAGGAGGTTGCGGCGCGGGCCGCCGAACTGCGCAAGGACAAGCCGGTGATCGTGGTCTGCGAAGCGGGGCGGCGCGCTGCCCTTGCCGCGGTGAAACTGCGTTCGGCCGGCATCGGCGAGGTCTACATTCTCGACGGGGGCCTGTCCGCGTGGCGCGCGGCCGGGCTGCCCGTGGCCAAGGCGGCCTGAGCGGGCGCCACCAACTCCCTTTCGAGGACACAGGGACACGACCATGACGGCACGCGTACGCATGTACAGCACGGGGGTCTGCGGCTACTGCATGCGGGCCGAGGCGCTGCTCAAGGCGCGCGGCGTCGAGGGCATCGAGAAGCTGCGGGTCGACCTTGACCCCGCCTTGCTGGCCGAGATGGTCGAGTCCACGGGGCGGCGCACCGTGCCGCAGATATTCATCGGCGACCGGCACGTGGGCGGCTACGAGGACCTGGCCGCCATCGACCGCGAGGGCGGCCTGCAGGCGCTCCTGGCCGGTTGACCGCGCCGCGCCTGCCGGGCGCCGGCCCCGGTCCCCTGCCAAAACCCTTTCACCACCCGTCCGGCGACCGCCGGCACCGTTCACCGCACCGAGGCATGCCATGACCACCAACAACCCGTCCACCCCGACCGGCGCCGCGCCCCAGGGTCCGATATTCCAGCTGCAGCGCGTCTACCTCAAGGACGCGTCGCTGGAAATGCCCAACGCGCCGCAGATTTTCCTGGAGCAGGGCACGCCGCAATTCGAGGTGCAGCTGGACGTCAGCCACGAGGACGTCGTCGAGGGCGTGCGCGAGATCATCGTTCGCGTCACGGCCACGGCGCGCGTCAACGACAAGGTCCTCTTCCTCGTCGAGGCCAAGCAGGCGGGCATCTTCGAATTGCGCGGCATACCGCAGGACCAGCTGCCCGCGGTGCTGGGCATCGTCTGCCCCGGCATCATCTACCCCTACCTGCGCGCCAACGTCGCCGACCTGCTCACGCGCACCGGACTGCCCCCCATCCACCTCGCGGAAATCAATTTCGAGGCGCTCTACCAGCAGAAATCCGGTCAGGGCGCCGCCGGACTCGTGATACCGCCCACCTCGCAGACGCGCCAGTAAGGCGGCGCCCGGGACACGGCCCGCCTCGCGCGCGCAAGCGGCCATGCGCATCGCCATATTGGGTGCCGGCGCGTGGGGAACCGCCCTCGCCGCCACCCTGGCCCGGCGCCACGACACCGTGCTGTGGGCGCGCAGCGCGCCGCAGGCCGCGCAGATCGCGGCGGACCGTTGCAATGCGCGCTATCTGCCGGGGCACGCCCTGCCCCCGGAACTGCGCATCAGCGCCGACCTGGGCGAGGCCCTGGCACACGCGGCCGGCGACCTTGTCCTGGTTGCCGTGCCGATCGCGGCACTGCGCCCCCTGCTCGAACAGGTCCGCTCGGCCGCCTTCGGCGGATCCCTCGCGTGGTTGTGCAAGGGGCTGGAACGTGAATCGGGGCTGCTCGCACACCAGATCGTTGCCCAGATGCTGCCGGGCGTGGCGGCCGGCCCCCTGTCGGGACCGAGCTTTGCCGAGGAAGTGGCGCGCGGCCTGCCCACCGCCCTGGTGGCGGCCGGCGAGCCTGCCTTTTGCGAGGCCGTCACGGCGGCCGTGCATGGCGCCAAACTGCGCGTGTACTCGAGCGACGACGTGGTGGGGGTGGAGGTCGGCGGGGCCGTGAAGAACGTCCTGGCGATCGCCACGGGCATTGCCGACGCCCTGCAACTGGGGCTCAATGCGCGCGCGGCCCTCATCACGCGCGGACTCAACGAGACGCGGCGCTTCGGCATCGCCCTGGGCGCGCACAGCGAGACCTTCACCGGCCTGACCGGACTGGGCGACCTCATCCTCACCTGCACGGGCGACCTCTCGCGCAACCGGCGCATCGGCCTGGCCCTGGGCTATGGCGTGCCCCTGGCGCGGGCCGTCGCCGATCTGGGCCACGTGGCCGAGGGCGTCTGGTCGGCCCCCGCCATCGTGGCGCGCGCACGGGCCCTGGGGGTGGAGATGCCCATCAGCGCCACGGTGTGCGACGTGCTCGAGGAGCGGATCCGGGTGGGCGAGGCCGTGGAGCGGCTGCTGGCGCGCGACCCGCGGGCCGAGCGCAGCTAGCGAGGCAGGAGGTGCGCATGGATCGCGTGCGGCAGGGGCGATGGATCGTTGCGGGTCTCGCAGTTCTGGCCTTGGCAGCGGGTGGCTATGGCACGTACCGCGCCGGGTGGTTCGGCGCCACCGCGCCCGAACTGCCGCAGGGGCAGTCGCTCGAGGCGGCCGAGCTCGAGCCGCTTGCCCGGCTGCCGGATTTTTCGCTGCGCGGCGGCGCCGGAGCTTTCACGCTCGCCGATCTCAAGGGGCGCTGGGCCTTCGTGTTCTTCGGCTATACGAATTGCCCCGATGCCTGCCCGGCGACGCTGGGCATCCTCAATCACCTGCAGGAAACTCTGCGCGCGCGCGGCGTCGTGCCGCCGCGGATCGTGTTCGTATCCCTCGATCCGCAGCGCGATACGCCGGCCGTGCTGCAGCGCTACGCCGCAGCCTTCGGCACGGACACGGTGGGCGTCACCGGGGACGCCGCCGCCCTGGCGGACCTGCTCGCTTTCTTCGGCGTGAGCTTCGAGCGCAAGCCGGGCAGCGACGCCACCGGCTACACGCTCGACCACACCACCAATTTCTTCCTGGTGCGGCCCGATGGCCGCTGGCTGGCCACCTTTGCCCCCGCCGATGACGGCGACACCGTCCTGGCCGACACGGAAACCTTGATGGCCTTGCCGCACAATTAAGATGGATTCGGATCAGGCGCCGCCGGCATAGCCGTTCTGGCGCCACGCTTCGAAGACGACGACGGCGACCGCGTTGGAAAGATTCAGGCTGCGGTTGCCGGGGCGCAGGGGCAGGCGCAGGCGCTGGTCGGGCGGTACGGAATCGAGGACGTTTTGTGGCAGGCCGGCCGTCTCGGAGCCGAAGACCAGCCAGTCGCCGGGCCGGAAGGCCACAGCGCCGAAGGGGCGCTCGGCGCGGGTGCTGAAGGCGAAGACCCGTGCCGGATCGGGCCGTTCGGTGTCGCGCCAACGCTGCGGACTGGCATGCACACGCAGCGGCGCGAACTCGTGGTAATCGAGGCCGGCGCGGCGCATCTTGGCGTGGTCGATGGGGAACCCCAGGGGCTCGACAAGATGCAGTTGCGCCCCGGTATTGGCGCAGAGGCGGATCACGTTGCCGGTGTTGGGCGGTATCTGCGGCTCGACGAGGACGACATTGAACATGGCCCTGCCATTATGGCGTGCGTGCGACCACGCCGTTGGTGATCCAGGCCGCCCCGGCAGCCTTGAGTGCCGCGGCCGCGGCATCGAGCGTGGATCCGGAGGTGAGCACATCGTCGACCAGCACCAGGCGCAGTCCGGCAACCGCCGGACCGGCCAGGAATGCGCCGCGCACATTGGTGCGCCGCTGCGCCAGGCGCAAGCCTTGCTGGCTCGCGCCCTGGCGCGTGCGCACCAGGGCATCGCGCAGCAAGGGGCGCTGCAGGCCCACGGACAGCGCGCGGGCGATTTCCTCGGACTGGTTGTAGCCGCGCTCGCGCAGGCGCGGCGCGGCCAGCGGCAGGGGCACCACTGCGTCGTGCGCGGTGCCCTGCAGCCGCTCGGCGAGCAGGGCGCCGAAGGCAAGGCCCAGGTCGAGGCGGCCATGGAACTTGAGTGCGGCGATCATCGCATCGACGGGAGGAGCGTAATCGGCCAGGGCGAGGGTCGCATCGAAGCGGGGCCAGCGGACGAGGCAGCTGCCGCAAATGGCCACGTCCGGAACGGGCGCGCCGGGCTGCCCGGAGCACAGCGCGGGCAGGCGATTGGCGCAGAGGCGGCAGCGGGCCGCACCGGCAGCAAAGTAATCGGTTCGGCAGGGCGCGCAAACCGGCGCGCCCGCGGGGTTGCCCGGCGCGATGCCGCAGACCACGCATGCCGGGGCCAGCAATCGGCGCAGGCCGGCGCGCAGCGATTGCAGGCGGGCAAATGGCATGGTGCGGAACTCCGGCCCCCGAAGCGCGGCAGCCTATACTGCGCGGCGGCTCCCCTGCACTACCGCTGCCAGCGGCCACGGCGCGCCACACCCGCGCCGGGCGCCTGCGGCCGACCCGAGTGCCCGGCGGGCCGGGCGAGCACCCATGAAAGCCACAGTCCGGCCTTGAGCGCCACGATCCATCCGCGCCCGTGACAGCCCACCGCGTAGACGCCAGCATCGCAACCGTGCGCCGCCAGTTCGAAGCCCGGGCGGCGCGTTTTGCCCGGCACGATGCGCTCGTGCGCGAAATCGCCCGCCGCATGTTCGAGCGCCTGAGCTTCATGCGCCATCCTGCCGCGCTCGTCCTCGATCTGGGCTGCGGCGCCGGCGCCTGCCGCGACGCCCTGCAGGGCCGCTTCCCGCAGGCGCAGTGGCTGGGCGTGGACCTTTCCGCGGCGATGCTGCGGGCCGCCCAGGCCGCCGTGCCGTGGCGCCAGCGCGCTGGCGCCTGGCTGGGCGCGGCGCGGCCCGGCCTGCTGGCGTGCGCCGATGGCGAGCGCCTTCCCCTGGCCGATGCCTCGGTCGACCTCGTCTTCTCCAACCTCATGCTCCACTGGCACCCGGCGCCGCACGCGGTGATTGCGGAGATCGCGCGCGTACTCAAGACGGGCGGCCTGGTGCTCTTCAGCAGCTATGGCCCCGATACCGGCAAGGAGCTGCGGGAGGCCTGCGCCCTTGCGCTGCCCGAGGCGCGGCCGCTCCCCAGCATCGACATGCACGATTTCGGCGACATGCTGGTCGAGTCGGGTTTCGAGGCGCCCGTCATGGAGGTGGAGAACCTGCAACTGAGCTTTGCCTCGGCGCATGCCCTTCTGACCGAGGCGCGGGCACTGGGCGGCAACCCGCGAGGCGATCGGCCCAAGGGGCTGCCCTCCGGGGCCCGGGCGCGCGCGCTGCTCGACGCCCTGGAAGCGGGGCCACGGGTGCAGGGCCGCCTGGCCTTGAGCTTCGAAGTGGTCATCGGCCACGGCTGGAAGGCGGCGCCGCGGCGCGATGTGCAGACCATTGCGATGCCGCGGCGGCGGGGCAACCCGGCGTAAGGGCCCGGTGCCGCGCAGGCGGCGGTGGCCAGAGGCGCGCAAATGCGCGAAACTTGCGCCGGGAACCGGAAGCGGAAATGGGGGGCGCATGAGCCAGGAAGTACGCGGCGGGCGGTGCCTGTGCGGCGCGGTGCGGTTCCGCGCGCAGGGCGCCCACAACTGGATCGTGCATTGCCATTGCGAGAGCTGCCGGCGCGCCACCAGCGCGGGCTTCACGACCTACGTGGGCTACCCGACCGGGGCGGTTGCCTGGACGGCCGAGGCGCCGCGCCCCTTCCATTCCTCGCCGGGCGTCACCCGCTCCTTCTGTCCGCATTGCGGATCGCCCATGAGCTTTGCGGGCGAGCGCTGGCCCGGGGAGATCCACCTCTTCGCCGCCAGCTTCGACGATCCCGGCGCCCTGGTGCCGCAAAAACACGTCTATACCGAGGAACAACTGCCCTGGGTGCACCTGGACGATGGCCTGCCCCGCGAGTGACCCGGGCGTTATCTATGAACGCGCTACGGCCAAAACGTGCCAAGGAGCGCAGTCTGATTTACGCTAAGGGCGAAGCCAAGCCGCGCCGTGCCGGTCGAGCCTGTTCGTGAGGAGCATCAGATGGATGAGACCGTCAGCAAAGTCCACGCCAGCCGGCTAGCCCAGGCGTTCAACCTGGCTGCCGCGCGCGGCTGGGTGCTGGCCCCGCGGCCGATCACGGTTGCCGAACTCGGTGCGGGCCTGCCCCTGGCCGACAGCGCCGCGGCGGGATCGCGCGGCGGAATCGAACAAGGCAGCGCGCTCATCGCCTATTTCGTTCGGCGCGAGCGCATCGTCCTGCCGGCGGCCATCGTCATGGTGGGCAGCAAGGACCTGCTCGACTGGGCCAACTTCAACGTGACCCGCTCCGCGCCGGGAATCGGCCGTGAGATCTTCACCAACGCGGATGGCGACACCGTGCTCGTCCTGACGGCCGCGGCGGTGAAAGCGGCCGTTTGAGGCGGCGCGGCCGGCAATCGCTCAATCCCTGCGTCATTGCGGGCGGCGGCAGGCGCCGTGACCGGGCCGTTTGACGTCATCGTCGTCGGCCTGGGCGCCGTCGGCAGCGCAACCGCCTGGCAGCTGGCCCGACGCGGCGCGCGCGTGCTGGGCATCGATCGTTTTTCCCCGCCCCACGACCGCGGCTCGAGCCACGGATCGACCCGCATCACCCGCCTCGCCGTGGGCGAAGGCCCGCAATACGTTCCGCTGGTGCGGCGCTCGCACCAGATCTGGCGCGAGATCGAGGCGGCCACAGGCGAAGCGCTTTTCCAGCAGACCGGCGGCGTCGTCATCGGCGCGCAGGCCGCACCGGGCGCCGTGCACGGACAGGACGACTTCGTTGGGCAAACGATCGAGATCGCCCGGCGCCACGGCATCGCGCACGAACTGCTCGATCCGGACGCGCTGCGCGCGCGCTTCCCCGCGTTCGTTCCGCAGGGCAACGAGCGCTGCTATTTCGAACCCGAGGCCGGTTTCCTGCGCCCCGAGGCCTGCGTGGGTGCCCAGCTGGCACTCGCAAGGCAGGCCGGCGCGCAGATCCGGGTGAACGAGCCTGTGCTGGGCTTGGAGGGCACGGATGTCGCAGTGAAGGTGCGCACGGCGCGCGACACCTACACGGCTGCCCAGTGCATCGTGTCGGCGGGCGCGTGGGTGCCGGGACTGATGGGCCCGCCCTTTGCCGGCGTCTTGCGCGTGCAGCGCCAGACGCTTTTCTGGTTCGACGCCGAAAACGCGGGCGGCTTCGCGCCGGGGAAATTCCCCGTCTTCATCTGGGTGCATGGCCCGCGCACCGCCGATGCCTTCTATGGCTTCCCCACGGCCCCGGGGCCCGCAGGCGTGAAGATCGGCACCGAGCAGGACGAGATCGACACCGATCCGGACACCATGCAAAGGTCGGTGCTGCCGGAGGAAGCGGCCATTGCGTATGCCCGCCATGTGCAGGGCCGCCTGGCCGGAATTGGCCCCCGGCTGCTGGCGGCGGCGGCCTGCCCGTATACGGTTGCGCCGCAATCGCGTTTCGTGATCGCACGCGCGCCACGCGTGCCCCGCGCGATCGTCGTATCGGCCTGCAGCGGCCACGGCTTCAAGCATTCGGCGGCATTGGGGGAGGCGCTGGCCGAGCAGGCGCTCGATGGGGGTTCGGCGATTTCGCTGGCGGACTTTGGCTTGGGCGCCTGAGGGAGCGGGAATCTCCGCCGGCTGTCGCCCAGACGCCGGCTCAGCGCCGCGCCAGCGCCATCACGGCGGCAAAGCCCACGAAGACGCCGCCGGTAAGCCGATTGAAGGCGCGCAGCACGGTGGCGCGCCGCAGGTATGTCGACAGTTGCCGGCCACTGCCGGCATAGACCATGTACCAGGCGATCTCGATGACGCCGAAAGTCGCCAACAGGATCGCGAACTGGGGCAGCTGGGCTTTGTCCGGTTCGATGAACTGGGGCAAAAAGGCCGCCGCAAAAAGTATCGCCTTGGGGTTGCTCGCCGCGACGAGGATTCCCTGGCGGAACAAGGCGCCACGCCCTCTGCCTGCCACGGGATCCGGCGCATCCTCGGTGCTGTCCGCCGGCACGGCCGCGCGCCAGCTGCGGATTCCCAGGTAGGCGAGGTAGGCTGCGCCGGCCCAGCGCAGCGCGTCGAACACGGCGGGAAAGGCCTGCAGCAAGGCGCCGAGGCCGGCCGCCGAAATCGCGAACATCGCTACCAGGGTAAGCAGGCAGCCGGCCATGGTGGCGAGCGATGCGCGGAAGCCGTGGCGCGCGCTGCTGCTCATGACGAGGAGCATGTTGGGGCCGGGGGTGGCGCTGACGAAGAACGTCATCACGACAAAGAGCCACCAGGTCTGCAGGGGCATGGGCAAATCCGTGGTTTCGGGCCGGAGGAACATCGCCCGTCCGGTCGCGCCGGCAGGCCGGGGGTCGCGCGCCGCCTTCGGCGATTCGCTGGGCCATATTATTGCAGCATCGCGGGTATGCTCGGCCGGATACCCCGCGGCAGGCTGGGTCAAAGGACGCGGATGCAGGCAACAGCGCACTTCGAGTGGGGCGACGGGACGAAAATCGAGATCGCCTGCCATTGGAACGAGGACGGCTCGATCGCCGAGGGCTCGGGCATCGCGCAGCGGATCTATTTTTCGGACGAATTCGCCGCCGCCTGGGAATCGGACCCGGTGCGCTTCGTGGTGCGCTCCGACGAGGATCCACGCATCGAGCGCGAGCTGCTCCTGGACACCGCCAGCGGGGCCATCCACACGCAGCCCCTGAAGCGCCGATCGAAAAGCGCCTGCCACACGCCGCGTTGAATCCCGGGCATGCACATCGCCGACCTGCGCCGACAGCTCTCTGACCGCGGCGCCCGCCCCGATCACGTGGATCGCGTGCTGCGGCGCTGGCTGCAGGGCCTGGCGCAGGACAGCCGGCACCGGCGCGTCGGGGACTTTCTGGGCAAGGCCGTGCGCGACGAACTGCCGGCCCTGCTGGCATCCTGGAGCGGCCTGGCGCGCCTCGTCGAACAGCATCCGGGCGAGGATGGCTCGGCGCGGCTGCTCGTCGCCCTGCACGACGGGCAATCAATCGAGAGCGTATTGCTGCCGCGCGGCGGGCTGTGCGTGTCCACGCAGGTGGGGTGCGCGGTGGGATGCGTATTCTGCATGACCGGCCAGGGCGGCCTCGTGCGCCAGCTGGGCAGCGCGGAGATCGTCGCGCAGGTGGTGCTGGCGCGCGCGCAGCGCGCCGTGCGCAAGGTCGTGTTCATGGGCATGGGCGAGCCGGCGCACAACCTCGATGCGGTGCTCGACGCCATCGAGCTGCTGGGAACCGAAGGGCAGATCGGCCACAAGAATCTCGTGTTTTCGACGGTGGGCGATGCGCGCGTGTTCGAGCGCCTGGGGCAGGGGACGGTCAAACCCGCCCTGGCGCTTTCCCTGCATTCGAGCCTGGCGGCGCGGCGCGCGCGCCTGCTGCCGCGGGCGCCGCGCATCGATCCGGCCGAGCTTGTCGACCTGGGCGAGGCCTACGCGCGCCGCACCAGCTACCCGATCCAGTACCAGTGGACCCTCATGGAGGGTGTGAACGACGACGCGGAGGATCTCGAAGGCGCAGCAGCGCTGCTGCGCGGCAAATACGCGGTGCTCAACCTGATTCCCTACAACGCCGTCCGGGGCCTGGCCTTGCGGCGCCCCTCATGGGAAAGGGCGGAGGCGATCGCGCGCTTCCTGCATCAGCGCGGCGTGCTTGCCAAGCTGCGCCAGTCGGCGGGACAGGATGTGGAGGCCGGTTGCGGCCAGTTGCGGGCGCGCGCGGTGCC
>Ga0181519_10001798_pt1 | contig 18678 bp, 19 predicted proteins | sample PEATcosm2014_Bin_26_FD_121102 | JGI IMG/M metagenome (GOLD analysis project Ga0181519, IMG submission 121102) | Peatland microbial communities from MTU Mesocosm Facility, Houghton, MI, USA - PEATcosm2014_Bin02_10_metaG | ecosystem: Environmental > Terrestrial > Soil > Wetlands > Peat | place...
ACGATCATCGGAATGTCGTTCACCTCCTGCGGATACGGCACCGACCACAACGGGCCGTGCGACGTTCGCATGCGTACCGGCCGGTCATCGTGGCACCAGTTCAGCGTGTAGCGATAGCCCGTGCGCGCAAGCAGATCCGGCGTGTGATGCGTCTCCGAGATCCACGGCGACAGCCATCCCGTTGGCGTGCATCCCGTCTCGGCGCGCAGACGATCGCGGCAATGGGCGAGGAGATCGTGTTCATGCGCGGGTTCGAAATCGCTCTGACGATGCGCGTTCGTATGCCCGTGTCCGATCAACTCGTCGCCGCGCGCCACGCACGCGTGCACGAGCGCGGGGCAATGATCGAGCAGCGACGTATTGACCACCACCCCGGCAGGCATCGACAGATCGTCGAACAGATCGAGGCAGCGCCACGCGCCCACCCGATTGCCGTACTCGCGCCAACTGAAGTTGAGCACGTCCGGCTGCGGCGATAGCGGTCCCAGATTGGCGCCCAGTCCCTCGCCGAAGGCGAAATGCTCCAGATTGAAACCAAGATAAACGGCAAGGCGTGCACCGTTGGGCCAGCGATACGTGTCGCGCGCGGTGATCGGCAGATAGTCGAAGCGGTCGTGGGTACGAAGCGCGCCGAAGCGCGAGTCAGTGCTCGCGAAGTCGTCTCGTTCCGGAAGCGTCAGGGCAGAAGTCATCGGTTGTCGTCTTTGCCGTGCGTGCTCGCAAGGCGTGCCAGGGGTCAGGGGCCATTCGTTCATCGTTCGTGCCGACGTCGTGAGCCGACTTGAAACATTGGCGCACCGCGACTGTGCGGGCGCGTTCCGAGTTGGCGCAAAACGCATCGTCAACGAACGTCATAACCAATCGTTCGCAATTTCGATGCCAGATCGTCAACACGTTGTGACACATATCGTGCCGGACCATCCCGACGAAATGTTGACGACGTGGCACGCCTCTTGCGTACGGCGGGAACATGTCCGGGCAGTGCCCGGTAACGAGACTGCGAGACTTTGGGACTGCGGGAATTTGTTCGGTCCGCTCACGAATCGCTTCTGATGTTTCCTCACGGAGATTGCTCATGTCTGCATCTGTACGTTTGAACGCCGCCAGCACCCGCAACGCAACGACGGCATCCGCCTCACCCCGCCGTCGCTGGCTCAAGGCCGGTGCGCTTGCACTCGCGGCGGCCGGTATGACGTTTGCGAGTGCGTCCGGTTACGCGGCAGACACGATCAAGATCGGTCTCGTCACGGCGCTCTCCGGGCAATCGGCGCGCGCTGGCGAGGCGCTCACGCGTGGCATGACGATCGCCATCGACGAGATCAACGCGAGCGGTGGTGTGCTCGGCGGCCGCAAGCTGGAGCTGGTGCGTCGCGACGACGAAGGCAACCCGGCCAAAGGGGTGCTCGCCGCCCGCGAGTTGATCTACAAGGACAAGGTGGCCGTGCTGTTTGGCGGACTCGATACGCCGGTGTCGATGGCCATCGTGCCCATCGCCAATCAGGAGAAAGTGCCGTTCATGGGGCCGTGGGCGGCGGGTACGCCGATTACGCGTAACGGCGCGAATCCGAACTACGTGTTCCGTGTATCGGCGGTCGATGAAATCGTCGACAGCGCCATGGTCGAGCACGCGCAGCAAACCTTCGGCGCGAAGAAGCTCGGTCTGATTCTCGTGAACAACCCGTGGGGCGAATCGAATGAGAAAGGCATCGTGGCGGCGCTGGCCGCAAAAGGCATGAAGCCTGCCGGGGTGGAGAAATTCGAGGCGAACGACGTGGACATCACGCCGCAGCTTGGCCGTCTCAAAGCCGCCGGGGCCGACACGTTGCTGATGGTCGGCAACGTCGGACCGTCCGCACAGGTCGTGAAGTCGCTCGACCGTATGGGCTGGAAGGTGCCCATCGTGTCGCACTGGGGCCCCGCGGGCGGGCGCTTCACCGAACTGGCCGGCCCGAACGCGAAGGCCGTGCATTTCGTGCAGACGTATAGCTTCTTCGGCGCAACGTCGCCGGTGAGCACGCGTGTCGTGGCCGCCCTCAAGGCGAAGTACGCCGACATCAAGGGCGTGGACGACATCACGCCCGCCGTCGGTGTGGCGAACGCCTACGACGCCATGCGTCTGAGCGCACTCGCGATCGACAAGGCGGGCTCGACGAACGGCGACGCGATTCGCATGGGCTTCTACAAGATCGATCGCTATGAAGGGCTCATCAAGACGTACGTGAAGCCCTTCAGCGACCAGCAGCACGACGCGCTGTCCGCGCAGGATTACGTGTGGGCGCAGTTCATCGACAACCGCATCGTTCCCGTGACGGCAACGGGCGCGAAGGTCGCGGCGAAGTAAGTCACACGTCACCGGTATTGAGGGATGCCGCGCGGCGGCATTCCGGAGGACATCTTATGCAATGGATCTCGGCGCTTGTCGCCGGCCTGGGGCTCGGCAGTATGTACGGCCTCATGGCGCTCGGCTTTCATCTGACCTTCGCCGTGAGCGCGACGGTCAATTTCGCGCAGGGTAGCTCGATGATGCTGGGCGCAGTGCTGGCGTACACGTTCGCGCAGACGCTCGGCTGGCCGATGCCGCTGGCCATCGTCGCCGCGCTCGCGCTGTGTGCCGTCTATGGTCTGGTGGTGGAGCGGCTCGCGGTGCAGCCGTTCGTGCGGCGCGGGTCTAGTGCGTGGCTGATGGCGACCGTCGCGCTGGGCATTGTGCTCGACAACGTGGTCATGCTGACCTTCGGCACCGAGCCGCGCAGTCTGCCGTCGTCGCTGGCGCAAAGCTCCTTGCAGATCGGCGACGCTGGACTCGGCGTCTATCCGTTGCAACTGGTGATCCCCGTGGTCGGCCTCGCGCTCGCAGGGGTATTGCACTACGTGCTGCGTCGCTCGCGTTGGGGCGTAGCCATGCTGGCCGTGGTGCAGAACCGCGACGCCGCACGTCTCATGGGCATTCCCATTGCGCGCACCATCGCGGGCGCGTTCGCCGTATCGACGCTGCTCGCGGGCGTTGCCGGTGTCCTGATCGCACCGCTGTTCAACGTGCAGGCGGACATGGGCACCGTGTTCGGCCTCAAGGCGTTTGCCGTGGCGATTCTCGGCGGACTCTCCAGCGCGTGGGGCGTGATGATCGCCGGTCTGCTGTTCGGTGTGAGCGAAGCGATGATTACCGCGACGCTGGGGTCGAGCTACACGCAAATCATCACGTTCGGTCTGGTCATCGTGCTGCTCGCGATGCGTCCGGAAGGCATGTTCGGTCGCGCGGAGGTGCGCAAGGTATGAGCGATTCTCCTTTGCGGCTGGCGTCGCGTTCTGCAAGTCCCGGTGCGTCGAGTGCGTCGAGCGTGACGAATCGACGAACGCGTGATGGCGTGGCACTGACGACGCTACTCGCGGCCGCGCTGCTCGCCATGGCGGGCGCCGCGTGTGTGGTGAACGGCTATTTCGTCGTGGTGATCGCGGGCGTGGCGCTGCTCGCGATCTGCGGCGTGGGTCTGAATCTTCTGCTCGGACTGACGGGGCAAGTGTCGTTCGGCCATGTGGGCTTCTACGCGATCGGTGCGTATGCGGTGGCCATTCTGACAACGCAGGCGGGGTGGCCGTTCTGGCCTGCGTGGCTGGCGGGCGGGGCGATTGCCGCGCTGACCGGCGGGTTGCTGGCATTGCCGGCGTTGCGTGTGCGCGGCCCCGGTCTTGCGATGGTGACGATTGCGTTCGGCTTCATCGTCGAGCACGGTGCGGTGGAGTGGCGCGCGCTGACCGGCGGACAGAACGGCCTGATGGGCGTGATGCCCCCGGGCGTCTTCGGTATTGCGGGAAGCGAGCGCGTGGTGGCGGTGGCAGCGCTTGCCGTGCTGGGCGTGGCGCTGGTCATCTATGCGCGCATTTCTCGTGGCGCGTGGGGAGCGGCAATGCGTGCCGTGCGCGATAGCGAGACGGCGGCGGCATCGATCGGCGTCAATCCGCTGGTCGTGAAGGCGGTCGCGTTCGCATTCTCGGCGGCGCTGGCCGGTCTGGCGGGCGGCTTGTTCGCGCCGCTGCAAGGCATGGTGACGCCGGGCATGTTCTCGTTCCTCCAGTCGCTTCTGTTCGTGCTGGTGGTGATGATTGGCGGCGCGGGCACGATTGCCGGGCCGCTCGTCGGCGCAGTGGTCGTCGGGTTGCTGCCCGAGTTGCTGGCGAGCCTCGAGAACCTGCGTCTGCTGTGTTTCGGTGTGTTGCTGTTGGTCGTGCTGTGGGCCGCACCCAACGGTGTGATCGGTGTTCTGGGCGCGTGGTGGAAGTCGCGGCGCGGGGCGTCGCACGAGGGCGTCGATGGCGACACCGCAACGCCGCTCAGGCTGCCGGTGCTCGCGCAAGCCCAGCGCAAGGGGCTTGCGGCGCAGGGCCTTGCGATGACCTTCGGCGGCGTGAAGGCAGTGGCCGATCTGTCGTTCGAGCTGCCCGCAGCGCGCGTGACGAGTCTGATCGGACCGAATGGCGCGGGCAAATCGACCGTCCTCAATATGCTGTCGGGCTTCTATCGTCCGCAGTCGGGCACGCGTGCGCTCGGGGGGGACGCGCTCGCCGCGCGGGGCGCATGTGACAGCGCGCGGCATGGGGTGGCGCGCACGTATCAGACGTCGCAACTATTCGGTGGCATGAGTGTGCTGGACAACGTGACGCTGGCCCTGAGCGCGGGCCGCCTCGGCGGTTTGCTCGGCGTGGCTCGCATGCGCAGTCAGACGCATCGCGACGCGGCAACCGCCCTGCTGCGCGCGTGCGGCTATCACGGCGATGTGGAACTGATGGCCGCCGATCTCGCGCACGTCGACCGGCGTCTGGTGGAGATTGCCCGCGCATTGGCGATACGCCCTGCCGTGCTGCTGCTCGACGAGCCGGCGGCAGGGCTGTCGACACAAGACAAGGATCAACTGGGCAAACTGTTGCGGGAGATCGCTGACAGTGGCGTGGCCGTCGGGCTCGTCGAGCACGATATGTCGCTGGTGATGGGCGTGTCGGATGGCATCGTCGTGATCGATGCGGGACGTTTCCTCGCGCAAGGCTCGCCGAGCGCCATTCGGCATGACGAGCGCGTGCGTCAGGCGTATCTCGGCGCGTCGGCCGCAGACGCCGGCAAGCCGCATGAACGTGCCGCCGCAACGACGCCGGAAGTGCTGGGTGTCGGCAAGCTTACTGCGGGATACGGTGCAGCGCCGGTGCTGCATGACGTATCGATTCAGGTGCGCGAGGGCGAACTGGTGGCGTTGCTCGGCGCCAATGGGGCGGGCAAGTCGACACTCATGCGCGCGCTGGCGGGCCTGCATCGTCCGGTGAGTGGCGGCATCACGTTCGAGGGACGTGACCTGTCCCGGCTGGACGCCGCAAAGATTGCTGCGCTGGGGGTGGTGCTGGTGCCCGAGGGCCGGCAGGTATTCGCGGAACTGTCGGTGCTCGACAACCTTCGGCTCGGCGCATTTGCGTGCGGGCGTCTGCCCCGGGCGACGCTCGAAGCCCGTATTGCACAGATGTTTGCGCGCTACCCGCGTTTGCAGGAGCGGCAACATCAGCGCGCGGGCCTGCTCTCCGGTGGCGAGCAGCAGATGCTGGCGATTGCGCGCGCGTTGATGTCGGCCCCGCGCGTGTTGTTGCTCGACGAACCTTCGCTCGGGTTGGCGCCGAAGGTCATCGCCGAGTTGTTCGCGTCGCTCGATGCATTACGACGCGAATCGCTGTCGATGTTGCTCGTCGATCAGATGGCGGCGATGGCGTTGTCTATCGCCGATCGCGGCTACGTGCTCGAGGAGGGGCGCGTGAGCGTGGCGGGTTCCGCGAGCGAGCTGGCGGGCGACGCGCGTCTGGCGGCGGCGTATCTCGGCGGACAACCTGGGGCAGGAGCCGCTGCATGACGGCACGAGACGATCTCGATCCCGCGCCGCCCGCCCAGGCCAGTGGACGCGCCGGGCTGGTCACGAGTCCGCATGCGCTCGCCAGCGCAGCAGGGCGCGACGTCCTGCAACAAGGCGGCAATGCAATCGAAGCCGCGATCGCCATGGCGGCGATGTTGTGTGTCACGATGCCGCACTTCACGGGCCTTGGCGGTGACGGATTCTGGTTGATGGCGGATGGCGCAACGGACGATGCCCCGCCCCTCGCGATTTCCGGCATCGGGCAAGCGGCGCAGCACTTGCCTCAGGCGCTGCTCGACGGCGCAGCGATTGCCGTGCGCGGACCCGCGTCGGCACTGACCACGGCAGCGACGGTCGCGGCATGGGAGGCGGCGTATCGCGTGAGCCGTGACGACTGGGGCGGCGCGCTGTCGTGGGCGTCGCTGCTCGCGCCGGCGATCGCCGTAGCCGACGACGGTTTCGCGGTGAGCCGCTCGCAGGACTTCTGGTACGCGTACCGTGCCGACGAGATGCGCGATGCGGCGACGTGGCGCGGCTTCGCACAAACGTTCCTGCCGCACGGCCGTGCGCCGGTTGCGGGTGAGCGGTTTCGGCAACCCGCGCTGGCGCAAACGCTGCGACGGCTGGCCGATGGCGGCGCGCGCGAATTCTACGAAGGTGAGTTGGCGGCCCGTATGGCCGAGGGGTTGCAAGCGGCGGGGTCTCCACTCACGCGAGACGATCTCGCCGCCACGCGCGTGCATGTGTCGCCTGCGCTGACGATGCCTTACGGCAACGGCACGCTGGCGACGCTGCCGCCCCCGACGCAGGGCGTGACGACGTTGCAGATCATGGGGATACTCGCGCGGCTGGGGCTGCGAGATTGCGCGCATGGCAGCGCGACGTATTACCACCGGCTCGTCGAAGCGGTGAAGCAGGCGTTCATCGATCGCGACCGCCATGTGGCGGACCCCGAATATGCCGACGTGCCGGTGAGCATGATGTTGTCGGACGCGCATCTATCGGCGGCCGCGTCGCGCATCGACGATCACGTGGCACTCGACTGGCCGCACCGCTTCCGCGAGGGCGACACGGTGTACTTTGCCGCGACGGACGCCGCAGGTCGCGCCGTCAGCGTGTTGCAGACGATCTACTTCGACTGGGGCAGCGGCGTGATGGCGGGCGACACGGGCGTGTTGTGGCACAACCGGGGCGCAGCATTCCGACCGGCAGGCGGCGCGCATCCCAATGCATTGATGCCTGGCAAGCGGCCGTTTCACACGCTCAATCCCGGCATGTATCTGGAAGGCGGACGCCCCCGCCTGCTGTACGGGACGCAGGGTGCAGACGGTCAGCCGCAGACGTTGAGCGCGTTGCTCACGCGGCTGATCGACTATGGCATGAACCCATACGAAGCGCTGTCGCAGCCGCGCTTTCTGCTGGGTCGCACATTCTCCGACAGCCGGGACAATCTGAAGCTGGAGTGCGACGCGGGGGACGAGGTGTTCGCCGCGTTGACGCAGCGTGGGCACGCGTTGGCGGCGCTGCCCAGGCACAGCCCGCTGGCGGGTCAGGCGGGCGTGATTGCGATGGAAGCGGACGGGCTGGCGACGGGCGCCCACGACCCGCGCAGCGATGGCGCGGCGTTGGCTGTCTAGCGGGATGTCTGGCTAGGTGTCAGAGCGGCGCGTCGCTGTCGTCGAGATCCGTGTCGGGCGTCGCGCTGGCGTTACCCCGGGTCGTCGCCCGTTTGTGCTTGACCTGATATGCAGTCATGACGAGAGTGGCGACCATATCGAGCGCGGGGCGCGTCTCGCCGTTGCGGTCGGTCCACACCTTCGGCGTAAGCGAGCCGGAGATCGACACGCTGTCGCCGTCTTCGAGCGCCAGCAGCGCCTGGCTCGCCGTCTCGCTGAACGCGATCACGTTGACGAAGATCGCATCGCCGTCACCGTCACCGCCCGTCGCGCGCACTTTGGCGGTGACGAAGGGGTGTCCGTTTTGTCCGGTGCGCTGCGCGGCCTTGCCGTACAGTTTGCCGCCGATCAGGCCGTCAATCATTGTCTTTCTCCCGGGCGATGTCGCTGAGCGTCTCGCGCAATGCTGCGTGTATGATCGCGCCGGCGTTGCCGATGCGAGTCTGATTTGCCTTCATGTTGCCCGATGTTACGTCGGCCGTCATGACGACTTGCCGTAACGCTGCGGAAAACAAAAAACCCGCGAAGCCTGACGCTGTCGCGGGTTTCTGGCCGATCGGCAACTTCCGAAATGCACGGTGGCACCGCGAAATTTGCAGTTCGCAATGATAGCCGCTACGCCGCATTTACGCCAACAGAAGGCGGCTGCATGGCGACGTGCAGGAAGCGTGGAGCGACCCGGCGGGCGGCGGTTGTGGCCCGGGCAATCTCGATTGAAGCCGAGGTCATTGCCGGCCTGCAACGTCTTTCGTCGTGCCCCATCAGGGATTCTTTATTGGACCGACGTCTCGCTGCTTTGCCACATCCCGAATGCATTCGACAAAGTGCTGGACCGGCTTGGTCCACTGTGTCTCCGGGGGCGTTAGCAGGTGTAGTTCCAACGAAGGGGGGCGCTCCGGAATGCGCAGTGCCACGAGCGATCGACTAATGATCGATGCGTGCAACGTCAGTTGGGTAAAGGCAATCACGGCGTCGCTTTGCAGCGCCAGCGAGTAGAAGAGCGAATAGGACGTGCAGCGCGTGATGCGACGGGGCGGCGCCAATTGCCGTGTCTGGAATAGTTCCCGAACGTACGCGGGATACATGTCGGTAACGTCCGTATGAATCCATTCCGCGTCCTGCAAATCCGCCAGCGACGCTGCGTTCGCGAGTGCCCCGTTCGAGCGGGTGGCGAACACGGAATCGAATGAAAACAGCGCGCCGGCCTCGACGCCGGACTCCGTCCCCGTTATCGGAAATGCCGAAAATGCCAGGTCCAGCAGGCGTTGATTGAGTTGCTCTCTCAACTGTGCAGGACTGATCTCGCGAAATTCCACGTCGACATCCGGCCATCGACGTCGGAATTCGACGAACGCATTGGTCAGGCCAGCCGTCCCGGCAATCGGCGTGACGCCGACCACTAGTTTGCCTTCGCGTCGGCCCTTCATATGGGCGATGTCTTCTTCAGCTCGCTCCAGCTCGCGCAGTGCGGTGCTCGCTCGCTGGAGCAATGCGTTGCCCTCCGCGGTCACCACGACACCCCAGGGGGTGCGCTCCAGCAATCGCACGCCACACTCATTTTCGAGCTCTCGTACCGTGCGGGTTATCGCCGGTTGAGTCAAATGCAACCGCTTCGCTGCGCCGTTGATGCTGCCTGTCTCGGCGATTTCGAGAAACGCGCGCAATTGCTGAATTTTCATAATTCGAAATTAGGTGCAGAGATGTTATGTCGATGAGGATTCGTGACTTTTTATTTCGATCGAGCGTTCGTATTCTAGGTCGCCAGTTATCCCTTGAATACGCAAGCGCTTAGGAGAAACAAGAATATGGACCAGAATGCAACAACGCAGGGATCGCAGGTCGATGTACAACTGATCGACGGTTTGCGGGAACATGTGCAGACGTTCGTACAGATTCGGCACGACATTCACGCCCACCCGGAGCTTGGCTTCCAGGAGGCCCGAACGTCCGCGCTCGTTGCGGAAAAGCTGGCGCAATGGGGCTATACCGTCACGACCGGCGTTGGCGATACTGGCGTGGTGGGCACGCTCAAGCGCGGCACGTCGACGCGCACCATCGGCCTGCGCGCCGATATGGACGCACTGCCGATTCAGGAAGCCACGGGACTGCCCTACGCCAGCAAGGTGGCAGAGACGATGCATGCCTGCGGTCACGACGGTCACACGGCAACGCTGCTGGCTGCCGCGCATCACATCGCCTTGAGCGAGGACTTCGACGGCACGGTTCACGTGATCTTCCAGCCGGCAGAGGAAGGACTGGGTGGCGCCCGTCGCATGATTGCGGACGGCCTTTTCGAGCGCTTCCCGTGCGATAGGGTGTTCGCCTTGCACAACGCGCCGGGTTTGCCCATCGGGCACTTCGCGGTGCGTCATGGCTGTATCCTGGCGTCGTCCGATCGCGCGACCATTACCCTGACGGGGCGCGGCGGACACGGTGCGCTGCCCCATCGAAGCTGTGATCCCGTGGTGGCGGCAGCCAGCCTCATCATGGCCCTTCAGACGATCGTCTCGCGCAACGTCGATCCGGCGCGCGCGTGCGTGGTGACGGTCGGCGCAATCCACGCCGGCAAATCGGGTAACGTGATCCCGCACACGGCCACGCTGGAACTGTCGATTCGTGCGCTCGATCACGAAACGCGTGAGCTGCTCGAACAGCGCATCCGCGAGCTCGCGAGGTTGCAGGCCGAGGCCTACGGCGCAACGGCGAGCGTCGAATACGAATACGTCTCGCGGCCGCTGATCAATGACCCACAGGCAACCGACATCGCCATTGAAGCGATCACGTCGCTCGTCGGACCGGAGCGTCTGAAGTTGATGCCCGAGGCTGTCATGGGTAGCGAAGATTTCTCGTGGATGACCGAGGTGCGCCCCGGTTGCTATGTCCTGATCGGCAACGGCACGGGCGGCGAGGGAGGCTGCGTCGTGCATAACCCTGCTTACAACTTCAACGATGACGCCATCGTCTGGGGCGCCGGGTGGTTCGTCACGCTCGTGAGGCAGATGCTGGGCCACGCACGCTGACCCCGCGCACATCGCGCGTCTTTCCCGCAATTCCGTCAACGCAAGCCACATGCCGGCACTCAGGCGCCGGGCGGTGTCGCTCGTCCGTTGGCAGGTGTTTGTCACCGCTTCATTCTTCTCATTGGACTCGTCATGCCCATGATGCCGCCCCATTCCCTTGACGGCACCCCACGCGGTGTCGCCCCCGTCGCCCCTGTCGCCTCGAGAACCTCGCGTGCCCGTGTGATCGCCGCCGCCTCGTTCGGCAACGGGCTGGAGATGTTCGATTTCACCATCTTCAGTTTCTTCGCCACCACCATCGGCACGCTGTTCTTTCCGTCGACGACCTCTTACGGTTCGCTCCTCATGGCGGTCGCCGTATTCGGACTCGGTTTCGTCATGCGCCCGTTGGGTGGCGTAGTCATCGGCAGCTATGCCGATCGCGCCGGGCGCAAGGCGGCGATGACGTTGACCATCACGCTCATGTCGATCGGCACGGCGTTGATCGCCTTTGCGCCCACGCATGCCACTATCGGCCCGCTCGCGCCGCTGCTGATCATCGCGGGACGCCTGTTGCAAGGCTTCTCCGCCGGCGGCGAAGTGGGCGCGGCAACGTCGCTTCTGATGGAGTCGGGCTCCGCCAACACTCGCGGGTTCCGCGTTAGCTGGCAGTTGTCGAGCCAGGGCGGCGCGGCGTTGCTTGGCGCGCTGTTCGGCTACGCGGTGTCGCATCATTTGTCGCCTGACGCGCTGAATAGCTGGGGGTGGCGCGTTCCGTTCGTCTTCGGCCTGTTGATCCTGCCCGTAGGGTTCTACATTCGGCGCACCACGCACGAGACGTTCTCGGACGAGACCCGCGAAGTCGGCGCGTTGCGCGAGGTGTTCGTATCGCATAGACGCATGCTGGTACTCGGCGTACTGATGACCGTCGGCAGCACGGCCGGCATGTACATCACGGTGTTCTACATGCCGACGTACATGATTCGCGTGCTCGGCATGCCGTCGAGTTCCGCATTCGTATCGAGCTGCCTGGCCGGTCTCATCCTGCTGCTGGTAGCGCCGCTCGGTGGCTTGCTTGCTGATCGTATCGTGCGTCGCAAGCCGATCGTGTTCTGTACCAAGATCGTCAGTGCGTTACTGATCCTTCCGGCGTTTTTTGCGCTCAATCACTCGCCTTCGATCGGAACCTCGGTGATCGTGACGAGCCTGCTGATGCTGTGCATGGCCGTTGGCGGCCCGGCGGGTACGCTGCTGCTGCTTGAGGCATTCCCGCCGTCGGTGCGGGCCACGGGACTGAGCATCGTCTACAGCGTTGGCGTCACGGTATTCGGTGGCTTCGCACAACTTGCCGTGACGTGGCTGCTAAGCGCTACGGGCAATCCGATGTCCCCTGCCTGGTACATGATCGGATGCAGTGCCATCTCCTTCGCGGCACTGATTGCAATGCGTGAGGTACCTCGCGAGACCACGCGCTGACCTTCTTCCACCAAGGGAAGGTCTGCGTCACGACAGGCCTCCCGCAGATGTCGCCACATGCCATGAACCTTCTCGCCAGCCCGAAACGTTTTGCCGTTGTCCGTAAGCCCACGAGCAGCATCGCGACCGCCATCATGGTTGCGGCTGCGGCGTGTATGTCACCTAACGTCATGGCCGATCAGGCGAGCGACGTGTACGGCATTGCTACCAACACGTTCTCGCCTTACACGTTTGGGCCCGCGCTCAACCGCAGCATGATGCTTCTCTACGGTACGGTCGACGTCGCCGTGAACTACACGAATTTCGGCGGCAAACCGATCGTGCGTGTGCAAAGCGGTAACGCCTGGACAACAAAGTTCGGCATCTACGGGCAGGAGGATCTGGGGCAGGGCTGGCTGGCCATCTTCCGGCTGGAGTCGGGATTCAACAGCAACAACGGCGGTCTTCAGGATTCGACGATGCTGTTCAATCGTGCGGCGACAATCGGGTTGGAGAGTGCGCAATATGGCAAGTTTTCGATCGGACGCGGATATGGTGCGACGGGTACGTCATCGCTCGCGGTCGACCCGTTCTATGCCAATGCACATGAAGCGGTATTCGCCTACATGGCGACGGCGTCCGACCTGGGATACGGTGCGAACGTCAACTCGATCAACCGCATCAACAATGTGATCAACTACTACACGCCACGGCTGGGTGGCGTGCGCGCAGGATTCAGCTACGCGTTCAAGGGCGACGCCACGGTGGGGCCGCGCAGCAGTTTACGGGCGATGTCGCTGGTATACGATCATCACGGCACGTCGTTGGCGTTGTCGTATGGGCAAAGCTGGTGCGATCCCGCAGTGAGCGGCAATTGCAACAAGGACACCAAGTGGCAGCCGTCGGTGCGCACCGACGTATTCATTGCGAGCGCACAACAGGATGTGGGGCCGGTGCTCGTGCAGGGCGCATTCATGCAGATTGTGCCGCGCGTGGCCGGGGAAGGCATCGCAAACGTCTACACGCTGGGCATACAGCGCTTCGCGCAACAGACGATGTATCGAGCGGCGCTCGTCTACCGTGCCACGACGATTGCGCGCGATTACGCGTACGGTATGACGCTGGGCGCCGACTACTATCTGTCGAAGCGCTCGGCACTGTATGCGCGCGTGGGCGTCGTCAAGAACGGGCCGGCCTCGAACATCACCTACAACTACGACAGCACAGCCGGTGGTGCGTTGACAGCGTACGGACACAGCGTTGTGAGCACCAGTGTGGGGATCTCGCATACTTTCTGACGCGTGACTCGCCGGGGCGGACGATGCTCGCAGTCGCCCCAATCCAAGCCCGCCCATAGCGGAAATGCGTGAAAGGCATTGCACACCAAGGCCGCAAAATTCCGCGACTATGTGCCCATCAACTCGTCATCGGGCTACTAAAGCCAGCCACGTTTGGGACGTGGAGGGGCTACATTCCCACGGCAAGCATAGGACGGCCTGATTCTGTGACTTGATTGTGGAATCAGAACGCCCCCGAGCAATGAAGGGAAAATTTTCAGGATTGGTTGCTGGCGACCGATCTTAATGCCGCTAGATATGAGCGCGTCGGTGTCCAGCGAGACGGCTACGCGTAAGCCGCGTGCTCGAGCGTGTCTGCCACCCACTGATTGAGGCTTTGTCCATGTGCTGCGGCAGCAATTGCAGCCGCTTCGTGCGCTTCAGGATCCAGGCGGATCACGAACTTGCCGGAAAATTGTTTTTTCGGCTCGATGCCTCGTCGGGCGCATTCTTCCAGAAAAACGTTTAACGACAGCTCACCTTCGCGTCGCAGCCCCGCAACGTCACCGGCGTAAAAGTTTGCGCCTCCATTCAGGCCGACAAACTCACCTCGGAACATGTCTATCTCCGGGTCAAAGGAGATGACGGCCTTATGTCCATCGATGATCATGACATTGTTCATGGATGCACCCCATTCTCTTCAAGCCACTTGCGGATCGGTGCTATCGCCCCTTTGTCCACATTTAACTCTCCGCCAAGCTCAAGAAATAACTTCACAACATCGGCCCACTTAATGCTTGCCGGGGTCTGACGTTGCTCTGGCGGGGTATGTGAATCAATTGGACGGGGCAGTATGGTGCATTGAACGCGAGCCCATTGGGGGCGTCACCGTTCCAGCGGTCGAGAGATTTGTCGATCTCGACCGTTAGTGTCCGTGAGAGCTTGAAAGGTTGTAAGCGGGCGGCGGCTATTGAGAAGAACGAGAGGCGACAGAGAGTCGGAGTGCTCCCATGAGACATCGCTCTCTGTTCCAAGCAGTCAACGACTCGAGCGCGGCGAAGACGCAATACATTGTGCCGCTTCGCACCGTGTGCCTCATCGGAACTAGGACATAACGAGCCGCGGCTTTTCCGAACTCAGGAGCATCATCATTAACATAATCGAAGCGACGCCTAATGCGGATGTGATCCAAAGCCCCCCTTGCGCCAAAGGCATCAAGTGACACACCGAACAGCCACGGTGCCGTGGTTTGTGCGATTCCGGATCTTGTCACCACACCGCTGCTTGGCTACATGGCTATGTCCCTTACTCGACTTCGCCGGTGTCCGCGTCACTGGTCCGGGCATCTCTCTCGTGAATCATGGCGGCAGCAGCGAGTGCGGTTGCTGCTGCCGGTGCGGCTTCTTTGCGCTCGCTGTACCGATCCGTTAGGTATTCGGTTCGGTCCCTGATCAACAGGGTGAACTTGTACAGCTCCTCCATGACGTCAACGACTCGGTCGTAGTAAGACGAGGGCTTCATGCGACCGTTGGCGTCGAACTCTTGATATGCCTTGGCAACCGACGACTGGTTGGGAATCGTGACCATGCGCATCCATCTTCCAAGCACACGAAGGGCGTTGACGGAGTTGAAGGACTGAGAGCCACCGCTGACCTGCATGACCGCTAACGTGCGACCTTGCGTCGGACGCACACCCCCCATCTCCAACGGAAGCCAATCAATCTGGTTCTTGAAAACGGCAGTCAATGTGCCGTGACGTTCGGGGCTACACCACACTTGTCCCTCGGACCACTCGGAGAGCGTGCGCAGCTCTACCACCTTTGGGTGGTCTGCTGACGCGCTATCGGCCAGCGGCAAGCCTTCCGGGTCGAAAATTCGCGTGTCGGCACCAAAGCGTTGCAGAATTCGCTCGGCCTCCTGCACCAACAGGCGGCTATACGACGTCTCACGTAAGGAGCCGTACAACAGCAAAATGCGTGGCGGATGCTCACTGATGTTTGCCGGTTCGAGTTTATGGACGTCCGGGATATCAATGGCCGTGATGTTCACATTTGGCAGACTGACTGTCATTTGATTCTCCGGCCATCGACGTCGATGACTGCCTCGCCATCTTCTTTCGTAAAGGTTTCCTTTTGTGGGGACGGCAGAATGTCGAGCACCACTTCGGACGGACGACACAGGCGCACACCCAGTTCCGTGATGACGAACGGACGGTTGATCAGGATTGGATGAACGAGCATGGCGTCGAGCAGAACATCGTCCGACAGCGATAGATCGTCCAGGCCAAGTTCGGCGTATGGCGTACCTTTCTCTCGAAGTGCCTCGCGAACCGACAAACCCGCGTCGCGAATCATGGCCTGCAACGTTCGGCGGTCTGGAGGCGAATCCAGATATTCGATAACCGTAGGCTCAATACCAGCGTTGCGGATCATTGCCAGCGTGTTACGCGACGTGCCACACGATGGGTTGTGATAAATCGTGACGGACATGAGATTTCCTTATTGCGATTCGTACCAGCTTTGCGAGCGATTGACGACTGCGACCACAAAAAGCATCACAGGTACTTCGACCAGCACCCCCACGACGGTGGCAAGGGCCGCGCCAGACTGGAAGCCGAAAAGACTGATCGCCGTGGCGACGGCCAACTCAAAGAAGTTGCTGGCGCCGATCAGGGCTGACGGACCCGCGACGCAGTGGGCCACGCCGAGCTTGCGATTTAGCAAGTAGGCGAGCCCCGAGTTGAGCAACACTTGTAATAGGATCGGGACTGCCAGCAGCAAGATGATTAGCGGCTGCTCGACAATGGCGTTCCCTTGGAAGCCAAACAGCAGGACGAGCGTAGCGAGCAGTGCCGTAATTGAGTACGGTCCCAACGCGCTGACAACGCTCTTGTAAGTAGCTTCTCCCCGGGCGAGAAGAGCCTTGCGAATACCTTGCGCGATCAATACCGGGACGACGATATAGAGTCCAACGGACGTGATCAAAGTGTCCCAGGGGACCGTAATCGAAGACAACCCAAGTAACAGACCAACTACGGGGGCAAAGGCCACAACCATGATGGCGTCGTTCAGGGCTATCTGCGAGAGGGTGAAATACGGATCACCTTTGCAAAGCTGCGACCAGACAAAGACCATCGCAGTGCACGGAGCGGCGGCGAGTAGGATTAAGCCGGCGATGTAGCTATCGAGTTGGTCTGAGGGCAACCACGCTGCAAACAGATGCCGCACAAAGATCCATCCCAGCAAGGCCATTGAGAACGGCTTGACGAGCCAATTCACGAAAAGCGTGACACCAATACCGCGCCAATGGCCCGCCACCTGCCCCATTGCGCCAAAGTCGATCTTGATCAGCATTGGAATGATCATGATCCAGATCAGCAACCCGACCAGAAGGTTGACCTGCGCGACCTCCATTGCGCCGATGGTGCGGAATATCCCCGGCAGCCATTGACCGAGCAAGACACCCGCGACGATGCACAGTGCGACCCACACTGTCAGATAGCGCTCAAAGAAGCTGATGACTCCGGACTGCGGCGCGGTTGCTGACTTTTGTGCGGTACTCATTGATTCGACTCCACAGGTCGCTCGCCAATCGCCCGCACTTCTTTCTGAATAGCGTTGCGATCCAGGATGTGCAGCGGCAAGTTAACGAACTGATTTACGCGATTCAATATCTGACGGAATACCTTTTCGAAGATCCTGCGCTTGTCGTCGTCCGTTCCTTGAATCGCTGCGGGGTCAGTGAATCCCCAATGCGCTGTGATCGGCGTGCCCGGCCAGACAGGGCAAACCTCTCCCGCAGCCTGGTCGCAGACGGTGATGACGAAATCCATCTGAGGCGCGCCCTGCAACGCAAATTCGTCCCAGCTCTTGCTGCGCAGTCCCGACGTGTCGTATCCAATCGATTGACACCGCTCGATCGCGAAGGGATTTAACACACCGGTCGGGTGACTACCCGCGCTGTAGGCATGAAAGCGGCCTTTGCCGACCACATTGAACAGCGCTTCGGCCATCACACTGCGCGCGGAATTGCCCGTGCACAGCACCAGAACGTTGAAGATCTTTTCGGACATGGCGATTTCGGGGTGAGTTAGTCCTTCCTCGTCAGAGTGCGAGGAGCTGGTAGGTTCCGGGAGTTGTTGTTCAGCCGCAGTTAGCTCTTGGCGAGCAGCAGGAACGTGCTTGGCGCCTCAGTCAATTGAGTGGGAACGCAATATGCCGCGTTGTCGACGGTGCGATCTCTGGCGGCGAACGCTGGTGGGTAGATCGGCAACGCTGACGTGGACGTGAAAGCACTTCATGGTCAAGACTTTGCGGCAGGGTTACAGATTGACTCAGGCATACACGGCACACCGTCGCAGCAGTTCTCCGTGAGGTAGCCGAGTAATGCGTTCATGGTTTCAAAGCGAGCCATGTAAATGATTGACCGGCCCTCCTGTTGACTCGCCAACAAATCGGCACGATGCAGTTCCTTGAGGTGAAACGACAGCGACGACGGGGGCATGTCCATGAGTTCTGCAATACGTCCGGCGGGTAGTCCTTGGGGACCAGCCTGCACAAGAAGCCGGAATACCTTCAGGCGGACGGAGTGTGCGAGCGCCGCGAGTGCGGCAAGTACGTTACTTGTTTCCATATTTCTAATTTAGTCGAAATATCGTTTTTTCGCAAATTTGGTTTCGTATATGGCTAGATTTGTGTGCTGGTCTTCGCAGCTCGCGGGCAAGGAGTCGAATGAACCAATTTGGGTTGAAGTCGACTACGCGTCGCGCATCGGAGGAAGGGCAACCCGTCGGAAGCGAGGATTCGTTTCCGTCAATGATGTTGCTTGAGAAACTGAGTGGTGGTCGGAAGGTGCGTCATCAACGGTTTGCGGCAGCGTGTCGACGTGTAGTGATCCAATGCCCTCGGTGACTCGTTTGAGCGAAAATGCTCGCCACAAAATCTGGCGCTTAGCCGACGGTGGACAATAAGTGCTGGATGACTAACGACAATGACCGGATGAAAGGAGGGGAAGACGTTGGCCTGTCCACAGAACAGAGCAAGCGTCGTAGCTTCGAGGCGTTCCGAGACGCGTGCGGGGACGTGGATATCGTCACCTTCGATGAACGCTTTGCCGAGCTTGTGTTTCTTGAGAAACAGCTAAAGCCAAGGGAGAAGACGATCTATTTTGAGCTAGGGGAGCGGGAGCGCTCCAGAGGAATTCCGCCGCGCGATTACGCCAGATGCACGCCAAATCGCTGGGAATGCTAGATGAGATATAGACTCTTTGGTGCCCAGGGCGGGACTCGAACCCGCACGCCTCTCGGCGCTACCCCCTCAAGATAGTGCGTCTACCAATTCCGCCACCTGGGCAGGGGACGGCGATTGTAACGGGAAAATTTGATTTTGTG
>Ga0181519_10001801_pt1 | contig 18672 bp, 19 predicted proteins | sample PEATcosm2014_Bin_26_FD_121102 | JGI IMG/M metagenome (GOLD analysis project Ga0181519, IMG submission 121102) | Peatland microbial communities from MTU Mesocosm Facility, Houghton, MI, USA - PEATcosm2014_Bin02_10_metaG | ecosystem: Environmental > Terrestrial > Soil > Wetlands > Peat | place...
AGCCGCTCGACCCACCATTGCTGCTGAAGAATGCCGAGCACCGACGCCACGGCATAGGCACTCGACGACCACACGAGTTCGTCGGGAGACGAGTTGATCCCGCCCGCAATGTAGCTGGTAAAGAAGGCGAATCCGGCGTTGTCGAAGTAGTCAAGGCCGGTCGCAAGCGCAATGGCCCACGGGAAGAAGTCGTCGCGAAAACGAGTGAGCGGCGACCGGGACGACCCCGATGCGGGGGCGGCAATACCGCTCATTGGTTTGCGACCTTCGGCGGGCGTGCTTGCCGGCGGGCCATCGCACGCTCGCGACGCTCACGCAGCAATTCGTCTTTCGGCTCACCCGCGATGCGGCGGCGAATGTACTCGAGGTCATAGGCAAGTTCTTCACGAACGGCCTGCGCTTCGCGCATTTCGCGCTTGACGGCCTGGATTCTTGCGTCCACGGCGTCGACCTGCTGCGCGAGTGAACGTTCGATTTCCTTGAGCGACGCCATCGACACTGCCGTGCCCGATGCCGTCGCCGACTCGATAGGCTTCTGGAGAATTTCCGAGATCGTCTGGATCGAGAACCCCAGCGAGCGCATGCGCAGGATGCGCGCGAACTTCTCCAAATCCTGTTCGGAATAGAGGCGGTAATGACCGTCGCTGCGTTCCGGAGAGATCAGACCCTTTTCCTCGTAATACTTGAGCGTGCGCGGCGTCACGTTGAGACGTTCCGCCGCGTCACGCACGGTAACGTAACCGGATTCGGGAGTGGACGATGACATGGCATGTGCTGGGCGAGCCGACGACAGCCGAATCATAGCACAACCTAAACGTTCACGTTCACGTTCACGTTCACGTTCATATTTGAATAAAATGGTAGCGGTTTTCCCCGCAATTTTTTTATGAGTATTCGTGTATAGATGTCGGAAACCCGACGCTCAAACGAATTCGCCGCCGCCTGGTTGAACCGGTCGGCGGCGAGGGCGTGCCTGTTCATTCGGGCGCGTCAACGCCCGGCTGCGTGACAGATGACCGACGACGGCCCAAACACTATCTCTCGGAACGTCGCCAGACTCCCCACGCAGATCACTACTGCTCAGCGCGCCGAGAAGGTTGGGTCCATTAAGAAGCGCAGCGTGATCACCGCAAACTCTTGCGGCGCTTCGATCATTACCCAGTGGCCGACGTGAGGCACGATGAATCCCCACGAGTTGTCCAATAGCTCCAGATAACCGTAGGTTCTTGCAAGCACAGCCACTTTGTCCTCCTTCCCGCCGACGACAAGTGTCGGCGTCTTTACGGACGCAATCTGCTCGCGCTCATAAGTCAGTTTGGATCGGGTGATCTGCTGAATCGCCTGCCGGGCATCCTCGTTCTGCATGATCTCGTGGCGATATTGCACGAGTGCAGGATCAACAACGTGACGAGATCCCACCATGGCATGCATGACCCGCTGCATGGACTCAAGCGTGTAGTCGTAACCTTGCAGGTTACGGATATACGACGGATCCGGATTGGCGATATTCAGTCCTGCGCTCCCCATCAATACCAGCCTTTCGACGCGGTCCGGATGGTCGATCGCCAGGCCGAGCGCCGTCGCCCCGCCCATCGAGTTTCCAATGATCCTGACATGGTCAAGGCCAAGCGCATCGATGAATCCGAGCAGATGGCGATTACGGTTTTGTTGCGTGTACTCATACGTGTCGGGTGACGGTTTTGCCGTACGGCCGAAGCCCGGCATATCGTACGCAATCACGCGAAAGTGCTTTGCGTAAGCGTCCAGGCAGCCGCGCCAGTTGCCCCAACTGTCAGCGCCGGCGCCGCCACCATGAATCAAGATCAGCGGCTCGCCATGTCCAACATCGAGGTAATGCGTCTCGATGCCATTCACATCGACCGTATGACTTGCCGCCTGGGCATCCGCAGGCAGAGAGGGATAACTCATGATCAAACCTTCTTCAAATTGTTAGGGAAACATTGCTTCGTTGGTGGATGAACGTCACGCCCCATCCAGATGCATGAGCACGCCGCCCATCCCGGTCCACCACGCGGTCATTTCCTCGTAATAAACCCGTTCGCCCACGCTCTGTCCCGTAGTGCCCGCCATGAATGCCCAAGTGGCCATCTCGAGCCCACCGTTTCCGCCATCCCTCATGATCTCGTCGAAGGACAATTCCGCTAGTTCAGCACCACGACCGGTAACGACCCGCTCGATCAAGTCGCGGTCCCATTTCGCGTTCACTCGTCCCGAATCGGGCAAGCAGATCCAGTGCGAGAGCCCGCCCGTCGCAACAATCGCGACACGCTCCCGTTCCGGTCGCACGGTCTGCACAAACTCCCGCACGGCCTTTCCTAATGCGAAACTGCGCGCGCAAGTCGGCGCCGGTGTCATCACGGTATTGATGTAGATCGGCACCACCGGCACGTTCAAGCCGCGATTGATAATCGCGTTCGGCATCGCGAGCCCGTGATCCGGCTTGACGTTCTCGACCGCGACAAGGTCAAAGTCCTTTGTGGCGGCAAACGCGACGAGTTCAGTGGCAAATGCCCTATGCCCCGGGAACGGCGCCCGGGGCACGCCAAGATCGCCATAGGGGCACCAATCGTCCGAGATACCAACAGCGAGCGGAATCTGGAGATCCAGTGAAAAATTGACCAGATGGTCGCTGGTGGCAATCAGGATCACATCGGGCCTGGATGCCCGAATCGCCTGCCCAATCCGGTCGATTCCGTCGAAGATGCGCTGCGCTTGCGCCTCCACCCCATCCGCCACGCCAAACGTGTGAGAAGTGGCCGCCGCACTAACAATCTTTCCCATCACCAAAACCTCGTTTTTGAAGAAAAGGAGAAATCGACGCCGGGGCCAGCTTCAACAGTCCACGGGCTCCGAGATACTTGAACTGCAAGTTCGGATGAACATCGAGATCACGTAGCGCTTTCCGTGGATCGGCCTGCAATTGCAAGCGTTGATCTGCGGGAATTCCAAATTCCTCGTGCATCTGGTCGGGAGCCTCTCGCAGCCTGACGACCAGCTCGGGCCGGTGCACGAGCGCGCTAATCAACCGGTGCAGTTCCACAGGGGGGCGACGTCGTGCGCTCATGGCCACGCCTCACGTTCCCACGCGCAGGGGCGACGTCATTTTTCGCAGGAGCGCCAGTACGCTTTGCGCCGTAATCCGCCCCGTCCGCGGATTCTGGGTCGGAATGTTTTCGATCGACATGGACAGCAGCGCAGCATCCGATTCCACCGTGATGGTGTGCATGTTTCGTGTAATGTCCGGATCCGCCCAGATTTCCAGCTTCGTCTTATCGGGACCAATCCCCGCCAGCGACAGCGCAACCACGACATTCAAATTTGCAGGGAAGCCCTTGGCCGCTTCGCGTGCCGTGCCAGAGAATATCCGGGTCTTCTCGGCGATCTGGTCGAGTACGATCCCTTGCTCCGCAAGATAAGGCGCGCCCAAAAGTCCCTTGACGGGCTTGCGCGTCACCATATTCACCGACATGATCCGGCCTTCTGCCGCAGCGCTCACCGCATCCAGTCCGAGCAACGCTCCGGTCGGAATCACGATTTGTCCGCCGTGCTCACGCGCAATTTCGATGAGTTCATCGTTATCGAGAAGTGCGCCGCAACTGAGTACGACAACCTGCTTTCCCAACTTGAGCGCGGGCGCGGCGATCTCCGGCAGAAGATGTGCCGGCGCACACTCGATCACGACGTCGCAAATTTCCGCCATCTCGCCAAAGCTGGCGACGACGGGACGGCACCTCAGCGAGGTGGCCCACTCAGCGGCAGCTTTGACATCACGCGCCGCGACGGCGACCAGCTCAATCCCCGGAATGCCCTCGTCGAGCGCCTTCGCGATCGATTTACCCACCGTACCCAGTACCGCCACGCCCACTCGTTTCATTTGACCGCTCGTATGCGCTTGCATATCTACTGCTCCCAATCCTCGAATTCACCGGAGTTATCACAGGCAGCGGCCATGGCTTTCACCCCGCTGCCCGAACCAGAGGCCTTGCGTTACGACCAGGTCGCAAATGCCATTGCGCATCCGGTTCCGGCGGGACTCCGATAGCACGGGATGTAGTCGATCAAATCCATTTTCATGCCGTCTACCGCACCGGCTAACGCCGACCAGCAACGGAACTCGGAATTCCCCGACTGCAGCTTTTTCAGCGGCAGTTCCGCGTGGATGTCAGGTCCGCCCGCCGCAAGCCGCGTCAGGAAATGTCGATCGAACGCTTCGTCGACGACGAAGTGACTGAGCCCCCCCGTCGACATCACAACGACCCGAAGGTCTTCGCGCCATGACTCGATCTGACGACGGATCGACTGTCCGATCCGATAGGCACGCAACGGCGACACATTGTTGGGCGGGTAATAGGTGTTGATGCTGACCGGAATCGACGGGTAGATCTTCTCGGTCATCAACTTGTAATAGACGTAGCCGAAGGAATGGCTCATTGCCTGCTGATCTTTGAAGTACTTGGACTGTGCGACATCGAAGCCGTCATCCATCATCCCGCGAATCAGGCGCTCGGCGTATTGGGACGCGACGGGATAGTCCTTAGGCTCCTGCGGATACCAGAGCTCCTGATCGAGATCCGGGTCGTACTTCCACTTCATGATCCCCGTCGGGCGATAAGGAATGGTCTCCCCCCAGTACACGGAAAGTGCCGGCATGTTGTCGTCGTGGAACACTTCCTTATGGTCGTCGCCAATGATGACGACGATGTCGGGGTTCACCTCGTTGAGTGTCTCGGCAAGGCGCGCCACAGCCACCTGGTTCTGCTGGTGACGCTGCTCGAGTTTGTCGGGTGTGATCTCGTTCAGGATTGCCGGGTCGGCCTTCTCAAGCAACTCGCCGTAGCTCACCCGGGCGCCCGAGTGATCGTGAAGCACGAAGAAATTCTGATCGTCAGTCGCGGCGCGAGCCAGCCATGCGGATGGTTTCATCAAAAGGGTCGGACTATGAGAGGAACCGATGCCCATCACAATTTTTGCCATAGCGTTTTCTCTAGTATCAAAACCATTGAGTACTGTATACAGTGAAATCCGTAAGTGCCTGATAAATAAAGGCCCAAGGTCATTGCAAGCGCTATTTTTTTGAAATTTCGAACCTGCGAGACCTGTCGGTTACGAATCTGGATGGTAGGAGTTCACCTCTGCCATCAACAAACGATTTTTTCTGCGTCGGACGTGTGCATTTCGGAATGCGTCATTGAGAAGCGCCGACGCTGGAACCCCGCCTCGAGCCCATCGAACTTGGTACGTCATATGAGCTATCGTCTTCCCCCCTTGTTGGCCCTGCGCGCATTTGAAGCATCGACGCGGCACCTGTCCTTTACCAAAGCCGGAGAAGAGCTGCATCTGACCCAGGGGGCAATCTCCCGGCAAATTCGGCTTCTCGAGAGCTTTCTCGGGCAAAAGCTGTTTGTCAGACTGACGCGAAAGATCGAGATGACACCCGCCGGACTGGAGTACTTTCGATCGGTCCAGCAAGCGCTCGACATCATCTCCATGGCAACCCACCGCGCCGTGCGAGACACCCATCGCGTCGTCACGCTTGATGTGCTGCCAACGCTCGCCACGTGCTGGCTTATGCCAAGGCTCGCGCAATTCACCGAAGCACACCGAGATATCGAAGTCCGGCTGATCTCGTCGATCGATCCCGTAAATCTCCATAGTGAGAAGGTGGATGTTGCAATCCGCGTTGGAAAGGTCCCAGGGCAACGATACGACCGGCGCGCACCTAGAATCGATCTGGATATGACGGAGAACTGGAAGGACGTCTATGTTGAGCCCCTCTTCCCGGACATCCTGGTCCCCGTCGTTTCGTCGCATCTCATGGACGCGGTAGGCCCCATCAACGAGCCTGCCGACCTGCTTCAGTACCGTCTGATCAATACGGCGAGCCGCCGGCACGCCTGGCCGGACTGGCTGGCCTTGCACGGACTGCGTGTCCCCGATGACGCAAACCCGCTCGATTTCGGGCACTTCTTCATCACGCTGCAGGCGGTGAAAGATGCCAAGGGGGTGGCACTTGTGCCGAAGGCCGTACTTGAGAACTACGAGGGACGCGACGAACTGGTGGTACCGCCGCTTGGCGAGGTCACCAGCGCAGGCGCGTATCACTTGTTGATGCGCGAAGGGGCGCAGGAAGATGGCGCCGTGCGATTGCTGTGCGACTGGCTTGCACGAGAAGCCAGTCGCTTGCGTTGCGAGATGGATCAGACCACGGTCGTGGCGGCCGAAGTGCCCGCCTGAAAATCGATCCCGTGTTCGAGAATGGCGGCTGTGGATCGAACGCGGTACCACTCGGGGTGGTGTGCCACGTCGAGCACGCCTGCCGCTTCCCACTGCGTCGCTAACTTCAGCAGTGCCTTGCGGAATCCCACGATGGCCGCGTCGCCTGAACCCAGATTCTCGCGCGAGCGGTCAACGATAGGGCCCATGCTTTCCTGCACGGCGGTGTCCTGCATGCCAATGCCCTCGATGCCCGTCGAGCTGTGCAGGCGCTGACGCAGACGGTCGATTCCGTAATCCGTTTCCGCCGTCACCAAGGGGCGATACGACCCGTCGTTCATCACATCCGAATGCACGGCCCCGTGATCCAATTCCTCCTGACTCAGCGGGCGGTCGCTATTCCACGTCATGGTGAACACCCAGCAATTCTCGTCGTCGATTGGCGTCCAGGCATGCCCCATATACGCCCGTCCGTCCTTGATCGGCGCGATCATCGTGTAGAACGGCGCGAGAAACTGCGTCACACGCCAGTAGTACGAGGTATCGCCCGCGTTGCGCCGGGCGCCGATGGCCATGCCGTAGTCGGTCGGGCGGACAAAGAACTTCGGCGCGGTATCCGATGCCAGATAAGGAATCGCAAGATTGGGCGACACCTGCCGCTGGCGAAACGGTAGTTCGGGATGTTCCGCGTCGAGGTGGCTATGGAGAATCCCGACATGACTGGAATCGATGCCCCCTTCCACCCCTTGAGCGTAATTCGTACGCTGCAAGCGCTTGGTGATGAACCGAAAATCGGGCGGCACCAGTCCCCACTCGAGTTCGGGAGGCCGTTCGGGCATGTGCGCGGGATCCCCCAAGTACGCCCAGATGACGCCGCCCCACTCGATGACCGGATAGCTCTTGATCCGCGTGTCGGCCTTCATGCGCGAGTTTTCCGGTTCCGCCGGCATGTCGACGATCGTACCGGACACATCGAACTTCCAGCCGTGATACACGCAGCGCAGGCCACACTCCTCGTTACGCCCGAAAAAGAGGTCCACGCGACGATGCGGGCAATAGCGATCGAGCAGGCCGATCTTGCCGTTGGTATCGCGAAACGCGACGAGGTCCTCGCCCAGCAGACGAACGCGAATGGGCGGACAGTCCGGTCCGGGCAGCTCTTCCGGCAACAGGAACGGCATCCACAGGCTTCTGAATGTCTTGCCCATCGGCGTGTCGGGGCCTACTCGACACAGTCGCTCGTTGTCTTCCTTACTGAACATACGTTTCCCCTCAGAATTTGAATCGATGCTTCCTGCCTGGCGTGCGACAAAGGGTGAGGTCAGTCGATCAGACCGAATAGCGCGTCGCCCTCTTCAATGACACGGTAGGTTTTGAGTGGCACGGTGCACGGCTTCTCGACAGCGTCGCCCGAGCAGATATCGAATGCCCCGCCATGGAGCGGGCAAAAAATGGTAGTGCCTTGCAGATCACCTCCCGAGAGCGCGACCATTCCGTGCGTGCAGAGATCCTCCGTCGCATAGAATTTCCCTTCGACGTGATACACCGCGAGCCCGTCCTCGACCTCTTTCGGGCAGACCTGAATCACGCTCTCGCTCGGCACGTCCGCCTTGCGACACAAGAAAACCTTCTTTTCCATAAGACTTACCTATTCTGTTCAATAGCCGCGAAGTACATCCACCCGACCGGTGGGCGTTCGGCCGTGTTCGATCTCATCGATCTTGCGCACCATCTGCTCGACGCTCTCCCCCAGCCGCGTTTGTGCCGAGATATGCGGCGTCATGCAGATTCGTGGCTCCGTCCAAAATGGATGGTCGGCCGAGAGCGGTTCGTGCGCGAATACATCGAGCGTCGCGCCTGAGAGCTGCCCCTGCTCGATGGCCGAGAGAAGATCCTTCTCGACCAGATGCTCGCCTCGCGCCAGGTTCACGACATGTGCCCCCTTCGCAAGTCGCTGGAATGTCCGTGCGTTCAGCACCCCACTGGTTTCCGGTGTATTGGGCAGGAGATTGATCAGGACATGCACGCCGTGCGCGAACGGCGCCCATTTGTCCTTGCCGCTGAAGCACTGCACCCCGTCCACCCGTTTTGGAGACCGGCTGTAGCCTCGGACGCGGAATCCGAACAACGCCAGCCGACTTGCGACCGCGGCACCGAGGCTGCCCAAACCGAGTACGCCGACGATGAACTCGCCAGCCGTATGTACGGCGAGTGGCTGCCAGACACCCGCGCGCTGCTGCTGCTCATACGCATCGAAACGTCGGAAGCTTCGCAATGTCGCGTACGTGGCGTACTCGACCATCTGCGAGGCCATGCCGGCGTCCTCGATCCGGTAGATGGGCACATCGCCGTTCACCACCGTCGGGTCTTTCGCGACGGCTTTGAAAATCCAGTCGACACCCGCCCCCACGTTGAAAATGGCTTTCAGTCCAGGGCGATTGCGCAGAACCTCGGGTTCGGACTTCCAGACCAACGCGTAGTCGGCAGGGGCCTCGTCTGCGAATTCCCACTCCCGCACGTGGGCCCCCGGCATTGCGCTTCGCAGCGCATCGATCCAGGGCGCCGTATCCTTGCCCGTCATTGCAAACAGGATTCGCATGCCCCCCCCTACTTTGCAAAGAGTTGCCCCAAGTCGGCGAGCGCTTTGAATTCGAGTGCGTTCCGGGACGGATCGAGGAAGAACATCGTGGCTTGCTCGCCGACTTCTCCTTGAAAGCGAATCTGAGGCTCCACAACAAACGCCACCCCTTTGGCGCGCAGACGTTCAGCGAGATCGACCCACTCACTCATGCGGAGCACCACACCGAAATGCGGAATCGGAACGGCGGTTCCATCGACTTCGTTGCACGCGGCAAACTCGGTTTTCGGGGCGAGATGCGTGACGATCTGGTGCCCGAACAGATCGAAATCGATCCAATGATCGGAACTCCGCCCTTCCGGGCACCCCATGACGCCCGCGTAAAACTCACGGGCCTTCTGAAGGTCGTCCACAGGAAATGCGAGATGAAAAGGTCTCAATTCGGATGGCATCAGTCTTCTCCAATCGGTCTTATGGTCGGTTCTATGAAAAGCATCGGATCGTCGTCGCTCACCGGAAAACGCCTACGTGCACAGGGGCTTACCGCCACTTTGCCAAGTCGACGCTTGCATCCTGAAGGACGGAAACGGGGACCTTGGAGCCCGACCTCACGAGCGCTTTGCCAGCCCGCATTTCACGAGGCGCCCCCACGGCACTGACGCCGACGACCACGTCTGCCTGCAAGTGGAAGACGACGAACGCCCCGCTGCCGGCATCGCCGCGCACAATGTTCTGCTCGCCGATGGACACCCCGAAGGACTGAAGGCTGAAGTCGTACTGATCTGTCCAGTAGCCGCTGATTTCCTCGTAGTCAGGCCCACCGCACACGATGGCCCGCCCGACATGCTCCCCGTGTGCTACGGCGTGATGCCAGTTCTCCTGACGCTCCGGCCGGCCCACCCGGGCGTTGAAGTGAAACGCGACTTCACCAGCGGCATAGATGTGCTCATCGGAGGTTCGCCCATGCCCATCGACGCAGATCCCCGACGCGCACGTCTCGATTCCGGCGGAATCGGCGAGCGAGACGTTCGGAACCACGCCGATTCCCACCACGACCGCATCCGCGTCGAGCGATTCGCCATCAGAGAGCGCCAGGCGATAGCCAGACGAGCGTTCGGTGACCTCCCGGATCGATACGCCGGTGCGAATATGCACGCCTCGTTGTTCATGCTGCTTCACGACGAACTCGCAAACCTCGACACACGTCGCGCGGGCCATCGGACGGGCTCCCGCTTCCAGTACGGTCACGTCGATTCCCATGCCGTTGGCGACGGAAGCCACTTCAAGGCCAATTACGCCTGCGCCCACCACAGCGAGGCTGCGGATGCCCGGCAGCGCTTCTCGCAACGCGATGGCATCGGAAATCCGGCGCAGATAGAACACACGCGACATGCCCGGATGAAGCAGAGGAAGTGTGCGAAGCGACGACCCGGTCGCCAGGACAAGCGTTCCGTATCCAAGCGACGTGCCGTCGGAGAACGAGACCTGACGCGCATGACGGTCGATACGCTGTGCCGCGTTGCCCAGGCGCAGATCGATGTCATGCGCGTTGTAAAACGCGCTGTCTCGCAACGAAATGTGGTCCGCCTCCCCCGCCTCCTGTAGCACCTTTTTGGAAAGCGGGGGACGGTCGTAAGGGGCCTCGCTTTCCTCTCCGCAGATGATGATTCGGCCGTCAAAGCCTGCCTTTCGCGCGCTCTCGGCGGCATAGACGGCCGCGATTCCCGCACCGATGATCACAATCGGCTCATTCTCGTGTGTATTTTTCATTGCTCACCTCGCGCCATTGAGCCCCGATCGCTCACATGTGCTCCGGCTTCTGAATGCCGCGCGCATTGCGATGACACAGCTCGCGCCACTTGATGAGCGGCGAATCGCCCTCGATCAGCATCTCGTCGAGCCAGGCCGAATCGCGCTTGTAGAAGGTCTGCAGCGCCAGTCGTGCCTGAATATCCTGAGCGTTGAAATTCTCGAAACCAATGGGCTTCCATCGATTCCAGAACTCGTGATTGAAGTGCGCGCTTTCTTCCTCTGTCGAGACCCGCTTGCCGACGAGCATCACATACAGGTGCTGCGATTCCGTCACGGGAACGTAGAACTCGAACTGTGTGATGTCCTGATCCGGAAAGTCGTCGACCCGTAACCCGCACGGCATCCAGAGCGACGCTGCCGTGGTTCGTGTGGGCTTCTCCGACACGCGCTTCGTGCCGGTGACGACAACCTGACCATCGACCTTCCCTTCCCAAATGCTCGTATGGTTGGCAAACGCGTCGTAGACGCCTTTCGGCGCCCCCACCGCCTCGTGCACCAGCACCTCACCCGATTTCGCAAGATGCCCGATGGGCAACGATCGCTGGGTGTCGGGAACGAGCTCTGAGGCGCGGTGAATGTACACGTGCAAGCCGTCGAAGCCGTTCTCGCACCCGACGCGCCAGTTCGACTCGACCTCATAGATCGCGCAGTGCAGCTGTAAATCGTCGTCAAGGAATGTCGGCGGCACATCTTCCGCGAGCGGTGGCGCTTCAAACCCTTCGTCGCCGACAAACACAAAGATCAGGCCCTTGGCCTCCTGAACCGGATAGCTTTTGACGCTGCGTCGGCCAATTGCCTTGCTGTCAGGCGAAGCCAGGATGTCGCACAGCTTGCCGTCGTTCCACTTATAGGTGAAACCGTGGTACCAGCATGTGATGGTGTCAGGCGTATAGCACTCCACCTTCTCGGAGAACTTCACGCCGCGATGCAGGCACCGGTCGCGAATTGCCTTCACTTCTCCGGCAACCCGCTTCAGAAGGATCTCCTCGCCGCATACCGTCGCCTGGCAGACCTTGCCTTCAAGAATATCGCTGGAGAGCTTCACCGGATACCAGTGGTTCCGGAAACCAAGCTTCGCCGCAAGGTAGTTGCGCCAGCGCGGGACCTTGTTCAACAAACTTTCGTCTACAAAATGTGCCTGTTCACTCATTGTGGGCGTCTCCGATTTATTTGTTTGCGTACTGTATGCAATGAATTACGGTTGATTGCCATCCTAGTGCCACGTTCTACGCTCAACAAACGATTTGAAATTCACTCATGCATGAGCATTGCGAATGTGTTGAGTGGATGTCACGGAATCACGCGTTGCCCACAGAAATCTCATTCATTTCGTCGTAGAATCGTTGCCAACCAACCAAAATTTCAACGTGATGAGCGCCACCCGTAGAGTCGTACAGAGCGATCGGCTTCGCGATCAGGTTTACCAGTTGCTCCGGGAAGATCTGCATGGGGGCACCATTCCGGCCGGGTCGCGGCTCGTTGAGTTGGAATTGGCCGAGCGATATGGGGTCTCGCGCACGCCGATACGCGAGGCACTCTTCCAACTGGCGCGCGAAGGCCTGGTCGTGCGCACCGATCGCGGGTATTCGCTGATGACGGATACGCCACGAGATTTCCTGCAGCGAATGCAAGTGCGGCTCCTGCTCGACCCGCCTCTGGCCGAACACGCAGCAAAGTATGGATCTGACGAGCAGATCGAATCACTGGCGAGTGCCTACGAAAAGATGAAGAAGGCCGAGGAGTCGTCAAAGTATTCTGCGTTTGTCTCGGCGGCACACGAGTTTCGCACCGTACTTCTCGAAATGAGCCACAACACAGCGTTGACGCGTGTTTGTGCGGTGCTGGAAGACCAGTTCCTGCTGGTTCGCAACGAACATTACAAAGACGAAGGGAATCGCGCTATTTCAGTGCATCGCGATGGCTTGTTGCTCGCCGCCATTCGTTCACGCGACGTGAAAGGTGCGGGGAAAATTGCGAAAGACTACGTCGAAATGCTGATAAAGACACATGCGCAGCCCTCGGGACGCGCGCCTCGGAAGCGAAGCCTGAAAACGCCATTGCCGAAGCGTTCTTAGCGCTTCCCCCGCCCTTGCCTGCATCGCCTTCTCAGGTTTTTGGTTGCGCTGGCTCCGGCTCAGTGGGCTTTGCATGGGTGACGCCCCGAGCCGTACTCATTTGCATGCGGCACGACTCCGCAAGTCTGGCGATATAGGTACGCGTCTGGGCCTCGGCTGACGACGCGTCCCGAGTCGCCAGATTTTGAACGAGAACTTCCAGATAGTCCGCCGTCATCAAACGGTGTCTCGCGGCTCGCAGCAGCAACGGTCTGGCGGCGAGAAAATCGTCCTCCGCAGCACCGAAGCACCGTGCAAGCACTGGGTTCTTGCAAGCGGTACCCAGGTATTTATGCAGTCCGTGAACCGCACTCGCCGAAGCAAATGACGAGGGTTCCGAGAGGAGCAGGCGTCTCGCATCGTCCGCCAGCGTGGAAATATGCGCAATCTGCGCGACGGATCCCGATTCAACAACGTTGGCGACGACCACAGGGTCGAGAAGCGACTTGACGTCCAATCGCGCCAGCAGCGCCGACATCGGCATTTCACTGAACCCATAACCTCGCTCCAATGGCTCCAGCAGCCCCTCGCGAGCCAACTGAAACAATGCCTCGCGCACGGGCGTCCTGGAAACGCCAAACCGTGCGGCGAGATGCGCTTCCGTCAACCGTTGACCGGGTTGCAGCTTGCCGCGCTCGACGAGATCTCGGATCGCGTCGTATATCCTGTCGCGCAATCGCTGCCCGACTTCCTGAGACGCTGCCATAGCTGCCGGAAACCTTCAATCAATGGCGCTCAAAGGTGAGCGAAAAGCGCCTTTGGCGCAAATGCAGAACTCACCCGACAGGGGTCGCAGTTGTGAGTCCATCCCATGCCGCACAGGTGCGTCGCGAGATTGACCGCGGTCACAGAATTTTGCCCCCCAAGGCAATTCAGACTCAGGTCAATCTCGCGAGCGCTCTTTGCATGCAGCCGTTCGCCTGCTTTCTATTCTTGGGAGTGAAGCCAGGCGGCGACTCGCGTATTGAACGCGTCTGGGGCCTCGAAATAGGCAGAGTGACCTGCGCCGGCAAGCGTCATCAATTCCGATCCGACAAAGCGCTTGCACACTTCAGAGACGATCTTTGCGGGAAACAGGACATCCTCCTCGCCGACGAGAAAGCCGATACGCACGCCTGTCGCTGCGATCTGCTCGGGTGAATAAGACGGCTGGACGCCAACGAGTGTTTTGAAGGTGTAGCGATTGAATCCGGCAAGTTGCAGATACAACTGCGTCATCGCTGGAGAAGTGGCGAGATGCGTGCGTCCGAGCACACGTTCGGCCTGGGACAGTTCGCGCGTAGCGCTCTGCACCTTTGCCATTTCCAAAGCAATGGATTCAGGCAAGGTAATGCCGACCAGAGAATCGGCAATCAGGAGGGACGCAACACGATCAGGATATCGACATGCGAAATCGATCGCGGTGCCAGCGCCCATCGACTGGGCAACAAACGACACGCGTTGCAAACCAAGCGCATCCAGAACCGCGACGAGATCGTTTGTGAACTCGGCGCGTCCGGCAAGCTCGGCGTCCGTGGACTTTCCGAAGCCTCGGGCATCCACAAGAATGATCTGAAAATCCGCTCGCCATGCGGCCACCTGATAGAACCAGCTCGCGTGATTTCCGCCCACTCCATGCAGTAGCACTACCGGTGCACCGCTACCGTGTACCTCGTAATACAGCCGACTTTCATGATGATCTAGGTATGGCAAATTCCGCTCCCAACTTCCGAATCAAATTCCCTGCTCAAACACCCGAGTGATTTGAGACCCCAGCCGTACAGGCCCAGCGGCGCTTACACGAGCCGCCATGGCCTCCTATCAACTTCCGGATTCAGCACCGAACCGGACGACAACCTCACCGATCCCCTCGATGGCGGCGTGATAGGTACTGTCGTGCTTGACCTTCACCATGGGTCCGAGTGCGCCACTGAGCACCAACTCCCCCGCTTTGATCGGATGCCCCACCTCGATCAGTTTTTTGGCCAGCCAAAGCGCCGCATTCAGCGGATGCCCCAGACATGCCGCGCCGCTTCCTGTCGAAACCACCTGCCGGTTCTCCTGCATTCGCATTTGGCAATTCACCAAGTCGATTTCAGGTGTGAAGGGTAATTTCCGGCCAATCACGAAGCGGCCAGACGAGGCGTTGTCCGCGATCGTCTCCACGATCCCGATGTTCCAGTTCGCGATGCGGCTATCCACAATCTCAAGCGCCGGGGCCACCCATTCAATTCGTTCGAACAGGTCAGACATTTCGAGTGAAGGGTCGTCAACGTCCACGCGAAAACCAAATGCAATCTCCGCTTCGATTTTTGGCTGCAAAAGGCTCGACATACCGACGATCCCGGTATTGACGATCGCCATGTCATCAAACAGAACACCATAGTCGGGCTGGTCCACACCAAGCTGCTTCTGGACAACCGTCGAAGTCAGCCCGATCTTGCGCCCCGCGATTCGGCGGCCGTGCACTTGCATTGCATGGTCGGTATTGCGCTGCTGGATGCGATAGGCGGCGTCGATATCGCCGTTAACGCTGGATGCAAATGGTGCGATGGGACCGCTGGTGTATGCGTCGCGCAGTCTCGACGCGATCAGCCCCTCTAGCTCGACTTCTTTCATCTTTCCTCCGGAACGTGTGCCAACCCTTGAGACCGTCGCCAGCAAGCTGCCTTAATTGGAGCGGAGAGTTTTGTGCACGGTATGCAATGTGTCAACGCTTCATACACGCTTTGTTTGCAGTCCATGCCCCACGTTCTGTAATGCATCCCCGTGCCATTGCCTTAGCGAGCGAAAGCTCATCAACCGACTAGGCTGCGCTTTCCAGTTGAGCCTCTTGAATCGCGTGATATCGAGGCATCATCGCGCACAGCGCGCAAACGGCCAGCAGGGCCAAGCACGCCAGATAGAGTGGCATGGCGTAACTTCTCGACGCATCGAATCCCATACCGAACAGGACCGGACCGACAGCCGATCCCGCCATGAACGAGGCAAACACCCAGCCGAAGATCTTGCCGAAGTGATCCAGTCCGAAATACCGGCTAATCAAGTACCCCAGCAAATCTGATTCGGCGCCAGCACCAAAGCCAAGTAGTGCCGCGCACAGATACACGGATGCCGGGGCATTCGTTGCCAGGAGTCCTGCGCAGCCGCCGCACGACAAAGCAAAAATGCCAATGGCGGCTCGAGGCGCAAAGACTCGATCGAACAGATAGCCCGCCGCAATGCGCCCGATGAGTGCGGCAACCGCCAATACGGTCGTCGCGAAAGCTGCCGACGAGAGCGCGACACCGCGGTCGAGCAACATGGGGACCAAATGGATTTGCGCACCATTGATGGCAACGGCCATGAGAAATGCGGAAACGCCGACCAGCCAGAATGCGCGAGTGGTGAGCGCTTGCGAGAGCGTGCGTCCAGTTGGCCCGGCTGTCCCGGCGGAGCGACCGTTCACGCCGCCCGGGGAAGGCGCTTCCCGCAATAAAAACAGGCCCAATGGCACCCCAAGCACTATCGGCACCGCGCCCAGGGAGTAGTACCCGGCCTCCCACCCAAACCGCTGGATCATCACGGCGGCAAAGGGGGCCGCAATGGCCCCTCCGAGCGCAACGCCGGCCATGCTGATGCCAAGCGCAAGACCGCGCGATCGATCGAACCACCCCGAGATCACTCGCAAGTAGACAATGGTATTCGAACCTGCGCCAAAGACACCGATCAAGAAAAACGCCAGAAAAAATCCGGTGATTCCCCACGCCTTCACCATCAGCGGGACTGCCAGGACCGTCGCACCATAGCTGAGCAGCGACGTTACAAGCACGGTTCGAAGGTGAAACCGGTCGATCAACGCACCAACCACCGGTGTTGCGACAGCCAAGCTCAGCGCACAGATGGACAGTGCTCCGGAAATCTGTGCGCGATCCCATCCGTGTACTGTCCCGAGCGCCCGAATGAACACACCCACCGTCATCAGAATGACCGCCGTGCTGCACACGCCTGCGCCGATCGTCGCGTAGACGACCATAAGCCACGGTTCATTTATGCGCTTGCCTTCCGCGCGCACCTCGGCGGCTGAAGTGATATCCCCTTGTTTCATCGAAATCCTCCAAATAACGTTGATTTCCCGCACTCACTCAGAGTCCGACGGAAGAAAGCGCTCCCAAACACATAGGTTCTCCCTCCGCTTTATTGATAGCATTACTAATTATCTATTGTCATATTTGACCCAACGATTCGCAGTGGTCGCCCAAGCTGCGTGCTGCGTCTCGCAGGAGCACGATTTCTGGAAGGGAACCCCTTGCGTGATAAGACTCGTCGCGACGAAGACGTGCGCGACCGAATCAGGGTTTGCATCGGGTCAGAAAAAGGTGCGTATCCCCGTGGCCACTGCAAACTGGCGGTTGGTCGTCGACGGTGCCAGAGGGAATAAGACGGCCGATTGTGTCGCCCCGGAGGACGTTACGAAACTCGCCCCCACGTAAATATCGGTCCGCTTCGACAGGAATTTGTCGACAAAGAGACTGTAGTTGGAAAGTCGCCCCGAGCCCAAGGCGCTGCGCCCGTACCCCAACGTGACCTTGAGGTCCGGCTGAAAATCGTAAATGACATCCGCCGTTGCGCTACGGATCGATTCATATTGGCCGAACCCGGCAAACGCCACGTCGGTATAGCTCAACCCTGCGGTCCACTTCTCGGCGATCTTGTAGGAGGCACTTGCCCCGTAGATGTTTTGAGAATCGACGGCAAAGGAGCGATAGGGGCTAACGGTCTGTCCGAGGAACGTTTTCATGCCGGCCAGGGTCGGCGTGAAGTTCACACCGTTGATTTTGGTACCAACAATCGCCGCTTTGAGCCGCTCGTCTGCATAGGACAGAGCAAAGCTCAGCGCTCGCCCCCGGTTGTAGGTGTCTGACGCCCCGCCCGGTAGGGCATACAGTGCGAAGAAGGTGAAACCGCCGAATGTCGGTGATCGATAGGAGGCTGAGTTGTTCACATAACCCCCTGCCATGTGGTCGGCATTCGCGGGGGTCTGGGAGAACGTTGAATTGAATCCCGGAGAATTGCCCAATAGAAGCACCGAAAAATCGTTGTGATGCCCAAAGGTCAACGTACCGTACTCCGCCTTGGACAAACCCACCCACGCGCTGCGACTGAAGAACGTATCCGATCGAAACAGCTTGCCATTGGACAGATTGAAATAGCTCGCCAGATCGAAGACGACTTTCAGCCCTTCCCCCAGATCCTCTGCCCCCCTAATGCCAAACACCGTATTCCAGTGATAGCTGTCGAGCAATTGCACCACGCTCCCACCACCGGAATTATTCGAGTACACGACCGCTTCATCAATTGCGCCATAGATCGTCATGTTCGACTGCGCCAGCGCAGTGCTGGATATCAGGAAAAGTGCGATTAGGCCGACTGCGATTTTCTTCATCTGGATCTCCAATCCATGTAGCTCTGTCTCCCGGACCAGGTCCAATAACGGGTCCGACCGATTATTCGAATGCACTCGATCGTCTCACTGCGCAAGGCAAGTACTGTCGACGCGTGAACGCCAACCGCAGCGACGAATTCGAGCGGAATTTTTTGATGACGATTCGGTAGAGAGAAGGTAGGCAGCCATTTTTTTCCTTACAATCGAAAAAAACGACGCGTATGCGCGATGAAAAGTCATTCATGCGCTGCGATCGGGATCGCAACTGGACTATCGTGTGAAGCGGCTTGGGGAGGCGTCGTAGGCGGGGGGCTGAATATGAAGCCACGAAACGCATGTAGTGGTCGAGCACACACCGTCGCCAATCGCGAGTGAAGCGATCTGGCGCATCGGCCAGCTGTACGGTATCTGTAGTGGTCAACCCATCCCGGACACTGCGTTAAGTTTTTCTTCTGCTACGGCAGGGGCCAGCCCGTCATTGAACTGATGCGGACGTATCCAGTTGTACCGCTGCATCAGGTAATGACTGA
>Ga0181519_10001802_pt1 | contig 18657 bp, 15 predicted proteins | sample PEATcosm2014_Bin_26_FD_121102 | JGI IMG/M metagenome (GOLD analysis project Ga0181519, IMG submission 121102) | Peatland microbial communities from MTU Mesocosm Facility, Houghton, MI, USA - PEATcosm2014_Bin02_10_metaG | ecosystem: Environmental > Terrestrial > Soil > Wetlands > Peat | place...
GTCGGCGGCGCGCGCCGGCAATGTCGCCATCCTCAACATGCCGGGCTCGGCGCTGGTCGAGACGCCGGCCTTCGCCCCTTTCCTGCCGGCGCTCGCGCGGGAGTTGCTGGGCGAGGAGTTGCGGCTGCCGGCGGTGACGACCTGGTGGTGCGGCCAGGCCTCGGCGCTGGCGGAAGTGTCGGGCGCCCTCGACCGTTTCGCCGTACAGCCGGTCTTCGAGCCGGATCCGGTGCCGACCGAACCCGCGCTGCTGAGCCGGGCCGACCGCCACCGCTTCCGGGCGGCGCTGGCGGCGGCGCCCCATCGCTTCGTCGCGCGCGAGCGGATTCCGCCGAGCGTCGCCCCCTGCCTCGCGGCCGAGGCCGGGAAGGACGGTTTCTACGGCTTCGTGCCGCGGCCGGTGGTGCTGCGCGTCGTCACGGTCTGGCATGACGGCGAATGGGTGGCGATGCCGGGCGGCGTCGCCCGCGTCGTCAACGACGATTCGATCTATCGCAGCGCGCTGCGCCATGGCGCCGCCGCCAAGGATGTCTGGGTGCTGGCCGACGAGGTCTTGAATTCGGATCTGGCGGCGCCGGCGCCCTATGTTCCGGCGGTGCTGCGGCGGCGCGACGAGGTGGCGCTCAGGAGCCGCACCGCCGAAGATCTCTATTGGCTCGGCCGCTACGTCGAGCGGCTCGATGCCGGCGCACGGCAATTGCTGGCGACCTTGCACCGGCTGGCGTCGGGCGGGTTCGGCGGGCGGGAATATGCCGAGCTGGGGCGGCTCGCCGAGGCGCTCGAACGGTCGGGCTGGATCGGGGCGATGCTGGCGGCGCTGCCGGTCGATGCCGCCGCCTTCCTCGACGGCATCGCCGAAGCCGCCGCCGGGGCCGCCATGCGCGATTGCCTCGACGCGATCCGACGGCTGGCGCTCAGTTGCCGCGATCGCCTCTCCGTCGATATGGCGCGCACGCTGCATCGCCTGGTCAGCGCCACGCCCGTGCGCCTCAGCGAGGCGGCGCGCGAGCCCTATAAGCTGATCGAGGCGATCGAGGAGATCATCGTCACCATCGCCGCCTTCGCCGGATTCGCCGCCGAGAACATGGTGCGCGGCGCCGGCTGGCGCTTCCTCGATCTCGGGCGGCGGATCGAGCGCGGCATCGCGACCGCGCTGGCCTTGCGCGGGGTGATGACGGGGCCGCTGCCGCAGGTCGAGGCGGGCTTGCGGCTCTCCCTCGAACTCTGCGATTCGACGATCGCGTATCTGCGTCGCTACAGCGGCGAGGCGCGCTTCGCGCATGCGCTCGAATTCGTGCTGGCCGAGATGACCAACCCGCGCAGCCTCGTCTATCAGCTCGACCGGGTCGGCGAGCACCTCGGCGCCCAGTCGGCGGCCTCCGGCGTCAGGGTCGGCGCAGGGGTCGGCGCAGCACTGATCGACCGGATCGATCGGGTCTCGCAGAATCTGGCGCTGCCGGAGGGCGGTCCGGCTCAGGCCGCCGCCGTGGCGCAATTGCTCGACGAGACCGCGGACGCTCTGATGGGCCTCTCCGAGGCGATCGCCCGCGCCTTCTTCAGCCACGCCACCTCCGCCCCCCTGAAGGGCCTGCCCATGCCGCGTCCGGTCGCGGCCGAGGCGGCCTCGTGAGGCGCTACGCCGTCCAGCACCAGACCCGCTACGGCTATGGTGCGCCGGTCGATCTGGGGCTGCATGTGGTGTGGCTGACGCCGCTGAGCTCGGCACGGCAGACGCTGGTCGCGCACCGCCTGACCGTGCAGCCGGAGCCCGCGGTGCGCTCTGCCTTCACCGATCATTTCGGCAATATCGTGCACCGCCTGTCCGTCGAGACGACGCATGACCGCTTCGCCGTCAGCCTCGATGCGACCGTGGAAATCGCCGCACCGGTCCCGCTCGCCGATGACGGTCCGCCGTGGGAAACCATTCGCGAACGGACGGATGGCGATGGTTTCCCCACGCATCCGTCTGTCAGCGAATTCGCCTATCCGTCGCCACTGGCGCCGGCCGACATGGGCGCCACTTCCTATGCGGCCCGGTCCTTCTGGTCCGGCCGGCCGGTCGTGGCGGCGCTGCGCGACCTGACCGGGCGCATCCACCGCGACTTCACTTACGCCCCGCAACAGACTGATATCACGACGACGGTGACCCAGATCCTGCGGCAGCGGCGCGGCGTCTGCCAGGATTTTTCCCATGTCATGATCGCCGGCCTGCGCGGCCTGGGGCTGCCGGCGCGCTATGTGTCGGGATATATCCTGACCCGCCCGCCGCCGGGTGCCGCCCCGCGCATCGGTGCCGATGCCAGCCATGCCTGGGCGTCGGTCTGGTGCGGCGACGAGATCGGGTGGATCGATTGCGATCCGACCAATGACCTGCTGGTGACCGACGAGCATGTCGTGGTCGCCTACGGCCGCGATTTCTCCGACGTAACGCCGTTGCGCGGGGTCATCCTGGGCGGCGGCTCGCACACGCTCGACGTCGCCGTCACGGTGACGGAGCTCGATCCGGCGGCTTCCCCCGACAACGATTCCGCCCTATGACTGCCGAACCATGCCGACGATCAGCCTCGACCGATTGATCCCGGGCGCCGTCATCCCGATCGGCGACCGCGCCGTCGTCGTGCCCGAGGCCATGGCCGCCGCGTTCCGGCCGGGCGATCACGTCCTCGTGCTGCAGGAAAGCGGCGATCTGCTGCTCATTCCCGCTGCTCAGAAAGCCCTTGCCGCTGCGGCGGTCGACCGCGCGGTCGGGGCGTTTGCGGCGATCGGCCGGGTCGGTGACGAGGCGATCACGGGGTTTTTCGAGTGCTTCGCCAAAGCGCTGGAATCCGAGAAAGTCTGGGCCGCGATCGCGGCGGCAAATGCCGAAGATGTCGACCGCGCGCGCGCCGCCGGGCGCTCGACCACGCGGCTGGCCGCCACCGAGGCCATGCGCCGGGACATGATCGCGGGCTTGCGCGCCTGGCGGGACGCGGCGACCTTGCGCGGCCGCATCGTCGAGCGGCTTGCCCATGACGGCTGGACCGTCGAGCAGGTCGCCGATCCGCTGGGTGTCGTCGGATTCGTGTTCGAAGGCCGGCCCAATGTCTTCGCCGACGCCGCCGGCGTGCTCCGGACCGGCAATGCGGCGGTATTGCGGATCGGCAGCGATGCGCTGGGCACGGCGCGCGCGATCGTGCGGGAGGCGCTCGATCCGGCGCTGGCGGCGGCCGGCTTGCCCGCGGGGGCGGTAAGCCTGCTCGACAGCGCCGAGCGCGCCGCCGGCTGGGCGCTCTTCACCGATCGGCGGCTCGGGCTGGCGGTCGCGCGCGGCGCGGGTCCGGCCGTGGCGCAACTCGGCAGCGTCGCGCGGCAGTCGGGCATTCCCGTGAGCCTGCATGGGACCGGCGGGGCCTGGCTGATCGCCGACCGCGCCGCCGATGCCGCGCGCTTTGCCGCGACGGTCCGCTACTCGCTCGACCGCAAGGTGTGCAATACGCTCAATGTCTGCTGCATAGACCGCGCGCGCGCGGTGGAACTCGTGCCGCTCCTCATCGAGGTGCTGCACGCCGCCGGGCAGGCGCGCGGCCGCAATGGCAAGCTGCATGTCGTGGCGGGCGACGAGGCATTCGTGCCCTCGGCCTGGCGAAGCGCCGTCGGGCGGGTGCGCCGGGCGGAGGGCGATCGCGACGAGGCGCTGTGCGAAATTCTGGCTGAAGCCGAACTCGGCCGCGAATGGGAATGGGAGGAATCCCCGGAAGTCAGCCTGAAGATCGTCGACGATCTGGATCACGCGATACGTCTCTTCAACCAGTACAGCCCGCACTTCACCGCCTCGCTGATCAGCGAGGATGCAGCGGCGCAGGAGCGCTTCTGGGCCGGAGTCGATGCGCCCTTCGTCGGCGACGGCTTCACCCGGTGGGTGGATGGTCAATACGCGCTGAATCAGCCGGAGCTGGGCTTGTCGAACTGGCAGAGCGGCAGGCTGCTCGCGCGCGGGGCGATCTTGTCGGGCGCCGGAGTCTTCACGCTGCGCTACCGCGCGCGGCAGTCCGATCCGACGCTGCGCCGATGACGCAGTGGACCGGGCCGATCGGCCGTTCCGGCGGTGCCGGGCGCCGGCAATGAAAAACCGGCCGTTCGTGTCGGAATTGGCGCTTCCGATGCGAACGGCCGGCAAAGTCGTCTCGGCAATCGCGCCATGCTTCGAGGCCGGAGCAGACCCCGATCAGACGGAATCATCTGATCGGGTGAAGGTGCTTGGGAACCGGGAACCCGAGACAACCGATGCGGGCCGGGGCGGCAAACGGTTGTTCCGGGTCGATGCGGTCTGCTCAGCGGCGCGCTTCCACTTATGGCTGTGGGGTTAGAGTGAACGCAGGAAATCCACGACGTCCTGCTGGTTCGTTGCCGACAATCTGTTGAAGTTACCGATCACGAAATTGGCCTCCGAGCCGAAGCTCGCGTGGTCCTCGATGGCCGTCACGATGTTCGAGGTCCGGCCGTCATGGAGGAAGAAGGTGCGCTGGCCGACGCCCCAGAGCGGTGCGGTGCGGAATTCGAAGCCGCCGGCCTGGCCCTGGCTGACGCCGTCGCCCAGCAGCAGGCCCATATTGTGAAGCGCGAAGTCGCTGAACGGGCTGAAGGCGGCGTTGCTCTGGTTGGTGTAGATCGAGCTGCCGCTTGTATGCGAGGTGACGTGGCAGGCGGCACAGCCGACATTGATGAATTCGGCCTCGCCCTGGATCGTGGCGGCGGTCGGCGCGGCTGGCGTCGGGGCCGCCAGGAGACGCGAGAAGGCGGCGAAGTTGACAATGTCGGAGGATAGGTCGGAGAAGGCATAGCCGCTCGGCGTGGTCGCGGTGTTCGGCGGCGGTACCGAGATCACCGTCGAGTCTTCGGGAAGTTGGTTGAACTGGCAGCCGCTGGTGGTGTTGCGCTCGTTCGGGAACATGTCGTTGGTGACGCCTTGCTCGACATTGTAGGCTTCGCCGGCGAACACCAGCAGCGACTTGTTCTGCGCCTTCCAGCCGAAGCGCGTGATCGTCCCGTCATTGCCGCTGTGATTGAAGACACCGGTCGTAACGCCGTTCGGCGCGGCATTGGGCGCGTTCTGCGAGTCCGCGAGCAGGACATTGTCGGCCGTGCCTTCCACGAGCCCGTCGCCGAAGAGCGCGATCGGAATGCGGAAGATGACGTTGCCTTCGGCCACAGCCAACGTGAAATTCGGCTGCGTCGCGTTGCAGCCTTGTGCGTCGCTGCGGCCGGCGATCGTGAACAGGTCGTGCACGCCGCCATCCGGCGTGAGGGTGCCCGGGACGTTGATGAAGCGGGCTTCGCGGATCGGGCCGTTGGCGCTGATGAAGCTCGGGACCGAGTTCCGCGCGCCGTCGAGTGTCGCCAGCGCGACTTGCGGATTGACCGTGCCGCTGGAGCCGCCGACCGCCGGGAAAGCGTGACATTGCTCGCAGGAATTGCCGTTGAAGCCAGGCCCGAGGCCGCCGCCCTGTTGGCGGCCGAGCGGTGCGTCGTCGAGATGGCCGGGGGTCCCGGGCGGGAGCACGGAGTCGACCTCGCCGAAACGCTGCATGGCGGCATTGAAGAACTGTACTTCCGGCACGTCGCTCGAATTGACGGTGATGTCGCCCAATCCCGGCAACGGTCCGCCGGCGCCGGCCGGGCCGCTGCGCACGCCGGGATCGGTGACGCCGAAGGCTTGGCCGAAGGCCGTGCCCGGAATGGCGAGCATGGCGACGGCGGTTGCGAGCGCAAGCGTACTGACTGCTATACCGGTTCTCAAAGGTACCTGTCGCATCTCTCTTCTCCCCAGTCTTGACTTGATCAAAGTATTGTTATTCACGCTGGCATGGCGCCACGTGCTTAGTGATCACAGGCTCAAGAGTGTTGACCGGCTGTTCTGTTTTTGCTGTTGCGGCGCATTCGTTTTTGTGCGGCGCAATATTACACAATGATGCACATGCGATCATGTGGTTATTTAGTTGGTATGTCTTCCAACTGTGATGAGGGTACTTGCCGGTCGGTATACCGTCAAGGGAACGGCGGCTGTCGCGTCGTGGTTTGATTCACATTTTTGTGAATGCAATTTGCACATGGAATAAAACCAATGCCGTCGCCCGATATCCGAACTGGCGTTATCGAGTGGCTGTCTCGCTACACTCGGTTGCGCTGCGAGCTTCAATTCGGGGGTCAGCGAAAATCTTCGTAAGGTTGTGTAAATCAGCAGGACAATTGTCGATTTACGATAGTTCACCGACCGAGTGCGCTTCTTATTCTCAGGCAGGTTGTCACCCGCCGCCGCTGTAGGGATGGTAGTTTTCGCTCGCCTCCGGTGGTGTCCGGACCGGCCCCCGCGATGTGGCAGTTTGCGGGAAACGGACGGCGGCACATAGTCGGCAGCACGCCGGGTTGCCGACCGTCAATTGTATCAAATCTGCAGATTTTCACGATTGCCGACAAAGCTGCGGGCGACTCGGGCAATGCCGGCGGTCGTAACCCCGACACGCTGTCCGCCGATCGGGCTGGTCCGGCGCCGTGCCGATCCGCGCGCTCCGACGGAACCGCGCCTGCCGCCAGGCTCGCTCGTGCACCGACGCATTCAGGCGCTTCGTCCGTCGGCGTACGCGCCGCTTGTGCCCTGTATCGATGCGCTTGAGCGCGCTGGCGTCGGAACAACGCCAGCGCGCTTTACTTGTCGAATTGGATCAAGGTCCGGATTTCACGTGATCAGACCTGAGATCATCTTGCTCCAATTGCTCCCGCTGCCGATGGCAGCGTCAGAGCGAGCGCAGGAAGTCAAGGATGTCCTGTTGGTTCGATGCCGACAATTTGTTGAAGTTCGCGATCACGGCGTTTGCTTCGGAACCATTGCTGGCATGCGCTTCGATCGCCGTCAGAATGTTCGATGTCCGCCCGTCATGCAGGAAGAAAACCCGCTGGCCCGCGCCCCAGAGCGGCGCCGAGCGGAATTGCGTGCCGTTCGCCTGGCCTTGGCTGACCCGGTCCTGCAATCCGGTTCCCATGTCATGCAGGGCATAGTCGCTGAACGGCTCGAAGGTGATGCCGCTCTGGTTCGTGTAGATCGAACTGCCGGTGGTGTGCATCTTAACGTGGCACGCCGCGCAGCCGATATTAACGAACTCGTCCATGCCCTGGACGGTGTTGTTCGTCACCGCAGCCGGGGTCGGGGCGGCGAGAAGGCGCGAGAAGGCCGCGAAATTGACGACGTCCGACGACAGGTCGGAGAAGGCATAGCCGCTGGGCGTCGTCGTCGTCGCTGTGGAAATGACCGTCGAATCTTCCGGCAAGGGATTGAACTGGCAGCCATTCGCCGTGACGCGCTCGTTCGGGAACAAGTCGTTGGTGACGCCCTGCTCGACATTGTATGCCTCGCCGGCGAACACCATCAGCGACTTGTTCTGCGCCTTCCAGCCGAACCGGGTGATCGTCCCGTCATTGCCGCTGTGATTGAACACCCCGCTCGAGACGCCGTTCGACGACGCGCCCGGCGCGGATGCCGCGTCGGCCGCCAGCGCGTCATCGGCCGTGCTTTCGACGAGACCGTCGCCGAAGAGCGAGATCGGAATGCGGAAGATGACGTTGTTCTGCGCCAAGGCTTGCGGGAAGTTCGGTTGGGTCACGTTGCAGCCTTGCGCGTCGCTGCGGCCTGCGATCGTGAACAGGTCGTGCACCCCGCCATCGGGCGTGTTCGTGCCCGGCACGTTGACGAAGCGCGCCTCGCGGATCGGGCCGGTCGAACTGATGAAGCTGGGGATCGAATTCCGCGCGCCGTCGAGCGTGGCCAGCGTGATTTGCGGGTTGATCGTGCCGCTGGCCCCGCCGGAAGCCGGGTATCCGTGGCACTGCTGACAGGAATTGCCGTTGAATCCCGGCCCGAGGCCGCCGCCGTCCTGCTGGCCGGGCCCGGCATCGACGATATGCCCGGGCGATCCGGCGGCGAGCACCGAGTCGACTTCGCTGAACCGTCCCTTCGCGGCATTGAAGAACTGGATCTCGGGTACATCGCTCGAATTTACGGTGATATCGCCCAGACCCGGCAACGGACCGCCGGCGGCGGCGGGACCGGCACGCAGACCGGGGTCGGTAACGCCCGCGGCCTGGCCGGAGGCCGTCCCCGGTGCCGCCGTCACGGCGATGGCCGCGAGCACAGCGAACGCACTCGTTGCTGCTCCCGCCTTCAGACGTAGATGTCGCATTTTTTTCTCCCTGTTCTGATCTAGTCGCCAGTTGTTATTCGCATCCGTACATAAACGGACGCGTGCTCTCGCCAGAAATCATGCGAGAGGATGCCAAAAAATAAATATACGGAGACGCGCATATCGCGACATAGCCGAATCGTTGGCGGGAATACGCGTATTATTAGTTGTTATTTCACGTATTGTGGCAAGTCCGGTGGAAATGTACTTCGTTTCGTACAAACCATATTTTCCGTATAGGACGCGGTCAAGCGCGCGCCAGCCGCGCAAACCCAATTTCAGTCACATCTCTGTGAATTGGGCCGGCGTTCGGGAATAAAACAAGGGATACGAGAAGTATCGGGTGATTCTTTAAATCAAGAACATACGGACGCGCGCGCGAGGTGGGCCGCCGAGGCAACGCGCGCGGCGACGGACTCTCCGCTGGCGATTGCTGCGCGGATGGAAACGGGAAACCCGATGCGCGGCCGGCGCGGCGCGGCGGCTGTCAGACGATCCGGGCGCGCACGTCGCGGCGGGCAAGCCGCTGCAGCAGATAGTCGATCTCGGCCCGCGCAGCGGCGCTCAGGACCTGGGCAGGCGCACGCTGCGCGTCGTGCAGGATGGCGCCGCGCCGCTGCAGCACATATTTCCGGACGGCGAGGCCGATGCCCGGTTGCTGCTCGTACCGGATCAGCGGCAGATGGGCGTCGAACAGGTCATGCGCCGCGTCCCGCTCGCCGGTGCGGGACAGCCGGACGACATCGACGAGCATGTCCGGAAAGGCATAGCCGGTCATGGCGCCGTCGGCGCCCCGATCCATTTCGAAATCCAGGAACAGCCCGCCATTCCCGGTCAGGATCGGCAAGGGCCGCAAGCTGCCGTCGCGCTGGAACGCCCGCAGGGTCGAGATCTTTTCCAGCCCCGGCCAATCCTCATGTTTCAGCATCACGCAGGATGGATTTTCCATGACGATCCGCCGGATCACGGCCGGCGTCATGACGACCGAGAGGAGCAGCGGGTAGTCCTGGATGACGACCGGGATATCGGTTCCGATCGCCTCGATGGCCTGGCGGTAATAGGTCACGATCTGGTCGTCGGTGCGCAGCGCCGGCGGCGGCGCGATCATGACGCCGGCGGCGCCGGCCTCCATGACGCCATGCGCCAGCGCCCGCATGGCGGCAAATCCGGGCGCCGAGACGCCGACGACGACCGGCACGGCCGCGCGGCGCACGATCTGCGCCGAAACCGCCAGCGCCTCGTCAGCGTCGAGCTTCTGCGCCTCGCCCATGATGCCGAGAATCGTCAGGCCGGTGACGCCGCAGGACAGGTAGAAGTCCGTCATGCGGTCGATCGATGCCGTGTCGAGCCGCCCGTCCGGCTGAAACGGAGTCGCGGCGATCGCGTAAACGCCGCCGGCGGTATGATCGAGCCGCATCCTTCACCTCCTCATCGGCGGTCGGCGCATCGTCAGACGCCGCCGCGGTCTTGATCGGCGCGATACGCATCGTACCGCGCCTTGGTCTCGGCATTGGCCGGGTAGAGGCCCGGCAGGGCGGCACCGGCTTCGACCTGGGCAAAGACCCATGCTTCGAACCGTTCCTGTTCGACGGCGGCGGCCGCGACGGGTTCGAGCAGGGCGGCGGGAATGACGACCGCCCCGTCCTCGTCGGCGACGATGACATCGTCGGGGAAGACGGCAACGCCGCCGCAACCGATCGGCTCCTGCCAGCCGACAAAGGTCAGGCCGGCGACCGAAGGCGGCGCGGCCGCGCCGCGGCACCAGACCGGCAGCCCGGTGGCGCGCACGCCGGCGACATCGCGCACCGCGCCGTCGGTGACGAGCGCGGCCACGCCGCGCTGCTTCATGCGTGCGCAGAGAATATCGCCGAAAATGCCGGCATCGCCGACACCCATCGCATCGACGACGGCGACGCAGCCCGCCGGCATGGCTTCGATCGCCGCGCGCGTCGAGATCGGCGAAGCCCAGGACGCCGGCGTCGCCAGATCTTCGCGCGCCGGGACGAAGCGCAGCGTGAAGGCCGGACCGACCAGCCGCGTTTGACCGGCGCTAAGCGGCTTGCTGCCGCGCAGCCAGATATTGCGCAGGCCGTGCTTCAACAACACGGTCGTCAAGGTCGCCGTCGAAACACCCGACAAGGTCGCGATCATTCCCTGATCCAAGGCCGTTCTTCTCCTCTGGTTCCGGCGGCCGGCGGCACCGGGCGTCTAGCGCGAAGGCGTCGCGACGACGTCTGAATCGCGCTCTACCTTATTGAAATACATAAAAATCTAGCTCACCGCAGTTGCGCCCGCGCGCCATCCCACAGCGATCGCACGAGGTCGCCGGCGGGGATCGCGCGCGCCAGCATCGCGGATTGCCCGGCCCAGGCCTGCATGCGGTCGATATCTCCGGCCTTGGCGGCGGCCTCGCGCATGCCTTGGGTCAGGCCGCGCTGGACCGGGTAAGGGGCCGGTGCCGGCGCCGACTCTGCGGCCGCGGTTCGGGCGTAGGCCGTCGCGACGCTGCGGCCGGCCCGGCCGCTGAAGGCGCGGGTCAGCATCGTGCCTTCGGGCGGCGTGCCGGCCAGCGCCTCGGCCCAGGCCGGCGGCAGCCGGGCTTCCGGACAGCGCAGGAAGCCGGTGCCGATCTGTACCGCGCTGGCGCCGAGCATCAGTGCCGCGGCGACGCCCCGGGCATCGGCGATGCCGCCCGTCGCCACCACCGGGACCCGCACCGCGTCGACCACGGCCGGCACCAGGGCGAACAGCCCGACCGTCTCGATCTCGGCCCGGTCGGCCGCAAAGCAACCGCGATGGCCGCCGGCCTCCATGCCTTGGGCGACGATCACATCGGCGCCGGCCGCTTCGGCGGCAACGGCCTCGGCCACCGTCGTGGCATTCGCCCACCAGGAAATGCCGCGGTGCTTCAGGCGGTGGACGAAATCGGCGGGGTAGAGCCCCATGATCGAGGAAACGATGGCAGGCCCCGCTTCGAGCAGCGCCTCGCATTGGGCGGCGAAATCCGGCGGGGTCGTGTCGCCGGCGCCCGGCGGCACCGGCGGACCCCACTGCGCCAGGAACCCGCTCACCGTTGCCTCATGCTCGGCATCGCGCACCGGCGGCGGGTCCGGAATCCAGAGGTTGATCTGAAAGCTGCCGTTGCTGGCCTGGCGCAGTTGCGCCGCCCAGTCGAGGATCGCGCCAGGCGCCATCAGCAAGGCGCCGCACGCGCCGAGACCGCCGGCATTCGCCACGGCGGCCGACAAGGACGGCGGACACGCGCCGGCCATGGGCGCCAGCAGGATCGGCAGGTCGATCCCGAAGCGCCGGCAAAATGCATCGGCACGCGCGAGAGGAGAAGACATGTCGAACCCCGCTGAGAAAGCCGCCGGCTTTTTCGTACGACGCTCGAAAGGATGACGCAATCGCCGACCGGGGAGAAGTCTCGCCGCGCATGCCAGATCAATGGCCGGTGCCGTGTCCGTGCGCAGGGCCTCGGCGCCGTTACGATCGGTCTACTCGGCGGCGATCGCCGCGATCGGCGATTCAGCGGCGGCGAGCCAGCGGCGCAACGCGGTTTCCCGGGCCGAGCGGGCGGCCCGAAGCCGGCCTTCGAACAGATTCGGCGACAAGGGACAGAGATGGGTTGCGACCCAGGCGAGCCACGCTTCGGCGGCATCGAGCCTGCGGCTCAAGGCGGGCCGGGCTTCGTCGCACGCCGCGGCCGCCGCCTGCGTCTCTGCCGGGATCGGCCCGTCGAACGAGGATTCGACGGCGTGCTGATCGGAGACAGCGGTCGGCGGCGGGTCCGCCCAATGGTCCGGCACGGCCAGAAAGCAATCGGCCGGTGCCGCGCATTCGCCGCCGGTTTCCGGATCGATCGCGACGACGTAGCGCGGACTGCCGGCGGTCACGGTCAGCGCGCGGAAATCGCCGCTGTCCAGATGGATGACGCGTGCGCCGCGGGCGAACGGCAAGGCTTGGCCGGACATGCCTCGTCTCCAGAAGAAGCGCCGGAGCGCCCGAACTGGATAAGAGGTTAATAGGAGATCTACCTGCGGTCAATAGGAAAATGCTTACGGACGGTCACGGCCGCGCCGCCGGCTCACGTCCATAGCCATTTGCCGACCATGCGGCCGCGGATCACGACCTGCTCGAGCGGGTATTCGCGCGCCTCCCATTCCGGATTGCCGGACCACATCTTGACCCGGCGCGGCTCGGAATAGGGAATGATCTCGAGCTGCTTGATGATGATGCCGGAACCGTCCCAGATCGCGAACCAGCCGCCCATGCCGATCTCGGTCTGGCTGAGATCGATCATCAGCCGGTCGCCGGGCAGAATATGCGGGACGTTGCTGGTGCCGACCGCCTGAATGATGCGGATATGCGAGGCCGGCCCCTGGACATGGGCGCGCAGCACGACGCTCGGGATCTGCCATTCGCCGACCACGGTTTCGTGGTCGTAGGACAAATCCTGGCCCTCATGAATCGGGCCGGCGAGCGCATTGCCGCCGCGGACGTCGAGTTCCATGATGGTGACGGTCTCGGTCCGCAGCCGCGGCGGCCGGGCGCCGGGCGCCGCGCCGCCCGGCCGCCGCTCGCCGGAAAACAGCTCGGTTACCCGTGCGCGATGCAGGCGGAAATCGTCGGCCGGGACGTTGAAGCGTTCGGCCAGCCTTTCGCGGATTTCCTCCGGCAGTTCATGCGGCGTGCCGCGCTTTATATATTGCTGCAAATAGGCGTGGTTGCGGCCGAGCGCTTTCGACACCGAGGCGAGGTCGGTCTCGTAGTCGGCGATCAGCTTCAACAGCAAGGTGCGGGGCGGGTCGAGAATCATGTCCGGAGCTTCCCGGATTCGATAGGAAACGTCCAATAGGATTTATCCGCTTGACTGGCAGGAAATAGCCGATTATCCTCCTATTCATTGTCCGGCGGTGCCGGCGGATAGGAGAGCGTGATGACCTTGCAATCGAGCCTTGCCCCTTTTGTCGCCGCGCCGGCCGCCGATGCCGGCCGGCTCGATGCGATGCGCCGTGCCGCCTGGCATCTCCAGGGCGTGGTTGTGCTCTGCCCGGATGAGATCGACGCGCAGCACCCGTTCCTGGCCGAGATCGTGCGCAGCTGGGCCACGATGCGCTATGGCGCGCGCAAGGACGGGAAATGACCGGCGCGGCGACAGCGGAAAATCGCTGCTTCGCGTCGCCCGACGCCGAAGAGCCGATCTCGATGGAGCGCCGGTGCCAGGTGCCGGGCTGCCGCACCGTGTTCACCGCCCCGACCTTGGATGAGCTGCGCTGCCCCACCTGCCGGGACGCCGGACGGCGCGCCGGGCCCGGCGGGCAATCCCTTTATGGCTGCGCCGCAGCGCGTTGCGCGGGAGTTTGACGATGTCGACCGAGAAGAAGCGGCTCCGCCAGAAATTCCGCCGGAACGCGCCGCCCGCCGCCCGGCCCGTGCCGGTCGAAGCCGCGGCCGACGACCCCGGCAGCTGGGGGCCGCCGGACACTGCGGCGGCCGCGCGGCTGATGCCGCCGCCGCTCGAAAACCTGCGGTCGCGCGGCCTGATAGCGGCGGAGCAGTATCTGGCCGCGCAGGAAATCGAACGTGTCTTCCATTGGCTGACCGCCGGACTCCGGATCCGGACCGTCGATCTCCATCATATCCGCGGCGCCGTCGCGACCGGGTCGGATCCGCTGCAGGCGGCCTATTCGCAGCGCTACCGGCCATGGGCGGACGAATTGAGCGGGGCGAAGACGGTCGAGCCGCCGGTCGACCAGATGGCGCGGGTCCTGCGCAGCGTCAAGGCCGACGACCTGCCCCGCCTCGTCGCCCGCCGGCAGGCGGCGCGGCGCGGCCGGCATCATCCGAAGACGCTGCAATTTGTCATTGAATTCGTCATCGACGACCGCACGATCGAAACCATCGCGCGCGCAGAAGGTCATGATCACAGAACAGTGAAACGTGCGGTGCTGGACGGGCTCACGCTTTATGCTGAGATTGCGGGGTGGCTACGCCGTGCGGCCTGAGTGGAAAAGCGGTTCCGGCGCCTGATCGGGTCTGCGGCGTTTCGTCGCCCTTGGCGAATTGGGTCGGCGCGCCGACCATCTTGTCGGCTGTAGCGCGCTCTGACACAGTTCACCCTCTTGGTTGAATTGGTTCAAGGACCTCTCACGAATTTGCGGCTACGTCGCACCGGCGGCGCGTCCGCCTGGCGTGTTTAGGCAATGTTTACTACTCGGCGCTACGCTTCCGGCGCGACACGATGGGGTTAATTTTCCATGACCAAGGTCACGCCACGTCTGGTGGTTGATCTTATCGGGACTTTCCCGCCGGAAGAGCGGGAGGAGGCCCGGCGCGATCTTGCCGGGCTGATCAGCCCGCCTCATCCCGATCTGTCCTGCCGCATCCAGTGCCGCCGGCTGCCGGTACCCGTCGGCTTGCTGGAATATGCCTTGCGCTATGGCAGCGTCGCGTCCGTCGCTTTGCTGCTCGAGGCCGGAATCGACCCGAATGACGGCACGCCGCGGCTGCTCACGCAAGTGGCGATGGCGCCGTTCTGTCGCGACGAGGGGCGGATCGAGAAACTCGCCGCACTGCTCGAAGCCAAGGCGGAAACCGACTTCGTCGAGCGCGGCGACCGCAGCCCGCCGACGCCGATGATCGCGCTCGCCCGGTCGAAGATCCGCGGCATCCAGCGCTATTGGCTCGGGCATCTGCTGCGGGAAGCCGGCGCGCCGCCGATCGCTACCAATGACTACGAGTTGCACGTCATGACGCGTCTCTTGGCCGAGCTGCGTGCCATCGGCGGGATCATGGAATGCTTGCCGCCTGCCGAGCGCGAGCGAACGAAGGCACTGCCTGCGAGCTATCAGGGTCTGGTCGCGGCGGTGCTGGGGAGCGAGGATCCGGTCGCCTTGGGCCGCCTGCTGGCGGCCCGGCAGGAGCTGAAGCTGCCGCTCGATTTCGACGCGAATCGGGCGCTGGCCGAATTGTCGGCGCGACTCGGCGGCGGGCCGGTATCGCCCGGCCAGGCCGGCTTCATCCGACTGTTGCTCGACGCCGGCGCCGTGCTCAACGACGCTACCCTGCTGGAGCGCAAGACGGTGGCGCCCCTGGTGGCGGAGTTTCAGGCGATCGACGGCATCGTGGCGAGCCTGCCGCCGGCGCAGCAGGCCGCGATCGGCACGCCCCCGGCGAGCGCGCCCGACCTGCTCGCTGCAATTTTGCATAGCGAGGACGCCGCTGCGCTCGCCCGTATGATCGTCGCGCGCAAGCAGGGGCAACTGGCCTTCGATTTCGACGCCACGGCGGCCCTGATCGGCGTGACGGTGCGGATCGCCGATCATCCCGTTTCGGCGCGGCAGGCCGGCTTCGTCCAGGCGCTGCTCGCGGCCGGGGCGGCGGTGCAGTCGACGCGCGACGATCGCTCGGCGTTCGAGACGGCGCTCGACAACGAGAATCACGAGCTGATCGATATCTTCCTCGAGGCCGGCGCCAAGCCCGATCTCGCCTCCTCACCGGAAATGGTGTTCGAACTGATGCGCCGGCAGGGGCTGCCGCAACTGCCGAAATCCCGCTCCGGCAATCCCGAAACGAGCCGGCTTGTGCGCCGCCCGGCGAACACCGGCGGCTTCGCGACCTGCGGGTGAGGCGGGAGGCCCGCCCAAGCGCGCGATTTGCCCGGGCGGTACGGCATTGGTGGGATTTCGGCGCAGGAAAGCGGCGTTGTTTCTGAAAAGTTCTTGACTCTCGGCCCCGGCTGTGGCATGGTTCACGGGTAATTTCGACAGTTGCGCCCGCAAGGATCCCCGTCCTTGCGGGCGTTGTCGTTTTGGAGGCCCGCATCCATGCAGCTCTTCCGGCATTGCCGCGCCGCGGCTTTTCGCATCTACACCAGGGAAAGCGTCACCGCGATCCCGCGCATCCACGCATCGCGCAGAATCCAGGCCTGGCGCGCCGATGACGGGCGCGAGGCCGTGCCGATTGCCGGCGTCGCGCCGCCGCCCGTGCCCGAGACCGCCGGGCCGGCGCTCCGGCGCGCCGCGTGAGCCCGTCCAACCGGACGGCCGCTCCGGGCGAGGCCGAGGCCCCAGCCGCCGAGCGCGAAGCCGAAGCGAGACCTGAACTGGACGGCGCGGATGTCGCGGCGTCGCTCGGCCTGCTCGGCAAGCTGCTCAGCGGTCTCGACCGAATCATCGAATGCGAGGCGCGCGCCGACGACACCCGGCTGCTGGTCAAGGGCAGTGTGATCGACGCCTTCGCCACCTTGGCCGGCGTTCAGATCAAGCTGCTTCAGCTGCGCCGGGAACTGAACGAAGCCGCCGCCCCCTCCGGCGATCCCGTCGAATTCGCCGCAAGATTGCGCGCCGCCCAGCGAGAGATGGAGGCACTGACTCGTGGCAGAACTGACGCCGCGATGGACCGAGCTGCGGTTCCATCCCATTCAGCTAGCCTATCAGGCTAGCCCGCACCGCTTCAACACCGTCCCGGCCGGCCGGCGCTCGGGCAAGACCGAGCTGGCCAAGCGCAAGCTGGTCCGCCTGGCCATCGGCGCATCGACATTCGAAAAACCCCGTTACTTCGCCGCCGCCCCGACCCGCCAGCAGGCCAAGCGCATCTTCTGGCAGGATCTGAAGGAGATGCTGTCGCCCTGGATGCAGGGCGGGCAGCCGAGCGAGACCGAACTCACGATCCGCCTCGTCAACGGGGCCGAGATCCATGTCCTCGGCCTCGACCGGCCGGAACGGATCGAGGGCACGCCCTGGGACGGCGGTATCCTCGATGAATACGGAAACATGCGGCCGGAAGTCTGGGCCTGTCATATCCGGCCGGCCCTGGCCGACCGCAACGGCTGGTGCGACCTGATCGGCGTGCCCGAAGGCCGCAACCATTATTACGACACGGTGCTGGCGGCGCGAACGTCGATGCAGAAATTCGGCCCGACCAGCGAATGGGGCTGCTTCCACTGGGTGTCGGCCGATATCCTGCCCGAGACCGAGGTCGCGGCGGCGCGGCGCGACCTCGATCCACTCACCTTCGCCCAGGAATACGAGGCGAGCTTCGTCAACTTCGCCGGCCGCGCCTACTATGCCTTCAGCCCGGCCGAGCATTGTGCGCCGCTCGCCTATGACCGCCGCCAGCCGCTGATCTTCTGCTTCGATTTCAACGTGGCCCCCGGCGTCGCCGTGATTTGCCAGGAACAGCGCCTGCCCAATGGCGAGTTCGGCACCGGGGTGATCGGCGAGGTGCACATCCCCAACAATTCGACCACGCAGGCGGTCTGCCGGAAGCTGCTGGCCGATTGGGGCGGTCATGAAGGCTGGGTGCGCTGCTATGGCGATGCGACCGGCGGCGCCCGCGGGTCGAGCCGCGTGCAAGGATCGGATTGGGATCTGATTCGCGCCGAACTGCGGCCGCGGTTCCAGGACCGGCTCAGCCTCAAGGCACCGGCGGCCAACCCGCCTGAACGGGCGCGACTGAACGCCGTCAACGCCCGGCTGAAGAACGGCGACGGCGCCGTCCGCCTGATGGTCGACGGCGCCCGCGCCGGCCATGTCGTGAAGGATCTCGACGGCGTCCGGCTGCTCGCCGGCGGGGCTGGCGAAATCGATAAGCGCGCAGATGATCGGCTCAGCCATCTCTCGGATGCGCTGGGATATTACATCGTTGCCGAGTTCCCGCTGGCCGCAGGAGCGGCGGCGCGCAGCGTCGATCTGCCCTTCATGGCGCGATAGCCGCCCCTCTTCCCCCGGGCAATGCCGCCGGAACAGCCTTCGCGATAGTGCCGTTTCGCCCCGCTAAGCCGGGCCTCTCGGCGCCGGCCGCCCGGCCTCAAGCCTCGCTCAGGAGATCCTCTGAAAATGCCTTTTTCCGAGGTTCGCTCGCCCGAATCGGGCGGCGCGCGGCAAGATCGGCTGCGCGCATCATTGGAAAGCGAGGCCGACTTCGCCTCGATCGTCCAGAAACTCATCGCATGGCGGCATGAGGTCCTGATCACCAGCGATGGGCGCCGCCTGGGGCAGACAATAATAAGTCTCGGGCTTGAAGGTTTTTCCGGTGCAGGAAGCGAGGACGCCGGCACGGTCACTCAGGGCGAACAGCAAAATCGGAAAGAAGTCGGCGTCGGGCTCGACGAATTACACGCTGGCGCGTTCCGAGATCTGGAGACTCTGCCTGCCGAAAGTTTCGAGTGCTCGTCATTCGACCCTGGTCTGATCCAGGGACCGGTCGACCTGCCAGCCTTCCCAACGATCATGGATAAGCTCCTCCAGGGGCTTGACTGCCAGAACCACCGGTTTCCCGGCGGCCGCAACACCGAGCGCGCGCGGCTCATACCTGCCGCGGAACAGTCCTCACGGATCGACGAGACCGACCGAACGGGCAATACCGGAGATGCCGGGGCAGACCGATCGCGGGCCGTGACCATGAGTTCGACCGATCCGCTGGTCGGTTCGTCGACACGCCA
>Ga0181519_10001804_pt1 | contig 18651 bp, 19 predicted proteins | sample PEATcosm2014_Bin_26_FD_121102 | JGI IMG/M metagenome (GOLD analysis project Ga0181519, IMG submission 121102) | Peatland microbial communities from MTU Mesocosm Facility, Houghton, MI, USA - PEATcosm2014_Bin02_10_metaG | ecosystem: Environmental > Terrestrial > Soil > Wetlands > Peat | place...
ACCCGCTCGATGATGGCGTCGACGTCGACCCGCTCGATGATCTTGTCGACGTCGACCCGGTCGATGATGGCGTCGACGTCCACCCGCTTGACGATGGCGTCCACATCGACCTGCTGGACGATGGCGTCCACGTCGATGCCCTTCAGCAGCGCATCGAGGTCGATCGCCTCCATCACCAGGTTGACCACGCGCTCGGCGACGGCCTGTGCCATGCCCTCGAGGCGCTCGGAGATGGGGTTGGGCGGCACGGACCTCAGTCCGCCCCGGATGCCGGCGCCTGGTGCATCGGTCCAGTTTCCCACCATCGTCCCCGGACGCCGTGGACCGTTGCTCCCACACGGTCCGCACGCCCCGGCCGGGGCGCCCGTCGACGGCCGGACCGGCGGCCCGGGCGACCGGGGGCGGAGCGTGACGGCGGGCGGGACGGTGCGGTCAGGCGGCGTCGGAGGGGCGCGCGCTCCGGAGCGCCTCGAGGGCACGGTCGGCGTGGACGCTCATCCGGACCTCGCTCTGGACGACGGCCAGGATCTTCCGGTCGGTGCCGATGACGAAGGTGGCCCGTTTGGTGGGTGACAGTGCGGTGAACTTCCGGCGGACGCCGAAGAGCGTCGCCACCGAGCCGTCGGGATCGGACAGCAGCGGGTAGTCGAAGGAGTGCTTGTCCGAGAAGCGCTTCTGCTTCTCGACCAGGTCGGCACTGATCCCCACCCGTTGGGCCCCCACCGTCTCGAACTCCCCCTTCAGATCGCGGAAGTGGCAGCTCTCCGCGGTGCAGCCCGGGGTCATCGCCGCCGGGTAGAAGAACAGGACGACCGGCCCGTCCTCGAGCAGGTCGGTCAACCGGCGCGGGTTGCCGTTCTCGTCGGAGAGCTCGAAATCAGGTGCGGTGTCGCCGACGTTCATGCCGTGAGGCTAGCGCCACGACCGCCGTCACGTCGGGTCGTCGCCGCCGGCGTCGGGCCGGCCCGGCTGTCATTCGGGGACGTTGCGCTCGAACACCTCGGTGCTGCACCGGAGGAACCGGGTGACCACCGACATCTCGTCGTCGGTGAACCGGGAGAGCGTCCGCCGGCCGTCGGCGATCATCGGCAGGTGGAGCTCGACGATGCGCCGGTGCGCCTCGGGGACCAGCTCCACCAGGACACGGCGCCGGTCGGCGTCGTCGCGCCGGCGGCGCACGTAGCCGGCCGACTCCAGGCGGTCGAGGACGAAGGTCATCGCCCCGGTCGACAGTCGGGCGGCCTGGGCCAGGGCACCGGCGCTCATCGGGGCGTGCTGGTCGAGGAGGTCGAGGCACCGGAGGTCGGTCCGGTTGAGGCCCAGCGAGGCGGCGACGCCGTCGTCGAAGATGTCGACGGCGATCTGGTAGCCCCGCATGGCGGCGGCGAGCTCGGCCCGGCCGGGTGGCGGAGCGTCGTCCCCACCGGGACCAACGGGGTCCACGGGGACCACCGGACGGGAGTCGCTCACGCCGGGAACCTCCGGATCCGTCCGGGTACGTCCTGTGTTGACACACTGTTACTTTAATCCTTAAGATACACAGGAGTAAAGAGAAGTGCCGGTCGGCGGTGACGTCGGCCGCGGCCCCGACTTCCCACCCCAGCAGGTAGACCGGACGACGCCATGACCCACGCCATCGAAGCCGACGACCTGGTCAAGGTCTTCAAGGGCAAACGCGAGGTGCGTGCCCTCGACGGGGTCAGTTTCGGCGTGGAGGAGGGGACCGTCTTCGGCCTGCTCGGGCCGAACGGCTCCGGCAAGACCACCGCGGTGCGGATCCTGACCACCATCCTCCGGCCCGACGGCGGGAGCGCCCGGGTGCTCGGCCACGACGTCCAGAAGAAGGCGGCCCTGGTCCGCACCCTGATCGGCCTGGCCGGCCAGTACGCCGCCGTCGACGAGAACCTCACCGGCCGCGAGAACCTCCAGATGGTCGGCAACCTCAACCACCTGGAGAAGGCGTTCGTCACCCAGCGGGCCAGGGAGCTGCTCGCCCAGTTCGACCTCACCGACGCCGGCGACCGGCCGCTCAAGACCTACTCCGGGGGGATGCGCCGTCGACTCGACCTGGCGGCCGCTCTGGTGGCCCGCCCGACCGTCCTGTTCCTCGACGAGCCGACCACCGGCCTCGACCCGCAGAGTCGGAACGACCTGTGGGAGGTCATCGAGCAGCTGGTCGAAGGGGGGACCACGGTGCTGCTGACCACCCAGTACCTCGAGGAGGCCGACCGGCTGGCCAGCACGCTGGCGGTCATCGACCACGGGCGGGTCATCGCCGAAGGGACGCCCGCCTCGATGAAGGCGGATCTCGGTGCGACCGTGCTCGAGGTCGGGCTGTCCTCGGTCGAGGACGCCAAGCGGACCGGGACCATTCTGGACAGCCTCGGACCCCACGCCGCCCTGGTCTCGGGCACGCTGGTGGAGGTGACCGTCGACAACGGCCCCCAGGCGGCCATGCTCGGCCTGCGCTCCCTCGACACCGAGGGCATCACACCCACCACCTTCAACCTCCGTGAGCCGAGCCTGGACGACGTGTTCCTGTCCCTCACCGGTCACCGCACCGAGGAGGAGGACGTCGACGACGGGGACGGGGAGCAGGGGTCGAAGCGGCGGCGCCGGCGGCGGCAGGCCGAACAGGCACTGCCCGTGGTGACAGGAGAGCTCTCATGACGACCGCCATCACCGCCCCCACCGTGCCGGGGGCCCCGCACGCGACCGGCCTGGCCGGCAAGGTCCGCTGGATGGTCTCGGACACCCTGACCCTGACCCGGCGGAACCTGCTGGCCCTGACCCGGATCCCCGAGGCGCTGTTCTTCGCCACCATCCAGCCGATCATGTTCGTGCTGCTGTTCCGGTACGTCTTCGGAGGTGCCATCCACGTCCCGGGCGGCCTGCCCTACGTCGACTACCTGATGCCCGGCCTCTTCGTGCAGAAGGTGGCGTTCGGGGCGGTCAGCACCAGCATCGGCCTGGCCGAGGACCTGCAGAAGGGCCTCATCGAGCGCTTCCGGGCCCTGCCCATGTCGAGAGGGGCGGTGCTCACCGGACGCACCAGCGCCGACACCGTCCGCAACGTCTTCGTGGTGATCATCATGACCATCGTCGGGCTGCTGGTCGGCTTCCGACCCTCCACCACCGTGCTGTTGTACATCGCCGCTCTCGGGCTGATCCTGTTGTTCGCCTACGCCCTGTCGTGGGGCTTCGCGGTGATCGGACTGTCGGCGCCCAACAGCGAGACGGCCCAGGTGATGTCCTTCCCGCTCCTCTTCCCCCTCACCTTCGTGTCGGCGGCCTTCGTGCCGGTGCAGTCGATGCCGAGCTGGCTCCAGGGGTTCGCCACCTACCAGCCGGTGTCGGTGACGGTGAGCGCCTGCCGCGCCCTGATGGTGGGCTCGGCCGTCACCGGGCACTCGACGTGGTTCTGGGTGTCGCGGTCGCTGTTCTGGTCGGTGCTCTTCCTGATCGTGCTGATCCCGGTGGCGATCCACCGGTACCGGACCCGCATCTGACCCAGCCGGACATGGCGGCGTGCGGCGAGCAGACGCCTCCGGCCGGCACCCGCAGCCCACCGCGTCGGGTGGATGCCACCCGGGTCAGCGCGTCGACGCACTGATTGACGGCCGTCCTTACACCTGGCAATCTTCCAGGCGACCAGTGGGGCGGCGACCAGGGGATGACCATGCACGAGGGCACAGCCCCGGAAATGACCACCGGCGCCCCCCGTGCCGTCGGGGAGCGCTCCCACGAGGAGCTGTCCACCCTGGTCAGGGAGTACCTGCTGGCCGGCCACCTGATCGACCGGGCCGGGATGCCCTTCGTGATGGAGAAGGGCCTCGAGGTGATGACCGAGGTCGCCGTGCAGGAGTGGATGGGCGCCAGCCCGGTCTACACCCGGCGCATGCAGCGCCTGCTGGGGTTCGAGGGGGACACCGTCGAGGTCGCCCTCAAGGGGATGCAGCTCGACATCGGGGCGCCGCCGGAGTTCATGGACTTCCGGATGGGGGTCCAGGACGACCGCCACGGCACCTTCCACCTCGCCCACTGTGGGGCACTCATGGACGTCGAGCCGATGGGCGAGGACACGGTCGTCGCCATGTGCCACCACATCGAGGACCCCACCTTCGACGCCACCGGATGGGCGACCAATCCGAAGCTCCGGATGCGCCCCGTCCACCGGCCGCCGCGGATACCCGCCGACCGCCGGCCGCACTGCTCGTGGACGGTGACGATCGACCCGGAGGAGCCGGACACCCCCACCCCCGTCCGTTCCCTCGAGATCGGCGGCACGCGGGCCGCCGCCCTGCCGCTGGCCGACATCGACGGCCCGGGAACCGACGGGTTCACCGACTACTCGCGCCCGCTCGATCCCGATCTGAAGATCGCAGAGTTCTCCTCACCGGTCCTCCGGGCGCTCGCCGACGAGGTTGCCCTCCAGGGCCATCTCCTCGCGCTGTCCTTCGGCTCGGCGGTGGCCGAACGCTGGGACGCCACCGCGACCCGGGAGATCGTGGCCAAGCAATTCACCGGGGTGGCCGGTGTCGCCGCCGCCCGCCTCGCCCGGGCGTTCGGGCTCGGCGACGCCCCGGCCGACGTCGCCACGGTGTTCGAACTGCACCCCGCGTTCCACCCCCGGACCTACGTCGACTGGAAGGTGCGCCTCGACGGCGAGGCCGTGCACCTCGAGCTCGGTTCCTGTCCCGCCCGGACCGAGGAGCTCGACTCGTGGATCACCGTCCTGGCGGCGGGTCACGACCGGGCGCTGCAGGCGATCGCCATGGCCGTCGACCCCCACTGGACGGTGGAGCCCGACGGTGCCGGCCGGTGGGTGGCCCACCGGTCGGCGGAACCGGCCACCGAGTTCGACGAGGTGACCCTCACCAAGTTCTCGACCGGCGCCGCCTTCACCTTCCGGCGATGAGCGGGGGCCGACCGGCTCCCGAACCCCTCACCGTGGTGCAGTGGACCACCGGTCACGTGGCCCGGCAGACCGTCCGGGCGATCCTGGACCGGAAGGATCTCGAGCTCGTCGGCGTGTTCGCCCGCTCCCCCGCCAAGGTCGGCCGGGACGTCGCCGACCTGTGCGGGCTCGACGCCCGCACCGACATCATCGCCACCGATGATGTCGACCACCTGCTGGGCCTCCGGCCCGACTGCGTCGTCTACAACGCACTGCACCTCGACGTCGACGAGGTCGCCAGCATCCTCCGCTCGGGTGCCAATGTGGTGACCAGCTCCGAGTTCCTGACCGGTCGGAGCGCCGGTGACGGTGCCAGCGCCACATTGGAGGCGGCGGCCGTTGCCGGAAACGCGACCCTGTTCGGAAGCGGCATGAACCCGGGATTCCTCAACCTCGTCGCCGCGGTCGCCGCCGGCGCCAGCCTCGGCGTCCGGCGCGTCCACGCCATGGAGTCGGTCGATGTCAGCCTCTACGCCGGCGACAGCAACATGGACGCCTTCGGGTGGGGCTGCCCCCCGGACGCGCCCGGACTGGCGGAGGACGTGGCGCAGGCCACGCTGGTCTTCCGCGACGGCCTCGAGGTGCTCGCCGGGCTGCTCGGCCTCGGGGACTTCCGAACGCGCTGCCGGGTGGACTTCGCGGTGGCCACCCGGGATCTGGACCTACCCGGCCGGCCGATCACCGCGGGCACCGTCGCCGGTCTCGACGTCCGGTGGGAGGCACTCAGGGACGGTGAGGCGGTCATCGAGCTGCACCAACGGTGGGTGATGGGCCGCCACCTCGAGCCCGCCTGGTCGGTCGAGCACGGATGGGTGGTGGAGGTGACCGGCGATCCGCGCCTCCGCATCAAGGTCGACGTCTGGCCCGACACCGAGGATCTCGGCTCTCTCACCTCCTCGGACTACCACGACATCGGGATGCGGCTCACCGCCCTGCCGATCGTCAACGCCATCGTGCCGGTCTGTGCCGCCGAGCCCGGCATCGCCACCTATGCCGACCTTCCGGTGATCTCCGCCACCCTCTCCGCCGCCCGTGGGAGCCGCGGACCCGCGATGACGGATGCGTGAGCACGTCCCGCAACCTCGCCGGGCCCGACCTGCCCCCCCGGGGGTCGGCGCCCGGAGCGTGGATCGCCGGGTGGGCATGACCCCGACGGTCAACGACCCCGACGACCTACTCGGATCCCCCGTTCCCGTCCCAGCCCGGCGAACCGTCGGCGACCCAGGTGCCGATGACCTCCTCGCACGCCACCACCAGACCGGCCACGTTGGGGTAGCCGGCGTAGGGGGCGAGCATCACCAGCGTCTCGCGGAGCTCGTCGGGGGCGAGCTCGCCCCGCTTCAGCGCCGCGCGGGCCTGGACCTTCCAGGTGTCGACCTGCCCGTTGGAGGCGATGACCCCCATCAGGAGGAGCCGCCGCGACCGCACGTCGAGCACGTCGCGGCGCCACACCCGGTCGAAGAGGGACTGCACCATGACGTCGTTGAACGCCATGGTGCCCTCCGGCAACGTGACCACATCGCCGGCGTAGACGTCCCGGAGGACCTCCAGCCCGCGGTCGTAGGGTGCCGGTGCGTCGTCGGTCATCTCGTGCTCCCTTCATCGGGGTGCCGGATCGGCACCGGTCAGGTGTCCTCCGGTGATGCTCCCGACTCGTCGGGGAGTCGGTAGGTCCGGAGGAATTCGGCCTCGGCCAGGTCGCGTCCGGGGAGGTCCACCCCACGGCGTTCGCCGACCAGCCGCATGAGCTCGAGGTCCTTCACGATGATGGCGCCCGAGGTCCGCCGCATGGGCAGGATGTTCGCATCCTCGATGATGCTGTCCGGCAGCTCCTGCAGGCCGAAGAAACGCTCCCCCATCCGGCCCAGCTGACCGTTGGCCCGCATCGCCTCCTTCAGACCCTCCACCGGCAGCTCGAGGTCCTTGGCCAGTCGCACGGCCTCGGCCACCCCGAGGTGCGATACGTACGTCTGGAGGTTGAGACAGAGCTTCAAGAGGTTGGCGTTCCCCAGGGGCCCGGCCTGGACCAGGGTCTCCCCGCAGGCCGACAGCACCGGCTCGAGGGCGGTGATGTCCTCGGGGTCCCCACCGAGGAGGAAGGTGGTGCGGCCCTCGGCGGCGGCGAAGTGCCCACCGGTCAGGCACGCCTCGACGATCCGCACGCCGGAGGGTGCCGCCTCGGCGGCGGCCCACCTCACCGTCTCGGGGAGCACCGTGCTGTGGATGGCCACCACCGCGCCGGGCGCCAGATTGGCGAGCAGCCCGTCGGGCCCGTCGAGCACAGACCGCACGTGGGCGTCGGCCGGTACGCAGACACCGACCACGTCCGACGCCCGGCCGACCGCCGCCACGGATCCGGCGCCGGAGGCGCCCTCGTCGACGACGGCCCGGAGGGGTTCCGCGTCCAGGTCGAAGACCGTGGGGCGGAGCCCCGCACGAAGCATGCTCTCGACCAGGGGACGGCCGATGAGGCCGAGTCCGATGAAGCCGATGCGGGTGCTCATGGCGACGCCTCCGGTGGGTCGTTCTGACGTGGTCGGGGTGTCAAGGACGGGCTGGCCACCATCCGGGTCGTCCGGAGCGTCCGTTCGGCGATCCGCCAACCATCGGCACCGCGGCGCAGCTGGTCCTCGGAGACCCCGACGGTGTCGAACCCGTCATCGGGATGGCTCGCCAGGACGGTGATGGCGTGGACGTCGGTGATCGCCTGGGCCCGGTCACCGTCGATGTCGACCTGGAAATTCGAGAGCAGGTGCTGGGTCGGACCCATGCCGGCGTGCGCCTCGTCCAAAAAGCCGAGGAGCTCGTCGGCTCCCCGCCACGATCCGAGGTCGCCGTCGTCGCAGGTGGCGTCATCGGTGAAGCACGTCCGGAGGAGCTCCCAGTCCCGGGTGTCGACCGCCCGTGCGTAGCGGACGAGCACCGCCACCATCGATTCGACCTCCATACCCATCGTCCGCTCCCCCGTCGCGTCCGGTGACCGGTGGCGATCACCGGAGTTGCTGCGCCGACGCCCCGCCACCCTGGCAAAATGGTTTACACATGTCAACATGGGCCGTCCGGCTTCGATCCGGCAGGCTGGGCACGGCGTCCGACCCGGGACGTCGGAGGGAGGGGGAACGGTGGCGATGGCGACGACGTGCACCACGGGCCCCTCGGGGTCGTGCGGTGGTCCCGCATGACCAGCATCGAGGCCTCACCGCCCGAGGCCGCCCCCCGGCAGTGGCTGTCCGAACGGCAGTCCGCCACGGTGGTCGCCCTCCTCGACGCCGCCCTCGAGGAGGGCCGCGAGGTCGGCTACGACAAGCTCACCATCCGGTCGGTGGCCCAACGCGCAGGTCTGACCCACACCACGGCCTACAGCTACTTCACCTCGAAGGCCCACCTCATCGCGGAGCTGCACTGGCGGCAGGTGCGGTCGATCCCCGCACCCGAGGTCGCCGACGACGCGACGTTCGTCGACCGGGTGTGCGCGGCGTTCGAGGGGCCGGCCGCCGCGCTCGCCTCCGACCCCAACCTGTCACGGGCGGTCTTCCTCGCCATCGTGTCCGACGAGCCCGACGTGACGCGCCTGCGCGGTGCCGTCGGGGCCGAGCTCGTCGAGCGGCTGCGGCGTGCGCTCGGCCCCCACGACGACGCCGACCTGGTCAGCGCCCTCTTCATGGCCTACAGCGGCGCCATGATGCTCGCCGGCACCGGGACGCGTGACTTCCTCGAGGTGATCCCCCGGATGCGGATGGTGGCCCGCCTGATCGACCCGACCTGAGGCCCCCTCGGGGCACCGGTGCGTCCGGGGACGACGGGCGTGCGTGCCGGAACGTGTCGTGCGGGTCCGGGAGGTTGGCCGAGGTCCGCGCCGCACCCACCCAGCTCTCCCCGGTCGTTCCGTCGTCCCCGGTGACGATGTGGGGCGGCGATGTCACCGTCACGGCTGGCCGGATTCGCTCGTCGCCGTCGGGTTCGGGTGTCCGACGCCGGCGGTGATGAGGTCGCGCAGGCTCGAGTTCACGTAGAAGCTCCAGGCGCTCGAGCACCCGTCGAAGCACTCGTCGTCCGGCGTGAGGCCGAGATGGGTGAACCTGACCTCGGTCCGGTCGCCGATCGGCGTGATGTCGAAGCTGATGTCGCTCCCGGTCCACGCCGCCTTGTCCTCCACGAAGTCGAGGTAGCTGTCCACCACGTGCCAGACCACGCGGGAGTCGGGCGTGCACTCGGTGATCACCTGCCTCGAAAAATGGACGTCCCCGTAGCGGTAACTGAACTCGGCGCCGAGGTGGTCGGTACGCCCCTCGATCTCCCCGGACCACCATCCCCGGACGTGGTTGACGGCGGCGAAGACCGCTGCGGGGGTCTGGTCCACGGTGAAGGTGGCGGTGAAATCGTTCGTGCCCATGGTGGCTCCTCCTGGTCGCTCCGGCCCGGGTGCCCGGGCTTGCAGTTGCATCACACAAGCGATTGTAGGGAATCAACTTTCATCATGCAAGTGATCTCGGCTACCATGGAGCACATGCTGGGAAGGACGTACGACACACAGGTCTGCTCGGCGGCCCGCACCCTGGAGCTGGTCGGCGAGCGGTGGAGTCTGCTGCTCATCCGGGATGCCCTCTTCGCCGGCTCCCGCCGGTTCAACGACTTCCTCCGGTTGGGGATCTCGACCAACATCCTGGCCAGCCGGCTGGACGGCTTCGTCGAGTCCGGGATCATGGAACGCCGCGGCTCCCGCTCGAACCCGGACGTCCTCGAGTACGTCCTGACGGCGAAGGGCCGGGATCTGGCGCCCGCCATCGTCACCCTGACCGAGTGGGGGGATCGATGGGCGGCACCGAACGGCCCGCCGGTGCGCTACGTCCACAACGTGTGCGGGTCCCCGGTCACCCAGCAGACCGTCTGCGCCTCGTGCGGTCGGGTGCACGACCCGGCGGAGGTGGGCGTCCGGCCCGGCCCCGGCATGCCCGCCGATCTCGCCGCCCGGATGGAAGCCCGATCGACCGCACCACCGTCACCGGCGGCGGACGCCGAGGCGTCGCCGCGCTGACGTGGCGGCGGTCCGGAGGCGGCGTCGGTCCGTCGGCCCCCGGAGATCAGGCCGCCGCGATGGCCCGGTTGATCTCCGCGGCGACAGCCGCCGGGTCGTCCACCTCGACCACCAGGCGGGCATACCGCTCGTCGTGGAGGTCGACGGTCACCGTCCGGTCGAGGTCGTGGACGTCCCAGAAGACGTACTCGCCCTCCTGGCGGAAGGTGCCGGCGATCAGGTGCGATCCCACCCGGGCGCCGCCCACCTTGAGCCCCGTGCCCGACGCCGTCCGGGCCCCCACGGGGTCGAACCGGGCCCCGGCCACGTGGACCAGCGGGATCTCGAGCCGGCTGTGGAGCGCCCAGATCCGGTCCATGCCGTGCATCTCCACGTAGAGCGCCTCCTTGCCGACCTCCACGGTTGCCATCACCTCATGGTACCGACCGGGTCCGGCCCGCCCGCCCGGCCCGTCCGACCGGGCGGGGTGCCCGGTGCCGGACCGCCACTGACGGGACCCGGGTAGCGACACCCCGCCGTCGGGGACAGAATGGACCCATGGTCCAGTCATCCCCCTCCCCGACCGCCCCGGACAGTTTCGGTGCCCGCGCCGACCTGGTGGTGGGCGACAAGACGTACGAGATCCACCGGATCGACGCCCTGGCGGACCGTTTCGACGTGGCCCGTCTGCCGTACTCGATCAAGGTGGTGCTGGAGAACCTCCTCCGCCACGAGGACGGCGTCACCGTGCGCCCCGGGGACATCGAGGCGGTCGCCGACTGGGGCCGCGCCCCCGAACGCCACGGCCAGGGCGGCAGTGACGCCGCGGAGATCGCCCTCACCCCCGAGCGGGTCCTCATGCAGGACTTCACCGGCGTCCCCGGGGTGGTCGACCTGGCCGCCATGCGTGACGCCCTCGCCGAACTGGGCGGCGACCCGGCCCGGGTCAACCCCCTCGTCCCGGTGGAGCTGGTCGTCGACCACTCGGTCATCGCCGAGGCCTCGGGGACCCCGGCGTCCTACGACACCAACGTCGACATCGAGTACCAGCGGAACATCGAGCGGTACCAGCTCCTCCGCTGGGCCCAGCAGGCCTTCGACGGCTTCCGGGTCGTACCCCCGGGGGCGGGCATCTGCCACCAGGTCAACCTCGAGTACCTCTCGCGGGTGGTCTTCGCCACCGAGGACGGTCGGGCCTACTGCGACACGCTGGTCGGCACCGACTCCCACACCACCATGGTCAACGGCCTCGGGGTGCTCGGCTGGGGCGTGGGGGGCATCGAGGCGGAGGCGGCCATGCTCGGCCAGCCCCTGTCGATGCTGCTGCCGCCGGTGGTGGGCTTCCGGCTCACCGGCCGCCAGCCGGCCGGCACGACGGCCACCGACCTGGTCCTGACCATCACCCAGCTGCTGCGCCGGCACGGCGTGGTCGGCAAGTTCGTGGAGTTCTACGGACCCGGGGTCGCCGAGGTGCCGCTCGAGAACCGGGCCACCATCGGCAACATGTCGCCCGAATACGGGGCGACCTGCGCCATCTTCCCCATCGACGGCATCACCCTGGACTACCTCCGGTTCACCGGTCGGGACGACCACCACGTGGACCTGGTCGAGGCCTACGCCCGGGCGCAGGGCCTGTTCCACCTCCCCGACGGACCCGAGCCGGTCTTCACCGAGACGGTCGAGCTCGACCTCTCCACCGTGGTCCCGAGCCTGGCCGGGCCGGCCCGCCCCCAGGACCGGGTGTCGCTGTCGGGCTCCGGCCCCGCCTTCCGCGAGGCGTTGGGTCGCGACCGCCGGTCGGCCGAGGCCACCCTGGCCGACGGGTCGACCGCCACCGTCGAGGACGGCCACGTGGTGGTGGCCGCCATCACCAGCTGCACCAACACCTCCAACCCGCAGGTCATGGTGGCGGCCGGGCTGCTGGCGAAGAAGGCGGTCGAGCTCGGCCTCCGACCCAAGCCGTGGGTGAAGACGACGCTGGCCCCGGGGTCGCGGGTGGTCATGGACTACCTCGACCGGGCCGGCCTGACCGGGCCGCTGGCCGAGGCGGGCTTCGACCTGGTGGGCTACGGGTGCACCACCTGCATCGGCAACTCCGGTCCCCTCCTGCCCGGCGTGTCCGAGGCGGTGCAGGCCGGTGACCTGTCGGCGGTGTCGGTGCTCTCCGGCAACCGGAACTTCGAGGGCCGGATCCACCCCGACGTGCGGATGAACTACCTGGCCTCGCCGCCGCTGGTGGTGGCCTACGCCCTGGCCGGCACCATGGACATCGACCTCGAGCACGACCCGCTGGGCACCGACGCCATCGGCAACGAGGTGCGCCTGGCCGACCTGTGGCCGACCGCCGAGGAGGTGGCCTCGACCATCCGGGCGTCGCTGACCTCGGACATGTTCCGCGAGCGGTACGGCTCGGTGTTCGACGGCGACGAGCGGTGGCAGGAGGTGGCCACGGCCACCGGCAACACCTTCGCCTGGGACGCCGGGTCGACCTACGTGCTCCGGCCGCCCTTCCTGGAGGGCCTCACCCTGGCACCGGCCCCGGTCGGTGACATCGCGGGCGCCCGGGTGCTCGCCGTCCTGGGGGACAGTGTCACCACCGACCACATCTCGCCGGCCGGGAACATCGGTCCCACCACGCCGGCCGCCGCCTACCTGGCCGACCACGGGGTCGAGCGGAAGGACTTCAACTCCTACGGCGCCCGGCGGGGCAACCACGAGGTGATGATGCGGGGCACCTTCGCCAACATCCGGCTCCGCAACCAGCTGGCGCCGGGCACCGAGGGCGGCATCACCCTCCACCTCCCCGGCGGCGAGCAGACCACCATCTTCGACGCCTCCCTCCGCTACGCCGCCGAGGGGGTGCCGCTGGTGGTGCTGGCCGGCAAGGAGTACGGCTCGGGCTCGTCGCGGGACTGGGCGGCCAAGGGGACGTCCCTGCTCGGGGTCCGGGCGGTGATCGCCCAGAGCTACGAGCGCATCCACCGCTCCAACCTGATCGGGATGGGCGTGCTCCCGCTGCAGTACGCCGACGGGCAGGACGCCGCGTCGCTCGGGCTCACCGGCCACGAGGTCTTCGACATCACCGGCGTCGAGGCCCTCAACCGCGGCGAGGTCCCGAAGGAGGTGGCCGTGCGGGCGGTCGACGGGGACCGCGTGGTCGAATTCACCGCCCGGCTGCGGATCGACACGCCGATGGAGGCGGAGTACTACCGCAACGGCGGCATCCTGCCGTACATGCTGCGCCAGATGGCCGGCTGAAGCCGCCGGCCGTCGGTGCCGCGACGGCTCACCCGGAGCCCCCGTCTACCATCGGGGCACGTGGAGCACGACCCGATCTGGAGGAAGCTCGCCTTCGTCTACCTCGGCCTGTTCGGCGCCGCCGTGGCGGTGGCCGGCCTGCTCGCCCCCCTCCCCCTGCCGGCGGCCGGCGGGACCTGCGGCCCCGGCCAGGGGTCCGAGACGGCCGCCGAGGCCCTTCTCGACCCGGTGTCCATCGGGGCCCAGGCGGAGCCGCCGGCGTCCGAGACGGCCGATCGGGCCCAGTGGGTGGCGTTCGTCCACGACTGCCAGACCGCCGCCGACCACCGGGGCCTGGTCACCGTCCCCCTCTTCGTGGTGTCCGTCGGCGTGGCGGTGGTCGGCACCGTGGTGGTGGAGCGTCGCTCCCGCCGCCGGGCCGCCCGTCGGGACCGGTGGACCGGAGGCACCGGCCCGGGCACGCCGTCCGTCCTTACGCCGCCGGTCCTCGCCGGCTTCGGTGCGCCCGGCCTCGCCGGTGCACCCACGCCGGGTCACGCCCGCTCCGCCGACCCACCGCCCCACCCGGGGTCGCCGACGGGCCCGGGGGCATCCCCCGGCGACCCCGCCGCCGGACCCTACGGCCGGTGGGCCCCACCGCCGGCACCGGACGCCCCGACCCGGGAGCCCCCTCCGTCGGTCCAATAGGGTGTCCCCATCTCGGAGGAACCCGCGGACGACCAGGACGGCCCGCGAGGCCGGGAAGCGCTGACCGGTGGGGCCGAGCGGCTCGCCATCGTCGGCCTGTGGCCGATGTGGGTCCTCGGCCTGGCGGTGATGATCGACAACGTCGACCAGTACCTCATCCGCGGCACGTCGACCCAGATCGAGAAGGCCTTCGGCGTCGGGGACTTCCAGGTCGGCATCCTCTTCTCCGCCTTCATCGTGGTGAACGGCCTGGCCACCATGCCCGCCAGCTACCTCGGTGACCGGTGGAACCGGACGCGGATCATGGCGGTCACCATCGCCGCCTGGTCCCTGGTCAGCGCCCTCGGCGGTCTCGTCCCGGTCGGGGCCTTCGGGCTCCTGGTGGTGATCCGGGGCGCACTGGGTTTCGGTCAGGCGGTGACCGACCCGTCGGGGTCGAGCCTGCTGGCCGACTACTACGGCATCGACCGGCGGGGGAAGGCGTACTCGATCCAACAGTGCCTGATCTACGTGGGCCTCGGCCTGGGTCTGGCCATCGGCGCCGTCTTCGTGGCCCTGTTCCCCGTCAACGGCTGGCGATGGGCGTTCCTGGTGTCGATCGTCCCCGGACTCCTCATCGCCGTGTGCTGCTGGCGTCTCCCCGAGCCCCGACGCGGCACGGCCGACCGGGCGCACGTCACCGCCGCCGTCGGCATGGAGGTGGAGACCCGGCACCCGCCCCTCTTCCCCCACGGGTTCCGGCGCTTCAGTTCGGATATGTGGCACGGCCTGGTCACCGACGTGAGGACCATCGTGGCCATCCCCACCATGCGCTACGCCCTGGTCGGGGTGTCCGCCGTCCTCTTCGTGGTCACCGCGGTGGCCACCTGGATGCCGACCATGTACGAGCGGCAGTTCCACCTGAAGCCGGGGGCCGCCAACCTCGCCTTCGGGGTGCTGGTCATCGCGGGGGGCATCCCGGGGACGCTGGCCGGCGGGGCGATGGCCGACCGGTGGGTCGACCGGTTTCTCGGTGCCCGAGTGGTGATCCCCGGGATCTGCCTCATCGTCAGCGGCTCGCTGTTCATGGTGTCGTTCCTCCCCCTGCCCTTCGGCGTCGTCCTCGGGCTGCAGCTGCTGGCCTTCCTGGCCGCCGCCGCCTCGGTGCCCGCCCTGCGGGCCGGGCTCTCCGACGCGGTGCCGGCGCACGTCCGGGGCACCGGGTTCGGGGCGTTCAACGTCGCCTCGGTGGTGTTCGGGGCGGCCGCCGCCCCGCTGGTGGTCTCGGCCATCGCCACCTCCTTCGGGGGGAACTACCGGGTGGCGTTCGCATTGGTGATGCCGGTCGCCTTCGTCGGCTCGGGCTTCCTGCTGGCCGCCCGACGCCACATCGAGCGCGACACCTCGAAGATCTTCGAGGCGGTGGTGCGGGCCCTGGCGGCCGACCAGGCGGAGCGGACGGAGTTCGACGGGGAGCTGTGACCCCCGGCGTCAGCCGTCAGCCGTTGACGATGGCGGTGGCGATCGCCTGGGCCTGGGCGGCGTTGTCCGGCTGCACGGTGGCGTCAGAGGTGTCGATGGTGATCGAGAAGCTCTTGTCCTCCGACACCCACACCTCGATCTCCGCATGGCCGTAAGCGGTGCTGGCGTAGGCCGCCCCACCGACCCCGGGCACCGCGGTGGCCGTCGGCCCCTGGTCGGACATGGCCTGGCTGGCGAAGGCGCTCTTCGACAGGCCCGGAGCGTTGAAGAGGACGTTCACCTGGGTACCGTCGGTTCCGGTGTAGACGCACGGTGCGGTACCGCCGTTGGTGCCGGTCACCGGCCCGGTGTAGGTCTCCCCCATCACGCCGGTGACGGTTGCCGCCGTCGGGCAGCCGGCCGTCGACGGGGCGCCGGATCCGCCGGAGGACGAGGTGGTTCCCGGACCGGAGCCGGTGGTGGTCGGCGTGGCGCCGGTGGAGGCGGTCGCAGTGGAGCTGCCGCTCGAGCACGCCGCCAGGCCGAGACCGGTCACCACCAGGAGGCCCGCCACGTAGATCCGCATGAGCTGCTCCCGTCTCGGTTCCTGCCTGGCCCGCAGCGTACCCCGGTGGGCCGGTGGACCCGGGGGTCCGGCCCGGTCAGCGCTCCACCGGTCAGGATTGGGTCGAACCGCCCCGCCGCCGGATGGTGGGCGGGATGACCACCTCGGGCCGGTAGCTCGCCAGCTTCCCGGGCGCCCGCTGGGGTGGGCGCCTCGGGGCGACCGTGCCGGAGGACAGGTGCCGTCGGGTCCCCGACCACGGGGCCGGCGGCGCGGTGAACCGGTCGCAGAGCCGGTAGGCCACCGACTCGTAGTTGACCCGCCAACCCCGGAAGTCCGGGTAGGCCTCCTCGGCGGTGCGCTCCATGGGGAAGCCGGCCACCTCGAGCATGGCCACCGCATCCTCGAACTCTGCCAGCGACAGGTCGATGGGGCCTTCGGGATTGGGGTCCGGATCGACCTCCATCCGCAGGACCTTGGCGATCCGGTTGAGGGCGGTGAATCCCATGCGGAGGCAGAGGCGTGACTGGGACGACGCCGTGGACGGCGACAGCGCCAGGTGCATCGCCGCGCCGTCGAGCACCGCCAGCAGGCCCACCAGCCACGAGTACCACGGGTCGGGAGAGCGGAACAGGAGCATCACCGGGTAGGTGGTGTGGCTCTCGGCCAGGTCGGCGGACCACGCCTCCCACGAGGCGTAGAAGTCGGGGAGCGTGTCGATGATGCCGACCAGCTGGTGGCGGGCCAGCACCTCGGGACCCCAGGCCGGGACGCCGGCCCGGCTCTCGAGCATCGCCACCAGGGCCTCGCGCCGGTTGAACGCCTGGTAGAGGGCGGGGAGGTAGGCGATCTGGAGGGCGACGATGACCACCCAGGTGGCGCCGGCGGCGATGTCGACCGCCTGGTTGGCCCGACCGCTCAGGTCGATGGTCCCGACGGTGAAGACGGCCCCCGCCGACTGCGCCAGGGCGGACGCCGCGCTGTGGGTGGTGCCGACCAGCATCAGGCCGTAGCCGAGGATGAACAGCACGGCCCAGAACAGCAGCTGGCCGATGAGCGCCACCGGCGCGGTCGGGGCCAGCAGGGCGTCCTTGCCCTCGTAGGTCCGGGCCAGACGGGAGAGGGCGAGGAACGCCAGTCGCACCGCGCGGTTGACGTACGACGTGAGGCGCTCGAAGCCCCGTGGCTCCCGCGGCAGGACGATGGTGAAGAGGACGCTCGCCGCGGTGGACAGGACGATGGCCAGCCCGACCACGAAGAGGAGGACGTTCATCGGTCGGCGGGGGACGGGCCGGGCATCCGACCAGTATTCCCGCTGACCGCCCGGCGCGCGGCGGTGGGGGCGACCACCTGGTGGACCGTTCGTATACTCGCACCCGACAGCGGCACGTCGGTGCGGCCACCGGGCACGATGCACCCGGCGGACCGACCCGACCCGACGGGAGGCGGACGATGAGCGACCAGAAGCCACCGCGGCTCGCCACCGACGAGCGCACCACCGTGCTGGCACTGCTCCAGTTCCAGCGCGACTCCATGGTCCGGAAGGTCACCGGCGTCGGCGACGAGTCCGCCCGCCGCCAGCTGGTCGGCTCCGGCACCACCCTGCTGTGGCTGGTGCGGCACATGGCCGGCGCCGAGCTCCGCTGGGTGGTCAACCGGTTCGCCGGCGAGGACGTCGAGATCGTCGACGAGATCGACCCCGGGGACACGCTGGCCGATGCGGTGGCCGCCTACCGTGGCACCTGGGCCCGGGTCGACGCCATCGTGGCGGCCACGCCGTCGCTCGAGGAGCACTCGCGGATCGACGTCGGCGCCACCCCGGTCAACCTCCGGTGGATCCTCATGCACCTGCTCGAGGAGACCGCCCGCCACGCCGGACACGCCGACATCCTCCGCGAGCAGCTCGACGGCGACACCGGCCGCTGATCCGTTGTCGATCCGATGGGTCGTCGGGTTCACCCCGGGGTGCACACCTCACCGCTCCGAGGGGTCGTCTCCGATCCGCCCGGGGCTCGGTTGCCGAGTGACGTTGGACCATCGGACGGCCGTGCCCCGACGAGGCGTCGGCATGACTCGTTGCCGACAGACGATGGCGGAGGTCGACGCCAACCCGGCAGCGAGGGACGCGCGATCGACGCGCAAGAGGGGCCCGAAGGCCCCTCCGCTCGACTGCCTCGTCATGACTGGCCTCAGGTTACCGGGCACCGTCACACCCCGAGCGGTCGGCTCGTGCATGCACTACTGGCGAGCTGTCCGTCTGACTCCGACGTGCTGACGCTCTCCTGCCGGTCCGCCACGCGCGGAGATCGCCGCCGAGCAGGCGTTCGGGAGCAGGGACCGTGGGGTTTCGGGGAGCCTGAACCGCGTCAGCGCGTCGAGAGCCAACTTCGCAGGATCAGGCATCGTCTGGTCTGAAGGCTGACAGTTCAGCGATCTGCGCTCTCGCCGCGGCCACGAGTTCCTCGTTCGTGTGTGCGTGGCCGCCCAGGCCCCAACCTCCCTCGCTCGCCTCGGTCAGCAGGACCCAGGTCCTCTCCGAAAGCGAGGCGTCGCCAGCCGCGGTGGCGACCAGGTCGACGAACTGGCTGACCACGGCGAGTTGCTTCCCGCGGTCGAGAGCTCCGGCGTTGGTCAGGACCTGGACCCGCACGTACGTGCTCTCACCATCCACGTTGGAGATGGTCGGACCATCCATCTCGTGAATGAAGCCGGCGGTGTTCTGTCGGAACA
>Ga0181519_10001806_pt1 | contig 18646 bp, 12 predicted proteins | sample PEATcosm2014_Bin_26_FD_121102 | JGI IMG/M metagenome (GOLD analysis project Ga0181519, IMG submission 121102) | Peatland microbial communities from MTU Mesocosm Facility, Houghton, MI, USA - PEATcosm2014_Bin02_10_metaG | ecosystem: Environmental > Terrestrial > Soil > Wetlands > Peat | place...
GCCTCGGCTGCACGCGCCCGAGCCAGCGCTTACGGCCTGCAGGCGGCAGCCAAAGCCTTGACCCTCCCCGACCTGCAGCCGCTCGAAGAAAGGGCGGAGGCCGGTGATCCGGAAGCCGAAACGACGCTCGGCCTTGCCTATCATGACGGAGTCTTGCTGAAGCGAAACGACGCAGAGGCGATGCGCCTGCTCCACAAAGCTGCGGATCAAGGCTACATGGCGGCCGAGGAATCTCTCGGCATTCTCTCGGAGCGCGGCGTTGGCATGGAGAAGCCATCCCCTGCCGAAGCGCTCGAATGGTACAAGAAGGCAGTACGGCAAGGGTCGTTGGACGCCGCCACCAATATTGGATTGATGTATGCGGAAGGACGAGGCGTCCCAAAGAACCCGGCGGAGGCCTTGCCCTGGCTTCGTCAAGCAGCCGACGGCGGCGATGGGGCAGCCCAGTACAATCTCGCCCTGCTCTACGGACGCGGCGACGGCATCCCCAAAAACGAAAAGGAATCCGTTCGGTGGCTCACCGCGGCCGCGGACCAAAATGTCCTGCCAGCCCTTCTGGATCTTGCAAACTTCTATCTGCATCGGCCGGCATCGGCTAAGGCCGATCTCGAGCGCTCTTCCATCTATTACGAGAAGGCGGCCGAACTCGGCAACGCCTACGCGCAGGCGATGCTCGGAACCATTTTTGCTAAAGGCCTGCTCGGGACGCCCGACTACGAGCAGTCCGTGAAATGGTATCGAAAGGCGGCCGAGCAAGGCGAACGCGACGGCGAGTGTGGCTTGGCAATCCGCTACGCGCTAGGCGAGGGCGTTCCCGTCGATCTCAAAGAAGCGCGCCGCTTGTTCACGGCGGCCGCCGACCAGGGACAACTGGAGGCGCAATACAACCTGGGAGTTATGTTCGAGCAAGGAAAAGGTGGCCCCGCCGACCGTGCCGCCGCCGAACACTATTGGCAGTTGGCCGCCGAGCAAGGCGCAACCAAAGCCCAATTTCGCCTCGGACAATTGCTGGCCAGCACCCGGAACTCTCGTAGCGACCGGGTGTCCGCGTACAAATGGCTGACGCTCGCAGCGGATTCTGTTAAAGAAAGTGCGGCAGCATTGGACGACTTGAAAAAGACCATGAACGAACAGGAAATCGCGGACGCCGAGCACGAGGTCGACGCGTGGCGGAGCGCTCGGTCCGCAGTGAAGAAGTAACGAAGTAGTTAAGAAGTGAAGATTGTGGGAGTTATTTCTTTCCGTAAATCTCTTTCGCCGCGACCACCGTGTTGGAGTGGATGGTAACAGTGTCTTCAAGCCGATGGGCGTAGCCACCCGCGAATGTCGCCATGACGGGAATGCCCTCGGCCCTGGCGAGACGGAACACCAGCTCATCTCTCTGTTTCAGCCCATCGATCGTCAGCGACAATCCGCCGAGTTGATCGTCGCGATAAGGATCGGCTCCCGCGACATAGCAGATGAGTTCGGGCTTTGGAAACTTGTCCAATCCCAAACTGATGGCTTCGCCCAGGCACGCCAGATATTCGCCATCCTGCATGCCGTCCGGCAGGTTCAAGTCGAGTGACGATGGAGGCTTGAAGACAGGGTAATTATTTTCCTGATGCAATGAGATCGTAAAGACGTCGGTAGACGGCCGGCGCGTCCGCGCCAGATCGGCCGGATTCGTAGCCGCGGCGATATGCGGTGGCATGCGGTTTCCCGGAGCAGGTTTCGGCGCGAAGATGACCGCCGTGCCATTGCCTTGATGCACGTCGCAATCGAGCGTCATCGCAGTCCGGATTTTCTCGTCGGCCTGCATGCGGCGAATTGCCACCGCGATGTCGTTAATCATGCAGAACCCTTCCCCGTGGTCGGGAAAGGCGTGATGAAATCCGCCGCCGATGCTGATGGCGATGCCGTCATTCAGTGCATAGTCGGCGGCCAGCATGGAACCACCCGCTGCCAGCCAGTATGCGCGCACCAGTTCCGGCGAGTAGGGCACTTCCATTTCAAGTTCTTCTCGCGTGCTCAGCGTTCCAGTCTTCAGTTTGTGGACATATTGCGGAGTGTGAACCAGCAAAATATCCTCGTCGGTTGCGGGGCGCGGAGAGACAAAGTCGGAAGCGTCCGCCACATTTGTCGCCAGCAAACGATCATGGACTCGCTTATATTTTTCGGCTGGAAATACATGGGATCCGATGGGCAGGTAATACTCGTCGCTGTAGATCAGTTTGAAAGGCAGCATGAACTACTCATCGGTCCCGGGACGAAAACTCCATATCATACGCGGCTTTCCGGGATTTGGCAGTTATTGTCGTCACCGGTTTTTCGGGCGCGCAGCGAACTGCTAAACTTTATAAATTGCCTCCGAGAAAGAAATCTTCGCTGAAAACCTCGGTTGAGCCGGCAGCGGCCACGCCCCTCGCCGTTCCCAAGCCGCATCTTGTGACCGAGACGGGTAAGGGCCGCATCTTTCTCATCGACACGATGTCGTTCATTTTTCGCGCCTACCACGCGATGGCGCGCCAGCGCCCCATGTCGACGAAAACCGGCCTTCCGACGGCGGCGATCTATGTGTTCGTCAACATGCTCCGCAAATTACGGGACGACTTCTCGCCCGAATATCTGGCGGCGGTGTTTGACGTGGGAGCGCCGACCATCCGCAACCAGCAGGCGGAGGCGATCACCACCATCCGCAAGTTCGACATAAAAACGCAGACTTTCAAGGAATCGCAATACGACGGCTACAAGGCGAACCGCAGCGAAATGCCGGCGGACCTGGTCCAGCAGGTTCCCTACATTCGCCGAGCCCTGGAGGGCTATCGCATCCCGATTCTTCAGCTTGAAGGTTACGAAGCGGACGACGTAATCGGAACGCTGGCGCGCAAAGCGGCGGAGGCATCGTATTCCGTCTACGTCGTCTCGAGCGACAAGGACATGCTGCAACTCGTAAACAGAGACGTCTGCGTGCTGAATCCGCCCAAAGACAACCTGATTTGCGACGCGGCGAAAGTGGAAGAGCTGCTGGGGGTGCCGCCTTCGAAAGTGGTCGACGTGATGGCCTTGCGCGGCGATTCGGTCGACAACATTCCGGGTGCGCCGGGGATCGGCGACAAAGGTTCGGTCGAGATCATCCGCCGCTTTGGCAGCGTGGAAGCGGCGCTGGAGCGCGCCTCCGAAGTCGAGAAGAAAACTTACCGCGAGTCGCTGCAGAACAACCGCGACAATATCCTGCTCAGCAAACAACTGGTGACCATCGACACAGACGTGGCCGTCGACCTGGATGTAGCTGCAATGAAGCTCGGCGAGCCCGATGTCGACGCGTTGCGCGCGCTCTTTGCCGAGCTTGAATTCAGCTCGCTGCTGAAGGAACTGCTCCCGGTGGTGGAAGTGAAAGAGGGCCATTACCGCGATATCAGGTCCAAAGCCGAATTCGAGGATTACCTCTGGGGGTTGCCGCCTGACGCGCCCCTTGCCTTCGTAATTCCGGTCGAGCAGGCAGAGAAGCTACCAGACGAAGAAGTGGAAGAAGATGAGGCGGAATCGGCGCAGGGCGAGTTCCTGGCATTGCAGCCCGCAGAGGTCTCAGAAGATCAGGCCGCGTGGCAAAAGAAAATGGCGGTCTCCAAAACTCCGGGAGAAGGCGCGATGCTGTGGCTCGACGACCAAGCGCTCGCCGATCGCGTGCAGACCCTGCTCGAAAATCCCGAGGCGCCCAAGATCGTTCACGACTACAAAGCCGCTCTCCATTATTTTTCCGGCATGGGCATCGCGCCCGCGGGAGTGCGGCACGACCCGATGCTTTATTCCTACCTGCTCGATCCCACGTACTCGTCGCATTCCCTGCCGGAAGTCGCCCTCCGGCGCCTCAACTTAAAGTTGAGTGGCAACCTGGCCGAGGCGGCCGACATAGCCGGACGGCTGTCCGGCGCCCTCCGCACTGAAGTTGAAATTCAGGGACTCACCGAGGTCTACGAAACAATCGATGCGCCGCTCGTTCCCGTGCTCGCGCGAATGGAAGACGCGGGCGTCAAGATCGATCCCGCCGTGCTGGGCGAGATGTCGGTGAAGTTGCAGCGCGAGGCGGACGCCAAAGCGCGCGACATTTACGAGCGTTGCAGTTTCGAGTTCAACATTAACTCGCCCAAGCAACTCGGCGACGTTCTGTTCAACAAGCTGGGCTTGCCGGTGCCCGTGAAATACGGCAAGGGCAAGAAAATCTCGACCGCGGTCGATGTCCTGGAGGGCCTCGCGGAAGAGCATGAAGTTCCGCGCCTGGTGCTGGAATACCGGCAATTGACCAAGTTGAAGTCGACCTACGTCGACGCGCTACCCGCGCTCATCCGCTCCGGGAGCGGGCGCGTCCATACCACGTTTGGCCAGACGGGAACCGCGACCGGCAGATTGTCGTCCACCAATCCGAATCTGCAGAACATTCCCATTCGCACCGAACTCGGCCGCGAGATTCGCGCCGCCTTTATCGCTGAGCCCGGAAACGTCCTGCTGGCCGCCGACTATTCGCAGATTGAACTGCGCCTGCTCGCGCACTTTTCGAAGGACAAGTTGCTCGTCGAAGCGTTCCGGCGCGAGGACGACATTCACACGCTTACTGCGTCGCAGGTATTCGGCGTGCCTCCCCTCATGGTGACGCCGGACCACCGCCGCCAGGCGAAGGTCGTAAATTTTGGCATCGTGTATGGCCTCTCGGCGTTTGGCCTCTCGCAGCAACTGGGCATTGAACCCGCCGAGGCCCGGAAGTTTATCGATGCCTACTTCGAAAAATACGCCGGAGTGCGCGCATTCATTGATGCCACTCTGGCGCAGGTGCGGCGCGATGGGAAGGTCAAGACTCTGTTCGGAAGAGTTCGCCCGATTCCTGATATCAACAGCAAGAATTCGAATCTTCGCGGCTTCGCCGAGCGTACCGCCGTAAATACGCCATTGCAGGGAACCGCGGCCGACCTGATCAAACTGGCAATGATCCGGATCGACGAAGAAATCGGCAAGCGCAACCTGAACTCGCGGATGACCCTGCAGGTCCATGACGAACTGGTTTTCGAGGTCCCCGAAACTGAAGTGGATGCGATGAAGTCAATGGTGCGCGAGCACATGGAGTCCGCCCACGAACTGGCGGTTCCCCTCCGCGTTGAGTTGGGAGTAGGACCGAACTGGCGCGACCTGCATTAATACCGCGGCGACCTCATAAACAGTAAGCGTAAGCAAACCGAGCGCCGCAGTGTCATTCTGCGCGAAGCGGAACGAGGAGCGAAGCGAGTCCTACCGTGTAGTCGAAGAACCCCCACCCTCTTCCCAACCTCGGCGCACACACCGCTCTGCGACCAGATGGCACACACCCGGAAAAAGCAGCCCCTCCGCACCCCGAAACGAACAACACCCTGATTGGCGAACTCCAGAAAATATTAAGGGCAGCCTGAGGAAAACTGCTTACGCCGTTTGGTTATACTTTGTGAAAGTTTATGCAAGAGGCCGTGTTCGTCGTCGATTCCAGCCGCGCGGCAGCAAAAGTCCTGTATCATGCGGAGGCCATCCGATGAGTGCAGCTACTTCAATGGCGCTGGAAAAGGCGCCCCGCCGCGGTTCTCCCAGGTATCCCGTCAATGTCGCATTCGATGTGATCGCGCTCCGCTCCGGCGTTCCTGAAAACCTTCCCGGCCGCTGCACCGATCTCAGCGAAGGCGGAGTCGGTGGAATGGTGGCCGGCGACTTGGCCTCTGGGCAGCAGGTCGCGGTGGAGTTGCGGCTTCCCAATGTCGGTGTGCCGGTGCGGGCGCGCGCTCTGGTTCGTTATCATGGCCGGCTTCGTTGCGGCTTTGAGTTCATGGGACTCTCGCTCGAGCAGCAGGAGTTGATCCGCTACTGGGCATTCCGGCTCGCGCCCCAGGGTTCCGAGCCGCCGAAAAAAAACGACGATGCTGAGGCCTTGAAGCCGAAGCTCGAGCTCGTTGCCAGCGCGCCGCCACCAATTTCCTTGCCGCGAATTCGAGTACGGCGATGGCGATGGAATGTACTGTTGGCCGCATTGCTCGCGCTCGCGGCCCTTGGATATTGGCAGTGGCAGCGGTCCTGGAACGAATTGGAAGTAGGGGCAAACGCGGCCGGCGCTACACCATTGCGGGTTTCTCCCGAGACCATGGAGATGAGGGCTGTCTCCAAGGTTCCCCCGATGTATCCGGAAGCGGCGCGACGCGCGGGTACGGAAGGGCTCGCAGTTCTCGATGCAGTGATTGCGCCGGATGGGACCGTGCAACGCTTGAAGCCGGTTTCGGGGAACGAGGCGCTGGTTGCATCCGCGATGGAGGCCGTTCGTTCGTGGAAGTTTGAGCCATACCAATTTTCGGGGCGTCCGGTTTCGGTCGAAACGACGATCACGGTCGACTTCCGTCTGCAATGAGCTTTTGGGCTTAGCAGACTGTCAATCTATTCGAATTTCTCCGCCTGTGCGAACGGCACGCCCCGCTGGTCTTTTGGCGACACAATGGGTTCGCCATCCAGCTTCCAGTCAATCGCCAGTTCGGGATCATTCCACGCCGCCGTGCGCTCATATTCCGGCGCGTAGAAATCGGTTGTCTTATAAACCACGTGGGCTTCCGCAGACGCAACTCGAAAGCCATGCGCGAATCCCGGCGGGATCCATAAAATCCGTTTGTTCTCGCCTGAGAGGGTGAAGGCCTCCCACTTTCCAAACGTCGGAGAACCGCGGCGCAAGTCGAGCGCGACATCCAGAATCTCTCCGCTGATGACGCGGATCAACTTCCCCTGCGGCTGCTGGATCTGGTAATGGAGCCCGCGCACGACGTTTTTCCCGGAGCACGAGTGGTTGTCCTGCACGAACGCGCCCGCGATGCCGAGTGCGGCGAAAGTGCGCTGGTTGTAGCTTTCCAGAAAAAATCCGCGCTCGTCGCCGAACACTCGCGGCTCGAGCAACAAAATTCCGGCTAGGCTGGTCGCGATTTTCTTCATCATCAAGGATGCGGCGAAGTATCAAAACACGCGATCGTTCAGCAATTGCAAAAGGTAGGCTCCATAGCCGTTATTGCGCATCGGTTGCGCCAGCGCGGCCAGTTGTTCGGCGGTGATATAACCGGAACGGAACGCAATCTCCTCGGGACAGGCCACCATCAGCCCCTGCCGCTTCTCCAGAGTCTGGATAAATGTGGACGCTTCCATCAGCGCCTCGTGCGTGCCCGTGTCGAGCCACGCCATCCCCCGTCCCATCACGCAGACGTTGAGTTCTCCGCGTTCGAGATAGACGCGGTTCACGTCGGTGATTTCCAGTTCTCCGCGCGCGGAAGGGCGCAGGCTCGCGGCAATCTCAACCACCTGCCGGTCGTAAAAATAAAGTCCCGTAACCGCGTAACGGGACTTCGGATGCTTTGGCTTTTCTTCGATGCTGAGCGCTTTGCCGTGTTCGTTGAATTCGACAACTCCATAGCGTTCCGGATCCTGCACGCGATAGGCGAAGACGCGCGCGCCTTCCTTCTGGCTGGCAGCGGCGCGCAATTCCTTCACCAGATCGTGCCCGTAAAAAATGTTGTCGCCGAGAACCAGCGCGCAACCGCTCGCTCCAATGAATTTGCGTCCGATCAGAAAAGCCTGCGCAATGCCCTCCGGCCTGGGCTGCTCCGCATACTTCAATTCGACCCCGAAGCGCGAGCCATTACCGAGAAGTTGCTCGAAGCGCGGCAGGTCGTCGGGCGTGGAAATCAGCAGAATTTCGCGGATGCCCGCCAGCATCAGCGTACAAAGCGGGTAATAAACCATCGGCTTGTCATATATCGGCAACAGGCTCTTGGCAACCGCGTGCGTGACCGGATAGAGGCGCGTGCCCGAGCCTCCCGCGAGAATGATGCCTTTGTAAACCGGATTGGTTGACGCGTTCATTTCGAGATTCAACTCAGCGCTCCGTCGCGTAGTGCTTCGCCATCCATTCACGATAGCTGCCGCTGGTCACGCCGCGCACCCAGTCTTCATGATCAAGATACCAGCGAACGGTTTTTTGCAGCCCGGTATCAAAAGTTTCCTGCGGATGCCAGCCGAGTTCGCGCTCAATTTTGCGCGTATCCATTGCATAGCGGCGGTCGTGTCCGGGACGATCCTTGACGAAGGTTATAAGTTGGTCGTGCGGCACGGAGGGGTCATCCGGTCGCAACTCGTCGAGCAGTCGGCAAATCGTCTTCACGATTTCAAGATTCTTTTTCTCGCTGCGGCCGCCGATGTTGTAGGTTTCGCCCACGCTGCCGCGCGTGAGCACGGCGCGAATGGCCCGGCAATGGTCCTCGACGTAGAGCCAGTCGCGCACATTCTTGCCGTCCCCGTACACGGGTAGGGGCTTGCCCTCGCACGCATTCAGGATCATGAGCGGAATCAGTTTTTCCGGAAACTGAAGCGGGCCGTAGTTGTTCGAGCAATTGGTGGTCAGCAACGGCAATCCATAGGTATGGTGATAGGCGCGGACAAGATGATCGGAAGCCGCCTTGGACGCCGAGTACGGGCTGTTGGGAGCATAAGGCGTGGCTTCGCTGAAGGCCGGATCGCCCGGCCCCAGCGATCCATAAACCTCGTCGGTAGAAACATGCAGAAACCGAAACGATGCGCGATCGGGTTCCGGGAGCGCGGACCAGTAGGCGCGCGCCTCTTCCAGCAGGCTGAACGTGCCGTTTACGTTTGTGCGGACGAAATCGTCCGGCCCATGAATCGAACGGTCCACATGACTCTCGGCGGCAAAATGAACAATGGCGCGCGGTCGCTCGCGGGCCAACAGGTTTCGGAGCAGGTCGCGATCGAGAATGTCTCCGCGCTCGAAACAGTAGCGCGGGTGCGCTTCAACGGGCTGCAGATTGAGAAGATTGCCGGCGTACGTCAGTTTGTCGAAATTGAGTACGCGGGCGGGTTCCGAGGCGATCCACTGCAGGATGAAGTTCGAACCAATGAATCCGGCGCCGCCGGTGACGAGGATGAGATCTTCCATGCCGGAGTTTGCCGCATCCGTTTTCGTTGTCGGATTCGATTTCGAGGCGGCGCTTCGATTCTAATCAATCCAGGCGCCGCCGGCGTTAAATTAAAAACCGGACTTCACCGCCGAGACGCCGAGTTCGCAGGGAAAAACCTCAGGCTAAAATCAAGAACGAAGGTTCTTATCGGTTTTCTCTGCGCTCTCGGCGTCTCGGCGGTGAATTGCCTTACGCCACTACTGGAGTTATCTCCCTGCCATCCCCGCTTGCCCCTTTCCTGGCAGGCCAACCTAGAACGCGGAGATAGGTCGCTTCAATCGAGCGGGCAACCTCGGCCCATTGATATTCGCCCCGTACACGCAGGCGTTGCCGGTCGGCCGCCTGTCGGCGCATTTCGGGATTGTGGACAAGAACATCGAGCATGCGTTGGAGATCCGCCGAGTTGCCGCGCTCGAAGGTGAATCCCGCGCCTTCCACCAGTTCCTTATTCTCGGGGATATCGCTCGTCAGCACGCAAACACCGGCCGCCATCGCATCCAGCAGAGCCAGCGACAGTCCCTCCAGCTCGGAAGGAAGCACGAACAGAGCGGCATTGGAGAGCAGGTCTTCGAGACTGCTTCCCGATACCCATGGGAGAAATCGGATGCGGTCCGATTCGTGGCGCCGCAACGTTTCCACATAGTAATCGGAATGGCTGGAACCTCCAGCGAGCACGAGCTTCATATCGGTCTCGACCTTCTCGAAGGCGTCGATGAGCAGGTGACAATTCTTCTCGGGCGAAAATCTGCCCAGGAATAGGACGTAGTTGTCGCGAAGAAGATCCCACTGGAGCGGTTGCGGAGGAACTCGTGGCGGCGCGATCGCAGCTCCATTGGGGACGTAGATCGTCTCGCGCCCATGGTGGTCGCGGAAATGCTGCCGCAAGGTTTGCGAAACTACCATGGTGGCGTCGGGCATCGTGACGGCGGCCGTTTCTCCCCAGCGCAGGATTCGCGCGGCGCATGGCCCCCATTTGGAGCGCTGCCAATCGAGCCCCTGAACGGTTACGACCGTCTTTTTCCCGACCAGCCGGGGAAGAAACGAAAAGAGCGCGGGGCCGAGGCAATGATAGTGCACGATGTCGGAGTTCGAAGCCATGGCGTGCAGCGTGCTCAACAGGCTGTGTATGAAGGTTTCCAGATGTTTCGAACGGATGGTCGGCAACCGGCGCACGCGCATTCCGTCGTGCGTGTTCGTCGGAGGCGTGAAGTAGGTACGGCAATAAACGGTGACCTCATGGCCGAGTCGCGCCAGTTCATGGCCCGCGTGCTCGTAATAGGATTCGACGCCGCTGTATTTGGAAACCAGGCCGCGGCCTCCAATGAAAGCAACCCGTACACTCTGGCGCGCGCGCGGAATCTGGGTTACAGCCGGCAGAGAAACAACCTTTCTTGAGTTGGACAACCGAGAATAAATATCGAGCAGCTTCCCGAGGTGTTGTTCAGGATCATGCTTTGACTGCACGCGGGCCCGGGCAGCGGAGCCCATTCTCGCGACCACATCCGGATGGTCAAAGAGAAAGCCGATGGCCCGAGCCAGTTGGTCGCGGTCGCCCGGTGGGTAAAGAAGGCCGGTGACGCCGGGTTCGACGACCTCGCGACGCGATCCCAGATCGGTCGCGATTACAGGCCGCCCGTATGCGTAGGATTCGAGGATGGATTTTCCCAGAGTTTCATAGGCATGAGACGGAAACAAAGAAAAGCTGCAACCGGCGATGAGTTCCTTCAGCTTTTCGCCCCGGACCATGCCGGCAAAGAGCACTCGATCCAGGTTCAATTCACGCGCCAGCGCCTCCAGTCGCGGGCGTTCCGGCCCCTCACCCGCAATGATCACTGGAATGTGCGGCAATCGAACCAGGGCGTGCAGCAGTTCGTCGACTCCTTTTTCTGGTGAAAGGCGGCCGAAGTAGAGCAGATAACCTTCATCGTTGCCGTATTTTCCGGGGGCGAGCCGATCGTCGTCGGGCAAGGCCTGAAAGTGCGGGAGCACTTCGATGCGATCGGCTGGAAGCCCATGGGCGACCAGTTCACTGCGCACGAATTCGCTGGGGGCAAGAAACAGATCGACACAACGCGTGTAGGTTCGCAACCATTTGTGGAGATAGCCTTCCGCCGCGAGAACCATGGCGCTGGTGCGCGGCCCCGGATAGCAGCCTTCTGTAACGGCGTGGTAGAACGCGCCTCCTCGGCAGGAGTCGCACGGGTGCCCGTGGGACACGAGATTGTAGGTGGGGCACAGAAGCTTGAAATCGTTCAGGTGATAGAGGACGGGAATGTTCTGCCGCTTGAGCTCCCAGAGGATCGACGGCGATAGATGATGATAGATCCCCCGGATGTGGGCCAGATCGGGTGAGAAATCGGCCACGCAATCGCGCATGGCGCGCCGGGCCGACGGCGAATAAAGAGCATGCGCGGCCATTTGCACCTTGCGGATTAGGCTGGCACTTGGATCCTTGAAGTTCCTGTAAGGAATAAGATAGCTACGGCCCTTGAAAGCGGAAAAGGAGCCGTGGTCCATGCTGAAGAGCGCGGTTTCATGACCGCGTTCATCCATGCGGCGAATGAGATCGAAAAGGTAAGATTCCGTCCCGCTAAACGGGTAGTCATACTTGTTGCAATAAAGAATGCGCATGTTCTCCGCCTGAGGGGGAAATCCGGGATAGGAATTGTTCCGCGAAAGCCAACAGATTTCGGGGACGGTTGTAGGAAGTTGCAACCTTGGCCGCCGCCGCCCGGCGAATTCCCGAAAGAGACGATTGATTGGCGTAAATCCAATTCACCGCATTGATGAAACTGGGTAGCGAGCCGCGTTGATAAAGAAAGCCGGTCTGCTGGTGCTCGACAAGTTCGGGAATGCCCGTAATATCCGGAGCCAGCACCAGCTTCTGTTGCGACATCGCTTCCATCAGAACAACGGGAATCCCCTCGCTTTTGCTGGTAATCGCCACCAGATCGGCATAGCGGTAATAGGCGGCGAGGTCGGCGCGGGGCACGTGTCCGGACAGGTGAACGTGCCCTCTCAGCCCCAACTTCCGGACCTGTCGTTCCAGAGCGCTCCGCTCCGGCCCCTCGCCCACGATCCAGCAGAGAAAGTCGAGTCCCTGTTCGCGGAGCGCAGAACAGGCTCGAATGAGAAAGTCATAGTCCTTTACCCGGTGCAAACGCCCGACAGCGAGCAGACAGAATGGGCGATGATCGGTTGCATTTGGGGACGCGTCGGTGGGCCATGAAAGGACACGATCGACCCCGAGGCGCTGAACAATAATTTTCGTCGCCGGAACGGTGGGGTATTTGCGGAGAATGTAATTACGATTGAAATCCGAGATGGTCGCGCAAAAGCTGCACGCTTCCAGTTTCGTGGTGAGAAGATCGGCCCGGTGCAGCAGATCGGAGCCGTGCAAGGTGAAACTGAAGCCGATTCCGAGCAGACGAGAAGCGACCAGCGCCATCCACGAAGCGAAGTATCCGTGATGAGCGTGAATGTGTTGCACATTCAGCGGAGCCAGTTCCTCCGCCATTGCAGAGCCCATCAGCGTGTGACCCAGCGCGCGAATTCTCAGACCAGGCGAACCTCCGCCGTCGAGCAGCAGGGGCCGCAAAATTCGCCACAAGTTGCGCCGGTCCGAAGCGAGCCGTCCCGCGGCCCGCATGAGCGCATCATCCGTGAGCGGTTGAAAATAGCGAGTCTCCTTCCAGTAAGCGCGCTCGGCCAGGCTGAGGCCATTCGGCGCAACCCGCTTCCCGCTGCAGCACACGACATTTACCCCGCAGCGGCGAAGCTCCGCGATCTCATCCATTACGTAAGGCTCCACCGGCGAAGGGAACTCGTTGGCAATGTAGGCAACGGTAGTCATACAGAGCACTCCTCGGAGCCACAGAGCATACCCGCAGCGGTGAACAGGAGTCCGATCACGAACTGGTATGCCATGTCGACGAAGAAAGCGTTGAACAGATAGACGCACAGCAAGACCGGCCAGACAGTGCGCAATGCTGCCATGGAGCCTGATTCCCCAGGTGGGGCGCGACCGGAGAGACGGAACAGATTGAAGAAGAGGATTCCGTAGAGGGCCAATCCCGGCACCCCGAACTCAACCAATAGGGCGAGGTAAGTATTGTGCACATAGAAAATGCGCAGGTGATAACCCTCCATGCGACGGCCCAACTCGGCATACATGTGCCCGGCGGGCCAACCCGCCAGGGGCCGCTCCTGAAACATCGACCAGCCCGCGTGATATACGGCCACGCGTGCCTCTACCGGGCCACGCTCTTCGGTCCGATCCCAAAGAGCGTTCTTGAGCGAGTGGTCGCTGAACCCGATCGCCAACCCGCCCAGTAGACCGGCCACTACCAGCAGGACGCATACCGCCTGCAGCCGTCGATCGATGAAGCGACATCCGAGAACCAGCGTGGAGAACGCGAATGAGATCCATACCGCGCGCGTCATCGTTGCCAGTACCGCCAGCGGCAACGCCAGCCATAGAAACCAGACAAACTTGCTCTTCGGTGAAAATACGAACGCAAGTATGCCCAGGAGATTTAGCGAAACCCCATTCGCAACCGCCTGAAGAAAAGGACCGCGCGCACGGTCGGGATGAAAGCCAAGACTGGGGTCAAGGATGAAGCGCGGAAAAATGAGCCAGCGAGCATCGACCAGGAACGCAATCGCCGTGAATACGAGGTAAGCGAGCGCGAGAACGATGAACATCCGGAAATGATGCCGTTGGGCCGCCCCTCGAAAAACAAGCACGGAAATATGGAACAGAGCGAACGGCACGATGAATTTGCTGGCGATAATGCTCCAGACCTGCGGATCGAAAGGCTCGCGCAGTGCCCGCAACACCGCGAGACCGGTGAGGCCGAGCATGGGAACGCCGAGTCCTGCAAAGAACGGGAGCTTCTCCCGCAAGGCCATTTTGCTAAGAGCTACGAAGAAAACCAGGACGCCGAATGCGATGCGATCCGCGTAATAAGAAAAAAGATCGGGCGGCCGGAACAGGAACACCGACATCGCCATCAGGTAGAGGATCGAAGGATAGGCCAGCGCCAGGTGCAGAGGCCGAAGTAGCCAACCGGCTGCTTGCCAGACCAAGTTATTATCGCTCGCCCAGGTTGTGGCGTGGCTGCTCATGAGCGGCTCATGCCCCTTCCGCGACGAACAGTACCCGTGCCGTGCTGAGTAGGATGCGCAGGTCAAGGCGCAAACTCCAGTTCTCGATGTAGGTCAGATCCAGGTGCATGTTGAGATCGAACGACGGAGAATGGCGCGCCGTAATCTGCCAGAGGCCCGTGATGCCGGGTTTCACGTCCAGGCGCCGGTAATGGTGAAGTTCATAATGGTTGACCTCGTCGACCGGATGCGGCCGGGGCCCGACCAGACTCATCTCCCCGCGCAGCACGTTCCACAGCTGCGGCAGTTCGTCGAGACTGTAGCGCCGGAGGAAGCGTCCGATGCGGGTAATTCTGGGATCACCGACGATTTTGAAAATCGGTCCCTCCCTCTGGTTCCGGGCGCGCAGGTCATCCTTGAGGTGGTCAGCATTCGTGACCATGGACCGAAATTTGTAGCACCGGAACCGGCGCCCCTTCGCTCCCGCGCGTTCCGCTGTGTAGAAGACCGGCCCCGGCGAATCCAGGCGGATCAGCAACGCAATCAGCGCCATGATTGGCCCCGTCAACAGGAGACCGAGACCGCTACCCACGACATCGACCAGTCGCTTCAAGAAGAGCGCCGCGCTGGGGACAGGCTCGCAGTGAAGCCTCACAATCGGGACTTCTCCGATGTAGTCGACGCCAGCATCGGGCCATGGTCCGGGCGGCAGATCGGGAACGGCCCGAATGTCAAGGTGGTTTCGAAGCGCAGCTTCGGCCGCTTCGCGCATCCGCTTACGCTCGCCTGGAAGAGCGAGGATGACCTCATCGATGAACTCCGAGCGGGCGAGCCAGTCCAGGTCCCCAATTCGCCCAAGCACGCTGGGAGATAGCGGTAAATCGTCGTCAATAAATCCACGGACGAGAGCCCGCCGGAGCGGGTCACGGCGCAGTGCGCGGGCGAGTGAGCGGGCGACCGGTCCGCCGCCCACGATAAGGACGTTCCGGCATCCGGTGTCATGATTCCACCTGGCCCAGACAAAGCGACGCAACTGGCGAAACAACAGCAGCGCGCTCAAGCCGCCGACGAAAGTCATGGGCACGGCAGGGAGATGAATTGCGCCCGGGTTAGTCAGGAAAACCAGGGTTACCGCAAACAAAACCGATCGCAACAGTCCAGGCAGGATGTCCCGTGGAAACGGGTCGGGGTGTCGCCGGTAAATTCCTTCGGTGAACCCGAACAGCGTTACCAAAGTCGCAAGCAGCGGCAAATCGAAATGAGGCAGGCTCCAGGCAGGGAGAATCAGGGCTTGCAACGTCAGGCCGGCTGCAAGAACAATCCAATCGGCGACTACCAACTGATAAAGCGTGAATGGATCGGCGATCGGATGCGGCAGAAGAAGCCGCGTCATTTTCGCTGAGTGGATACTGGCCCGGGGCTTTTGACGGATGGGGACGCACTCGGCCGCCGGCTCCGCCGTCTTTCGTGCATAACGCTGCGATGGCGCGGAGGACATCCCCGGAATCATGCGCGCATACGGGGAGGGGGAATCGCACGTTCCAGATCCCCAGAGATCGTGTGTCGTTAATTCGCCCATGGGATTCACAAGCTCCGATATAGGCCTTGCGGAACCGGGAACCTGCGATCCGCGAGGATAGTTCCGAGGAGAGACACGCCCACCTTGCCCAGGCGCTCCACGATTTGAGCAGCGACGAGCCGGCGGGTCTTGTTGGCTGTGAGCACAAGCACCAGGCCATCGCAATGGTGGCTGATTCTTGCCGTGATCCAGCAGACCGGCGCGCAGCAGACAATGGAAAAATCGAAGCCGGCCATGATTTCGCGGAGCCGCTCCAGGTTCTGGTCTGTTACGGGCTCGACACCGGCTTCCGGCCACCAGCTTTGCCTTGGAACCAGTTCGAGACGCTGCGCCACCGGCCACGTGACTTTGGGATGGGAAGGCGCGGCAACATTCAATTGCTGCTGTAGTGTGATTGCGTCGAACCCGGCGTCAATCAGGCCAACGTCATACTTCCCCTCCCTAGCCAGAGCCACGCCAACATCGAGGCATAATGGTCCCACCAGCAGCGACTCTTCAGTGGAAGCAAATCCGACGTTTCGCACCATCCGGGCTTCATGCCGCAGGAAAAGCTGTTGTACCAGCGCATGGATCTGTTCGTCGCGGATGGAAACCGCCGGGAAATCTTTGACCTCCGGGCAAATCTCCGGGCGGATTGGGATGGCCCTATCATCCACGGCTCGCACTTCACTGAGAAGCTGGACTAGAGTGCTCACTGGAATACCGCCCGGGAACCGCGCGAACGGGAACTGTGAGCGGGCACTACCTCCGGCGGCGGGGCCGGGAGCCAAGCCAGCACTGGCATTTCCAGCAACTGGTGTGCTTCGTAGGGCGTGCGGATTGTTGCGTCAAAATGTTCAGCGGCAAAGGCAGCCCCCAAACTGAACGCAAGGGAGAGCCCGAAGGCGAAAAGAAAGTAAAGTACGAATGAATGATCGGGCAAAGCGGCTGCCGTCGGGGATTCGACAATCGTCACGTTGAGAATCCGCTGCCGGTCGAGCGCGTCCCCGATTCGCGCCTCCTCGCGCTTGCGCTGATACAACAAATAGGAGTCCTCGTCCGCTTTGGCAGTCCGAATCAGGTCTTGCTGATCGATTAAGCTGGACTGCATCTGCTGCGCAATCGAGCGCAACGCCGAGACTTGAGACAGGGCAGCGGCTTGCCGTGCTCGTAGTCCGTCCAGCTGCACCTGGGTTTTCTCCAACTCCAACCGGGCCCACTCGAAGTTTGGATCCTTGTCGGTGGTTTCGTCCCGCACCGGAGCCAGAGCTTCGGCAGCGATCGACGTTTTCGCCTGTTCGATCTCCTGATCGATTTCCTGCACGAGCCGGTAGGAGGGCTCGAAGCGCGTGAGCAACTCGGTGCGCTTCAGTTGAAGTTCCAGCAAGTGGGTCTTCAGTTTTTCGAGGAGCTCCGGATTGTCCGCCCATCGTTTTAATGTGACCGAGCGCGATGGAAATGATTTCAATTGCTGGTCAAGCGATTGGATCGTCCGCTCGGCTTCGACGCGTTCCTGGTCGATCTGGCGATAGGAAGCGTCCGCCTCCCCCAACTTTTGCAGCGCGATATCGCGTTCCGTCGCGGCAGAGATCACGCCCCTGGTGCGGGTGAAATTTACGAGTTCCGCTTCGGAGCGATGCAGGCGCTCTTCACTGTCGGCAGTTTGCTGATCGAAAAATTGGATTTCTCCCGAGGGGCGTTGCAGGTTCGTATGCTTGTTCATGTACGCGGTTGAAAGCGCCGCCAAAATGCGCGCCCCCCGGTCCGGGTCCGTATCCTTGTAGCTCACCTGAATAAGGTTCGACTTCTTCACCGCCTCCACGTCCAGCCGGCGCCCCAGTTTGCGAGCCGTATGTTCTACCTCCGAGGCTCGCTTGGAGTCGGGGGTATCGGCGGGAACCAGGCCGGCCGTGATCACTACTTGCTTGAGCAGATCCTCGTCGCGTAGAAGTTCGACCTCGGAATTCAATTCTTCCTCGGTGATTTCGGGCCGGGTAAAGTCCATTCCGCTGCTGGCTTGTGGGGAGGCAACCGGGTCAAAACGGCCCCGACGGATCAGAACTTTGAAGTGTGATTCGTAGCGCGCGGAGAAGACTACAAACAGCATCGCCGCCAGCAAAACCAAGCCAAAGGAAATAAGCATCAGCCGCGGACGCCGGAATAGAGTCGCCGCCAGGTCGCGGGGCGTCAGGGTATGCGCAGTAGAGGATTTTCCCGTCAATGCGGAGGTCATGGCTCAGGGCAAACAATCACGATGGGCTGTTAATCGGCGTGGATTCTGCAAATCGTGGACGCTTGCGCCTCCTCTCAATACTGCAAGGGGTTCATATACCAGCTCATGGAGTTGGTCGGAACAAATTTGCGGATCTTCGATACGCGGCTTTGCGGCACAAAAATAAAATCGCCAGGCTGCAAATGCATGTCTTCCCGAAGATTGCGGGAATCCAGCATTTTTTTCAGGTCGAGCACGTGGGTCTCGGCGACATCCACCGAAACCCTTCGAAACAGCACGACCTCGGAGTGGCGCGCCTGCTGCGTAAAACCGCCGGCAATGGCCACGGCCTCGTTCACGGTCAAATCTCCGCGAAGTTCGTACTTCCCCGGCTTGGCCACTTCACCCGAGGCGAGAAAGTACGGCTTGTCGAAATCCTTCAGGGTGACGGTGACCTCGGGCTGATACAGAAATCCCCGGTATGCGCTGCAGACTTCCTCATGGAACTGAGGCAGCGTAAGACCCTCGGCCAAAATTGTCCCCGCACCCCTGAGGGCCACAAAGCCATCGGGCTGCACGACCAGGCTTTGGTTGAAGTCAGGCGAGAATGTGAAATTAAGGTCAACGATATCGGACTTTGTGAGCCGGTAAAGGGGGTGGCGATTCCCTCCGACTACAGGATCTCCCATGCCACCCGCTCTACCGGGCTGTGTGATCGCACCGCGCAAGGAGCTTTCCGGCCCGGCCCCGCCCTGGCCCTGCGAGCTCTCCGCCGCC
>Ga0181519_10001808_pt1 | contig 18639 bp, 15 predicted proteins | sample PEATcosm2014_Bin_26_FD_121102 | JGI IMG/M metagenome (GOLD analysis project Ga0181519, IMG submission 121102) | Peatland microbial communities from MTU Mesocosm Facility, Houghton, MI, USA - PEATcosm2014_Bin02_10_metaG | ecosystem: Environmental > Terrestrial > Soil > Wetlands > Peat | place...
GTGCCACACCCCCATCATGCCGTAGCCGACCATGCAGATGTTCATTGCCGCTTTCCTCCCGCCGATGCCGCGACGCCGACGCTACTCCTGGGCTGGCGGGCTGACCAGCAATCCGCCCGCCGTGGGCGAGGGAAAGTCATCGGTGAACGTCGCATGCCACCGGGACCTCCCCGCGTCACCCAACAGGCCGCGGTCATCCCGTCCGCGCGCTGTGCTCGCGCAACCGTTCGCTGACACCGAGCAGCCCGTCGATTGTATCGCCCAGGATCAGGTCCTTTTCGGACGCGGTCAGAAAGCCGCAATGGCGGCGGACGTAATCGACACACTGCCGGTAGGTGCAGAAGCGTTCGACGTTTGGCATGTCCGACCCCCAGACCAGCTTGTCCGCGCCGAGCTTGTCGCGCAGGTCGGCAATCAGGCGCTGCGCCTCGGGGTAAGGATAGTCCCACACGCCGCCCCAACTGATGGGGAACATGATTTCGACCAGCATGTTCTCGTGGCGGTAGGCGGCCAGCACCTCGTCGGGGAACTCCCATGTGCCCGACTTGCCGAAGAACGCCACCGGCGGGCCCATGACCAGCACCCAGCGCGTATTGCGCCACCGCCGCATCAACTCATGCAAATGCCGGATGATGCGGACGTAGCTGGCGAGCGTGTAGTCGGGGATCGCGGTCACCTCGAGAAACACAGCCAACCCGGCCGCGTCCACCTTCGACCAGAAGGCGTCCATCCGCGGATCGCTGAATTCCATGTCGAAATCATAGCGCGCGAAGGCGTCCAGCCCGAAATACACCGCGCGCAGGGCAAGCTGCCCGTGCGCGCGGTCGAATTCGCGCAACCCCGCCTCGGTGCAGGCCCGCGGCTCGTCGACGTTGAGCATCGCGGTGAACTTGCCGGGGTACTGGCTCTGCGCGAACGCGTTGTAGTCGTTCATTGCGCCATAGCCCCAGCCCGCCTGCAGAACCGCATGGTCCACGCGGGCATAGGCCATCTGCGCCAGCATCAGCTCCGGCGGCGCGACGATCTGCTGCATGCCGACAGGCATGTATTGCGAATAGTAGTCCTCGCCGTCGATCGTGAAGTCGAGCCGGCCGTAATTGCCGACCCGCAGATTGACGTCCTTGAGCCCGCTCCAGCCATTCTCGCCGGGCCTGAACAGAACGCTGCCCGTGACATCGGCGCCGTCCCGCGCACGGAATACGCAGGCCGAAGTTCGGGTCTGCACCTTTTGGATGTAGGTCCGGTGGACCTCGCGCGAGGTGTGGCCGCACGGATCGGCCCAGTGCTGGAAGATGTGGGCGTGGCAGTCGATGATCATGATGCCTGCTTCTTTTCTTTATCGTCGCCGGGATCTGCGGGGCGATCGCGCGGCCGGCTGCGGCCGCGCGAGCAGCGTGCCGGTCAGGTGAGTTCCTGCATGTACTTGTCGAACAGGCGCTGCACCTCGCCGCTGGCGGTGGCGTAGGTGGCCCAGAAATCCAGGAAATTCTTCCAATCCGGGTCGCCATGGCGGATCAGCCAGGTATTCGGCCGCTTGTCGAATGGATGCTCGACATCGACGATATGCGCCCAGTCCGGGTTGCGCTTGGCGAGCACCATGGCGTCGCTGTCGCCGGTCACATAGACGGTGGCCCGACCGGTACGAACCGGCTCGGCGGCCATCGCCTGCTGACCCGCCACGGCCCTGACCGTAGCCTTGGGGAAGAGCTGCGGCATCCGCTGCTCCTCGCTGGCACCGGCGTTGACGGAGAAGATCACGTCGGCGCTGTTGAGGTCCGCAATGGTCTTGTACTTGCCGGCGTTGTCCTTGTTCACGATGGCAAGGCTGCCTTTCGACCAGAGCGGGCCGACGAACTCGCTGACCAGGGCACGCGGCACGGTGTAGACGGCGGATGAGCCGAACAGGTCGAAATCGCCGCGGCGCAAGCCGACAGTCGCATCCGCGAATGTCACCTCGTGCCACGCGACGGTCATCTCCAGATCGCCGGCCAGCATGTCGACCAGATCCTTGTAAACCCCCCGCAACTGGCCTGACTTTGCATCCTTGAAGAACCAGACCGGGGTCTGCGCGTAGCCGACCTGCAGCGCGTCGCCCTTCTTGGCCTTGGCCAGGACCGATTTCGGGTCGATGCCGCTGTTGAGCAACTGCGCCAGCGCCGGCTTTGGCGCCGCCACCAGCGAGGTCATCGCCCCGATGGCGACGGCGCCGGCGAGCATTGAACGCTTGATCAGGTCAGGGGAGTCGGTCATGCGAGGTCTCCTGTTTGCGTTGCGCGAACGTGCCGCGGCCCATGCCGGCGACACCCATCCTCATTCAGCCAACCCGAACCTGGTTCTAAATCGATCCGAGATCCGGTTCGCAGCCAGCGACAGCAGAAAGATGACAAGAAAATAGAGGAAAGCCGTGGAGGTCAGGATTTCGATAGGCTCGAACCACTGATTGACGATGCGTATCGCCGCGTACATCAAGTCCGGGATGGCGATAACCGACACCAGCGTCGAAGACTTGATGACGACGGCCATCTGGCTGATGAGGCTCGGCGCCATCACCAGCACCACCTGCGGCGCGACGATCCGTCGAATGATCTGCAGTGAGCTCAGTCCGACGGCTCGCCCGGCATCATACTGCCCGCGCGGCAGGCCCTCGATGCCGGAACGGATGGTCTCGGCCAGGTAGCCGCTGGATTGCAGGGCGAGCGCGATGATCCCCGCCTGCTCCGCCGTTTGCGGGAAACCGAACAGATCGGGCCAGACATAGTTGACCCAAAGGAGTTGCACCAGGATCGGGGTCGCCCGGAAGAATTCTATGTAGGCCGCGGCCAGGAAGCGCAGCATCGGGACGTAGACGCGCGCCAGGCCGACGGCGACGGCCAGCACGATGGCCAGCAGGAACGCCTGCACGCAAATCCGCAGCGTCATCAACAGACCCTGGCCAAGCAGATCGGCGTTGCCCAGGACATAGCGGTTGAAGTTGTCGATCATCAGGCCCAGCCCCGCTGCCGCCAACGCCGGGTCAGCACCTGGATGGTCTGCGACGCGGCGATGACGATGGCGCAGTACAGCAGCGCCGCGCCGGTGTAGAGCGGCAGCGGCCGCATCTCCTCGACGTTGATCATCGAGACCTGGTACATGATGTCCTCGACCGCGATCAGCGACACGATCGAGGTGGCCTTGAACAGCGACACGTATTGATTGAGCGCGTCCGGCAGCACCCGCCGCAGGCCTTGCGGGAATACGATGCGACGCAGGATGTCGATGCGCGACATCCCCAGCGCCATCGCCGCCTCGCGATGCCCGATCGGCACCGCCAGCAGCCCGGTGCGCACCGTCTCGGACAGGAACCCGCTATAGGCGAAGCCGAGGGCCAGGATCGCCGCGGGAACGGGGCTGATCGACAGCTTCTGCGCCAGCAGGCGGCTCAGGATCAACGGCAGCACATAATAGGCCCAGACCAGAAGCACATATTCCGGCGTGTTGCGGAACAGTTCGGTGTAGCCGGCCGACAGCAGGCGGGAGAACCGGTTCGAGCTGGTGCGGGCCAGCCCGATGGCCAGCGCGAGCAACGAAGCCAGCACGGCGCTGGCCAGAAAGATGGCGATGTTCTCGACCAGCCCGGCCAGCAGGGTGACGCGGTACTCCCAGAACAAGGCCGGGTCGAGCGATTGCTTCAGATGGTCGAGCATCGTTCTAGATGCGGACCGAGGAAAGGAACTGACGGCAGCGCGGCGATTTCGGCGCCCCAAGCACCTGCGAAGGCGGTCCGTCCTCCTCCACCAGGCCCTGGTGCAGGAACACGACCCGGTCGGAGACCTCACGCGCGAACCCCATCTCGTGCGTCACGACCACCATGGTCGTGCCCTCACGCGCCAGATTGCGCATCACCTCGAGCACTTCGTTGGTCAGTTCGGGATCGAGCGAGGAGGTTGCCTCGTCGAACAGCATGACCTTCGGCTCCATGGCCAGCGCCCGGGCAATCGCGACCCGTTGCTGCTGCCCGCCCGACAGCCGGGCCGGGTATTCGTTCTGCTTGTCGAGCAGGTTCACCTTGGCGAGGAATTGCAATCCCAGCGTCACCGCATCGTCCCGGCGCATCCGTTTGACCCGCAGCGGCGCCTCGATGACGTTGCCCAGCACGGTCATGTGCGGCCAGAGATTGAACTGCTGGAACACCATGCCGAGCTTGGCGCGCATCCGCGTCATGTGCGCGGCGTCGGGGTGGCTCACGCCGTTGGCGTCGACACGGAACCCCATCGGCTCGCCATCGACGTAGATCTTGCCGGAGGTCGGTTGCTCCAGGTGATTGAGGCAGCGCAGAAATGTGCTCTTGCCGGAGCCGCTGGCGCCGATCAGCGTGACCACGGAGCCCTCGGCAATATCAAGGCTGATGCCGCGCAGCACTTCGAGCGGACCGAACGACTTGTGCAGGTCAACCACGCTCAAGGCGGCCTTGGCCTGCGGCCCTGTCATGTCCCTGCTCCTGATGCCTGGGTCACAGCCCGGAAAATAGCATCAAGAGTGTTCATCGCCATGCATGAACAATTTCAATCCGACATTTCCCGAATGCCTGCGCTGACAGCCATGTCAGGATCACAAATCCCGAGCGGATTTGCAACCGCGCCATCCGCCTCGAACGGCGCATAGGCTTCGCGCCCTCGATGGACAGGCATACGGCCTGCTTCGGCGGCTTCCTGGTGGGCACTGCGGCGCGCAGGTGCCCTCTGTGGACGACCGGCACAAGCCGCCCCAGGGGCGCACTCCGCCGCCCGGGCTTTCGCCCCGGTGACGCAGACCATTCCTAACCGATTGAAAAGATTGGTCGGAGCGGCGGGATTCGAACCCACGACCTCCAGTCCCCCAGACTGATGCGCTACCAGGCTGCGCTACGCTCCGACAGGTCCTGCGCCCCGCAGGAAGCCCGGAATTCAACGGGCTGTCAACCCTGAGCGCCAGGCTACGCCCCCGGTGACCGCACGGCCGGCGGTCACCGGGGGCGGCTTTCAGCGGCGGTTGGCGATCCAGGTCAATTCCAGGATCAGGCCGTCCTTGAGCGCAACGTACTGGATCTTGTTGCCCTTGTTCGGACCGGCGTCGACGGTGATCTGGTCGCCGACCTTGGCACAGCCATAGTCGAGCGCGGCCTGAGTTGCCGTATCGACGTCATCGACATTGATGCTCAGGTGCCAATGGCCAACATCGACGCAACGCGGCTGGTAGGCGGCACGGTCGGCCGGACCGTTGTACTGCAGGAGCTCCAGGGCATGACCGCCGCCCTTGACATAGGCGATTTCGACCGCGGCCCCCTTGACGCCGGTTACGGTCTCCTGGTTCTTGAGCCCGCGCGGGGCGCGTGGGCCGATCAACTCGTAACCCAGGACCTCGGTGAAGAACCTGATGCTGTAATCAAGATCCTGCACGGTGATCCCGGTGTGGTTGGTCTCGTAAACCTTGACGCGAGCCATTGGCTTCCTCTCCCTGTTTACCCTGACGATCACACGCTCTTCAGCCTGGCCATGACCGAGGCGGCGACGGCTTCGGGGGTGATGCCGAAGTGCGCCATCACCTCGTCCGGCCGTCCCGACGCGCCGAATGTGGTCAAGCCGATCATGAGCCCGTCCGGGCCGACGTAACGGTCCCAGCCGTAAGTCGCCGCCGCCTCGATGGAGACGCGCAGGGTGTCCGGCGCGAGGATCGAGCGGCGGAATTCCGGGGTCTGTTGATCGAACAACTCAAGGCAGGGCATGGAAACGATGCGGGTGGCAATACCCCTCGCCTCGAGAATCCGCTGTGCCCCGACGGCGACCCACACTTCCGAACCGGTCGCCAGCAAGGTGACGCGGGCGCGACCCGTGGCGTCCTGCAGCACATAGGCGCCGCGTCGGCAGCGGTTTTCCGCCCCGCCCTCCGTGCGCACCGGCGGAACCGCTTCCCGCGTCATGACGAGGGCCACCGGCTGATCCTTGGCTTCCAGGGCCAGCTCCCAGCACTCCGCCACTTCGACGCCATCGGCCGGTCGCATGAACAGCAGACCGGGGGTGGCGCGCAGCATGGCGAAATGCTCGACCGGCTGATGCGTCGGCCCGTCCTGACCCTGCGTGATCGTATCATGGGTCAGAACATAGATGACCTTCTGCCCCATCAGCGCCGACAGGCGGACCGCCGGCCGGCAATAATCGACAAAGCACAGGAAGGTCGCGCAGTACGGCAGAAACCCCTTGTGCAGCGCGATGCCGTTGGTGACGGCGGCCATGGCGTGTTCGCGGATGCCGAAATGGATGTAGCGCCCGGCGAAGTTCTCGCGCGACACCTCCGGCAGGCCATCCGGACGGGCGAGGTTGCTCGAGGTGAGATCCGCGGAACCGCCGATCAGGTTGGGGATCGCCGGTACCAACGCCTCCATGACCGTCTTTGACGACTTGCGGGTCGGCTCTTCGGCCTGTGCGCCGGCCAGGCGTTCCTTGCACGCTTGCAGCGCCGCGCGCCAATCGGGCAGTTCGCCGGCGATCGCGGCCTGGAAGCGGTCGCGCCGCTCGCTGTCCGTCCGTTGCAGACGCTCGCTCCACTCTTTCCGCGCGCCCGCGCCGCGCCGGCCGACTGCCCGCCACGCCGCGAGAATATCGGCCGGAATCTCGAAGGGGCCGTATGGCCAGTCGAGCGCCTGCCGGGCGCCGGCCACCTCGGCGTCGGTCGGGCTCTGGCCGTGGGCGGCCGCGGTGCCGGCCTTGCCGGGCAGGCCGAGCCCGATCACCGTCTTGCAAGCGATGATGCTGGGCCGGTCAACCTTGCGGGCCAGCGCGATGGCCTCGCCGATCATCTCGGGATCGTGGCCATCGACGGCCTGCCAGTGCCAGCCGCAAGCCTCGAAGCGGCCCTTCTGGTCTTCCGACGTGGCCAGGCCCGTCGGCCCGTCGATGGAAATGCCGTTGTCGTCGAAGAGAACGATCAACCGGTCGAGATTGAGATGCCCGGCAAGGGCGGCGGCCTCGTAGGACACGCCCTCCATCAGGCAGCCATCGCCCGCCAGCACATAGGTGTAGTGGTCGACCAGGTCGGCCCCGAAGCGTTCGCGAAGCATGCGTTCCGCCAGCGCCATGCCGACGCCCATGCCGAAGCCCTGGCCGAGCGGGCCGGTGGTCGCCTCGACGCCGATCGAAAGATCGTATTCGGGATGCCCCGGGGTCTTGCTGCCGAGCCGGCGGAAACGACGGATCTCCTCGACCGTCATCGCCTCATAGCCGGTCAGATAGGCCAGCGCGTAAAGCAGCATCGAGCCGTGCCCCGCCGACAGCACGAAGCGGTCGCGATCCGGCCATTCCGGATGCGCCGGATCGACCTTCAGGAACCGCGAGTACAGCACGGTGGCAATATCGGCCGCCCCCAGCGGCAGCCCGGGATGTCCCGATTTGGCCCGGTTGACCGCATCCATGGACAGGGCGCGAACCGCGCCCGCCATACGGCCGGGATCGCAGGCAGTCCAATCAGAATTCATTGGCTGGTCTCCATGGGCAGCGAGTGCAAATCACATGATGCAAGCCCCGGGCACGCGCGGTGGCGATGGGCGGTTTGCCGGTCAACACGGACAACCCGGTGGGACACTTCCGTCACCCCTACTTATGCACCTCGATATGGGCCCATTCCTCATAGCATTTGATGACCGAGCAGACATCTTCCGCGCCATAGCCCTTGGCGAGCGCCATGTTCAGCATCTCCCGGGCGATCGCCAATGCCGGCGTGGGGACGTTGAGCTCCCTGGCCACCTCGCCGGCGAGGCCGAGGTCTTTATACATCAGGGCGGTCGCGAAGTTCGGGTGGAAATCCCGGTTGAGGATCTTCGGGGCCTTGTTGGCGATCTGACCGCTGCGGGCGCCGCCGATGCTGATGACGTCCACGAACAGCTTCGGATCGATGCCCGCCTTGGTGGCCAGCACGACACCTTCGGCGAAGGCGACCAGCGTGATGGCGGAGATCGTGTTGTTCGCCAGCTTGGTATAGGACCCGGCGCCGTTCGGCCCCATGTGGAAGGTGGTTTTCCCCATCGCCTCGAAAAGCGGCACGCACTTGCCGTAGATTTCCTTGTCGCCGCCGACAATGAAGGTGAGCTTGCCCTCGATGGCCTGCGGCTCGCTTCCGGTAACCGGCGCGTCCAGCATGGCGACGTTGATTTTCGCCAGTTCGGCGGCCAGTTGTTTGCTGGTTGCCGGCATGACGGTGCTGGAGTCGATGACGATCAGGCCCGCCGACGCACCTTCCGCGATACCGCCGGCGCCCAGCACGACCTCTTTCACCGCCGCGTCGGCGGGCAGCATCGTCATCACCACGTCGCACTGCCGCGCCACCTCGGCGGGAGATGACGCGATGCGGGCTCCCAGCGCCGTCAGCGGCTTCAGCTTTTCCGCCATCCGGTCGCAGACCACGAGTTCATAACCGGCCTTGATCAGATTGCTGGCCATCGGCGTTCCCATCGTTCCGACGCCGATAAATCCTATCTTCCGCACTTCAAATCCTCCTTGATGATGCCACCGGCCGGGTGTCCGGCGTCAGGCCACAACGGCTGCCGCCGGCCGTTTGTCCAGGCGGGCCAGTTCCTCGGTCAGCGGCAGCGTCGGATCGACCCACATCCACAGCGCCGCACCGATGAGCAGGATGACGCTGGCGATGACGAACGGCCAGACCCACGAATTGCCGTAGTAGACGATGGCGCCAAAGACCATCGGCGAGATGGCCGAGCCCAGGTTGCCGAGGCAACTCACCATGCCGGTCGCGGAGCCCGCCGATTCCTGGGCGACATCCAGGCAGACCGTGTAGTAGGCCGCAATCGCCATTTCCAGGCAGAACAGGCCCGCGGTCAGCAGGCTTACCGCCAGATAGGGCGAGTCGGTCAGGCCGCCCGGTGTCATCAACAGGGCCGCCATGATCAGGCCGAACATCGGCACGGACCGGCGGGCGAATTTCGCGTTCTTGGTGCGCTCCAGCAGGAAGTCGGAAATCCAGCCGCCCACGGTGTCGCCGACGGCGCCGGCCAGCATGGGCAGGCTGGCAAAAATGCCCATCTTGACCAGGGTGAATCCGCGCGCTTCGACCAGATAGGTCGGCAGCCAGGCCAGATAGATCCAGAAGGCATAGCTGTACATGAAGTCGCTCATGCCCAGCACCCAGAGATTCTTGCTGCGGATGATCTGGGAAAACGGCACCGAGGCGACCTTCTTGACTGGTTTCTGGCCGGCGTCGGCGAGGTCCATTTCCGCCTGATTGACGACCTGTCCCCACCTCTTGTTGAACTCCGCCGGGGTGTCCCGGTACCAGAAGAACCAGAACGCCGCCCACACGATCCCACCGATGGAAAAGATGAAGAATACGGCCTGCCAGCCCCAGAGCACCATGATCGCAACCGCGATCACGGGCGTCAGCGCACCGGCGACGCGCGAGAAGGAATGCGTGATGCCACTGGCGAAGCCCCGCTCGGTCGGCGGCAGCCAATAGGAAAATGCACGGTTGGCCACCGGGATCGCGCCGGATTCCCCCATGCCGAACAGGATCCTGACCAGCAGCAACGAGGCGAAGTTCCACGCCAGCCCGGTCGCCGCGGTGAACACCGACCACCACACCACCATCACGGTCAGGACCTTGCGCGGCCCGAAGCGGTCGCCCAGCATGCCCGTCGGCAACTGGCACAGCGCGTAAGGCCATACGAAGGCGCTGAATATCAGCCCCATCTGGAACTTATTCAGACTGAAAGCCTTCATCATCTCCGGCGCGGTGACGGAGATGCTGACCCGGTCCAGATAGGTGACCAAATAGAGCACACAAACGACAAACAACACCCAATGTCTTACTCTGGTCGGTTTCGCACTCATGGTCCCGAACTCCCTGCCGTATTCATTTCAGTCATGCGCGGTTGTGGTGTCAAGCCTGGACCTCGATTGCCGCGGGCGGTCATTCGGCCGCCACGGGCAAGGCCATCTGGCGCTGCGGCTTGATCCAGATCGTCGAGATCGCGCCGACCAGCAACAGGCAGGCCGAGCCGACGAAGGGCAGCGTCCAGTTGCCGGTGGCATCGATGATGAAGCCGAAAACCACCGGCGATATGATCCCGGCCACGGCCGAGCCCGCGTTCATCAATCCGCTCGCGGTGCCGGCGTAGCGCGGCGCCACGTCCATCGGCACCGCCCAGATCGGCCCGATCGTCAACTCGAGGAAAAAGAACGCGCCGCTCAGGCTCATGAACATCAGGGATACGTTGGCGCTGAACAGGATCGGCAGGAGGCAGACGAAGGCGCCCAGCAGGCTGCCCATGATGACGTTGCGCCGGGCCGCTTCGACGTTGCCGGTGCGACGCATGACGAAGTCGCTGATGAGGCCACCCACGGTATCGCCGACGACGCCCGAGAAGAACACGCCGAAAGAAAACATCGCCGTGCTCTTGAGATCCATGTGGTAGCCGTGCAGGAAGAACACCGGCAGCCAGGTGAAGAACAGCCAGCTGGTCCAGCCGTAGCAGAAGTACACGAACATCGTCGGCGCCATGCGCGCGATGACCGCGCCCCAGGGCACCGAGTCCGTTCCCTTGGCCGAAACCAGCCGGAAGTCGGGCACATCGGCAAGATCCGCCGGCGTGATGTTCTTGTGGGTCCGCGGATCGTCGCGGAAGTAGAGCCACCAGGCCGCGACCCATACCGCCGTGATGGCGCCGAGAACGTAGAACGACGCGCGCCACGACAGCGTCAGCATCAGGAACACCACCAGGGGCGGCGTCACCGCGTTGCCCAGCCGCGAGGCCGAATGCGCGATGCCCTGCGCGAAACCGCGCTTGTGAATGGGCATCCAGTTGGTCAGCGCGCGCGCCGAGGCCGGCAGCGTCGCGCCTTCGCCCATGCCCAGCACGAGGCGCACCGCGAACAGCGCCGCGAAGCTGCCGACCAGGCCGGTGGCGAACGTCGTCGCGACCCAGGTCATGCCGCAGATCAGCAGCGTGATGCGCGATCCGAAACGGTCGGCGAACCAGCCGCCGACCAGCTGGAACACGACGTAGGAATACCCGAAGGCGGAAAACGCAATGCCAAGCTGGGTATTCGTCATGCCCAGCTCTTTCATCATCGGCCCGGCGGCGGTCGACAGGTTCACCCGGTCCACGTAGAGCAGGAACGACATGGCGCTGAGCAGCACCAGCACATTGAGCGGCGGGCCACGCCTGAAGCCGAACATCGAACGTTCTCCCGATCGAAGCAGGCTCTCAAGGCCCGCTTGTGAAGGCAAAGTCAGGCGGCGGAGTTTTTCATCGTCTTCAGCACCATCTTCGCGGCCAGCAGCACATCGGCCACGCTCTGCCAGCTTCAATGAGGCCCCGGACTCCTGCCGGGGAAAACCGAGCAGGAACCGGCACCGCCCCGCCTTGACTGGCCAGCTTCAACGCGGACTCCGTCAACCTCCTACAGTTCGTCCTCGATCGCCACGACGCGCGCAGGACACCCCTCGAATCCCTCGATCTTCAGGGGCAGCGCAATCAGGGTGATCCTCGGGCCCGTCACCTGGCCCAGGTTCATCATGTATTCCACGAACAGCACACCGTGGACCAAGAGATGCTTGTGCGTGGTTGACTCCTCGAGCGTGACGGGCGTTTTCCTCTTCACGTCCTTGGTCGCGGAGTCCTGAGGAAAGTCGAAGGCGACGACCCGGGGATTCTTGGATTTGAGCCAGAGGGCGGCCTCGTCTGTGACGAAGGGGGCCTCGCGCCAGTATTCCTCGCTGTAGGGGGAATAGTGAGCGTCCCAGCAGGTCTTGAGGACGATGATGTCGTTCGGGCGGATGTGGCCGCCCCGCTCCTCGATCGCCCGCGCCGAAATGCCTTCGTTCGGCCGCACCACCGCCGACAGATCGACCACGGCGGCGCTGCCGCTGTAGGCATCGACCGGAAGCTTCTCCAGCGGCGTCCCGCCGGGCACGCAATGCAGCGGCGTATCGACGTGGGTGTAGGCGTGTGCGGGAAGCTGGGCCATCGAGGAGCGGAAATCGGCCTTCCCGAAATCGTGCCGCAGTTTCGTCTCAACCGGCCATCTCCAGTGGGGACGGATGGTCATCGACAGATCGATCATTTTCATCATCGGTCTCCCTTCATTCGGCTGCACGGGGCGCGGTCGACGCGGTCTGCCCGGAGAGAGCCGAGTTTTTGGTGTAGCGCAGCCTGAGCAGCAGGAACGAGCCGAAGACACATGACAGGGCGAGGAACATCGAACTCTGGACGAAACTTCCTGTCGTCGAGCGGAGGAATCCAAGCACGAAGGGGCCGAAAAAACCGCCGAGATTGCCGACGGCGTTGATCAGGCCGATGGCAACCGCCAGCACCTCGTCGGCCAGGAACATAGTAGGAATGGCCCACCAGACCCCGTTGAACGACATCGCCGAGCCGCCGCACACGATCAGGCAGGCGATGGCCAGAACCGGGTGCGCGCTGCCCGCCAGAACCGACAGGAAGAAGAAGATGCCCACCATCGCCATCGGCACGGCCACGTGGTAGCGGCGCTCACCGACATGGTCGGAATGCGCGGCGTTCAGCGGCATCGCCAGCAGGGCCACCATCCAGGGAAGCCCGGCAAGGAAGCCGATGACGAGGTTGCTGCTTCCGGTGAATTCCTTCAGCACGGTCGGCAGCCAAGCCGTGTAGCCGGAGAATCCGATCTGCGTGAAGAACCAGATGAACACCAGCAGCAGGACGTTCCGGTTCTTCAACACATCCGTCAGGTGGGCGGGCTGCGACCCGATCGCCCTCTTCTCCTGCGCAAGGGCGTCTTCGATGTACTGCCTCTCCGCCGCCGACAGCCATTTCGCTTTGCTTGGGCTGTCCTCGGCGGCGAACCAGAAGACGACCACCCAGAGCAGCGGCGCCAGGCCTTCGACCAGGAACATGGTGCGCCAGTCCGAAATGGTCAGCAGCCAGCCGCAGATCGGCGACATCACCATGAGTGAGAACGGAATGGAGATCATCCAGAACGCATTGGCCCTCGCCCGCTCGTGCTGGGGAAACCAGCACTTCAGCAGCAGCACGATTGGCGGCAGCACCGCCCCTTCGGCGAAACCGATACAGAAGCGGATGAACAGCAACTGCGGGAGCGTCTCGACGAAGGCGGTCAGCGTCGCACATATCGACCAGATCGTGATGGCGATGGCGACGACCCTCTTGGCGCTCCACCGCTCGGCGAGAATCCCGCTCGGCACCTGCAGGAACAGATAACCGATGAAAAACATCCCGGCTGCCAGCCCGGCGTAGGCGGACCCGATCCCGAGGTCGCGCTCCATCCCGGAGAATCCGAAACCGATGTTGTTGCGGTCCACCGAAGCGAGGGCATAGGTTATGAAGACGAGCGGGAGAATTTGGTACCAACGTCGCTTCGGTATGTTCGTATCCATTGGATATTCCTCGCCAGATTTTGGCTTCTGTTACGCTGTAGACGAAGGCGATTCAAAAGCTCTGGCCCGGGTAGTGGACTGGTGGCGCCGGTCCACACCGCTGCGGCGTTACGAATGCTGGTGCTGGCTTGCCATTTTCGCGGCCAGCAACACGGCGGCCTTGCTGGCGCCCGGATTGGCGATGCCCTTGCCCGCGATGTCGTAGGCCGAGCCGTGCGAGGGCGTGCAGATCGGGAAGGGGAAGCCGCCGAGCAGCGTCACCCCGCTGTCGAAGCCGATCAGCTTCATCGCGATCTGCCCCTGGTCGTGGTACATGGTCAGCACCGCGTCGAAGGCGCCCCTGGTCGCGCGCACGAACACGGTGTCCGACGGGAACGGCCCCTGGGCGTCGATGCCCTCCTGGCGGGCCTGCTCCACCGCGGGGGCGATGATCGCCGCCTCCTCGTGGCCGAAATTGCCGCCGTCGCCGGCGTGCGGGTTCAGCGCGGCGACGCCGATCCGCGGGGCGGCGAACCCGGCATCCCGCAGCGAACCGTGGGTGAGGCGGATGTTTTCCAGGACGCCCTCGGTGGTGATCAGTCCGGCGACCTGCGACAGCGGCACATGCGAGGTCACCCGGGCGTTCCACAGGCCCTCGAGGATGTTAAATTCCTTGGCCGGGCAGTCGATGCCGAGGATCTCGTGGGTGTAGCCGACCTCGTCGTCATAGGACGGGTGGGCGAGCCGCATCGCCGCCTTGTTGAAGGGTGTGAAGCAGACGGCCTGCGCCTTGCCGGCGGCGGCGAGCTTCAGGCAGGTGCTGAAATTGGCGAGCGCGAACCGCCCGCCCGCCGCGGCGGCGACGCCGCGCGCGATGGTCGCCGGGTCGAGGTGGCCAAGGTCGATGAGCACCGGCCGGGCGCCGGGCACGATGTCCTCATCGGGGCCGCGCACATCGATGTCGAGGGTAACACCGCTGTCGGCCGCGCCGCGCGCCAGCACGCGGCGGTCGCCGACCACCACCAGGGATGCCGCCGCGCGGACATCGGGATCGGCCAGCAGCCTGGCCGCCAGTTCCGGCCCCACGCCGGCGGGATCGCCGATCGCGAGCGCGATAACGGGTTGGTTCGACGCGACGGCGCTCATGCGGTCCTCCCTGGGCTTTGCAACCCCCTTAGCATGGCGGTTTTGGTCCCACAAGAAGCCTGCATGCTGCATACAACATATTTTATGGCGTCCGGCTTGCCCCCCGGGCCGCCCGACCACATACTTTACGGCCCTGGGCTGATGCGGGACTGCATCGAGGACGACCGATGAACGGACACGCGATCCTTCCGGTCGTGCGGCACACGCTGCACGACGAGCTTGTCGAGCGCATTCGTGACATGATCATCGAGGGCCAGTTGGAGCCGGGCTCGCGCATCCATGAGGGGCAGCTCGGGCTGGCGCTCGGGGTGTCGCGCACGCCGCTGCGCGAGGCGCTGAAGTTCGTCGCCAGCGAGGGGCTGATCGACCTCGTCCCCGGGCGCGGCGGCATCGTCCGCCGGCTGACGCCGCGGGACGTTCGCAACATGCTCGACGTGCTGACGGCATTGGAAACCCTGGCGGGTCGCCTGGCCTGCCGCAACGCCACCGACGAAGAGATCGCCGGGGTCCGTGACCTGCACGACCGGATGATGGATTTCTACGCCGACCGCCAGCGGCTGGAATACTACAAGCTGAACCAGGCCATCCACTCGGCGATCGCCGCGTTGTCCGGCAACGACTTCCTGGCCGCCACGCACGCTTCGATCCAGTCGCGGCTCAAGCGCATCCGTTTCATCGGCAACGAAACCCCCGACCATTGGGCCGGCGCGGTGCGCGAGCACGGCGAGATGATCGCCGCCCTGGAGCGGCGAGACGAGGCGGCGCTGACCGAGGTCCTGACCCGCCATGTCGAGGAAACCTGGACTCGGGTTCGCCCGATCATCTGAGCCCGGGGACCGGCCAGCCCGCGGCAAGAAAAAATCCCATGCACGATCCCGGCTCATGGCGTCCCGTTGCTTGCGGACTGACCGAGGCGCATGGTTCATTTCGGCATTGGCTCGGCAAGGTCGAGGACGCTGACACGGGTCGGAGCCTTCTTCCCGCCGGTGGCCGGTGCATGACCAGGAGGGAACCACCGTGGACGCAAAGGTGTCAGCGCTGAGCGGCATCGAACCGATCGAGCGGGAAACCATCCGCCGGGTGGCCTGGCGGCTGATCCCATTGCTCATGCTCGGCTATTTCTGCTCGTTCCTGGACCGGTCGAACGTCGGCATGGCCGCGCCGACCATGATGCCGGATCTCGGGTTCTCGAACGCCGTGTTCGGCTTCGGCTCCGGCCTGTTCTTCTTCGGCTACTGCATGTGCGAGATCCCGAGCAACCTGGCGCTCAACAGGTTCGGGGCGCGGCGCTGGCTGGCCCGCATCATGGTCACCTGGGGCATCGTCTCGGGGCTGACCGCCTTCGTGTGGAACGACTATAGCTTCTATGGCGTCCGCTTCCTCCTCGGCGTGACCGAGGCGGGCTTCTATCCCGGGGTGTGCCTGTACCTGACCTGGTGGTTCCCCTCCTACTATCGCAGCCGGATGATGGCGCTGTTCACCGGGGCCGGCGCGATCTCCGGCATCATCGGGCCGCCGGTCGGCGGGCTGTTGCTGTGGCTGCAAGGGGTGGCGGGGCTGCGCGGCTGGCAGTGGCTGTTCATCGTCGAGGCGCTGCCGCCGATCGTCATGTGCGTCGTGTTCTGGTTCCTGTTGACCGACCGGCCGAAGGATGCGGCCTGGCTCAGGCCGGACCAGAAGTCCTGGCTGGGCGAGCGTCTGACGTCGGAGGACACCCAGCGCGAGGCGATCCACAAGTTCAGCCTCGGCCAGATGTTCGCCTACCCGAAGATGTGGCTGCTGGCGGTGGCCTATTTTGGCTACAACTGCGCCAATTACGGGCTGGCGTTCTTCATGCCGTTGATCGTCAAGGGTCTCGGCGTGACCACCGACTGGATCGGAGTGGTCAGCGCGATCCCCTCGCTGTGCGGCCTGATGGCGATGCTCTTCTGGGGCTACCATTCCGACCGCACCGGCGAGCGGCTCTGGCACGTGGTCAGCGCCTGCGCGGTTTGCGCGACGGGACTGGCCACCTGCGTCTTCATCGGCGTCGGCCACCCGGTCATCACGATGCTCGCGCTGATCGTCGCGGCGATGGGCTCCTCGGCCACCGTGCCGGTGTTCTGGGCGATGCCGGCGGCGCTTCTGACCGGCACCGCCGCGGCGGGCGGCCTGGCCATGGTCGGGGCGATCGGCAATCTCGGCGGATGGCTTGGGCCGACCGTGTACGGGCTGGTGAAGGATGCGACCGGCAGTGCCAACATCGCGCTGCTTTGCCTCGCGGCGGCGCCGATCATGTCCGCGATCGCGCTGCTGCTGGCCGGTCACGACCGCCGGTTGGAACGCATCCCGCCGCGCGGGTAGGGAAACGACGGAAAGACCCGCCAGCCCGTTGGGCTGGCGGGGCAGGATCCAGGGTGTGATTCAGCCCCTTGATCGCGCGGGGGCGGTCATGGCCGGCTGCCCTGGGCGGCGCGGACGGCGGCGATGCCTTCGTGGAGGGTGGCGAAGACGTGCGCGGCACCGGCGGCGGCGGTAATGCCATGGCGGTCCATGTCGGCGCGAAGGTACGGGGAGACACGGGCAAAGACGACCGTGACGTTCTGGGCCGTGAGATCGACGAGCAGGTCCCGGATGGCACGGGCGGCGGAGAAGTCGAGGTCGGTGATGGCGCTGGCGTCAACGATGAACCAACGGATCGGCGTTGGGGCACGCTCGACGAGGGCACGCACGTCGCCGATGAAGCGGGTGTAGTTGGCGTAGAAGAGGTCGGCACCGAAGCGGTAGACGATGAAGCCCGGTTCGGTCTGCTTGCCTGGTGCGATGGGGACCGGCTCCCAACCGCCCCCGACGCCTGGGATAAGCATCATCGCATGCGGGCGGTAGCTGTGGCGGACGTGGCGGAAGAGCGAGAGGACGATCGCAAGCAGGATGCCTTGTTCGACGCCGATGCCCACGACGGCGACGGCGGTGATGACGGCGAGAGTGAACTCGCCGGGGCTTTCGCGCCGGATGTCGCGCAGGGCGGCGATGTCGATCATGCCGATCGCGACGGTAAAGACGATGGCGCCGAGCACGCAGCGCGGGAGATATTGAAGCGGTCCGGTGAGGAAGAGCAGCACCGCCAGGACGACGGCGGCGAAGACGAGCTGGGCGAGCTGACTGCGCGCGCCCGCGCGGTCCGCCATGGCGGTCTGGGTTGGGCTGCCGTTGACGACGAAGGTGCCGCTGACCGCGGCGGCGGCGTTGGCCGCGGCCAGACCGAGGATGTCGGCGTCATCGTCGACCGTTTCGCGGTAGCGGGTCGCGAAGACGCGCGATGTGGCGGCGCTCTGCGCGCTGATCATGACAAAGCATGACGCGGCGACCGGCAGAAGGGCGAGGCTTTCGCTCCAGGTGACGGCGGGCAAGCCCAGCGCGGGCAGGCCGCCGGGGACCGGGCCAATAAGGGCGATGCCGTGTGCCGCGAAGTGGAACGCGGCGCTCGCGGCAATGCTGCCGAGGACGGCCACGAGCGGGAGCGGGATACGGGGGGCGAAGCGGTTGCCGAGCAGGATCGCGGCAGCGACGAGGGTGGAGAGCGCGACGCTTGGCAGGTCGGCGTGCGGCAGCGCGCCAGCGAGCCGCCAGGCCTGGACGAGGGAGTTATCCGCATTGGCGGTGATGCCGAGCATGTCGCCAAGCATGGAGATGCCGACCTGCAGGCCCACTCCGGCGAGAAAGCCGACCAGGACGGTGCGTGAGAGGAAATCGGCGAGGAAGCCGAGTTTGAAAATGCGGGCGAGGAACAGGAAGGCTGCGGTCAGCAGCGCGACCATGCTGACGAGCGCCATGTATTTCGCGCTGCCCGGTGTCGCCATGTGCGAAAGCGAGCTCGAGAAGATGGCGGCGGTTGCACTGTCGGCGGCGACGACGAGATGGCGGGAGGAGCCAAAGACGGCGAAGCCGACCAGCGGCAGGAGCACGGTGTAGAGGCCGGTGACGGCGGGTGTGCCGGCAATGCGGGTGTAACCGAGGACCTGCGGGATGTTCATCGAGGCCAGCGTGATGCCGGCGAAGGCGTCGCGGATGGTGCCGCCGCGGGTGAGGGGGCAGAGCCCGCCGAAGAGCGTCATGCGCATCCGGATAATCCGGACA
>Ga0181519_10001809_pt1 | contig 18631 bp, 19 predicted proteins | sample PEATcosm2014_Bin_26_FD_121102 | JGI IMG/M metagenome (GOLD analysis project Ga0181519, IMG submission 121102) | Peatland microbial communities from MTU Mesocosm Facility, Houghton, MI, USA - PEATcosm2014_Bin02_10_metaG | ecosystem: Environmental > Terrestrial > Soil > Wetlands > Peat | place...
GCAGCTGTCGGGCGGGTAGGCGGCCCACCGCGGCGCCTACTCGGTCATCCGACGCCGGTACAGGCTGACGGCCAGCGGGGCGGCCACGGCCAGGATGGCCGCCGACCACAAGAGGGCCGCCCACACCGGGTGCTCCATGGGCCAGGCGTGGAGGCCGATCGACGGGTTGGGGTTCCCGAACAGGTTCCGGACGGCCGAGGCCACGGCGCTGACCGGGTTCCAGTCGGCGATGGTCCGGAGCCACAGGGGCATCCGTTGGGTGGGGACCAGGGCGTTGGACACGATGGCCAACGGGAACAGGACGATCAGGCCCAGGGACTGGGCCGACTCGGGCCCCTTGGACACGATGCCCAGGCAGGCGCAGGCCCACGACAGGGCGTAGGCGAACAGCAGGAGGATGCCGAAACCGCCGACGACCGACAGGGCGCTGGCATCGACCCGCCAGCCGATGGCCAGGCCGGTCAGGGCCACGATGGCGATGCACAGGGTGGCCGACAAGAGGTCCGAGACCGTCCGGCCGACCAGCACGGCCGGGCGCCACATGGGCAGCGCCCGGAAGCGGTCGATGACCCCGGTGGTCAGGTCGGTGCTCAGCCCGACGGCCGTGCCGATACTCGAGGTGACCAGGTTGAGGAGCATCAGTCCGACCACCGCGAAATCGGCATAGGTGGCCCGGCCCGGGAGGATCACGCCCGAGCCGAACACGTAGATGAACAGCAGGGTGAACAGCACCGGCTGGATCGTCACGTCGGAGAGCTGGAGCGGCTCCCGGGCGATGTGCACCAGGTTGCGCTGGGTCAGCACCCGGACGGCCCGGGACTTGGACACCGGGTGGGCCAGCGGCCGGCGGGACACCGGGCGGGTCAGCGGCAGGGCGTCGACCGTCACCGTGAGACCTCCTCTTTCTCGACCGGCCGGCTGGCGTCCTCGTTCTCGACGGGCCGGCCGGCATCCGCCGGGCGGCCGGTCAGGGCGAAGAAGACGTCGTCGAGCGAGGGCTGGTGGACTTCGACGTCGTCGACCAGGACACCGGCCCGGTCGAGGGCCCGGACGACCGATGTGGCCAGCCCTGAGCTGCTGCGCACGGCGGCTCGGAGGCGCCGGCCGTCATGGCTCACCGTCACCGGCCCGTCGACCAGCGGCTGCAGGGCGTCGATGGCCGCCGGGTCGGGCTCGGTCAGGGTGACCTCGAGCTGGGCCCCCCCGGTGGCCGTCTTCAGCTCCTGGGGGGTGCCCCGGGCGATGACCAGGCCGTGGTCGATGAGCACGATCTGGTCGGCCAGCTGGTCGGCCTCGTCGAGGTACTGGGTGGTCAGCATGATCGTCGTGCCCTCGGCCACCAGCTCCCGGATGACCTCCCACATCCGCATCCGGCTGGTCGGGTCGAGGCCGGTCGTCGGCTCGTCCAAGAACAGGACGGGCGGCCGGGTGACCAGGCTGGCCGCCAGGTCCAGGCGGCGGCGCATGCCGCCCGAGTATCCCTTCACCATCCGGTCGGCCGCCCCCACCAGGTCGAACTGCTCGAGCAGCTCGGCCGCGCGGGCCCGGCCCGGGGCCCGGCGCAGCCCGCTCAACTCGGCCGCCATCATCAGGTTCTGGCGACCGGTCAGCGCTTCGTCGAGGGTGGCGTCCTGGGCCGTGACCCCGATCGCCGTGCGCACCCGGGCCGCCTGGGTGACCACATCGAATCCGGCCACCCGGGCCCACCCGCCGTCCGGGAGGGCCAGGGTGGTCAGGATGCGCACGGCCGTCGACTTGCCGGCCCCGTTGGGGCCGAGCACGCCCAGGATGGCCCCGGTCGGGACCTCCAGGGCCACCCCGGCCAGTGCCACGGTGTCGCCGAAGCGCTTCTCGAGCCCCTGGGCTTCCACCATCATGTCGTCGGCCATCGCTCCATCCCGGTCCCGGCTCGAGCGGCCGAAGCCCGGAGGCTGGCGGCGTCGGCGGCGGTCGTACTTACTTGCCGCATGGTAAGTTACTTACTAGCCGGCCGGCAAGTCAACCCCTACCTGCCGGATGGTAAGTCACTTACTAGCCGGCCGGCAAGTCCCTCTGGCGAGTACACTCCCCTCCGTGGCCACGACCTCCGACGCGTCGCCGACGTTCGACCGGGCCGGCGAACCCGAGACCGTCGACACCAAGGACACCCGCCAGCGGATCTTGGACATCGCCCTCGATCTGTTCATCGAACAGGGCTACGACAAGACCTCGCTACGCCAGATCGCCGAGCGCCTGGGGTACTCCAAGGCGGCCGTCTACTACCACTTCGCCAGCAAAGACGACATCTTGATGGCCCTGCACATGCGGCTGCACAACCTGGGCACCGACGCCCTGGCCCAGCTCGACCAAGGGCCCTACGACCCGGACACCTGGATAAAACTGGTCGAGCAGTTCGTCGACGGCATGCTGGCCAACCGCAAGATCTTCGTCCTCCACGAGCGCAACCGGGCCGCCTTCGAGCACCTCCACACCGAGCACCACGAGGCCAGCCACGAGGACTTCGAGACCCGGTTCAGGGATCTGCTGGGCGATCCGGCGCTGCCCCTGCGGACCCGGGTCCGCCTGGCCTGCAGCATCGGTGCCGTCATGAGCGCGCTCCTTTTGGCCGGCGACATCTTCAGCGACCTGCCAACCCCGACCCTCTCGGCCCTGCTGCAGGACGCGGTCCGGGACCTGCTCGAAGGCACGTGACCCCGGTGGCCCCTACCGAGCCCGACCAGCCGCAGCCCGACCAGCCGCAGCCCGACCAGCCGCAGCCCGACCAGCCGGAGCCCGACCAGGGGGTCAGCACCTCGGCTGAGCGGTGGCCGGCGGGCACGCGGCGCTGGGGGGACCTGTCGCCCCGCACCCGCCGGTTCCTCGTGGTGGTCGGCTCGGTCGAGGTGGCCCTGGCCGCGGTGGCCTGGATCGATCTCATCCGACGGCCCGGAGACCAGGTCCGGGGGCCCAAGTGGCGCTGGGCCCTGGTGATCCCGGTCAACATCGTGGGCCCGCTGTGCTACCTGAGGTGGGGCCGCCTCCGGCCGGACGTACGCTCCTGAGCCGCCCGGCCGGAGGTGAGCGGCCGCGGTCAGCGGACCGGGTCGGGCGCCCGCACCTGGTCGACCAGCATGGGCACGACCGGCGGGGCGGTCTTCCAGTCGGGCACGCCGTGCTCGGGCTTGCCGGCCGCCCGGTGGTCCTCGTTGACCTCGGCCCAGTGCGAGTGGTTGAGCTGGTGCAGGGTGAAGCAGGCCTGGAGGGCGTTGTAGAAGCCCATGTTGTCGACCGACTGGTTGACCGACTCTTTGATGAGCAGCGAGGTGACGGTCGGGCGCTCGGCGATGCGCCGGGCGTAGGCCACGGTGCGCTCGGACAGGTCGTCGGTCGGGAAGATCTTCGACACCATGCCGATGCGGTGGGCCTCTTCGACCGACAGCGAGTCCCCGGTCAACATGAGCTCCTTGGCCCGGCGGGGCCCGAACTCCCAGGGGTGGCCGAAGTACTCCATGCCGCACATGCCCAGGCGCACGCCCACCGGGTCGGCGAACTTCACGTTGTCGGCCGCCACGATCAGGTCACAGGCCCACATGAGCATGAGGCCGGCCGCGTAGACCGTCCCGTGGACCTGGGCGATGGTGATCTTGCGCAGGTTGCGCCAGCGCAGCGTGTTCTGGAAGAAGTAGTGCCACTCCTGGAGCATGCGCTTCTCGGCCCCCTCCCGTGAGCCCCCGTTGGTCCGGGCACTCTCGTGCTGGTCGGGGCCGGGCGTGTACTCGGCCAGGGCCTGGGCCGAGCCCAGGTCGTGGCCCGAGGAGAACATGGGGCCGACCCCGCCCAAGATGACCACCCGGACGTTGTCGTCCTTCTCGGCGGTCAAGAAGGCGTCGTTCAGGTCGACCAGCAGGCCCCGGCTCTGGGCGTTGCGGGTCTCGGGCCGGTTGAGCAGGATGCGGACGATGCGTCCCTCATCGAGCTCCTCGTAGGTCACGAACTGGTACTCGGGCATTCTCGCTCCTCGTGTGGGTCTCTTCGGTCACTTCGATGATCCGGACATGTCGGCTCGGGCCGTCGCCCAGCCGCCCCCCGGTCCGGATCCGGGGCCCAACGAAGCACAGGCCGCCGATGGTGTCAACGCACGACGGCTCGGGACCCCGGGTACCCGGACGCCCCCCCGGGGTGCCCCGGGCAGCCTACGGGCTCCGCCCGGCCGACGCCGCCGGCCGGCTACCCGGCCTCGGCGAGGCGCAGCCGGGTCCCGTGGTTGGCCGCCCCGGGCAGGACCCAGCCGTGGGCCGGTCGCCACTCGACACCGGCGATCTCGGCCGGCCGGTCGACGGCGAAGGCGATGTGGTCGATCCGACCGGCCCGGCCGGCCGCCTCGGTCACCGGGAGCTCGACCAGCCGCAACCGGCCGCCGGCCGGCCACCCGAGCTCGATCCACTCCCGGCCTCCCTCGTGGCCCCGGCCCACCGGGCGTCCGCCCAGGAGGTCGCCGTACAGGCGCAGGCCGTCGGCCATCGAGACCACGGCGTGGGCCACGTAGAGCAGCCGGGCCGCCGGGACCCGGGGCGCCGGCCAGTTGGCCGGGGTCGCCATGTCGAAGGGTCCCCGGGGCTCGATGAGCTGGATGACCGTGCCCAGCCCGTCCTTGGGGTGCACGAAGCACTGCTCGACGCCGGGCACGTCGAGCTGCACGCCGACCACCCGGTAGCCGGCCGCCGTCACCTGCTCGATGGCCGGCACCAGGCCGTCGACCCGGAAGGTCAGGTGGTGGGGCCCGGGACCGCTCTTGTCCAAGAAGCGGCGCAGGAAGTCGTCGACCTCGATGTTGACCGGGCTGATGGTCTCGAGCTTGGCCCCGGCGGCCCACCGGTACTGGTGGGCGGTGAAGCCGACCTCGCCCCCGCCGGCCCACCATCGGCCGCCCAGGTCGCCGGCGTAGCGGGCCAGCAGGTCGTCGACGGCCTCGGCGGCCACCGCCACGTGGTCGAGCTCGGCCCCGGCGATCACTGCTCGAGGTAGGGGAAGACCCGGTCTTCGAGGGTGTGGAGCATCTTCCAGGCCTCGTCGGGGGCGATCCCGGCCATCAGCGGGTTGAACATCAGCCAGCCCCGGCGGCCCAGCCGGCCGGCCAGCTCGATCGTCTCCTCGGGGTCGAGGATCTGGTAGTTCCCCCGGCCCGACAGCGGGTCGTCGGTGGACGGCCCGGCGTAGGGGCCCTCCTCGGTGCCGAAGGCGTCGCGGGTCCAGGCCCCGTAGGAGGCGGTCTGGTGGGCGATGTGCGGGGCCAGCCGCTCCAGCACGGCCTCCTTGCGCTCGGTGGTCACCCACAAGAACATCGGTCCGGTGGTCGGGTACTCGCCGGGGTCGGGCTTGCCCAGGGACACCGACACCTCCCGGAAGATGTCCCAGCTCTCCACGTCGCCGCCGGTGATGTAGCCGTCGGCCAGCCGCACCGCCCGCTCGATGGCCGGGCGTCGGCTGCCCCCCATGAAGATGCGCATGGGGTCCTGGGCCGGCCGGGGGGTGACCCGGATGGTCCGGCCCCGCCACTCGAAGGGCTCGCCGGTGAAGGCCTGGCGCAAGAAGGGCACCAGCTCCTCCATGGTCCGGCCCCGGGCCGTGTAGTCGGCCCCGAAGACCTCGAAATCGTCCTCCACGTAGCCCCCGGCGATGGCCGGCTCCAGGCGGCCGTTCAGGCACAGGTCGGCCACGGCGATCTCCTCGGCCAGCCGGACCGGGTGGTAGAGGGGGGCCAGCAGCACCGAGACCTGGACCTTGATGCGGCGGGTCCGGCCCCCGATGGCACAGGCGAAGCCGAGCGGCGAGGGCAGGTAGCCGTCGGGCGACTGGTGGTGCTCGCCGATGGCCACCCGGCGGAAGCCCTGCTCCTCACCCCAGGCGATGATGTCGAGGGCGGCGGCGTAGAGCTCCCGGCCGGTGGTCGGGAACTGCGGCGGGTGGCGCAGGTCGAAGGTCATGGTCTTGGCCGGCATGGGTCTCCTGTCCTCGGCGTCGGTCCCGGTGGTCAGCGGCGGGTCTCGGACCAGGGCACCCCCCGGTCGACCCGGGGATCGGCGGCCAGGCCGAGCACCCGCTCGCCGATGATGTTGCGCTGGATCTCGTCGGATCCCCCGGCCACGTGGTACCCGGGGGCCCCCAGCACGTGCGCCGTCCAGGCGTAGCCGGTGACGCCGCCCCGGGCCGGGCCGGCGTCGGCCGTCAGGTCGGCGCCGGCCACCATGGCCGCCGCCTCGGCGATGCGGGTCAGCTGACCCACCCAGGCCAGCTTGCGGATGGACCCCTCGGGTCCCGGCGGCTGGCCGGCGGCCGCCGCCTCGGCGATGCGCTGGGCGATGAACGCCACGATGCGGGCGCCGATGTAGACCTCGGCCAGGCGCTGGCGCACCAGGGGGTCACCGGTCCGGCCCTTGGCCCGGGCCAGCTCGACCAGCTGGTCGAAGCTGCCGCCGACCTTGCGGGTCCCCCGGGCGTTGCCCCGCTCGAATCCCAGGGTGGCCAGGGCGACCTTCCAGCCGTCACCCACCGGACCCAGGCGGAGCTCGTCACCGAGGCGGACGTCGGTGAAGAAGACCTCGTTGAACGAGGCCCCGCCGGACATCTGGCGGATGGGCCGCACCTCCACGCCGGGGGCGTCCATGGGCACCAGGAAGGCGGTCATGCCCTCGTGCTTGGGCCGGTCCGGATCGGTCCGGGCCACCAGCTCGCCCCAGGCGGCGAACCGGGCCCCCGAGGTCCAGACCTTCTGCCCGTTGACCGTCCACTCGTCGCCGTCGAGCTCGGCCCGGGTGGTGAGGCCCGCCAGGTCCGAGCCGGCACCGGGCTCGCTGAACAGCTGGCAGCACAGCTCGTCGGCCCGGACGAAGCGCCGGACGAAGCGGGCCTTCTGGTCGGCCGTGCCGAAGAGCCGGACGGTCGGGGCCACCAGGTTGACGGTGATCGAGAACACCTCGTGGCTCTCGGGGGTGGCGAACGCCGCCTCGGCCTCGAGATAGGCCCGCTCGTGGTCGGCGGTCAGCCCGGCCCCCCCGTCGGCCCGGGGCCAGGTGATGGCGGCGTAGCCGGCGTCGTACTTGGCCTGTTGGAAGGCCATGAGCTGGTCCAGCAGCCGGCGCTCGGCCTCGGGGGTCAGGTCGTGGAAGATGGCCAGGTCGTGGTGGCCCGGGGTCCCACCCGAGCCGGTGGCCGAGGGCGCGGCCCGCACCGGCAGCTGGCCGGCCAGCCAGCCAGCGGCCCGCCGGCGGTAGTCCTCGAGTTCAGGCGGCTGGCCCGGCACGTTCCCCCCAGGTGTCGCGGCCCCGTCGCCGCCGCCGACACCCTAACGAGCGTCCGGCGCCCGGTCCGGTCCGGCGGTCACACGAACCGGTTGACCTGCTCGCCCAGGCCCTCGATCCGGGTGGTCATGACGTTCCCGGGCTTCAAGAAGACGGGAGGCGTCCGGGCCCCCCCGACCCCCTCGGGCGTGCCGGTGAAGATCAGGTCCCCGGGGCGCAGGGTGACCACCGTGCTGATGTAGGACACCAGGTGGACCGGGTCGAAGATGAGCTGCGAGGTCCGGGCGTCCTGCATGACCTCGCCGTCGACCAGGCACGAGATGGCCAGGTCGGGCTGGGCGCTGCCCACCTCGTCGGTGGTCACCAGGACCGGGCCGACGGGCGAGCCCCGGTCCCACGTCTTGCCCTGGAGCCACTGCAGGGTCCGGCGCTGCCAGTCCCGCATGCTGAGGTCGTTGCCCACGGTGAACCCGGCGATGGCCGCCTCGGCCGCCGGCCGGTCGGCGTCGCGCACGGTGCTCCCGATGACCACCACCAGTTCGGCCTCCCAGTCCACCGCACTGGTGGTGCCCGGAACGGCGATGTCGTCGTACGGGCCGGTGAGGGCGTCGGGGAACTTGGCGAACAGGGTGGGGTACTCGGGCACGTCGGCCGAGCCCTCCTGGACGTGGAGCAGGTAGTTGAGGCCGACGCAGAACACCTTGGACGGCGACGGGACCACCGGGGCCAGGTCGAGGCCGGCCAGCGGCCGGCGCTGACCCTCGGCGCCGGCCCGAGAGGACCAGTCGTCGTCGGCCAGGAGGGCCCCGACGTCGGCGTAGGGCAGGGTGACGACCTCGTCGCCCTCCAGACGGCCGGCGCTGGTTCCCGATGCGGTGCGGTAGGTGAGGAGCCTCATACCGACAGATTGTCAGACCGGGGCCGCTCGGGCCCGCCCGGCGGGAGCCCGGTGGGATCAGGGGCGCAGCAGCGTCTTGATGGCCCGGCGCTCGTCCATGGCGGCGTAGCCCTCGGCCACCTCGGCCAGCGGGAGCTCGAGGTCGAAGACCGGGGCCGGGTCGAGCGTCCCGGCCAGCACCTCGGCCATCAGCTCGGGCAGGTAGGCCCGGGCCGGGGCCACCCCGCCACCGACCGTGATGTTGTTGGTGAAGAGCGTCCGGATGGGCAGCTCGGCCCCGTAGGGGGCGCCCACGTAGCCCACCCGACCTCCCGGGCGCACGGCCTCGAGAGCCTGGTCCATCGACTCCTTGGTGCCCACGCACTCGAGGACGGCGTCGGCCGGGGATCCGCCCAGGAGCTCGGTCAGCTCGGCCACCCCGGCCGGGCCCCGCTCGGCCACGATGTCGGTGGCCCCGAAGGCCCGGGCCAGCTGCTGGCGGTCCGGGTGCCGGGACATGGCCACGATGCGCTCGGCGCCCAGCCGGGCCGAGGCCAGCACGGCCGACAGGCCGACCGCCCCGTCGCCGACCACGGCCACGGTGGTGCCCGGTCCCACGCCGGCGGCCATCGCCGCATGGTGGCCGGTGCCCATGACGTCGGACAGGGCCAGCAACCCGGGCACCAGGCCGGCATCGGGAACCTCGGGCGTGGCCACCAGGGTGCCGTCGGCCAGCGGGACCCGCACCCACTCGCCCTGGCCGCCGTCGGCCAGGATGCCCCCGTCGTCCGGGCCGCCCCAGCCCGACGAGTGGTCGCACGAGGTCTGGACGCCCCGGCGGCACGACGGGCAGGTGCCGTCGCTGATCATGAAGGGGGCGATCACGAAGTCGCCGGGCGAGACGGTGCGCACCTCGGAGCCGACCTCTTCGACCAGGCCGACGAACTCGTGGCCGATGCGTCGGGGCTCGGTGACCTCCCGGAAGCCCCGGTAGGGCCACAGGTCCGAGCCGCAGATGCAGCTGGCCACCACCTTGACCAGGGCGTCGGTGGGCCGGTGGATCTCCGGGTCGGGCACGTGGTCGACCCGGATGTCCCGGGCGCCGTAGATCAGGGTGGCTCGCATGGCCCTCATCCTGGCGTGGGCGGGCCCGGCCGGGCACATCGAGGCCCGGTAGCGTTCGGCCGACGACCACCGAGGGGGAGGATCGAGCCATGGGCGACAGTGGGGCGACGGGGCCGGGGGACGAGTTCGCCGGCCAGGTGGCGCTGGTCACGGCGGCCGCCGGGCGGGGGATCGGCCAGGCGGTGGCCCGGCGGCTGGCCGTCGGCGGGGCCACCGTGGTGGTCACCGACAGCCACGAGCGGCGCACGGCCGAGGTGGCGGCGGCCATCGCCGCCGACCACCCGGGGACCACCGTGGTGGGCCTGCCCCTCGACGTCGGTCGGCGTGACCAGATCGACCAGGTGGTGGCCGAGGTCGGCCGCCGGCTGGGGCCGGTGCGCATCCTGGTCAACAACGCCGCCGTCAACTGGGCCGGGCCGATCTTCGACTACGACGTCGACCACTGGGACACCACGCTGGCCGTCAACCTGACCGGGCCCTGGTACCTGTGCCGGGCGGTCATGCCCGGCATGCGCGACGCCGGCGGCGGGTCGATCGTCAACATCAGCTCCAACGCCGCCGACGACGGCGGCGGCTTCGGCGGCGAGCCCGTCTACGCCATCACCAAGGCGGCGCTCAACGGGCTGACCCGGGCCACCGCCCACGACGGTGGCCGCTTCGGCATCCGGGTCAACACGGTGACCATGGGCATCGTCGTCGGCACCAAGTTCATCGACGACCACCCCGACCAGGCCGAGCGGGCCCTCCCCCACGTGCCCCTGGGCCGCCACCCCACCCCGGCCGACATCGCCGAGGCCGTTGCCTACTTGGCCTCGGACCGGGCCCGCTCGGTGACCGGGGCCATCGTGGACGTGGACGGCGGCCACATGATGCGCAACTGAGCCCGCCGATCGGGCCCGATCGGCGCCACCGGTCCCCCGGGTCGGCCGGTAGGGTGGACGCGGAGCTGTCCGGGCCGACTCGGCCCTGGAGGCCCGTGACGTCCCGCGACGGGGGACGAAGGAGGACTGACGATGCCATCTCGTGAGTTGAACTTCGAGGTCTTCGACGCCGACAACCACATGTACGAGACCGCCGAGGCGCTGACCAAGTTCCTGCCCGCCCAGTACAAGGGCGTGGTCGACTACATCGACGTCCACGGCCGGACCAAGTTGGCCGTGCGGGGCCTGATCACCGACTACATCCCCAACCCCACCTTCTCGGTGGTGGCCTCGCCGGGGGCCCAGGAGGAGTACTTCAAGGTCGGCAATCCCGAGGGCAAGTCCCGCCGGGAGATCATGAAGCCCATCCCGGCCATCCCGGCCTACCGGGAGCCCGGGCCCCGGCTCGAGCTCATGGAGGAGCTGGGCATCGACCGGGCCATGATGTACCCCACGCTGGGCAGCCTGATCGAAGAGCGCATGCGTGACGATCCCGACCTGACCGCGGCCACCGTCCACGCCCTCAACCAGTGGATGCTCGAGCAGTGGTCGTTCAACTACGAGAACCGCATCTTCGCCACCCCGGTCATCACCCCGGGCCTGGTGGACAACGCGGTGGCCGAGCTCGAGTGGGCCCTCGAGCACGGGGCCAAGGCCGTCCTCATGCGGCCGGCTCCGGCCTGGGGCTACCAGGGCCCCCGGTCGTTCTGCCTGCCCGAGTACGACCCGTACTGGAAGCTGCTGGAGGAGTCGGGGACGCTGCTGGTGATCCACTCCTCGGACAGCGGCTACCAGCGCTACGTCAACGAGTGGGAGGGCGTGCGCGGCGAGTGGACGCCCTTCGCCAACCCGTCCAACTTCAGCCTGCTGATCAACCACTTCCGGCCCATCGAGGACATGGTGGCCTCGCTGATCGGCCACGGAGTGGTGTTCCGGTTCCCCGGGGCCCGCATCGCCATCGTCGAGAACGGCTCGGCCTGGGTCCGGCCCATGGTCGAGCGGCTCGGGGACGCCTACGAGAAGGCCCCCCGGGGATCGTTCCCCGAGGACCCGCTGGTCGCCTTCCGCCGCAGCATCCTGGTCCACCCCTTCCACGAGGAGGACCCGATCGGCCTGACCAAGCTGGTCGGGGTGGACAACATCCTGTTCGGCTCGGACTACCCGCACCCCGAGGGCATGTCGGACCCGATCTCCTTCGTGGACGAGCTGGCCGCCCTGCCCGAAGAGGACGTGGCCAAGATCATGGGTGGCAATCTGGCCCGGCTGCTCGGCGTGGCCGCCGCCTGACCGGTCGTCGGCCGCCCTCGGTGCCGGCGTGGTAGACCACGGCGGTCGACGACGGGGTGAGAGGGGAACGGTGGATCTGGACCGGTACGGCCCGTGGGCGGTCATCGCCGGGGGCTCCGAGGGGGTCGGGGCGGCCATGGCCGACTCGCTGGCCGCCTCGGGCTTCAACCTGGTGCTCATCGGTCGTACGCCCGAGCCGCTGGCCGAGACGGCCGAACGGGTCGGGAGCCACGGCACCGAGGTGCGGACCCTGCGGTTGGACCTGACGGCGCCCGACGTGCTGGCCCGGGTCCAGGCGGCGACCGAGGGTCTCGACGTCGGGCTGCTCGTCTACAACGCCGGGGCCAACGCCTACGGCACGGCCTTCGTCGACGGCGAGCTGGACCGGTTCGCCACCGTGGTCACCGTGAACACCACCAGCCGGATGGCCCTGTGCCACCACTTCGGCCGGGCCATGAAGGCCCGGGGGCGAGGGGGCATCCTGCTCGTCGGCTCCCTGGCCGGCTACGCCGGCTCGCCCTACATCGCCGTCTACAACGCCGCCAAGGCCTTCAGCCGGGTGTTCGCCGAGGGGCTGTGGTACGAGCTGGCCCCGTTCGGTGTCGACGTGGTCGAGTTCGTGGTCGGGGGCATCCGCACACCGGCCATGGCCCGCCGGGGCATGAAGTTCGGCCCCGACACGGCCGAGCCCGAGGCCATCGCCGCCGAGGGCCTGGCCCACATCGGTGACGGACCGGTGTTCAACAGCGAGCTGGCCGGCGGGGTGGCCAAGGCCGAGCAGCTGGGGGCCTGGCCCCGGGGGCCGGTGGTGTCGGCTGCCGGCGACAACCTGAAGGCCCTCGGCCTCTACGGGTGACCACGACCCCCGACCACCCGGTGGACGGGACGGGGCTCGGAGCCACCACGGCCGGGGGCGACCACCGGCCTCGGGTGGCCGTGGTCATCGGCAGCACGCGGACGAACCGGATCTGCCCCGGCATCGCCCGCTGGGCGTCCCACGTGCTGGCCCACGGGAGCCTGCTCCACTACGACCTGGTGGACCTGGCCGAGGTCGACCTGCCCTTCCTCGACGAGCCCCGCATGCCGGCGCTCGGTCACTACCAGCACGAGCACACCCGGTCCTGGAGCCGGCTGGTCGCCTCGTTCGACGCCTTCGTGTTCGTCTTCCCCCAGTACAACTGGGGCTATCCGGCGCCGCTCAAGAACGCGCTGGACTTCTTGTACGCCGAGTGGCGGGACAAGCCGGCCGGGCTGGTGACCTACGGCACGCGGGGCGGGGCCCGGGCGGCCGAGCAGATGACGATGGTGCTCCGGGGCTTGCACATGCGGGCCCTCGACGAGAACGTCGAACTGATCATCACCGACGCCGACGTCGACGACCACGGGGACTTGCTCGACCTCGAGACCACCCTGTCCCCGTTCGCCGGTGCGGTGCGGGGCATGGACGTCGCCCTGACCAGCCGGCTGGAGGACGACCAGGGCCACTGAGCCCGTCCCGGGTCGATCGGGGCGGCCGGACGTCCCCTGGACCCCCGGTCCACGGGGGTCGGATTCCGGGGCCCTCAGCCGCCGGCTGGCTCGAGCACGACCACCGGGATGTCCCGGTCGGTCTTGGCCTGGTAGTCCTGGTACGGGGGCCAGACCTCGACGGCGTGGGGCCACCACTCGGCCTTCTCCTCGGGCCCGGCCGTCCGGGCCACCAGATCCATGACCCGGTCGCCGTCTTGGAGGGTGACCCGGGGGTCGGCCTGCAGGTTGAGGTACCACACGGGATGGGCCGGGGCCCCGCCCATCGAGGCCACCACGGCGTAGCGGCCGTCGTGCTCGACCCGCATGAGCGGGGACTTGCGCAGCCGGCCGGTGTGCCGACCCCGGGTGGTCAGGATCACGCAGGGCTGGCCCTCGAGCGTGCCCCCCTCCCGGCCGCCGGTCGACTCGTAGAGCCGGACCTGCTCGGCGATGGGCTCCCACGGGCTCGGTTCGTAGTCGCCTTCCAGGGCCATGGCCACATCCTCTCTCGGGTGTCGGGTCTCGTCCGGGTGCTCGGTCGGGCCCTTCGGGCGTCGACCGGCCGGGCCGACGGGACGGCCCGGGTGGTCCGGCCCTCTCAGTCGAGCATGACCTGGATCACGTCGTCGACCACCTGCAGCTCGTAAATCATGAGGTCCTGGTTGAAATTGTCCTCGTTGGACGGCTTGACGCAGGTCCCGGTGGTCACCTCGTAGCGGCTCCCGTGCATCGGGCAGGTGACGATGCACCCCTCCTCGAGCGGCCGGCCGCCGAGCTTGGTCCCCTGGTGCGGGCACAGGGCCTGGAAGGCGTGGAACTGGCCGTCCACGTTGGCGATGGCCACCGGCCAGCCGTCCACCTCGACCGTGGCCGTCTCCCCGGGCTTGATCCAGTCCGTCGGCGCGGCGTCGTAGAAAGGCATGGCCCCGATCATAAAAGGGGGGAGCCGGGCCGTGGTCCCACGACCCGACCCCCCTCGGCCGTTGCCCGCCGAACGTTCGGTAGGTAGTGTCGAAAAGGATCTGTGGTCGCCCGGCACGGCCGGGCTCGACGAGGGAGGGCACCGTGGCAACGGACACCATCACGGGCGAACGTGGCGTCTACCAGGCTGACGTGGAGGAGAGCCTCCCCTACAAGGTCTACGACGCCGACAACCACTTCTACCCGGTGGCCGACGCCCTCGACCGCTACCTCGACCCCGAGATGCGCGCCCGGGCGCTGGCGCCCGGCGAGTCCTGGGCCCTCGAGAACGAAGAGGACATCCAAGAGATCAAGCACGTCGAGGGCAAGGCCTGGCGGACGGTGGGCGAGCACCCGGTGCCCGAGGGGGGCCATGGCGGCGTCGACCCGACGACCCTTCCCGAGATGGACGCCAACATCCCCATCCCCGGGGCCATGCTCAACCGCCTCAACCCCATGCGCGACCTGGGCGACGTCGGCCGGGCCCAGCTGGTCGAGCGCTACAACCAGATGCGGCCGGCCTTCGAGCACAAGGACCCCCGGCTCGGCCTCATGGACTTCCAGGGCGTGCAGGCCGCCGTGGTCCACGCCGGCGGGGCGCCCAGCGACTCGGCCTTCAACCGCGGTGACGTGGAGGCCGGCTACGCCGTCACCCGGGCCTTCAACCAGTGGCTGGACGACGACTGGGGCTTCTCCTACGAGAACCGGATCTTCGTGCCGGTGGTCATCCCGTTGCGCGAGGTCGACCACGCCGTGGCCGAGCTCGAGTGGGCCATCGACCGGGGGGCCAAGCTGGTCAACCTGGCCCCCGGCCCGGCCTTCGGCCGCTCGCCCTTCGACCCCTACTTCGACCCCTTCTGGGCCCGGGTCAACGAGGCCGAGCTTCGGGTGGCCGTCCACCTCGGCGGCGGCGGCTACCAGCGCCACGGGGCCGACTGGGGCGAGGACCCCAACGCCAAGTACTCCGAGTACAACGCCTTCCAGTGGGTCTCGTACTGGTCGGACCGGCCGGTCATGGAGACCATCACGGCCATGATGTTCCACAACCTCTTCGGCCGGTTCCCCAAGATCAAGGTGCTGATCGCCGAGTTCGGCACGCCCTGGCTCCCCTACCTGGTGCGCAAGCTCGACCACGCCGCCCTGCTCGGCCGCAAGCCCAAGTGGGGCACCCTCCCGGGCCGGCCGTCGAGCATCTTCAAGCGCCACTTCGTGGTGGCGCCGTTCCCCGAGGAGAACGTCCAACGGGCCATTGACGTCGTCGGGGCCGACTGCCTGGTCTTCGGCTCGGACTTCCCCCACTCCGAGGGCCTGCCCGACCCGATCCAGTACGCCAGCCAGCTGAAGGGCCTGGACGACGTCACGGTGAAGAAGATCATGCGGGACAACCTGGCCGGGTTCCTCGGGCTCGACGACTGATCGGCCCGGTCCGGCCCCTCCGGGCCGGTTCCGGCCCCGGCGCCTCCGGCGGGCGGCGGGGCCGCCGAGTCCGGTCGTCCGGGCCCGCCCTCGGCGGGCCCGGGGTGGCCGTTTGCCGGCCGGGCCGCGGCGCCGGTGACCCGGCCCGATCGCCGAGAAGGGACGGGGTCAGAGCATGAGCAGCGCCAATCCGGACGACCCCCGGGTCGGCGCGCCCGCCCTGACCGACGGCTCGGAGGCCGCCGCCCCGGCCCTCCCCGGCGCCCCGCCGGGCACGACGCTCGACGGCCCGGATCCCCCGGGCCCGTCAGCCGACCGGCCCCACGGCGGGACACCGGGCGGCCGGGACGCCGACCGCGCCGCCCCGCCCCGCAAGGGGACGTTCTCCTCGTTGCGCCACCGGAACTTCGCCATGTTCTGGGCGGCGGCCGTGCTGTCCAACACCGGCAGCACCATGCAGCAGGTCACGGTGCCCTTCGTGATCTACGAGCTCACCAAGTCCACCGCCTGGCTGGGGATCAGCGCGGCCATCGCCTTCGTCCCGCCGGTCCTGCTGGGCCCGCTGGGCGGGGCCCTGGCCGACCGGGTGAGCCGGCGCCAGGTCCTGCTGGTCTGCCAGACCATCATGATGGTCTCGGCCTTCGGCTTGTGGGCCCTGTGGGAGTCGGGCCACGCCGCCGTGTGGTCGATCCTGCTGATCGTCCTGGTCAACGGCATGGCCGGCGGCGTGAGCATCTCGTCGTGGCAGGCCTTCGTGCCGTCGCTGGTCCCCCGCGACGACCTGATGAACGCCGTGCGGCTGAATTCGATCCAGTTCACCGTGGCCCGGGCCGGCGGACCGGCGCTGGCCGGGCTGGTGCTGGCCACCCTGGGCCCGGGCGCCGCCTTCTTCGGCAACGCCGTCTCGTTCATCCCGGTGGTGGTCGTCCTCCTGCTCATCCCCAACCAGGCGGCCGAGCGCCCCAACAGCGCCCACTCGATCGCCAAGGAGTTCGTGGACGGGTTGGGCTACACCCGCCGCCACCCCTCCCTGTTCCAGTGCATCGTCAACATCTTCGTCCTGGCCACCCTGGCCTACGCCATCATCCAGCTGGCCCCGGCGGTCGCCCTCGACCAGCTGCACGTGGGCAAGGCCGGCTACGGCCTCCTGGTGGCCACCTACGGGGTGGGCTCGATCATCTGCAGCTTCTTCCTGGCCGCCCGGGGCGACCGCTTCGCCCGCTCCACGGCGGCCATGGTCGGCTTCGCCATCGCCGTGGTCGGGCTGCTCGTCCTGGGCGTCTCCACCGCCTTCTGGCTCGGGGCGGCCGCCTTCTTCATGATCGGGGTGGCCCAGACCGTGGCCGCCGTGTCCTACAACACGGCCATCCAGGTCCAGGTGAACGACGCCTTCCGGGGCCGGGTGCTGGCCGTGTACCTGATGGCCATCCAGCTCGGCCTGCCGGTCGGCGCCCTGGCCCTGGGGACGGTGGCCACGGTGACCGGCACCCGGTGGCTGGCCCTGGGCTGCGGGTTCATGCTGCTCGGCTACTTCGTCTTCGTGATGATCGGCTTCAAGGGCATGCGGGCCATCGACCCCAACGAGCAGTTCGCCCCCGAGCCCGCCCCTGACCTGACGGTCTGACGGCCGGACCCGGGACGGCGCCCGGGGGTCGGGCCGTGGTTGGATGGCGGGCGCAGACCCGGCACGCGGCCGGGTCGATGGTCGTCCCAGCCCGTCAGCGGGGGGGCGGGGAGGAGGGCCGATGGCCGTCTACGACGTCGAGGGCAAGGTGGCGCTGGTCACCGGAGGGGGGTCGGGCATCGGCGAGGCCTGCGCCCGCACGCTGGCCGCCAGCGGGGCCCCGGTGGCCGTGGCCGACCTGCGCCTGGGCGAGGCCGAGCGGGTGGCCGACTCGATCAGCGCCGCCGGGGGCCGGGCCCTGGCCCTCGAGGTCGACGTGACCGAGCCCGACTCGGTGGACGCCATGGTGGCCGGCACCGTGGAGGGCCTGGGCGGCCTGGCCATCGCCGTGAACAACGCCGGCATCGGCGGCGACCAGGCGCCCACGGCCGAGCAGTCACCCGGCGGCTGGCGGGCCGTGCTCTCGGTCAACCTGGACGGCGTCTTCTACTGCACCCGGACCGAGATCCCGGTCATGGTGGCGGCCGGTGGAGGCGCCATCGTCAACATGGCGTCGATCCTGGGCGCCGTGGGCTGGGCCAACTCGGTCGCCTACACCGCGGCCAAGCACGGGGTGGTCGGTCTGACCCAGACGGCGGCCCTCGAGTACGCCGGAGCCGGGGTCCGCATCAACGCCGTGGGCCCGGGCTTCATCAACACGCCGCTGCTGGCGGCCAACCTCGACCGGGCCACCCTGGCCCTCCTGGCCGGCCTGCACCCGCTGGGCCGGATCGGCACGCCCGAGGAGGTGGCCGCCCTGGTGGCCTGGCTGGCCAGCGACGCCGCCTCCTTCGCCACCGGCACCTACTACCCGATCGACGGGGGCTACCTGGCCCGTTGAGCCGGCCCGGCCCCCGACCGCCGGCCGGCCACCGGACCCCTGACGCGCCGGAGCGCCCCCGAAAGGGCGCCCCGACGTCTTGAGCGTTGCTGGAAAAAGGCACTGGCTCCCCGTGAGGCGCCGGACGGGACCCGATCCGGCTAGGAAGTCAGCGGGTGACTGGCGGAAATTCGCCAGGTGGCCCAGCAAACCGCGTTAGCGGCCAGCCACCTCCAGGATCCCACTTCGAGTATGCAGTTGGACCACCTCCTTTCTCTGGTGGCCCCATGGTACCGACTGTCCGGGCCCGATCGGTGTCTCTCGGAGCCCTTCGGCCCGAATTCACATGCCCGACACAGGCCGGGGCCCGGTCCCGGTGGGTCAGATCCCGCCCCGGGCGGCCGCCCACCCGCCGTCGATCTCCCCGTCGGCCAGGATCCGGCGCTCGGTGAACAGCCACACGCCGTCGCGCACGCCGAACCGGTCGATGTAGCGGCCCCAGTGGTCCAGGCCGTGCCGGCCCACCATGACGGTGAAGTAGCAGTAGGCGCGGGCGGTGTCGGGGCCGGTGATGTCGATCTGGTGGGTCGACGTCGAGTGGCGCATGACCGATGGTCCGCCGAAGTCCTCGAGCGCCTGGCCGGCGGTCGAGAACACCGAGCGCACGCCGGCCTTGCCGGTGAAGGTCCCGGCCCGGGTGATCATCACCGCGTCCTCGGCGAACAGGTCGACCACGGCCTCGAAGCGGCCGGTGTCCCCGTTGGCGTTGTACCGGGC
>Ga0181519_10001810_pt1 | contig 18630 bp, 19 predicted proteins | sample PEATcosm2014_Bin_26_FD_121102 | JGI IMG/M metagenome (GOLD analysis project Ga0181519, IMG submission 121102) | Peatland microbial communities from MTU Mesocosm Facility, Houghton, MI, USA - PEATcosm2014_Bin02_10_metaG | ecosystem: Environmental > Terrestrial > Soil > Wetlands > Peat | place...
ATCGCCGGTCTATTTCTCGTTGCCCTTGGGATCGTCGCGACCTTCCTGCTCGCCGGTGCCGCCCGGCTGCCGGCTTCGATCCAGAACGTCAACAGCGCGATCGAAACGAAAAACCGGATGCTCACCATCGCATCGGTCCTCCGCGCCTATACGGTGCGCAAGCCCGGTGGCATCATCGTCACCGCAGCCGCACAAGCACCGATCGCCAACACCGTCGGCCCGCCAGTCACAACAGGGAACTCGACCACCCCGCCGAACGGGATCCTGCCGAAGTCGTTGCCCGTGCCGAAATCGGACGCATGGGGAACCTATTTCCTGTACTGCGACTTCACGAACTCGGCCGGCGGCTACACGGCGCCGGCGACCGCGGCAGCGCCGACGGCGATCGCATGGGCAATTGTCTCGGCCGGCCCGTACAAGACCTTCCTCGTGAATTGCTCGACTGCCGCCAGCTACACGCCGCCAGCCGATCCCCGCCAGCCGTACAACATCGTCAAGACCTTCACCTACTCGCAGTTCTCTACCGCCGCGGTCAGTCGCGACGCATCCCTTCAAGCCAGCACCAACACGGACGGCGCCGTCATCGAGAACCGCGCCTGCCCGAACCAAGAGGATTTCTTCCTCGGATACAGCTACCCCGGCACCGGCCCAAAAGGCTGCATCGGGATGGGCGCGCAGACCGTGTCCAGCGACGTGAATTCGCCCATACCGGCCTTTTCAAACATTACCGGGCAGACCAGCACCGTCGTAGACGGAACGGCCATTGCGGTCCCGACCCTCTACAAACCCGGCACCGTGGCGCTTGGCGCGGGCATCCAATCCACCGCCGCCCTCGCGCTGTCGGTCTCGACCGGCACCATCCAGCGCCTGTGCCGACCGATCTACGAGACCCTTCCCTGCTCGCCAGGTTCGTGGATCTCGATTGGCCCCGCGGCACCGATCCTGCCGCCCGGGCCAGGCTTCGCCGGCGACCAGGTCCGGATCCAGGAGACCCTCCCTGCCACGCCCGGCACCACCACCGTCACCTACCAGTGGACGGGGAACTCCCCTCAGTCCTTCACTGTGACGGCAACGTCTGCATCGTGCGGCGCCCATGCCAATGGCAGCACCTGGACAGCCCCCCAATCTCTCACGGACGCTTGCACGGCCCTGAGCGGCGCCTGGCAATCCGGCACCGCAACGGCAACCGTCACCGACACCTTCCAATGCAACAGCGGCTCGGCGCAGCTCATCGGCCAATCGTCGCCATCCTGGAACACGTCGCAATGCGTCGCCGCCAGCACGTCCTGCCTCGACTCTCAGGGCACGCATCCGAACGGATCCCAATGGACCATCCCGACCTCTGATAGCGAACCCTGCTCAGACATCGCCGGGTATTCCAGCGGCACCGCCACCGGCACGCTGACCACGACCTACGAATGCACGAACGGCTCGATCGGCACGGTCTCCACTTCCCAGGGCAGCTGGAACACGTCCACATGCACCAACTCGCGCGGCGGCAACTGCGCTCTCCAGACTTCATGCCCAACCGGCTCCGCCGGCCCTGCTTCTTGCGAATGGGGCACTTGGACATGGGGTGAAATGGTAGCGCCGAGCCCGCTGGCCGGGCAATTCTGTTACGAGGCCGTCGAGTTCGCTTCCGTCCTCCGCTGGCAGCTCGGCTCAAACGGCTGCTGCCAAGCCCTCCCCCAGGCGGCACCGTGCAGCGAAACAGGACAATGCGGCGAGACCTTCCCGTGGGGCGGGACGTCGGGACCTGGCTTTCTCAATGCTGCCGTCGCCAGCTGCCAGACGACCAATACCCGTATCCCGCCGGCGCCGACTGGCTGCCCGAACGGCACGTCGGACTGCCTCGTGACGTGCCCTTCAAATATTCAGTAGGAGAGGAAAATGGCTCTAAAGAGCATAGCTCTCACGCTCGCCGCCGTCCTGACGCTTCCGTCAGTGCCGGCCGCTGCCGAGATCTACAATTATCAGAGCGCCTTCGGCACGCTCGGAAACGGTGATCAGCAGTTCGATGGTCCTGTTGCACTGTCGGTAGACGTTGCAGGCCATCGACTGCTTGTTGCCGACGAAACGAATTCACGCGTGCTCATCCTCAACAGCGACACCTTTGCCTATGTCGCGACGATCGGCACCGATGAAGTCGTCGGCTCCGACAATTCGCATTTCTATTTTCCCAACGGCGTCGCCTTTGACCCTGCCACGAACCGGATCTTCGTCGCCGATTCCGGCAACGATCGTGTCCAGGTCTTCGACGGGTCGAGCTATGTTTATCAGACGACACTCGGCACGACCGAGGTGGCGGACCCGGATAATAGCCACTTCTCGTTTCCGCTAGGCGTAACCGTCGCTGCCGGCCGGCTCTTCGTCGCCGACTTCAACGAGGACCGGATCCAGGTCTTCGACGCTGCGAGCCTTGCCTATATCGCAACGATCGGCACCTCTGGTATCCAAGGCTCTGATGAAGCTCATTTTCTTGGGCCGACTGACGTCAAGGTCAATCCGGTGACCGGCCAAATTTGGGTCACGGACGAGGGTAACAGTCGGGTCCAGATCTTCGACGCCTCGACCTACGCGTACGCCTCGACCCTGTCGAGCGTCAGCAGCTACGGGCTGGGATTTGACCAGGCAACCGGCACGGCACTTGTGGCGGCCACCAACGCGAACCAGGTCATCGTCTATAACGCAGCCACGGCGCAGCAGCTCGAGATCCTCGGCGCCGCGGGCGGCGGCCCTGGCCAGTTCAACTCTCCGGGCCCTGTCGTCATCGCAGATGGGCGCATCATCGCCGCGGACACCAACAACAACAGGCTCGAAATCTTCACGCCGGGCGCCTCGCCGATCGTCTCTTCCATCTTGCCTGGCTCACGCGCTGTCGAGGTCGGCCACACGGCCACCGTTTTTGCCACTATGATCAACACTGGGAGCTCGCCGCTGCAGGCCTGCCAGCCGGGCCTGTCGAGCGGCCTGATCGATGCCGGCATGGCTTTCTCCTACCAGACCACCAACCCGTCGACGAACGCGCTGATCGGCACGGCGGACACACCTGCGACCGTCCCGGCCGGCGGTGTACAGAGCTTCGTGCTGAGCTTCACGGACGGCAGCCCGGTCACCTTGTCGGCGCAACCTGTCAACTTCAGCTGCTCGGGTGTCGCGCCCGCGAGCCCAGTCAAGGGCGTGAACACGGTCGACTTGGTCGTGTCGTCATCGCCGATCGCCGACGTCATCGCATTGTCGGCCACGACAACGGGAGACGGCACAGCGCACCTCGTGTCCAACTCCGGTTTCTTCGCCCTCGCATCCGACAACGTCGGCGCAACCGCCCAGCTGACGGTCGCTCCCGATTTCGGCGGCGCCGCGCTACCGTTGACGGCCACGATCTGCGAGACGAACCCGTCGACCGGTGTGTGCCTATCGCCGGCGGCGCCATCGGTCTCGGCGTCGATCGCCGGAGGTGCCACGCCGACCTTCACCGTGTTTCTGACCGCGACCGCCGCCATCCCCTTTTCGCCGGCGACATCTCGAGTGTTCGTCCGTTTCACCGATGCTCAAGGTCAGTCGCACGGTTCCACCAGCGTCGCCGTCACCACCAACTGAAAGGAACCGTCATGCGGACCTGTCTAACCCTCGCAATGGCTGTGCTCAGTATTGGAGCTGCGCACGCAGCCGAGGTCGATGCAAAGACGATCACGATTTTTTACATCGGACCCGCCAATGCGCCGGCGGCGCTCGGAGGGATCGGCATCTCACCGGGCCAAACGGTGACCGACGTCGCGCTGAAATCCATTGGCTCGGCGCCGGCACCCGATCTTCGATGCACGGAAATTTATGGTAGCGACGGAGTCATTGCGGTCAGCTGTCATGCTTTGACGCCGCCCGTCGCCTGCGAGACGAAGGTCAAGATTGGCGAGGATGGCACCGGCCACGTGAACAGTCCGGCGTGTGGGCCAAATGGCGAGCAGCTCGCGGTTAAAGTGGGGCGCGCCGTTCTGCCGCCGACCGAACCGGAAAAATAGTCCGGATTCCTTGAGCGGCGTTGCTAAAGCAGGCCGCGCTCGGGTTAGCGCTCACGGGAGACCTAACCAGGACGCCCGGGGCGGCCGGCATAGACCATGACACAGGCCGAGAGAATGCCGACGAGGACTGGCCCGAGGCCGAAGATCAGATTGAGCATCATGTTCTTGAGATTGATCTTCCAAGCTGTTTTGTCAACGATACCTGTGGCGGTCCGGCGGATTGTTCTGCCGCCGACAGAATTTCAGCGATAGCCTGCGCCACATTTCCCGAACAGCTTTCGCGGCTTTGCCGCGTGCCGGCTGACAAGCCGGCATCTTCGGCGCTACTGCCAACCGCTCAAGGCCGCAGCGGAGCGTGAGCGACGCGTTGGCGACCGGCTTCACCCGGTCGCCGTGGCCGCGACGCCCAGTGACGCGAGGTGCTGATGCGTGACGGGTGGAGCGTCGCAGACGGCGGCACCGGCCGATGTGCAGGGCGTGATGTCGATCGCTGCTGTCTCGTTCGTCGAGCGGCAGCGGGGGTCCAGGGGGCGGCAAGCCCCCTGGTCGCAGCGCTAGCTGGCGGGTTCGTCGGCCGGCCAGGCGATTTCAAGATCCTCGAATAACCGGCGATCGCGATCTTTCACATACTCAGCCAGCAGGCGCCGAACCGGTACGACCTGATCCTGCGGGTTGGCCTTCAGATGCTCGAGCGCCAGGGCGCCGGCGATGATCTTCCTCCGCGCATCGTCTTTCCGAGCCCACGTCCGCTTCACCGCGTTCAGGTCTCGGAGCTGCGCGTCGAGTGCGTCGCGGGCTCGCTGCAGCTCGGCCGCCTTCTTTTCGACCGCAGCTCGGCGCATTCGTGGCGGTCGATGCCGTGCCGTGGTCTCGTCCTTGGTCGCGCTATCTTCAGCCATGTTCCTATGCCCAGCACGATGTCAACGCGCTGCCACTGTAGCACAGCGTCAGCGCGTTGACATCGTGCTGCCATTGGTCGACTATCTTCACATCGTGTCTGTCTCCTTCCGGCCATCCAGACCGTAGGAATGGCGCACTTTAGCATTCCTGTCGGAATGCGTGCGGCCTGCCGGCGGCGGTCGGAGCGGGGCACGACAAAATCATAACGCATTGATAATACGCTATGATTTTTCGTATTTCACGGCACTAAGCCTTCGGAGTTCGCAGTTTTGGCCATTTTCAGCCTCAGTGCCAGCACGATTAGCCGGGCAACCGGCAAATCGGTTGTCGCGGCTGTGGCCTACCGTGCGGCCGTTTCGCTGCACGACCGGAAGCGCGATCTGCGCTTCGATTTCACCCGCAAATCGGGCGTGATCCAGTCCGGCATCATCGCCCCGCCCGGGGCGCCTTCTTGGGCCTCCGATCGGGCCGAGCTTTGGAATCGGGCCGAGGAAGCGGAGGACAGCAGTACTCGCCACGCCATCGCAAAAACCGGGAGGGAGTTTCGTGTTGCCCTTCCCCACGAGCTCGACCAGGCCGAGCAGATCGAACTCGTCAAGGAATTCGCTCAGTTCCTGGTCGACCGGTACGGCGTGGCCGCGGATTGGGCGCTCCACAAGCCAGATCACCACGGCGACCAGCGCAATATCCACACCCACGTCACAACCTCGACCCGCCGGCTCGGTCCGGACGGCTTCGCCGAGAAAATCCGCATCCTCGACAGTCCGAAGACGAGCGGGGAGCAGATGGAGCAGATCCGCGAGAAGTGGGCCGAACTCGCAAACGCAGCGCTCGAGCGCGCCGGTTCGACAGCGAGGATCGACCACCGCAGCTACCAGTCCCAGGGCATCGACCGCGAGGCGACCGTGCATCTAGGTCCAGCCGCCTCCGCGCTCGAGCGCGATGACCGGCCGACGGAACTGGGCGACCTGAACCGCCAAATCCGCGGGCGCAATGCCGTCCGCGAGCGGCTCGAGCGCGAGCGCGACGAGATCTCGGCCGAGTTGATGGCGCTGGAGACCGAGGCGCTGCACCTCGATCGCCAGGAGGCGGAGCCCGACCTGGTCGAGCCGCTTGCTGACGATCAGGTCCTGCAGCTGATTACACAGACACAAGCCACCTTCAGCGAGCGGGATATCCGGCGCGTTGTTGCCGCGTGGGAGAGCGATCCTCGGAAGCTCAAGCGGACTGTGCGCGAGATCCTCTGCCGAAACGAGGTGATCGCGCTCCGAGATCCTTCAGCACCAGGTCGCCGTCGCTATACGACCGTAGACGTGGTCGTGAGCGAGCGCGAAGGCCTCGCGGCGGCCGCGGCGCTGGCTGCCGACCAGTCGCACGCTGTCAGCCGTCGAGCGCTGATCGAGATAATGGAGCGGGCTGCGTTCGGCAGCATGCGGGAGGACCAGCGGCAGGCCCTCATCAAGGTGACGAGCGGCGCGGGCCTGCAGCTGGTCGCCGGCGAGGCCGGAACCGGGAAAAGCTACCTGAACCGCGCGATCATCCAGGCCATCCACGCCGACCGGCCCGCCGATCGTGTTGTCGGTCTGGCCTTCACCAACCGCGTCGTGCGCGACATGGCGCGCGACGGCTTCGACGAGGCACGGACGGTTGCCGGCGCGATCGGCGACGCCAAGCGCGGCCGCCTGACCTGGAACGCTCACACCACCGTCATCGTCGACGAAGCGGCCCAGCTGTCGACCAGCGACCTGGTGAAGCTCCTGCAGCTGGCCCAAAAAACCGGCGCCCGGCTGATTTTGACCGGGGATACGGCGCAGCTATCGTCGATCGCGCGCGGAGGCCTGTTCGGGGCGCTCGCGGAGCGTCACGGCGCTGCCACCCTGACCGAGGTGACCCGGGTCAAGGATGCCGACCAGCGCGTCGCTTTCAACGCGATGCACAAGGGTGACTTCAAGACCGCGCTCCGGATCTTCGACCGACGCGGGTTCGTCGGCTGGAGCGAAACCCAGGACGAGGCCCGGGCTGCCCTGGTGCAGCAATGGGCGATCGACAGTCTGGAGCGGCCCGAGGCGACCCGCCAGGTCTTCGCTTACACGAATGCCGAGGCCCAGCTGCTCAACATGGAGCTCCGTCAAATCCGCCGCGATCGCGGCGAGCTCGGCGTCGACCATATCCTTCCCACCAAGGTGGGCGACGTCGCCTTCGCCGCCGGCGACCGGATCAAGCTGACTTCGAGCGCCCGGGCCCGTGCCGATCGCGAGGCCGGCCTGGTCAACGGCGGCGCGGGAACCATCGTCGACATCACCGACCGGATCGTCACCCTTGCCCTCGACGCCAAGCCCGGCGAGCAGCCGCGGCACGTTCGGTTCCGGGTCGGAGAGGATGGTCAAGCTGGTGAGCTGTCGATCGCTCATGCGCTCGCCAGCACGATCTATTCCGGCCAGGGCCAGACCGTCGACGAGGCGATGGTGCTGCACGCCTCGGGCTGGCGCGCCGCCTCGAGCTATGTCGCGATGAGTCGCGCCAGAAGCAGCGTCCGCGTCTTCACCAGCCGCGACGCCGTGCGCGGCAACGAGCCGTGGATGGCGGAGACCGGGGGGTACGGTGCCCTCAGCCCCGAGCATCAAGAGAGCGCCCGGACCAGCTATGCCGCCTGGGTCGAGGAGAAGCCACATCTCGGCCGGCGCTACGGCTTGGCCGACTATGTGGAATATGTTCAGGGGAAATGGGCTGGGGCGCGTGCGCACGGCCTCGACCTGGACGCCCTGGCCCGCCAGATGGGACGCCGCGAGGAGACCCGCGCCGCCTCGCAATTCGAGATCCTGCCGCACCACCGGGTCATTCCGGCGACCTACCAGATCGCGCGAGATCTTGAGCCACCGGCGGATCGAAATTCGGCGCGGCCGCGCCAGTACCGTGTCGATCGCGCCAGGCTGCCGCGCTTTGTGGTCGACGACAGCGGGACACTGGTCTCCTGGATGCCGACCCCGGCGCCGGCGGCAGCTGATCTGTCTTCAACCACCCCGCAGGGGGCGGCCGAGCCGCGCCCTGACCAGGTCGAACAGCCGCGCGATATCCGGGAATTCGAGGGGCCTGACATGACCGATGACGAGATCGAGGCGGCTGCTCAGCATCACGAGGACCTCGCTGCGCATGACGAGTTGGTCGAGTTGCAGTGGCAAGCCAACGATGTCGCTTTCGAGCGCGTGGTAGACGCCCATTTGCGCGAGCTCGAAGGCGGCAGCTCGGACGACGTGCCGTTCGACGAGGACGAGCCGGTCAGCGAGCGGCCGACCGTCCCGGTGCCGACGTCTCGAAATGCGGAGTTCTTGCTGGCCGTCAAGTCCTTCACCCAAGCATATGACGCGATGGGCTCCGAGCTGTCGATCGCCGAGCGTGTCAGGACCGGCTCGGCCGCCGTCGAGCGGCTCGGCGGGATCCAGCACGACGCCCCGCGCTGGGAAGGCGCTCGCGAGTGGCTCGAGGAGTGCGCAGCTCTCGGTATCACGCGGCCCGCAATTGCCCTTGAGCTACAGCAGCTTCGGCAGGTACAGGCTCAGTTGGCGACACGAGGCCGGCAGTCGAGTGACAGCGATATGCAATAGAAGCCGGAACGATGAACCTCACGGATGTTGTGGAACAACAGAGGCTCGCGGCGGCGGCCGGCCCGCTGCTGCTGAGCACCGAGATCGCGACCCGGCTCCAAATCCCCGTTGAGCAGGTGGCCGGCTTGCGCGAGAGCGGCCAGCTCCTCGGGATCCGGAATAGACGCTGCAACTAGGCTTGATTGGCGTTTCTGGAACTTCGTGAAAGGCCTGGATTCCCGCCACTCTCGGCGCTGCCCTTCATGCGAAGCTTAGGTCAATTGGGGCGAAACTCAGGTTCCTGATACGCCAATGTGCAGGTTCTACTGCCGCCATCATTTCTTGAGCCAAGGTAGGGAGCCGGCACCCACTTCGACGGTGTAGATCATCGAACCAGATGGCGGGACGCGCGCGCTTCGTCGGCGTTCCGCCGCCTGCAGACAGAGCTTGAAACCCAGTGCCTCGCACGCTGCGATCAGCGTCGACAGGCGAACATCACCGCCCATCTCAGCCACTAGGCCGACCTCGCGAACGATATCGGCCATGCCACGGGCTGTGGCGACCGACAGGAGCGCCGCAGCGATCTCGCTGCTATCGCCACCGGTAAAAGCACGGTCCAAAAGCACCCGCTGATCCTGACTCGTCTCGCTCATCTCATCCTTCCGGTCCCGCGGAATTTTCTCACAATGCGATAGTGCCGTCAGCTGGAGTTTCCGCGACCGATTGATCGCCTCGCTCCGTGCGGATCCCGGCGGGTTGTTTGAGGAAGGTGGTAGGCCTATCTACCAGGAGTGGCTGAACCCTGTAACTAGGAGCGCGTTAAGATCATGTCGATGGTGAATTCGATACCCGCGGCGCATGTGAGGATTACCTCGCTGCAGCAATCTAAGCGGGGCGATTTGCTGCAGATGAGCATCCGCGGCGACACTGGCGGCGTGCTGGTGCGTTGCCAGATCGCACCAATGGATGTCGGAGTGCCGGGGAGCGAGGTCGAGGGCGCGGTTGGCGGGGTCTTTTTGAACGGGCCGGACGCTGGAATATTTTATGTCGATGCTGACTTTCCATGCCCCTTGGCCGTGAACGTCACGGGCCTAGTACAAGCGTGTTACCAGGACGCATTGCCCCGTCTGATGGGCGACAAGATCATTATCGGCGCGGTCTACCTAACCACGTACCAGCAAGGAATCGTGATCGCCGCGATGGCGGTCGGTCGATCGACTGGCGAGGTTCTGGGATTTCTGCCGCTGGCAGGAGGGCCGCCCGGAGTGGTGCAGCAGTTGAAGCCGGTCTACCTGCTGGGCTGGGCCGAAATCGGCGCGGCGAGCGGCGTGACGACGGGTTAAGCCCAGTCACCTAGCAAGGCGCATCGGACGCAGGATGGATCGGGGAAAGCAGATGGACGATAGCCCGCCTGAAAGGCTCCGGCAGGTCTGGCAGCAGACGACGGTGCCGGTGCTATTCAGGAAGGGGAAGGGTTACCCCCTTATGGTTAAGCTGCCATTTGCCGAGGACAATCGCAGCTGGTTGAGGGCGGCGCGGACGCGAAGGCCCGAGTGGAACGGAACCTTCAAATGCTGGGAGACGCCGAAAGCGTGGTTTAGCGACCTGGTCGAGGCGATCCTGTCGAAGTACGGCAAACTCTATATTATCCAGCCCTATCGGCCGCAGGAGATATGCGCGCCGGCATGCTGGAATGCTGTCGGGCACGAGTGCCAATGCTCGTGCATGGGCGAGAATCACGGGATGAGCGCGCCCTCTGGCAAATGGCTGGTGATCTCCGACACTTTCGCGACGAGCTGGGGCGAGCGGGCGCTGGCGTGTCGCTTGATGACTCGGAAGGCGCCATAGGCGGCTGTCACTTGGACAGCGCGGCGTATCCGGAAGCGGCGTTAAAGCCTGGGGCCGCCATTTCGGCGGCCCCATTCGCCGCCCCTGCGGTTGTTCACCGGGTAACCATCTCTCACAACAGCACCCGCCAGAGCAGCCATCCGACAAACGCTAGAATCGGAATGGACGCCGCGACCGGTCCGTTGGCGGTAAGCGCGAACGATTTCGTCGTCACCTGAACGGCAAGGCTGCTGGGGGTCTGATCTCGGCGCGGCATCTCAGGCACTCGCAAGTGAAGGTCCGCTCCCTATTCTCCACATATTTTTTCGATCACCTATAGGGATATTACTTTCATGTTCGTCCGCAAAAGACAGCCATGACTATATGTGATAATGTCCTTTATCAGATATATAAGCGATGTGGCGCATGCGGCCAGAAGCGTGGGTTAGTGACAATTATCAAAATAGTGATTTTTATGTGTTTAGTGCTTACAATATATTTAGCGCGTGCTATCTCTGTAGCGTTCGCAACAACACAGGAGCACATCATGCTTAAACGCCACGAAGACGCGCTCATGCAGCGCTTTGACGCCGTCGCCCAGCGCGGCTTTGCCCAGATCGCCTGGTGGGAGCTGTACCTCTGGTACGGCGCGTCCCGGATCAGCAAGACGATCTGGCGCGACCTCCGCGACCGGTTCGCGGAGGTCGCCTCCGACGATGGAGCTGAGCTCCATATCTATGACCAGGCTGACGACACCCTGCTCCTGATCCACTCGGATGGCCTGAAGAAGATCTCGGACAGGCTTGGCGAAAGTGAATGAGTAGGTGCCGGCGCAAGCCGGCATCCCTCTTGGGAGGAGGTCCGCATGACCGAGGACGAACTGGCCCTGCGCGCGGCAATCAACGTGCTGCGCGACACCGTCGAGAGCGGCCGGATGCCGTCCGGGCAGCCGCTCGCGCCGGACGCGGCCGATTTGCACGAGCGCGCTGCGCAGCACCTCGAGGCCATGCTGCGCCGGCTGCCGCAACCATGACCGAGACGCTGCCGGCGAACATCGAACCCGCGCTTACCGCGCCCGCCGGCACGCATCTGCTTCCGGCGCTGATCGCCAGCGCCGGCGACGTTGCGGGCCGACGCTATGTTGAATTCTTCGTCTCCAACATCCGCAACCCGCATACGCGCCGCGCCTATGACCGGGCGGTCACCGACTTCTTGACCTGGTGCGCCGTCGTCGGCGTGCCCGCGATCGGCGCCGTCGCGCCGATCCACGTCGCGACCTGGATCGAGCTGCAGGGGCAGACAGTAGCGCCGCCAACAGTGAAGCAGCGCCTGGCCGCGATCCGGCACCTGTTCGATTGGTTGGTCGTCGGCCAGGTCGTGCCTGTGAATCCGGCAGCTTCGGTGCGCGGGCCTCGCCATGTCGTGAAATCCGGCAAGACTCCGGTGCTTGAGCCTGCCGAGGCGCGCCAGCTGCTCGACAGCATCGATGTCGCGACGCCGGCGGGACTGCGCGACCGGGCGCTGATCGCGCTCATGGTCTACAGCTTCGCCCGGGTCGGTGCCGCCCTCGGCATGCAGGTCGAGGATGTCTTCGTCCAGCGCCGGCGGCTCTGGATTCGGCTGCACGAGAAGGGCGGCAAGCGGCATGAAATGCCCTGCCACCATAACCTCGAAGAGTATCTCTCGGCCTATCTCACCGGCGCCGGCATCGATGGGGATCCCAAGGGACCGCTGTTCCGCACGATCGGCCGAGGTACCAGACAGCTAACCCGCACGGCGCTGCCCCAGGCGAACGCCTGGGCGATGATCGAGCGCCGGCGCCGAGCGGCCGGGATCGAGACCCGGATCGGCAACCACAGCTTCCGAGCCACTGGAATCACCGCCTACCTGACGAACGGCGGCACGCTCGAGAAGGCTGCTGCAATGGCAAACCACGCCTCGACGCGCACGACGCAGCTGTACGATCGCCGCCGAGACGAGATGAGCCTGGACGAGGTCGAGCGGGTCGTCATTTAGAGCAGCACTCCAGCTGCTGAAGCGCCGCTCGACAGCAGGCAGTTCGGCAGATTCGCCGTGCATTGACCTTCTAGAGCGCCGGCGTCACTGCAACTCGGGCAGAAAATTCGGCCGCAATCGCAATAGGCAGCGTCATCTTTCCCGAACCCTTCACCGCAGTTCGGGCAGATGGCCAGGCCGGTGCGAGCGTCTATTTCGTGTGACATGGGTCACCTCCTTCTGGCGACCGTAACGCTGCCACCCGGAAATCGCCGATGGGGAATCGACCGCCCGGCTTCGAAATTTAATTCGCCAAAGACCGGCGCCGAACTCCAGCGGCTTTACGCATCCCCGACCCACTGGTCGAAATTATCTACCGTCAACCGCACCCGCGACACCGGAGCGCCTTCGGGCTGCGGTTCATAGGCTTTTGCCTCGATCATGCGCCGAAAGCCGTGCTTTAGGCGGGCCATCTCATTCTGCGGAATCTTTCCACCAAATATGTCAACAATAACTCTATCGTCGATAAGACAATGTACGTTCTTACCGTTCACTAATGTCGGTATCATTTGTGCCTTTGAATTCGGCACACCGGGCAATAGGCGATCAGAAAAATTGATCACCACTTCCTCTTTGTCACTTCCCATGCTGTCCTCCGGCTTTTCTGAAGGCGGGCTTAGCCGCGCGGAGATCGCTTGCACTTTGGCCTTGTCTACATTGCGCGGGAATTCGTTCGGGAACACCTTTGCTACGTCGCCAAGCAAGCTGACGAGCGGAGCCAGGTCATAGGCGTTCGATGCAATGATACCCTTGTTCCTGCGGTTGACCCGGGCCACCAGGCCCACCTTTTCCAGCTTGTTGACGGCCCGTTGTATCTGCCGGTCAGACACGCCGCATCTGACCGCTAAGGTCTTCATGCTCGGAAAGGGCATGGTGTCCTTGACCCACCATGACCCGACCAGCTGCAGCAGCACCAGCAGCTCCACCGGGCTCAGGCGCCGATCCTCGTCAAGGAACTGGTTCAGCAGCAGAAGGTAATTCGGGATCTGCGCAAAGCCGCGCTGAGCGACGTTGACCCCCCACTTCTGGGCGATATCAGACATCGTTGGCCACCGCCGCCGGCGGGACGGGCGGAAAGACCTGCGGCAGCGCGCGGCGAATGCACGCCATAACGTCGTCGAGGTCGGCCTGGTCCATCTTGGGGACAATCTGCTGTCCCCTGTGCTGGAAGGCGCGCAGCCGGGACTGGGAAACCGTGTAGATTTCTCGGCAAATGGCCCAAACGGGCAGGCCGGGAGCGGCCGGATTGTAGTTCCGGCGGAGCTTATGCACGACCGGCGAGGGGTTATGCTGCTGGCTGGTGATGGGAATGACGACGCACGTGTCGTGCAGATCTTGCGCGGCGCGAATGACTACGACCGGGTGCTCCGCGTGGAACTCCTCTGGCGGCGCGCCGGCCGGGAAATCGCACCAATATACCTGCCCGAAGCGGGCCCGTTGAACTAAGGCTGGGCTCAAAATACTATCCTCATGGGCTCGAATAGGGGGGCCGCGAGCCCAGAGCCGGGAATCCCCAGGCCGATGCAGCCCCCCTACCGGCAGGCCGCCGAATGGAAGCCGCCCGCACGCCGATAACGCCCACAGATTCTGCAAAATTACAAGCGGAATCGTAGATTTCGCCTGGAATTGGCCGTGGTCCCCGATCGCCGATGTCCGACGGTCGTCCCGGTATATAGTTACCCTAGGTATTCACTGTTACGTATAGCTACATACGTATCTACGGATGAGTCTATATCCACGGACAGATTGTCTGTTGGAAATGTCTTTAAGGAGCGTCAAAACATGCCTGCCACCGGCCAATGCCGCTTGAAGAAGCGACTTAAACGTCGTACCTAAAGTCCACGAGTTAGCTTCGGCTAAAGCGTTCTAGCCAAGATGGGAAACACCATTGCGGCTTTCGACTTCGTTGCGAGAGCGACGCCTAGGGGGCCTCATGGCCCCCTTTGTCGTTTTGGGCTCATAGCCCACACCCCTCGATTCCCACGGAATAGCCCGGGTTGACACCACAGAGCCTGGTGTGATCGCCGGCGCTGAGAGGCGCCGACCCCGCTGACCGATTTACCCCTTGAATACCACCTGTTTTAATATTAAAAGCATTTTAATTACCCTACTTATAAGGTGAAATTATGATCCTAACAGTGGGCAATACCAAGGGCGGCGTCGGTAAGACCACCTTGGCGGTGCAGCTCGCCATTGCGCAAGCGCTCACGGGACGCGATGTCTGGCTGATCGACGGCGATCGCCAGGGAACGGCCGCGGCAGCTATCGCCGCTCGCGCCGAGGCCGGCCGGAAACCCGGTGTCGCTTGTGCGCAATATGCCGATGGGCCCGCCTTGCGTAGTCAGGTCCAGCAGCAGCGCTCGAAATGGGATGACATCATCATCGACGCCGGCGGCCGCGATAGCACTGCGCTCCGCGCGGCGCTCGTCCTCTCGGACGTCCTGCTCGTGCCCTTCGCGCCGCGGTCCTATGACGTATGGGCTCTCGACGACATGGCGACGCTGGTCGACGAGGCCCGGAGCGTTCGCGACGGCCTGCTGGCATTCGCGGTCATGAATCTCGCTGACCCCGGAGAAACGTCGACCGACAACGCCGAAGCCGCCGCGGCCGTCGCCGAGCTACCGCAATTCCAGTACCTCGCGACGCCGATCCGCCGGCGCAAGGCATTCAGCAACGCCGGCGGCGCCGGCTTGGCCGTGCTCGAGCTCACGCCGCGCGATCCGAAGGCCTGCGCCGAGTTGAGTACATTAATTTCATCGCTTTTTAATATCCAAGCAATGGCCTAACAGGAGCCATAGCCATGGCAATTCAGCGTAAACCGAAGCCGATCGACCGGGCTGCCCAGGAGGCCTTCATCGCCGGAGCTCCGGACGCCGCGCACAGCGAGCCGGCCTCAGCGCCGGCCACCTACGACAAAGGCATTGCGAAAGGCCACAAGCGCCAAATCTCGCTGACCATCGCACCCGAAATCCTTCGGCGCGTCGACGAGATCGCCAAGCGCACCGGCCAGGCCCGCGCCGCGGTGATCAATATGGCCATCTACCGGGCGCTCGAGGGCGACATCTTCAAATGAGCGCCCAGCGCCGGCCGAGTTGTCCACGGCTATCGTTCGGACTCTGGTGACGCTCACGAGTCGCGCGGACTTATCCTCCGCGCCTCTTCGGACTCTGGTGACGGAAGATTCGGACTCTGGTGACGCGACTCGCGGTTATCCCCCGGACTCTGGTGACACACACAAATAATAACCACAAATAATCTTCAAATAGCTTGTGTCACCAGAGTCCGAATTGACGGACGACCTCTGTGGATAAATGATCTAGCCGAATGCAGGGAAGGGGATATGGGTAGGGTCCATCAGCTCATTACCAACCACGGGATCGAAGCAGCTAAAGCACAGGCGATCGACAAGCTGGATCGCCAATGTGTTGATACTGCTTTTGCCGTGATGACTGACGAAGCCCAGCGGATCGGCATCATGCATGCCGGCTTCGCCATGACAGCATTGCCTCATAAGGACCTAGCCGAGACTGTTTGGATCCGCCAGGGCGGCAATGTGAAGCTCCGGATCGATGCCGGCACCGACGTAGAAGACAAGTCCGTCGGCCTGCCCTTCGGGTCGATCGCCCGAATGATCCTCCTCTATTTGCAGACCGAAGCGGTCAAGACCCGCTCGCGCGATATCGAGCTCGGCCGATCGATGAACCAGTGGCTTGCCAGCATGGGCATCGACAATGGTGGCAAGACCTACAAGCTCGTGCGCGAGCAGTCCAAGCGCCTCAGCCTCTGCCGCCTGACGTTCTTCCGCGTGACAGAAAACGAGACCCACATCACGAACGGCTCCTTCGTCCGCGACGCTATTTTGCCTACAAGGGACGGTGCCCAGCTGAGCCTCTGGCGCGACGCCGTTCGCCTCGACGAGGGCTTTTATCAGAGCCTGATCGATCATCCGATGCCGATCCGCGAGGCCGCTATCCGACAGATAGGCGGCCGCAGCGTTGCCCTTGATGTGTACATCTGGCTCGCCTACCGGCTGCATCAGCTCGCGGCGCCCACGCCCGTCTCCTGGGCTGCGCTCTTCGCCCAATTCGGCAGCGGCTACCAGCACATCCGACAATTCCGCGCCAAATTCAAAGAGCCGCTCGCCCTAGCGCTCGCCGCGTACCCGGAAGCGCAGGCCACTGCTGATGAGAACGGGCTGCTGCTCTACCCCTCCGAGCCGCCGGTTCCGCAGCGGCGCGCAGCTCGCCTCCGATAGCCTCCAGACCATCCACTGTCGATCCGATCCGCAATGCCGGCCGCCTCGACGCGCGCGCCAGGCAGCAGCTGCGCGTTCGAAACCAGCGGGCAACCGCGACCTGCCGGGCGAAGGAGCTTTACGGTGGTCGCCGAAACTGCAAGTCGGCTTCCGTTTGTCCGATGGGAAGTGTGAGCGGTAGGCACAGCCGGCGCGTAGACTTTGTAATATGGGCGACCTGTTCGAGGTCCCTGCGGACTCGGGGCACATCCACTCGAACAGGGCGTCACCAGAGTCCGAATTTTTGGGCAGCACCATACGGCTAAGCCCCTAGTATAACACTGAAATTTCATCATTTAAGTGGCACTTCGCGAAATCTACAATCGGGATCTGGTACTTAGGCTTACTTTTGATTTCCGTACCTTACGGAGATCAAAAATACCGAGCCGTAATCGGGCAATCGTGACCGTATAATGCTTTGATATAAAACAATAAAATACGATTCTTGACGGCATATCGATGTCGCCTTCGAAGCGACGCATGACCCGCTACCGGGCTATTTCCCCGCTTCGGCGGAATCATGGCGCTCGACGCGCCCTTTTTGGGGCACCCACTACCTTCGAACATATTGATCCGGCACCAAAAACTGCCCGCTAAATCAGCCTAAAGCTCCGCCGGCAGGTTTTTATCGACGCGCAGACGCGCGCCGGCGCCGCGAGCGGCGCAGAGGGGAACGGCCCTGTGCCGGTCCTCTCCCCAAAACGCCATCTCGTCAGCGCCGGGCCGCGTTCGGCGCAGGCCAAAAGAAGGCCCGCCCCGCCCGCAACCCGACACCGCCGACATCGCGTTTCTCCCCTCACCCCACCTGCTCATTGCCGCTGGGCTAGAGAGGCAGGCGGGGCGCCTGCCTCGATGATTAAGGGGAGCTTTGCGATGCCGATCCTGTTGGGCTACCTGTTTGGCCGCCGTTTTCCAAAGACTTCGACCGCTCTACTCATCGCGATGCTGTGGGTTATCACGCACATGGGGACCGTCGTGCTGTGGTTCCTGCGGTGACAGGCCGGCGGCCACGGCGGCGCGGAGAATGAGCGTCTCGATGAGGTTCGTGAGGCTGCGGTTCTCCCGCGCCGCCAGCTCGTCCGCCAGGCGCTTGAGCTCCGGGGTGAGGCGAACCTGGAGCGGCGCCGATCGCACCAATTTTCGGGGCATTCAGATCGGTCCTGCTTGTAGCGTAGTGCATAATGCACTACGTTATGGGTGATGATGTCAACGAGGGCGTACTATGATTCACATTGATCCCGGTCCGATAGATCTGCCTACGAACCTGCAGATCATGAGCGAGCTGAATCAAGATCTTACAGTTTTCAAGCTATCCGAACTCCAGTTTGTGCTCGCGCTCCCAGCCGAGGCCGTGGGCGTCGAGGCGCTCGGGTTTCAGGCCGGCATGCATGCGATCGAGCTGGCCGGCCTCGATGCCTGCTTGAGCTTCCGGCCAACCCTGGTCGAACTCGCTCTCGTCTTTGAGGCGCGTGATCGTCGAGCCGGCCGGACCGGTGCCCGATCGCGTGTCCATCATCCGCGGTCAGGTCAATTTGTCGGGCTGCAGACGTGGCATCGCCTAGCGGACGATGTTTCATAATGTGGCGCGCTGTTCGCACAATCCTTTGAATTGCCTTGTGAAAAGCGGCGTTCAAATGGAACTAAGAAAAACTGCGGGATCCACCCATGGTACCCCCTCGTGGCGTCCCTGGAGATACTTAGAATTTTAACTATTCGCTGGTGAGATCTGCGCCTGACTTTGGTATCTTTTCCTACTTTTGCTTCCGGGATGTTGGAAATGCGGTCGACCGTGCGGCGGCGTCGCGACGCGGGCTTTGGCTCGATTTTCGTGATCGCCGGTCTATTTCTCGTTGCCCTTGGGATCGTCGCGACCTTCCTGCTCGCCGGTGCCGCCCGGCTGCCGGCTTCGATCCAGAACGTCAACAGCGCGATCGAAACGAAAAACCGGATGCTC
>Ga0181519_10001812_pt1 | contig 18601 bp, 16 predicted proteins | sample PEATcosm2014_Bin_26_FD_121102 | JGI IMG/M metagenome (GOLD analysis project Ga0181519, IMG submission 121102) | Peatland microbial communities from MTU Mesocosm Facility, Houghton, MI, USA - PEATcosm2014_Bin02_10_metaG | ecosystem: Environmental > Terrestrial > Soil > Wetlands > Peat | place...
GCAATCGACTGCCCCCGCATTGAGGGCTTCGGCCAGCGGGGCGGCAGCGGGGAATTCCGTCCACTGAATGTCGTAGGGCAACTGTCTGAGTTCGTCAGCGGCTTCGAGCAGCGCACGCAGTCCGCCCTTCTGGTCGCCGGCTTTGAGCAGCGGGCGGCCGGATTGTGCGTAGGAAACACCGGGCAGTGCGAGCGTGGTCAGCGCACCCGCTGCGCTCGAAGTGGTGACGTACTGGAGAAAGCGGCGTCGGGAGATCGTCATGATGAGAGCCTGTGGTGGATCGAAATAAGGAGAAACCGTGTGAGCAGTGTGCGCATGCTGGCAGATGGCTAATGCACGAAGCCGCCTTTGACGAACCGCACGGGGTCGTCGTCCATCTGGCGCAGTGTGGCGGTGAGCGGGTCGGCGCGAAGGGCCGCTCGTGCGCCGTCGGACGCTGCGGTCGATGTCGTGCACATCAGGCCGCCGTCGGCCCAGCCCCGGCGTCCGGCGGGGGCAAGCGCGCGCAGCCAGCCGTCGCGGTCGGCCAGCCATTCGGTGCCCGCGAGGCTCGACGCGGCTACCCCGGCAATCTGCGCGAAGACCGGCCACGCGTCGGGGCTATCGGCGACGCAGTCCGCTCGTGCCCCGAAGAGCGTCGTGACGTTCGCGCTCGGCGCACGATCCGAGCGATCCGAGCGTTGTGACACCACCTTGCGGATGCCAGACGCCTCGCGCGGCGGCAGGCCGTTGCGCTCGATCAGCAGCGTGAGGAACCGCGGATCTTCAAACGGCGGCGGATGAGCGGCATCCACAGCGACGACGCGAACCCGCTGGTTGCCACGCCACGCGGCGATATCCCGGGAGGGCGCAGTGGCGCACTTCACCGGGAGCGAGGGCAACGCGATCGGCACGGGCCAACTGCCACCTGCGGCCATACCGGCCGATGCCGAGAGCACACGCATGTAGTCGAGCGCGGCCCAGATTTCCCGGTCGCTCAGGCGTGCGGAGAAGCCGGGCATGGTCACGCCCTGATCGTCGCGCATGCCATACAGCACGTGCCAGAACAGTTCGCCGTCGGCGCGGCGACTCAGCAAGGCGCTCGCCATGGTCGGCGGCCAGCGGTGCAGCGTGGCGGCCAGGGGCCCTTCGCCGCGTCCGTCGGCGCCGTGGCAGGCTGCGCACTGCGCCGCGTACACGCGCGCGCCGCGCGCGATGCTCTCTACGGTGAAGCCCGTCGGGCTCGCGTGGAAACTGGTCGGCACGGCGACCGTTAGCCATAGCGAGGGCGACGGCCACGGGGCCACGGCCAGTGCGCCGACGCCGGCGACCAGCAGCCAGCGCCACGCCCGTCGCCAGAACAAGGCCAGCAGCACGCAGGCGAGCGCAAACGCGATGGCCGCGAGCATCCATGCGAACTGGCGAGCGAGGGCGACATCGATGACGAGGTTTTCTCCGGCGATGCGCACGTCCCACGGCCATGCGGGCGCACCGTGCGAATCGTCGGTGATGCCGAGCGCATAAAGCGTGCTCAGCCAGGCGGACTGCACGAACTGGAGGGCTTGCAGCAGGGCGTTAAGCCAGAGATGCGAAGGTGCAGACGTCATCGGGCGGGCTCCGCGGGGAAGCGGCCCAAGCGGCCCAAGTGGCCCAAGTGGCCCAAGTGGCCCGATGACGGCCGGTACGTCGACTTCATCTGCTTTGTGAAACCACGTTCTGCACGATTACCAGCTTGCATCGAGCCCCAGATGTCGGAGCGCCTGGTGGCGCAGTTCGGTAATGCGCGCGTCGCCGCGATGGCGTGGATAGGGCAGATCGACGCGCAGTTCGGCCACGATCTTCGCCGGGCGCGCACTGAACACGATCACGCGTTGCGCGAGGAAGAGGGCTTCCTCGACGTCGTGCGTGACGAGCAGCGCCGAGAAGCCCGCGCGTTGCCACAGGTCGACCAGTTCGCTTTGCATCGCCAGTCGCGTGAGCGAGTCGAGCTTGCCGAGCGGCTCGTCGAGCACCAGCAGGCGCGGATCGTTGACAAGCGCGCGGGCGAGCGCCACGCGTTGCGCCATGCCGCCGGAGAGTTGATGCGGAAACGCGTCGGCAAACTCGGAGAGGCCAACGCGCGCGAGGGCCGCGTCGACGCGTTGGCGTTCCTTGCCGAGCACGCCGCGCGCTTGCAGACCGAGCGCAACGTTATCGCGCACACGTCGCCATGGGTAGAGCGTCGGGTCCTGAAACACCACGATGCGCGACGGATCGGGCCGCGTAATCGCGGTGCCGTCCTGCGTGATCGTGCCGCGCGTGGCGGCCTCCAGTCCGGCAACGAGACGCAGCAGCGTGGATTTGCCGCAGCCGCTGGGGCCGAGCAAGGCCACGAACTCGCCGGGCGCGACGCTCAGGTTCACGTCGTCGAGCACCTGCAACGGCGCCTGACGCGTACCGAACCAGTGATCGACGCCACGAATATCGATGCGCGCCCCGGTGTCGTTCGCGGGCAAGGCGGTGTCGTTGACGGGATGGGACGCCGCAATCGCGATGTCTTGCTGATCGAACGCAGGAGAGGATGTAGCGACGCTTACCATTTGACGGTTCCTTTTTGCCAGGCGAGCGCGCGGTCACGCACGGTGAAGAGCAGTGTGATGACGCCGGAGAAGAGCAGTGCCATGACGATCAGGGCGGCGTACATGTTCACGTACGAGGCCCAGCCTTGTGCCCAGGTGAGGTACCAGCCGAGGCCGGACTTCACGCCCATCATCTCGGCGGTGACGAGCACCGAGAACGAGGCCCCGAGCCCCATGAACAGGCCGACGAAGACATTCGGCAACGCGGCGGGAATGGCGACACGCAGCACCAGAAACGCGTCGGATGCGCCGAGCGTGCGGGCAACGTCGTAGTAGCTCTTGTTCACGCCTGCGACCCCCGACCACGTGAGCACGGCAACCGGGAAGGCCGTCGACAAGGCGATGAGGAAGGCCGCCGCGGAGTAGCTCGACGGAAAGAAGTAGAACGTGAGCGGCAGCAGGGCGGTGGCGGGCACGGGGCCGAGCACGCGCAGTACCGGGTGCACCCAGTACCCGATGGCGCGCGACCAGCCGATGGACACGCCGACCAGAAAGCCTGCAATGGCGCCCAGACCGAAGCCGATGCCGAGCAGCTTGAGCGTGTTGACGGCGCTGTCGCCGAGGCGTTGCCAGTCGTCGGTGTAGACCTCGATGAGGGCTTGCGGCGGGGCGAAGAACGGTGTGGGCAGCGAGCCGGTCTTGGCGGTGAGGATTTCCCACGCGGCCAGCGCGAGTGCGATGGCGATGAGCCACGGACCGGCGCCGGTGAGTGCCTCGCGCGCACGCAGCAGCGGCGGTGTGGCGCGTCCCGCGACCGACAATACCGCGAGCAGGGCGGCAACGACCAGTGCGAACACGCCCAGTTCGTCGGTGAAAGCCCAGTCGGAGAAGCCCACGATCTTGTTGGGCCAGCGCAGCGTGAGCGCGCCGAAGGCGGCCCATGCGAGCGCGGCGACGAACCCGGCGCCCCACAGTGCGGGCGTGCGGGGTGCGGCGAAGAGTTGATCGATTTGCGTCTCGTCGAAGCGGGGGACGGGCGCGCGCAGCGCTGTGCCCTCGGCCTGTTCGGCGAGTTCCAGTGCCCCGGCAGGGGACGCCCCGCGTAGCGCGGCGTTGTCGAGAATGGCGCTCATGGTCGTTTATCCCAGGACATTGGCGTAGACGTGCTGCGCCAGTTTCTGCGGATCGGTGCTCTTCTTGAGCACACCGATGCGGCGGAAGTCGTCGGCGAAGTAGGCGATCTCGTCGCGCAGATCGACGCCGGTCGGATGGTGCGTGTAGGTGAGCGTTGCGTAGAGCTTGCGCAGGTCTTCGGGGCTGATCTTCGGCGAGTACTTGGCGAAGATCTTCGCGGCCTCGTTCGGGTTCTCGTTGACGAACTCGGTGGCCTGCACGATGGAGCGCGCGAGCGCGCTGGCGGCCGCGCGGTCGTTGCGCACCAGTTCCCCGCGCGCGCCGATCACGCAGCACACCTTGCGGGCGTATTCGCCGCTCAGGTTGGTGGCCAGTTCGACATAAGCGCCGTTGGTGCGCTTCTCGAGCAGATACAGATTCGGGTCGCCATCGGCAATCGCCTGAATCTCGCCCTTGTCGACGGCCACGCCGAGCAGGTCGGCCGGGTACTGACGCCACGTGATGTCGCGATCGGCATCGATGCCGTTCTTCGCGAGCAGGATCTGAAAGAAGTGTTTGCCCGGGGCGGCGAGATCCGACACCCCGATGGTCTTGCCCTTGAGGGCGGCGAGCGACGTCACACCCGCGGCCTTCGCGCCGAGCAGCCGCACGCAGCCACCGTGCGAGCTGCCGATGATCTTCACGTCGAAGCCGGCTTCGAGCGGCTTGAGCCAGCGGTGGATCATGCCGACGGCGGCGTCAGCCTTGCCCGTGGCAATCGATTCGAGCAACTGGTCGGTCGAGCCGCTGTAGTTGATGAGGTCGACTTGCAGGCCGTTCTTCTCGAAGAAGCCGCGTTCCTGCGCGGCGACGATCGGCGTCAGACAGAACGAGTTCTGGTTCCAGGCGAACGTGAGCTTGCGCGGCTGCGACCATGCCTTGCGCCCGAGCAGCAGGGCCGGTGCGGCCAGTGCGGCGGCCGTGCCTGCGCGCAGAATTTTTCGGCGGCCCGTGTGAACCTCGCTTTGCGTCGTGACTTCCGAGCCGTTGGCGGTATGACGAAACTTCATGGGTACGACTCCCCTGTTGATTTCTGATGTTGTGTGCGGGTGGACAAGAAGGGAGCGTGCGCGAGACGCACGCCCCGCGACGTCATTCGAGCAGGTCCGGCTCGGCCGCGACGAGTCCCTCGTAGAGGCTTTCGAACGCGTACAGCGCGCCCTCGGGGCCACCGACCTGACTGTGCGTGTGGCGAGCGGTCGCTTCGTCGATCGGTTGCGGTGTGCCGGCGGCTTCGGCGAGCAACTGCGTGTGCGCCGCGTTCTCGAGGGCGATGTACCACCAGGCGGCGGCTTCGACGCTCGGGCCGGCGGTAAGAATGCCGTGATTCTTCAGGATGACACCCTTGACCGTGCCGCTGCCGTCGGGCTTGTTCAGCGCTTGTGCGATACGGTTGCCTTCGCTGTCGTCCACCACCATGCCGGTGAAGTCGTCGAACAGCGCATGGTCTTCGAAGAAGCCGCACGAGTCTTGCGTGAGCGCATTGAGCGGGCGACCGAGCGTCGACCATGCCTTGCCGTAGGTCGAGTGCGTGTGCGCGGCGGCGACCAGATGCGGATGCGCTTCGTGAATGGCCGCATGAATGGCGAATGCCGCCTTGTTGAGCGGCCGGTCGCCGATGACCGTCTCGCCCTTCGCATTGACGAGCAGCAGGTCGGAGACCTTGATGCGCGAGAAGTGCACGCCGAGCGGATTGACCCAGAAGTGGTCGGTCAGCTCGGGGTCACGTGCCGTGATGTGCCCGGCCAGTCCGAGGTCGAAGCCGTGGCGCGCGAAGATGCGGAACGCGGCGGCCAGACGTGTCTGGCGATGGCGGCGCTCGGCCCGCACGTCGCTGCGCACGGGCGGCGGGTCGAACCAGAAGCGCTGCTGCGGTGCGGCGTTCAGCACGAGCCCGGTCGGCGTGGTGCGTGTCGGGGCAGGGGTGGAAGGCGACGCGGACGAAGACGTCTGGCGTCCGAAGGTGTGGGTGTCGACGGGCAGAACGGCAGCCATGGGGTATCTCTCCTTGGTCAGGCCGCGCGGCGCGTGGCGTCGTTTTGGCGATCGCGTTCGGCCACGAGGCTGCGCAGACGCGGAATCAGTTCACGGCCGTAGTCGATGGCGTCGCCCAGCGGGTCGAAGCCGCGAATGAGGAACGTGGTGACGCCGAGGTCGTAGTAATCGAGCAGCGCGTCGGCGACTTGCTCGGGGGTGCCGACCAGCGCTGTCGAGTTCGAGCGTCCGCCGATGAGCTTGGCGATCTCGGTCCACAGCACCTTGTCGAGGCGCGCGCCCTTGTCGGCGGCGGCGAGCAGGCGGCGTGCGCCTTCGCTTTGCAGTGGCGAGCCTTGCGGCAGGCCGGCGGCTTCACGAATGGCTTTGGCTTGCGCGAGAATCTGATCGGCACGCGCCCAGGCTTTCGCTTCGGTCTCGCCGAGAATCGGGCGGAACGACACCGAGAAGCGCGGCACGCGGCCATGCACGGCGGCGGCGGCGCGCACGCGCGTGGTGATGTCACGCACCTGATCGAGCGATTCGCCCCACAGCGCGTAGATGTCGGCGTGCCTGGCCGCAACGTCAAGCGCGGCTTGCGACGCCCCGCCGAAGAAGATCGGCACGTGCGGTTGTTGCACCGGCTTGACCTCCGAGAAGCCTTGCCGGAAGCGGTAATACTTGCCGTCGTGATCGAATGGGCGGTCTTCCGTCCAGATGCGGCGCAGGATGTGCAGGTACTCGTCGGTGCGCGCGTAGCGTTCGTCATGCGCGAGGAAGTCGCCGTCGCGTTGCTGTTCGTCGTCGGAGCCGCCCGAGATGAAGTGCACGCCGAGGCGGCCGCCACTGAATTGATCGAGCGTGGCGATCTGGCGTGCGGCCAGCGTCGGTGCGACGAAGCCCGGACGATGCGCGAGCATGAAGTGGATGTTCTCGGTCACGGTCGTCGCGTAGGCGATCGTGAGCGTGGCGGACGGGCTGGTGGAGTGGTGCGGCACGAGAATGCGGTCGAAGCCGGATTGCTCGTGGGCGCGGGCGAAATTGCGCACATAGTCACGGTCGACGACCGGGCCGGCTTGCGGATGAATTTCGGATTGCTTACTGCTTTGAATCATGCCGATGATTTCGACGCTCATGGACGCACTCCTTAGGTAAGGGCAGGACGCGTGCACGGCGACATGGGTCGGATTGCGCTACACGCCCATCGATCGGTAACTGACGTTGAACGAGACGGTGAACGGGAGTGAGCCTACGCAAACAATCTGCGGCCGTTAAATAATCATTTCCGCAAAGATTATTCGATATGGATGGTTGGGCGAGGCCCCGCCGGGCCTTACGCTATGGGCACTGCGTAAGAAGGCGCGTCCTGCGTCGAACGCGTATTTGCTTATTCCAAAAGTCATGTCTTCTCTTGGCCAATCGTCGTTGCTGTCCGACGCGTCGCCGTCGCCAGCGAACCCCGCGCCGTTTGGGGCGGTGCTGCCCTTGCCGCGCGCCGATGGCCCGGCACGTCTCGCGCAACTCGACGCCTTGCTGCCTGCCATCACGCGCACGCTCGCCGAGACGGCGGCGTCGCTCGATCGCGATGCCCGTTTCCCGTTCGAGAACTTCGCGCTATTGCATCGTCACGGGCTGATTGCCGAAGTGGTGCCGCGCGCCCAGGGCGGCGGCGGTGGCGGGCTGGTGACGGCGCGGCGCATCATCGGCGCCATTGCGGCGGGCGAATCGGCGAGCGCGCTGGTGCTCACGATGACTTATCTCCAGCATCGCTCACTGGTTCGTACGAGCACACACTGGCCCGAAGCGCAGCGGCTTGCGGTCTTCGAGAGCGCGGTGCGCGATGGCGCGTTGATCAACGCGCTGCGCGTGGAGCCCGATCTGGGCACGCCTGCCCGGGGCGGGTTGCCATCGACCGTTGCCCGACGTACCGAATCCGGCTGGCGGCTGTCGGGCCGCAAGCTCTATTGCACCGGCATTCCGGCGTTGCGCTGGTTGTCGGTCTGGGCACGAACGGATGAACCGGAGCCGCGCATCGGCGTGTTTCTGGTGCCGCGTCCTGACGGTTCGCAAACGTCGCCCGATCGACCGGGTATTCGCGTCATTCAGAACTGGGATCACCTTGGGTTGCGCGCGTCGGGCAGTCACGAGGTCATTCTCGAGGATGTCGATCTGCCGTTCGGCAATGCCGTCGATATTCGCCTGCCGCACGAGTGGGCGCCGGCGGGCATCGGTCAGCGCGACAACGACGCGCACATTGAACAGCAGGCGTGGATGAGCGTGCTGCTCGGCACGTTGTATGACGCGGTGGCGCGAGCCGGCGTCGATTGGCTCGTGACGTTCCTGAACACACGTGTGCCGGGCAACCTGGGCGCGCCGCTCGCGAGCGTGCCGCGTATTCAGGAGACGGTCGGCGAAATTGCGACGCTGCTGCACGTCAACCAGCGGCTGCTCGATGCGGCGGCCGAATCGGCGGACGCGGGCGCGCCGGATGACGACATTGCCAGTGGTGCGCTAAAGTTCACGGTAACGGGCAATGCCATTCGGGTTCTCGAACTCGCGTTGCAGGTCTCGGGCAATCATGGGCTTTCGCGTAACAATCCGCTGGAGCGTTACCATCGCGACGTGTTGTGCAGCCGCATCCACACGCCGCAAAACGACTCCATTCTGGGCGCAGCCGGTCGGCGTGCGCTCGCTGCTTTCCGGGAATCCGTATGACCGCAGTTTTGGATGGCAACGCCCTTTCCAGCGATTTGCCCGAACACGCAGAACAGGCCAAGAAGGCCGAGCAGGCCCAACAGGATTACGCGGCGCTCGACCCGTTGCGCAACTTTGTTGCGGCGTTCTCGCGGCTGCTGGATCGCCGTCCGCACGAGACGACGCTGCTCGACGAAGGGGCTGGGCTGCTCGCCCAACTCGTGGCGCGTGACGATTGGCTGCCCGACGCGTTCGCAGCGCCCCATCCCGATCACTACCAGCAGTACCTGTTGCATTGCGATTCGGCGCAGCGCTTTTCCATCGTGAGTTTCGTGTGGGGGCCGGGCCAGCGCACGCCGATCCACGATCACACCGTGTGGGGCCTGATCGGCATGCTGCGCGGGGCGGAGGATTCGCAACCTTACGTGCTCGACGCGCAGGGGGTGCCGGTGATCGCGGGCGAGCCGGTGCGTCTGTCGCCGGGCGACGTGGAGGTGCTCTCGCCGCGGCTTGGGGACATTCATCGCGTGACCAACGCCTACGCCGACCGGGTGTCGGTGAGCATTCACGTGTATGGCGCGGACATTGGTGCGGTGCATCGCAGCGTGTTCACCGAAGCGGGCGAGCGCAAGGGGTTCGTGTCGGGGTATGCCAATGCGCAGTTGCCGAATCCGTGGGGCAGAGCGGTACAACGCGCCCCGAATACCTGAAAGACCTGACACACCTGATGAATCACCCATCGCGCTGCGTATGCCGCAGCGCACCACGCCGTGCGGCATGCTGGCGAGCGTCTGCTTGTGCTGGCGCGCAAGCTCGCCATGCCGGCACGCGATACCGAAACCACGTTTGACGAATTCAAGGAACTACCGTGTCCGCTTACTCGACCGACGCGCCGTCGCAGACGGCTGATCCGGCCCTCACCGCCGCTGACGCCACCTTTCCCGAACTGACCTATGCCGACGTGCGTGCCGCGTTGCTGGCTCGCGAGGAAATCGCGCTGCTCGACGTGCGCGAAGAAGATCCGTTCGCGCAGGCGCATCCGCTGTGGGCCGCGAATCTGCCGCTCTCGCGTGTGGAGATCGACGCGTGGGCGCGCATTCCGCGACGCGACACGCGCATCGTCGTGTATGGCGAGCACAACGGCGAGGACCTCGCGCCGCGCGCGGCCAGCGTGCTGCGCAAGCTCGGCTATACGCACGTCCATCTGCTGGCGGGCGGCCTTGAGGGGTGGATTGCGGCCGGCGGCGAAGTGTTCCGTGACGTGAACGTGCCGAGCAAGGCGTTTGGCGAGTGGGTGGAAGGACTGCGTCATACGCCCTCGCTCTCTGCGCAGGAAGTGAAGGCACTGCTCGATGCCAACGCCGATGTGGTCGTTGTCGACGCGCGCCGCTTCGACGAATACCAGACCATGAACATCCCCGGCTCGACGAGCGTGCCCGGTGCCGAACTGGTGCTGCGCGTTCGCGAACTCGCGCCGGACCCGGCCACGCGCGTGATCGTCAACTGCGCGGGGCGCACGCGAAGCATCATCGGTACCCAATCGCTGGTCAACGCGGGCTTGCCCAATCCGGTAGCGGCTCTGCGCAACGGCACGATCGGCTGGACGCTGGCCGGTCAGACACTGGAGCACGGGGCAGACCGCCGTCATCCGGCGAGCGTGCGCGAGGCGACGCTGGCGGTGGCGCGTGAGGGCGCGAAAGCCGTGGCGGATCGTGCCGGTGTGCGTCGCATTGCGCTGCACGATGTGCCGTCACTGAGCGTGGCGGGGCGCACCGTCTATCGCTTCGACGTGCGTACGCCGGAGGAATATGCAGCGGGGCATTTGCCTGATTTTGCCAGTGCACCGGGCGGACAGCTCGTGCAGGAGACCGATCATCATGCGCCGGTGCGCGGCGCGTGGATCGTGCTGGCGGACGACGATGGCGTGCGGGCCGACATGACCGGTTCGTGGTTGGCGCAGATGGGCTGGACGGTGTATGTGGTCGAGCCGCACGGTGCCGAAGCACGCAGTGCGCAGGGTGGATGGCCGTTGCACACGCCGAGCGCGCCTGACGTCGGTACCGTCTCGCCGGCGTTGCTGGCGAAGTGGCTCGACGAAGCGGCGCCGGGACAGATTGCCGTGCTCGACTTCACCTCGGGCGTGAACTACGTCAAACGGCACATTCCGGGCGCGTGGTTCGTCATTCGCGCGCGGCTGGCCGACGCATTGCGCAAGATCGGCCCGGCACAGCGATATGTGCTGACCTGCGGTTCGAGCTTGCTCGCCCGCTTTGCGGCGGCGGATCTGCGACGTTTGACCGATGCCGAGATCGTGGTGGTGGATGGCGGCACGCAGGCGTGGATCAATGCCGGGTTGCCGCTCGAGTCGGGAGAGACGCGTCTGGCCAGTGCGCGCGACGATCGGTATCGGCGCCCGTACGAGGGCACCGACAACGCCGCGCAGGCGATGCAGGCCTATCTCGATTGGGAGTTTGGGCTTGTCGATCAATTGCATCGCGACGGCACACACCATTTCCAGGTGGTATGAAGCGTTGTTCTTGAGAGACGTCTCGGGCGCGGGCGGGTCGGCGCAGGAAGCGTTGGCGCTGCCGTGCGGGCGGGCAGACGTGGCATACTCCCGAACTTCTGGCGCCGTCGCCTGACCTGCCGGTGTGAACGCATTTCACAGCCGTGCGGGCCGGGGCGGCGGCCGACCCGCTTTCGATTCGACCATGCCATTGCAGCGCTTCATTGCCCGCCGACTGGGCGCTCTCACCGAGCCGAGCACCCGTATTCCTTACGCGTGGGTGTACCACGAGCCCGACGTCTTCATGCAACGGACGTCGTCGCTCACCGTGGCCAAAAAATACCTGCACCGTCGACTGCGTCTTGCCATGAGCGGGCAGTCGAATCGGGAAGTGCGTCATGTGGCGCCGAGCGCGCGCGTGCTGTGGATTTACGGCGGCAAGGCGTCCGTTGGAGACGCCGTCATGGACATGTCGGGCCGGGCGCTGTTGCGCGGGCGCGAAGGTCCTCTCGATCTGCTCACCACGCCGGGGCTGAAGGCGGTGTTCGAGGGTGACGATATCTTCCGTCACGTCTACGACGATCCTGCGAGTGTGAATCCGGGCGATTACGACGTTGTCGTGTTGCAGGAATTCAACTATCCGACGCTGCGTTGGAAACGAAAGCACTTCCCGTCGCTGCCGTTTGCGTGCCTGTTCCGATTCTTTCACGGCCCGGACCGTAACCAGACGCAGTTCAGTCTGGCTGCCGTCAACGACGTCTTCTCGCTCGGGTTGGCGCCTGACGAACTGTTCGCGCGCGCCAAGCCATACCTGCGTGCGGAGTCCGAGTTGCCGGAGGCGGTCGCGCAGCAATTGCCGCCGGGGCCATTCCTCGTGCTCGCGATGGGCGGTGTCGAGCCGCGCCGCACCTATGCGCACTGGCGCGAGTTCTTGCAGGCCTATGACATTGCCTATCAGCCGGGGATGCCGGCCGGCATCGTCTTGCTGGGATCGGGCAATGGTGCTGAGGCGGCGAAGGCGCTGATGACGGCCACGTTCGTGCATCTGCAATTGACGTCGTTCGTTGGCCAGTTGACGTTGCGCGACGCGAAGCGCGTGATTGCAAACGCGGCGCTGTTCGTGGGGGCCGATGGTGGTTTGATGCATGTGGCGCACACCACGCCCACGCCGAGCGTGACGCTCTTCGCCAAAGCGGAGCCCCCCTATTTGCGGCTGACGCCGCAGTGCCAATCGACGCCGTTGCAGACGGATTCCGACGTGAGTGCGGTCGATCCGGCCGAACTGGCTGAGACAGTCGTTGCCACGTTGGCATCGGCGCCGCCGCGCCTGCGCTAGAGCGGGCAAGGATCGGAGAAGGATGGGGAAGAGGCGGATCGGGGCCCCTTTCCGAATCGAGTTGGGTTTATGTCTGAGAGGCGGAAAGGGGCCCCGGTCCGCCGTAGAGGTGCTGCTGGGGCGTGAAGCAGGATGCGGTGTTCAAAACGTCTCTGACCGGATGAAAAAAACCGCTCAGAGACGCCGAAGGGCGATCCGCCCGGCGGTTCAGAACGCAGCGCTATAGATCGCGAAAGCGTCTGCCTCGGTGACTTCACGCGGGTTATTCACCAGAAGACGCGTCTGGAGCATGGCATCGCTGGCCATCCGGGCGATGTCGTCTTGCTTGACGCCGACTTCGCGCAGCGTACGCGGAATCGCGGTATCGACGATCAACTGCTCGATATGTTGAATGAGCGCATCCGTCTTCGCCTCATCGCTGCCGGAAATTTTGGCGGGCAGAATCACATCGGCCAGCTCAGCGTAAAGCTTGCTGGCGGCGGGGGCATTGAAGCGCATGACGTGCGAGAGCACGAGGGCGTTCGAGAGGCCGTGAGCGACGTGGAAGATGCCGCCGATCGGGTAGGCGAGGGCGTGGACGGCTGCGACGGGCGAGTTCGCGAACGCTTGTCCGGCGAACATGGCGCCGACCAGCATGGCCTCACGCGCTTCGCGATTATTGCCGTCATGGCAGGCGGGCAGCAGATTGCGCGAGAGCAATTCGAGGGCCTTCACGGCGAGCGTGTCCGAAATCGGGTTCTTCAGATGCGCCGACGTATAGGCTTCGATGGCGTGCACCATCGCGTCGATCCCCGTTGCGGCGGTCGCGGCGCGCGGCAGACCGAGCGTGAGTTCCGCGTCGAGAATCGCGAGATCCGCGTAAAGCTGCGGCGCGACGACACCCATCTTCGTCGTCTCGCCGGTCGTCACGATCGACACGGCCGTCACTTCCGAGCCCGTGCCGGCGGTCGTCGGCATTTGCACCAGCGGCAGGCGCGTGCCCGTCACCTTCTTGATGCCGTACATCTCCTTGATCGACTGCGTGCCGGGCAGCAGCACGGCGAGCAGCTTGGCCACGTCCATCGACGAGCCGCCGCCCAGGCCCAGCACGATCTCCGCATTCGAAGCGCGAGCGCGTTCGGCGGCTTCCAGCACCACATGCTCGGGCGGATCGGCGATCACGTCGTCGATCACCGAAACCTGCCAATCATGCTTGGCGAGGTCTGCCAGCGCCGGGGCCAGCAACCCGCTCTTGTGCAAAAAGCCGTCCGTGACGACACACAGACGTTGGCCCGTCGGATACTGCTCACGCAACAGCGCACCAAGACGCCGCGCCGCACCAAATTCCACGACGACGGTGGGAACCGTCTGGAAACGAAAAGCGTTCATCATCGTCTTCCTCTTAAAACCTTCTCAGACTTACGCGACCATCTGGCCGCGATCGATTCGGTAGACCGTGTCGAGCACCGCGCCTGCGTGTTGCAGATCCGCGCCCGACAGAATCACCGCGAGACCGGCGCCGCGCATTTGGCCGATCACGTCGGCAATGCGCTTCGAGAGTGCCGGGGCCATGCCCTCGAACGGTTCGTCGAGCATCAGCAGACGCGAGCTGGTCATCAGTGCGCGTCCGACGGCCACCAGTTTCTGCTGGCCTCCCGACAATTGCAAGGCGCGGCGCGGGGCCCACTCGCGAGCCTCGGGAATGATGCAGTAGACCTTGTCCAGACGTTCCTGCACGTCTTTCGCCTTCAGCGCCCAGGCGGGCACACACAGGTTTTCTTCCACCGTCATATCCGGAATCAGACGGCGGTCTTCCGGCGCGTAGCCAATACCCAGCGACGTGCGCTCATGCGGCGGCGCCTTCACCAGATCCACGCCGTCGAACGTGAGCGTGCCGCCGTGGGTCTTGACCAACCCCATGATCGCGCGCAGCGTTGTCGTCTTTCCCGCGCCGTTGCGCCCGATCAGACCGACAATCGCGCCCTTGGGTACCGAGAACTGCACCCCACGCAGAATGTCCGTCGCGCCGAAGCGCACATTCAGATTTCCGACTTCAAGCATGGGCCACCTCGCCTGCCACGTTCCCGGTGCCCGGCGCTGCGGACACCGTCTCGCCAATGATCAACTCGCGCACCTGCGCGTCGGCCAGCACCACGTCGGGCGTGCCGTCCGCCAGAATGCGGCCGTCGCAAAACGCCAGCACCCGGTCGCTGTAGCGGCGTACGATTTCCATATCGTGCTCCACGAAGAGCACCGTAATGCCCAGCGCGCGTGCCGCATCCAGCACGCGATTCATCACGTCGAACTTCTCTTCCGCCGCGACCCCGGAGGTCGGCTCGTCGAGCAGCAGAACTTCGGGCTTGCAGACCATCGCGAGCGAAATATCCAGCAGCTTGCGCACGCCCTCGGGCAGCGTGCCCGAAATCATGTCCGCGAACTCCAGCACGCCCAGACGCGCCAGACTCTCGTTCGCCAACTCGGCAGACAACCCCGAAATCGCCAGCGCAATCTCGATGTTTTCGCGCGCCGTCTGCGAGCCGAAGAGCTGCGGAATCTGGAACGAACGTGCAATGCCCAGACGCGTAATCTTGCGCGGTGCGAGCCCGGTGATGCGCTTGCCGCGGAATACGATCTCGCCGCGATCCGGCTTGATGTAGCCCGTGAGCATGTTCACGAACGTGGTCTTGCCCGCACCGTTCGTGCCGATCAACCCCACCACGCTCTGCGCGTCGATATTGACCGTGATGTCCTTCGCCGGCGTAACGCTGCCGAAGGTCTTGTGCAGGCCCGTGGCCTCAATGATGTGTTTCGATGCCATCTCGTGTCCCCTCATGCCGCGTCGCCAGAGGCGGTCGCCGTCGTCCGCGTGACGGGATGCCCCCCTGCCGGCTTGCGACGCACCAGACCCAGACTCGTCAGCCCGCCCGGCAGGAACGCAATGATCGCCAGCATGATGGCGCCCATCACGATCTGCCACGTGTTCGGTGCATAGCGATAGGCCATCGCGCGCGCCACTTCCAGCAACAGCGCACCGATGAACGGCGAGAAGGCGAAGCGCGTACCCGAGAGCACCGCGATGAAGACGAACTCGCCCGAGGTCGTCCAGAACGCCATGTCCGGATCGATGTGGCCGATATTGAACGCCTGCAACGCGCCACCCAGACCGGCAAGAGCGCCAGCGATCACATACGTCAGGTGAATGTTCGCGCGCGCCGACGTGCCCAGATACTCCACACGAATCTCGTTGTCCTTGATCGCAGGGCCAAGACGGCCCGGCGTCGAGCGCATGTACAGCGCGACTGCCATCACACAGACAATCGAGGCGATGAACCCGACGGCGAACAGATTCGTGCCCGTGAGCTGCCATGGCTGGGCGCTGCTGCCGAGCGTCGGGGCGTTCACGTTGAAGCCGTCGCTGCCGCCGAGTTCCACGTTATTGAGCAACAGGCCGTAGCAGATCATTGACAGCGCCAGCGTGAGCATCGCGAAGAAAATATCGCGATAACGTGCCAGCAGGAAGCCGAGCACCAGCGCAAGCACGGCCGAGACGATCATCGAAGTCGCCAGCAGCGCGAACAGCTCCGTCAGCCCGTAGTAATTCATGCCGAGGCCCACGCAGTACGCGCCGACCGCGAAGAACAGCGCCTGCCCGAACGAGGCGAGCCCCGTGCGCAACAGCAACGCCAGACCCAATGCGACGATGCCTTTCGACAGCGCCACCGATACCAGAAACTGCCACTGCGGCAGCGCCAGACCCGCCGCACCGATGACGACGAAGCCGATCACCGCGAGCCACGTGCCGGGCGCGCGCAGGTGAGAACAGATTGCGGAACTCATATCTTGCGAGCCTCCATCGGAGCGAAGATGCCTTTCGGACGCACAGCCAGCACCAGCGCCATGACGATGTAAATCGAGAACAACTCGCCTTGCGGCCAGTAGTGCACGGCACTGGCGCGCACCAGACCCACGAGCAAGGCGCCGAATGCCGCGCCGGGCAGCGAGCCGAGCCCGCCGATCACCACCACCGCAAACGTCAGCACCACGATCTCGACACCCATGCCCGGCGCGACCGACACCGTCGGCGCCGTCAGCGCGCCACCGATCGCGGCGAGCACGGCGCCGGCCATGAACGTCACCACGAAATAACGGCTCACGCGAATGCCCATCGCCTGGCTGACTTCACGATCGTGAATCACCGCGCGCAGCAAACGGCCACTGCGCGTGAATTTCAGGAACGACGTGAGACCGATACCGGCCACGAGCGCCACACCCACGATCAGGAAGTTGTAGTTCGGGTACGAAAGATCGCCCAGATCGAAATTGCCGAGGAAGCTGTACGGCTCCGATACCGTGTACGGATCGACACCCCACACCAGCTTGATGGCGTCTTCCATGATGAGGAAGAGCGCATAAGTGACCAGCAGCAGCACCACGGGGTCTTGCCCGTAGAAACGCTTGAGCACCCCGCGCTCCATGATGAAGCCGATGGCTCCGCCCGCGACGATGGCCGCCAGCACGAGCAACAGATAGCTCACGTAAAGGTTGCCGCCCCGGGCAACCCACGGGCCGATCAACGTCACGCCAGCGTACGCGCCCAACGCGTACAAGCTGCCGTGTGCCATGTTCAAGATTTTGAGCACGCCGTAGACGAGGGTCAGTCCCAGGGCAACCAGGAACAGCCACGCGGCGTACATCACCCCGTCCACCAGGACGGCGTAGATCTGCGACATCTCGCATTCTCCTTGGAACGCAAAGCGGCGCGCGGCACACAGACCGCCACGCCCGCCTTGCGGGTACGACTCGAGGTCGTGACAACGATGTTGCGTGGAAGACCCGGAGGTCTTCCTGAACGAGACGCCTTAGTGCTTCAGGCCGCCCTTGATCCAATCGGACGACTTCACGCCTTCGGGCGGGGTGACTTCCGCGATCGAGTACTGCTTCACGTCGGTCACGGTGACCTTGCCGTTCACGTTCTTCACAATGCCGAACGCCGTGCCTTGTGCCGCCTGGTGCCCCTTGCCCAGCGTCAGACCGATCTTGCCTGCCGGTGCGTCGAACGCGAGGTGCTCGAATGAGGCGATGACCTGCTCGGGCGTGGGCTGCTTGCCGCCGTTGGCCGCCTGCGCCTTCTCATAGGCGGCCTTGAGCGCGAGAATGCTCTGGTTCATCTTGTACGACGGGTAGCTCGGCGTATCGTTGAACTTCGCGCTGTAAGCGGTGCGCAGCCAACGGTTCAGGGCGTTGTCCGGCGCGAACATGCCGTACATGCCGCGTGCGCCGATGATCACGCCGTCCGGCAGACGCGTCTTGCCGTGCGTGGCCGTCTCGCCGGCGGTGAGCACCGTGAGCGACTTCTTGAACAGATCGCGCGGACCGGCCTGCACCACGAGCCCTTCCAGATCGCCGCCCCAGAAGCTCGAGTGCAGCACGTCAGGGTGCGCAGCGAGCAGGCTCGAAATACCCGCGTTGTACTGGCCTGCGCCCAACTGCGGCATTTGCGAGCTGACCGACTTGGCGTTCGGCTTGAGCGCCTTGAGCGTGCCTTCGAAGTCGGCCCAGGCGTCCTGACCCCAGGCGTAGTTCTGGTTGATACCGGCGTACGTTTGCAGATCCGGCTTGCGCTCGGCGACGTAGCGCGCGGCGCCCACGTTGTCCATCGTGGCGGTCGCGACCGGGCGGAAGACGTACTTGAAGCTGGCGTCTTCAAACACGCGCGGCGTGCCGCAATCGAAGAACAGCGTGACCTTCTTCATCTCTTCGGCGACCGGCGCGATGGCCAGGCAGTTACCCGAGGACGTGTAGCCCACCACGTAGTCCACGCCCTGATTGAGCAGGTTGCGGTATTCGCTCACTTGCTTGCTGGTGCTGCCGGCTTCGTCGATGTAGACGAGCTCGATCGGCGCACCGCCGAAGCCCTTCGTGGCGTACGGGGCGGGCACCTTGCCGGCGTTGAGTTCGGCTGCGGTGACTTCCGCGGCGTTCTTGGCGGGCACGCCGAAGGGGCCGGCAGCGGCGCCCGACATGAACGTCACGATACCGATCTTGATCGGCTTTCCATCCGCTTGGGCCGACGTGGCAACCGAGGCGATGGCGGCGCCGGCCGCAAGTGCGAGAGCGAGCGGCTTCATGCCGCGCTGGATAACGCGCTTCATACTGGTTTCCTTTGGTGGTGTTGCGACTTGGGTGTCGATTTATGAATTAGCGGAGTTCTGATGCTCCTGTGCTTCGGTGCGACAGCGGGACCAGGGTCCAGCAGGGTCAGTTACCCTGGCCCGTGCGTCACACTTGCAGGCACAGGTACTTCAGTTCGAGGTATTCCTCGATGCCGTAGTGCGAGCCTTCGCGGCCCACGCCGGATTGCTTGATGCCGCCGAACGGCGCGACTTCGTTCGAGATCAGGCC
>Ga0181519_10001814_pt1 | contig 18592 bp, 16 predicted proteins | sample PEATcosm2014_Bin_26_FD_121102 | JGI IMG/M metagenome (GOLD analysis project Ga0181519, IMG submission 121102) | Peatland microbial communities from MTU Mesocosm Facility, Houghton, MI, USA - PEATcosm2014_Bin02_10_metaG | ecosystem: Environmental > Terrestrial > Soil > Wetlands > Peat | place...
CACGTATTTAGGTGGATACGCGGTCGAATGCGCTTTGAAGGCGCTGATCATTGCCAAGACACCGCGAAAGGACTTGACGAAAACCCTGGATCGAATCAGCTCGGGTCGGCGGATGCACAGCCACGAAATCTTGCTCGGCATTATCCAGGATCGGGATTGCGCTATTCCCCAAGAACTGAAAAGGCGGCTTGGGCGGATGGCTTGGTCGACGGCATTGCGATACGAAGCCGGGCGGCGCGACAAAGGCGAGACTCGTGCCGCGCTGAAAACGGCTAGAATCGTCTGTGACTGGGTCGAGGAGGAACTGCCATGAGTCGAGGCACGAAGCCGCGTTGGCATGCGATGAGAACGGACGAATCGCGTGAAGTCGAGCGAGAACTTCGCGATCGTTTTCCGAATACCGACGCCTATCGCTACAACTCTGCCTCGATCCGAGTGCGCGTCGTATCTGATGAGTTCAAGGGCAAATCCATGGACGAGCGCGACGCAATGGTTAGCCCGTTCTTGGTCGCGCTCCCCGAGGAAATTCAGCAGGACATCATGAACCTGTTGATGTTGTTCCCGGGAGAGGAAGAGGGATCTCTGCGGGCGAGAGTTTCTAATCTCGAATTCGAGGATCCTACGCCGTCGCGGCTCTGATGCGAGGCGGTTATCACGCGCCGCCGGTCATCCGGCGAATAAACTCGACCTGCGGCTGTCCGCCGGCACCGGTCAGATGCTCGGCTACGTACCGCTGCCGATCCTTGCGCTCGGGAACCTGGAAGTTGTCCCCCTTCTGCAGGATCGGCCGAGTCTCGCTGATACCTCCGAACTCGCGATTGCCCGCCGCCTGGCAAGGGAACCAGTAGCCGTGTCCCTCGGCGTCTTCGAGATAGAACTCGGGATAGCAGTGGCCCGGCACCCAGACGATGCGGGCCGGAATGTCGCTGGCACGGCAGATCGCGATGAACACATCGCTCAGTTCCTCGCAATCGCCGAAGCCGTCTTTCAAGGCTTGAATGGAACTCTTCAGCGGGCCGTTCTTGTATTCGATGTGGGCCCGCACCCAGTCATAGATTGCCTCGACGCGTTGCCAGTCGGTTCGCTTGGCCGGGTCGATCTCGCTGGCCTCGAGCGGCACTTCGAGCCCGGCGGCGACGATCGGTAGTGCCGGCGCGTCTGGATCGGCCGGGGCTTGCTTGTCGGCCTTGGCGACTTTCTCGCCGGCGATCTCCTTGGCCAGGGCACGGATCTTGGCGTGATTGCATTCGATCTGCGGGCTGGGGCCCAAGTAGCCCCGCACCGAGGCCGGCAACTTCTTCGGACTGGGGATCCGATAGATGGTCGTGTCTTCGGGCGCCAACAGAGTATGGCGGGTGATCTCGATCGTGACGATCGCCTGGCAGTTATCCCCCGGCGGGATGAACGGCATGTTGATCGTCATCTGCTTGACCGTGCCGTTGAGCATCCGGTAGTTGACGTTCTTGACCGACGGGTTGAAGTCTTCAGCGACGACTTTCACCTTCTGCTCGGGCCAATCCATCGGGATGGGAGTGGTGGCGGCGATGCCTTTGCATGGTCCGCCGGAGGCCGTCACGCGCACGCCGACTTCCATCCGCTCGACCGATTGCTTGTCGAGCCGCGGGCCCTTGCCAGACGGAGTCGGATCGCTGCCGATACCGAAGCCCTGGGCCGACACCGATTGGGGGACAAGCATTGACAGCAGCGTCGCTGCAACGGCCAACGAGAAGGGGCGCATCATCGAAGAGTTCCAGGACGGAGCGATTCGGATCCTCTCCCCTGTGGGAAAGGCTCCTATTCAGCTTAACCTGGACAGAGCCGTCTGGATGCGGCCTGGCAGAGAAATCAGGCGACGCTGCGTCCGGCGGTAACGGTCGTAGGGGCTAGTCTCGCTTGCCGGCGAACTGCGGCTCGGCCGTAACCCGAAGGTGTGGGCCGGCCAAGCCATGGAATCGTGGATGCGGCGCATGAACGATTCGCCGGGTGGGCTCGAAGACCGTGCGCAAGATGGCTCGCCCCAGGTTCCCTGGCCGAGCCCGACGCGAACCGCGCTGCATGACAGTTTTCCTCCTGACAGGTCGCCCTACGGAACGGATGCCGTTGAGCCGATCGGGGAAACCGAAATCCATCACCCGCGAGACGCCGTGTTCAGGATGGCACGGGCGTCTCGCGAGTGACTCATACGTCCCCCGGGTAGGGACGCACTAGAATTTCGGATACCGTAATCGCGGGCATTCAGTTGGGCTGCGGCAAGTAGCCGCCATTGACCACGGGCGGCTGCGAAACGTACGGAGCGCTCGAGACCGGCGCACCGGCGTCGTAGCCGCCGCCGCTGTAGCCACTCTCGCAAGATTGACCACGACCAAACCACGACGAACCACAGGTGCTGCAGCCGACGCCCAGGGCCGCTGCTCCCATCACCATCGCCAACAAGATCAACTTCTTCATGACTGCATCTCCCATTCTGTGGACTTCCTACCGGCACCGGGAAGGACGATGGCCGGCGGGGGTCCAAGTCGAGTGGGTCGACAACGTCTGGTCGCAACATTCGTGGCGAAAGAATTGCGAGGTGCCAACGGCACCATCGTTCCCGGCTCGCAATAGCGGCCTAGGTATCCCTTCGCAACGAACGGCCAACAGGCGCGTCGCGCTCACCGGATCGCGATCCCCACACGTTTGCGACTCGGGTGAGCCGCTGGGGTCGGACAACTCTACAACGTGGTTCGTGATGTGCAAACGCAACGCACGTTTTTCTTTCGCAACCCGTTCATTTTTTCCAACGCACGTGCGCGAAATAGCGGGTAAACTTTGCTACGCAAGTTACCGCGCGGAGTCCTGCCGATGCAGTCGGCACGACCGGTACGGGTGGTCTTGAGCATGGATCGGGGCGGAAGGATCGAGCCGACGGATCGCTTCATGATCGTATCGCAGTCGTTCATCGCCACAGCCGCCCGCCGGGCATTCCTGGGGCTCGTGTTGGCAGTTATCGGCTTGCTCTCTTCGAGCATGGCTCGAGCCGATGCCGACTTGCCTCCCGCGCCCGAGGCTAGTGAAAGCGCCGCGGTCAACGAATCTTCCGTCGTCGTTGTACCGACGGCGAATGTCGACTCTCTCGGCTGCGAAGACCAGGTGTGGCTGATCAGCACGCGGCGCCTTTCGTGCCGCTCCGCTGGCAGTTCGAATCCTAATTGGGAGATTCATCAACTGGAGCGCGGGCGGACCTGGAGCGCTCGTTCGGCCGAAGAGTTCTACGCCTCGGACGACCCGACGCTGTTGACCGTCTTCATGGTCCATGGCAATGACCAGTCGCCCAGCGAAGCCGTCGAACGGGGCATGCTCTTCTATCGGCGGGTCGTGCAGCCGATGGAGCGGCGCGTGCGGTACGTGATCTGGTCGTGGCCCAGTGACAAGCAAGCGATTCGTCCCAAGCTCGATGCCTTGGCCAAGCTTCCGCGCACGAATCTCGAGCCCTCGTTCCTGGCCCCGTTCATCGCGCGGATTCGGAGCGATGTCCCCGTTGGCGTGGTCGGCTACAGTTACGGGGCGCGGGTTCTCGCCGGCACGTTGCACATGCTCGGCGGAGGGCGGATCGAAGGCCGCTCCGTGCCGGTCGGCGGCGATTCGCGGAGGATTCGGGCGGTGCTGATTGCCGCTGCCGTCGGGCGAGATTCGCTGCTCCCTGGCCAGCGCTTCGGCAAAGCCCTCAGTCAGGTCGATCGGGTCTTGGTCACGATGAACCCGCTCGACCGCGTGTTGAAATTCTTTCCGCTTGTCAGCGAAGGGCGCGACATCGCGCTGGGGCGGCTGGGGCCCGTACTCGCCGGTTTGCCAAGCACCGATCGGTCCAAGGTGTCGGCGCTGAATGTCCAGCCGATCGTTCGGCATAAACATGAATTCTCGGTCTACATGAGCGTCCCTTCGATCATGGCTTCGATCCGCCGCGAGTTGGCGACCACGAGTTCGATGCTGTGCGCGGTGCCGACCGTACAGCGCACGACCCTGCAAGTGGCTAGCGATCCGCCGCCCGAGCCCGAGACAGGCATGTTCGCACCGCCGGCCGAGACGAATCTCGCCCGGGCAAGCGAGCCATGAGCGAGCCTCGGGCCTACCTGAACGGTTGGACGACCGCGGCTCACGCGGTGGTTCCGATCTACGACGCCGGCTTCGTGCTGGGCACGACCGTCAGCGAGCAGTTGCGCACGTTCGCTGGTCGCTTGTTCCGTCTCGACGAGCATCTCGATCGGTTGTTCGCATCGCTCTCGGTCGTCGGCGTTGAGCCAGGATTGGGCCGCGGCGAGCTAGCTCGTATTGCCGAGGAGCTGGTCGCCCACAACCACGCACTGCTGTCCCCAGGCGACGATCTGGGCCTGTCGATGTTCGTCACGCCTGGCCCCTATGCCACGCTGGCTGGCGGGCGACCTGCCCTGCCCACCGTGGGGCTGCATACGTATCCCTTGCCGACCCGGCTGTGGGCCAAGGCATACGACGACGGGGTGGCGCTGGCCGTCTCGAGCGTGCGCCAGGTGCCGAGCGAATGCTGGCCGACGGCGATGAAATGCCGCAGCCGGATGCACTACTACCTGGCCGACCAAGAGGTGCGGCAACGTCAGCCGGGGGCTCGCGCGCTGCTGCTCGACGACGAGGGGCACGTCAGCGAAACCGCGACCTCGAATGTGGTCATGTATCGTCGAGGCGAAGGGCTCGTCTCGCCGCGGTGGGAGCAGATCTTGCCGGGAATCAGCTTAGCCATGGTCCGCGAGCTGGCCGCCGAGTCGAGCCTTGGATGGAGCGAACGCGACCTTACCCCGCGCGATCTGGCCGAAGCCGATGAGCTGCTCCTCACCAGCACTCCGAGCTGTGTGTTGCCCGTCACACGCTTCGAGGGCGGGGCGATCAGCTCGGGTCAGCCCGGCGAGGTGTTCCGCGCATTGATGGCCGCTTGGAGTGCGAAAGTCGGCGTCGACATCGCCCGCCAGGCTCGCGAGTTTGCTGGGCGGCTTGAACCGTAGGCCGGCGACCGCTAGGTTGGCGCCTATCGAATTCCCCACGGAGACGATAGGCCCCGCGATGTCGATTCCCGCTCGCAAACTACGCTTGGCGCTCATCGGCTGCGGTGTCATTGGGCGGGCGCACGCCGAACGGCTCGCGGAGGACCCACGAGCCGAGTTGGCCGTCTGTTGCGACCCTCGAGCCGAATCGGCCGAGTCGCTTCGCCAGGCCTTGGCGCCGCTAGCAAAAGTCGAGACCGACGCCCAGCGGGCCATCGACGCGCCGGATCTCGATGGGGTGGTGATCTGTTCGCCGACGCTCGACCATCACTGGCAGTCGGCGCAGGCGCTCGATCGGGGGCTGCATGTGCTGTGCGAGAAGCCGCTCGCCAGCCGGCGCGAGGAGATCGTCGATCTCATCGAGCGGGCCAAGCGCAGTCGCCGGGTGATGTCGGTTTCGCACCAGCGGCGCTATCTGGCGCCCTATGCCACGGCGCGCCGCGAGCTGACCGAGAATGCCGATTGGTACGGCCCGATACGCGAGATCCACTTGTCGGTTTGCGAGCGCTGGCAGCAGACAATCACCGGCACCTGGCGCGACGATCCGGGTGTGGGCGCCGGCTATTTCGGCGATGCCGGCATCCACCAGGTCGACATCATCAACTATCTCCTCGGCCGGACTCCCCGCCGCGTGTTCGCGAGCAGCGACCGGCGTGGCAGCCGCGTCGAGATCACGACGCGGGTGATTGCCGAGTTGGGCGATGACATCGTGATGAACGCGCATTTCACCGGCCTGGCCAACCATTGGCGCGAAGACATCCAGATTCATTGCGCCCGGGGCGACCTATTGCTGCGCAGCGAAGAACTGTATCGAGCTAAGGACAACGTCTGCCAACGGATCATCGACCTACTGCCCAGCGGTTCGCCCGACGAATCGTTCGTGAATTCGATCCTCGACGGTCGGCCGGTCGTTTCGCCGCCGGAAATCGCCCTGCCGATCTTCGATTGGACGCAGGGCGTGCTGGCCAGTATCCGACAGGGCGGCTGGGTCGAACTCGGTTCCTGACCGTCGGAACATCGAAAAACAAGAGGGGCTGTCGCCATGAGGATGCCACTGGAGAGCCTATCCGAGAACCGCCGGGGACTGGCTCATTTTGTGATGCCCTGTGAGCAAAATGTGCCTGTCCCCTTCTCCGCAGTCGGTTATCGGATAGGCGATAAAAGACCAAGCCGCTCGTTTCGAGTAGCTCTGCTCGTCGCGCTCGCCTTGTTTTGCGAGTTCGTTGGAGCGATTGGTTGTGCGCCTTCCCCCGACAAGCCATCGAAGGACATGCCGCTCAGTTCGCCGCCGCTGACGGACAACGATCAGTCGTCCGTAACGCTCGCCCTGAAGAACCAGCGGCCCGCCCCGACCTCACCCGGCAAGGAGTCTGCCTTGAAGTATCCCGAAGCTCGCCGTACTGAGCAGAGCGACGAGTATCACGGCCGCTCGATCGACGATCCCTATCGCTGGCTCGAAGACCCGGACAGTGCCGAGACGCGAGCCTGGGTCGAGGCCGAAAACACCGTCACCTTCGGCTGGCTCGAGCAGATTCCGCAGCGCTCGCTCATCAAGCAGCGGCTCACCGAGCTGTGGGATTACGAGAAGTACGGCGCGCCGATCAAGCGTGGCAGCCGCTACCTGTTCACCAAGAACGATGGTCTCCAGAACCAGAGCGTGCTGTACTCCACGACGGCGCTGGACCAAGAGCCGAAGGTGCTGCTCGATCCGAACACGCTCTCGGCCGACGGCACGGTTTCGCTGACCGGCTACACGCTCAGCGACGATGGCCGGCTGCTGGCTTATGGGCTGTCGAAGGCCGGGTCGGATTGGCAGCAGTGGCGCGTCCGCGATGTCGAAAAGGTCGCAGACCTGCCGGACGAGATCGATTGGGTCAAGTTCTCGGGTGCTTCGTGGGCGCACGACGCTTCGGGCTTCTATTACAGCCGCTACGACGAGCCGGCCAAAGACGAGAAACTGACCGCGGCCAACTACTATCAGAAGCTCTACTTCCACAAGCTCGGCCAGCCGCAGAAAGACGACAAGCTCGTCTACGAGCGCAACGACGAGAAGGAATGGGGCTTCGGAGCCGAGGTGACCGACGACGGCCGCTACCTGGTCGTCTCCGTATGGCGCGGCACCGAACGCAAGAACCAGGTCTTCTATCTCGATCTCGAGAAGCCCGACGCCAAGATGGTCGAACTCGTGACCGGCTGGGACGCCCAATACGAGTTCATCGACAACGATGGCGGAGTGTTCTGGTTTGTGACTGATCTCGACGCCCCGCGCTATCGCGCCATTGCCGTCGACACGGCGAAGCCCGACCGCAAGGAGTGGCGCGAGCTGATCCCACAGACCGATGACGTGCTGGAGGGAGTGCGGGCGGTCGGCGAGCGATTCGTCGCCACCTATCTGCACGATGCCCATAGCGAGATCCGTACGTTCGATCTGTCTGGCAAGCCGACAGGCACGATCGAACTGCCGGGCCTGGGAACGGCGATGGGCTTCGGTGGCCGCCGATCGGACCAGGAGACGTTCTACGCCTTCACCAGCTTCACCTCGCCGACGACGATCTACCGCTACGACCTGGCCGAGCGCAAGAGCACGGTGTTTCGCGCTCCGAAGGTTCGGTTCCGGCCTGAGGCGTATGAGACCAAGCAGGTATTCTATACCAGCAAAGATGGAACGCGCGTGCCGATGTTCATCGCGGCGAAGCGCGGGCTCGTGCCCGATGGCAACACGCCCACACTGCTCTACGGGTACGGCGGCTTCAACATCTCGTTGACGCCGACCTTTTCGGTGGCCCGGATCGTGTGGCTGGAGATGGGAGGGATCTTCGCCATGCCCAACCTGCGCGGCGGCGGCGAGTATGGCCGATCCTGGCACGAGTCCGGCATGAAAGACAAGAAGCAAAACGTCTTCGACGACTTCATCGGTGCCGCCGAGTATCTCGTCGATAAGAAGTACACCACGCCCGCGCGGTTGGCCATTTCAGGCCGCAGCAACGGCGGGCTGCTCGTCGGGGCCTGTCTCACGCAGCGTCCGGACCTGTTCGGGGCGGCCCTGCCGGGAGTCGGCGTGCTCGATATGCTCCGGTTCCACAAGTTCACGATCGGTTGGGCCTGGGTCTCGGAGTATGGCTCGGCCGACGACAAGCAGCAGTTTCCGACGTTGTTGGCTTATTCGCCGCTGCACAACGTCAAGCCGGGCACACGCTACCCGGCCACGTTCATCGAAACGGCCGATCACGACGACCGTGTCGTGCCGGCGCACAGCTTCAAGTTCGCCGCGGCGCTGCAAGCGGCCCAAGCCGGTCCGGCCCCGGTGCTGATCCGCATCGAGACCAGCGCGGGGCACGGCGCAGGCACACCCACCTCGAAGCAGATCGACGAGGTATCCGACTCCTATGCCTTCTTGGCACGGGTGCTGGCAATTCCCTTTCCGAGCGAGATCACCGACAACGCGCCGCAGAAGTAGTCTTCGAAGGTCCAGACAAAAGTGGGACAGGTACCGGCTGCGCCCGAGCCCGTCCCCGTGTTTTGTCCGGCAGTTCGGGGCGACCGCCCCGGTCAGACGACTCGGCAGATGAAGCACTTCAGGTACTCGGTTTCGAGGCAGGTGGGGGTGACGGGGTGGTCGGGCGCCGCACCGCGCATTTCGAGCACCTGGATATCGCGCTTCGTGCGTTGGGCCACGTCACTCAGCAGGAACAGGAAGTCGTCGCGAGACACGTGCCCCGAACAACTGCACGTGACCAGGATCCCCCCCGGTTCCAGCACCTGCACGGCCTGGCGGTTCAAGTGGTGATAGGCTCGGAGCGCTTCAGGCACCCCGGTGCGGTTGCGGGCGAACTTGGGCGGATCGAGCACCAGGCCTCCGAACTTCACCGCGTCGACGGCCAGCCGATCGAGCCGGGCGAAGCAATCGCCCTCTTCGAAATGGAGATTCGCGTGGCCGTTGAGTTGGGCGTTGGCTCGGGCCAGGGTGATGGCCCGCTGGCTGGAGTCGATGCCCAGGGAGGTGTGCACGCCGGCCAGCGACTGGGCGGCCAGTGAGAAGGCTCCGCAGTAGCAGAAAAGGTCGAGAATCTTGCGGCCGGCCAGGTAGCCGGCCGCGACCCGGCGATTCTCGCGTTGATCGAGATAAAAGCCGGTTTTCTGCCCTGCTCCCAGTTCGACGCCGTAGCGGATGCCGTGCTCTTGGATAAAGACCGGGCCGGTAGGCGCCGCGCCGGCCAGGACGCATTCCTCGAGGGTTAGCCCTTCGGCCCGGCTCATGTCGCGTTCGAGACGCAGGACGACTCCCCGCGGTTCGAGCATTTGGACCAGCAAGGGGACGAGCATGTCGAGTCGGGAGGCCATTGCCAGGGAGGTCGCCTGGACGACGAGGTAGTCGGCAAAGCGGTCCACGACCAGTCCACTGAGCCCGTCCGCTTCGCTGTAGACGAGCCGCGAGCCCCCCTCGGGCCGATCGTAGCCTAGGCTCTGGCGCAGGCTGATGGCGGTCTCGAGCCGCTCGCGCCAGGTGTCGGCGTCGAGCATTTCGGCCTGATTCCAGGTGTAGAGCCGAACACGGATCTTGCTTTGCCCGTTGAAGATGCCGCGAGCCACGAATTGCTCACGGTCGCTGACCAATTCGACGACTTCGCCGTCGGCCGGTTGGCCCTCGACGCGCTCAATGGCTCGGTCGAGGACCCAGGGGTGGCGGGCCAAGAAAGGACGGACCTTGCCCTTGCGGAGCACGATCCGGCAGGCTGGAGTCGGCGATGGGGGGACGGGCTCGGTAATCGGACGTTTCCTTATTCGGTCGGCGGTTTTCGCGGCGCGGCCGATCTCCACCTTGACCGGTGCCGGCCGCCGAACGATATTACACAACTTCGACGTTGCCAGTAATCCTTCGCGAAGGCGAGACGTCTGGCTAAGCACGGGATGCGGCCCTGGTGGCCGGGGTCCAGATCTCTCGACAGTTGAATTCCATGAGCGATGTCGTCGTCAAACCCGTGAAGAGCTGGCGCGATCGCCGGCGGTTCCTCGATTTTGCCTGGACGCTGTACCGGGATGATCCGAACTGGATGCCGCCCATCCGCATGAATCAGAAGGAGTTGCTGGGCTACCGGCGACATGCCTTCTATGACAATGCCGAAGGGCAAACATTCCTGGCCTGGCGCGGGAATGAAGTCGTCGGCCGGGTGCAGGCGATCGCCAATCGCGAGCACAACCGCCGTTACCAGGATAAGCGTGGGTTCTTCGGATTCTTCGAAAGCATCGACGACCAGGCCGTGGCCAACGCCCTGTTCGACACGGCCCGCGACTGGCTGGCCGCCCGAGGTCTGACTTCGATTCGCGGCCCAGCCAACCCTTCGATGAACTACGAGTGTGGGCTGCTGGTCGAGGGTTTCGACACCCCGCCCACGTTCATGATGACGTACAACCCGCCGTATTACGCGCGATTGATCGAGACCTACGGCTTTCGCAAGGCGCACGACCTGCTGGCCTACATCGGCTACAAGGATCAGCTTCCGAAGATCCAAGAGCGGTTGGGCGGCCTGGCCGACCAGGCGCAAGCCCGCTGCAACGCGGTTATTCGGCCGGTGAGCCGCAAGAACTTTCGGGCTGACGTCGACAGTTTCGTCGATTTGTACAACCGCTCGCTCGATGTCAATTGGAGCTTCGTGCCGCTCCCGGAAAACGAGATGCGGACGCTGGCCGATGGGCTTCGGCACTTGATCATCCCCGATCTGGCGATGATCGCCGAAGTCGACGGCAAGGCCCAGGGAGCGATCGTCGGCCTGCCCGACTACAACCCGCGCGTGAAGGCCATCAACGGCCGGCTGTTCCCCTTCGGCATCTTCAAGCTGCTCAGCAAGAAGCGAGACTTCAAGCGGATTCGCGTGCTGAGCATCAACGTGGTCCACGAGTACCAGCGCTGGGGCTTGGGGCTCGTGCTGATGCGTGGGCTGACGCCCAAGGCCATGGAGATGGGCATCGAGGAAGCCGAGTTCTCGTGGGTCGACGAAGACAACGACATGGCGCGCCTGGGGCTGGAAAAGGGGGGCGCCGTGGTCTACAAGACCTATCGCATGTTCGACTACGAGCCCAACTCAGCCCGCACTTGACGCACGTGCCCGAGCCCACAGTTCACGCAACGTGGTGAACAGGCTCGGGCTATTCGTCTTGCGATACGGCGAATCGGCCGGAAGCTGGGCCATCAACCGCTCGTGAGCTTCGCGCAGCGAGTGGTACGGCATTGATGGGAACAAGTGGTGCAGCGCGTGATAGCGCAAGCCGACCGGTGCCCACAGCCCGGTCGTCAGTCGCTGATCGGGATGGTTGACTGAGTCGAGCAACTGCTGGAGCACTGTGAGCTGCTCACCCCGATGCAGGAAGCGATGGGCGCCCAGCGTTCGGACCTGGTTCAGGAAGACGACGGCTACGGCGACCAGGTAGATCTTCAGGAGGTAGCTCAACTCCAGTAAACCGGTCAGCAGCATCGCCGTCATCCCCCAGCCGAGCAGGAAGCAGCCCAGCTCCTGCCAGCGCCAGTTCAGCAGTTCTTTGTTCGATGGGAGTGGACGGATGTAGCGCGGGTCCATGACCAGCGTCGAGGCGTGCTGCTGGGCGAAGCGTCGAAACGACGGGCTCAGCCAGCCGAGTGGCGTCATCAACATGAAACGCACGATGGCCACGATCGGAATGAAAACGACATTTGCCATGTACAAGATGATGTGCCACGCCGGGCTCGACGCCAGCGGCAGATACTCACCGTCGTCGTGCGTGTTGTAGTGCGTTTTCGCATGGTGCGCGATGTGCGGGTAATACATGAACGACGGCATCAGGAATGGAATCCCACAGAGCAGGTTCCAGACCGTGCGAAAGGCGTTGAAGCTGCCGGTCCGCAGGTGTACCAGCTCGTGGGTAAACGAACCGGCGCGATAAAACGCCAGCACGCAGCCCACGTAGCCGACGATTTGCAGGGGCGAGAAGGCCGGTTGCCGGCGCAGCAGCCGCAGGCAGAGGATGCCGACGGCCATCGTCAGCAGAAGATCGGTCCAGTAGACTCGCGGCTTCGGTTGGAACAGATCGCGAACGATGTCGCGCGCCTCGCGCATCGAGAATTCGGCTTCCTTGAGATCCGCTTCCTTGATCTCGGCTGCTTCGTAGGTCGTTTCGGTCGCCATTGGATCCACTCCCGAACGGATAACTAGCACATTCGATTTTTCCATCCCAGGGGTAGCGAATCAAGCCCGCATGCCGAACTGTGGTAGCTCTCCCCTGTGCGGCCCACATGTGCGGAATCGGACGGGTCGGGCATCCGTCGAAGCAAGTTGAACAAAGACAAACGGTTGGGCAAATGTGCTTCGTCCGTGCAGGCTCGGCCCGTTAGGCTAATATCGGTTCGCCAGCGGGTGCGGACCACGCGATTCCCGGCAACTATACGTCCTTCTGGCAAGCTCATCATGCACGAATATTTCATGCGGCAGGCACTGACCGAAGCCGCCCGCGCCTTGACCCAAGATGAAGTCCCGGTGGGCGCGATCATCGTGGCGGGTGACCGGATCGTGGCCGCGGCTCACAACCAGCGGGAGCAACTCCGCGATCCGACGGCGCATGCCGAAATGATCGCCATCACGCAGGCAGCGGAGGCGATCGGTGGCTGGCGTCTGGAAGACTGCACCCTCTACGTGACACTCGAACCTTGCCCGATGTGCGCCGGAGCCATCGTCCAAGCCCGAATGCCGCTCGTCGTCTACGGAGCGCTCGACCCCAAGGCGGGGGCCGTCGCCTCGCTCTTCCGGCTGCTCGACGATGCGCGGCTCAATCACCGTTGCCAGACCATCGGCGGAGTGCTGGACGTCGAATGCGGGGAGATCTTGTCGCGATTCTTCCGCGAGAAGAGACGGAAGAAAATGATGAGTGATGAGTTATGAATGATGAGTGGGGGGACGACGCCCGACGGATCTGATAGCGGCGTGACTTACGGCACGGCGAAGCTCAGGTGCATGGCGGCATGGTGCAGGTGCAGCTTCGTCCATTCGTCAGTGGTCATCGGGCCGAAGACCGGATGCGGCGAGGTCATCGACTCGCTACGAATTCGACCGACAGCCTTGCGAAAGGCGTCGAACGCGTCCTCGCGCGAGGCCGAAGGGAAGAATTTGCTTTCGACCTCGCGCGGCAGATTGAAGCCCGGCGAGGTTCCATTCTTCAGGATTCGCCCCTTGATGAACTTGCCGACGAGGCGAATCCACCAGGGAGCCTTGGCACGGATCCCGTCGATCGAGCCGTTCATCGCCCCGGCCAGGTGCATCAACAACTGTTCCAGCGGCCAGTTGCCGAGCGTGCGGGTCGTGGGCGAGGCCGCGAGCTTCTCGACGTCGGCCAGCATGTCGTCAATCGTGGCGTAGCGAATTTGCCGCCGCTCGGCGACATTCTTGACATCGACCTTTTGCATGACAGCACCTCCTTTCGAGTTTGGTGGCCGAAGTATACTCGGCTGCCAACGGCTTGTGCCATTGCCCAGGGCCGATCAGAATCGCAGCATGGCACGTCGCTCCCTCGGCAAGCGAGTCTGGTACGGGTTCCTGCATGTCGCTTGTCGACTGCTGGGGATTGCCGTGTTCCGAATTCGCTGCCGCGGACGCGAGCATGTGCCGCGGTCGGGCGGAGCGCTGGTGCTGTCGAACCATCAGAGCCACCTGGACCCGGTGCTGATCGGGCTGGCGAGCGACCGGCGGCTGAATTTCCTGGCCCGTTCGACGCTGTTCGGCTTCGCTCCGTTTCGCTGGCTGATCCAGTCGCTCGACGCGATTCCGATCGATCGCGACGGTTCGGGTCTGGGTGGACTCAAGGAGACGCTCCGCCGATTGCGGCAAGAGGAGCTGGTGCTGATTTTCCCGGAGGGGACGCGATCGCCCGACGGCCGGGTCCAGCCGCTGAAGGCCGGTTTCGCGGCGCTGGCCACCCGGGCTGGGGTGCCGCTGGTGCCAGTGGCGATCGAGGGGGCATTCGACGCGTGGCCCCGCTCGCAGAAGTTTCCGTGGGCGAGTCGGATCGACATCGAGTTCGGTCCGCCGCTAGCTCCCGAGGAAACGGCCGGGTTCGACGAGCGGGGTCTGGTGGCTGAAATCGAGCGTCGGATCCGGGCCTGCCACGTTCTGGCCTGCCGATACCACGGGGGGCGGGCCGCTGGCCACCGAACGGCTGAACGGGGGCTCGAAGCCGGGCCCCGTGCGATTGCCGAAAGCGGTTGATTCTGTTATGATTTCGGGCTTGTCGATGGACGGCGCCGACAAGCTCCTGCCGGTGTGGCGGGACCGCCTCCGCGACGACTTTTGCCCCAGTGTGTGTTCTCTTGGCGGTGCGGCGCGTGCGGCGTGTGACACGCTTCGCGACCGTCGGCGGGCCCTTCTCTCGTGGCCCCTTCTCCCTTGGTTCCGTCGGACAGAACAGCCTGGCACATCATTTCACTCAATGGTCAATCGAAATCTCATTCGTGGACTGGATCAGGATCAACTCGACTGGGAGGTGGAGCTCACCGCCGCCCTGGACGGCACGGACCCCAACGAAATCGAATGGGGCGGCGCCGATATCACGCTCAATCAGATCGTCGAAGGGCGCGTGTTGCGGGTCGAAGGCGACATGGTGCTCGTCGACGTCGGCTACAAGAGCGAGGGGACAATCGCCCTCTCGGAGTGGGACGCCGAAGAGTCGCCCCCCGAGCCTGGCCAGACCGTCAAGGTGCTGATCGAGGAGATCGAAGACGCGCAGCCGGGCGTCGAAGACGCCGGCATGATCCTGCTCAGCAAGCGCAAAGCCGCCAAGATCGAGCAGTGGCAGCGCGTCATGGAGACGGTCCACGAAAATGACATCGTCACCGGCATGGTCACCCGCAAGATCAAGGGCGGCTTGCTGGTCGACATCGGCGTGAACGTGTTCTTGCCGGCCAGCCAGGTCGACATCCGCCGTCCGCCGGACATCGGCGACTACATCGGCCGGACGATCCAGTGCATCGTGCTGAAGATCGACGAGGCCCGGCGCAACATCGTCGTCAGCCGCCGCTCGCTGATCGAAACCGAGCGGGCCGAGAAGAAGTCGAAGTTGCTGGCCGAACTCGAAATCGGGCAGCGCCGCAAAGGCACGGTCAAGAACATTGCCGAGTTCGGCGCGTTCGTCGACCTGGGCGGAATCGACGGCCTGCTGCACATCACCGACATGAGCTGGGGCCGCATTGGGCACCCGTCGGAAATGGTCTCGATCGATCAGGAGATCGAGGTTCAGATCCTGCACATCGACCGTGAGCGCGAAAAGATCGCCCTGGGCCTGAAGCAGAAGACGCCCAGCCCCTGGGATACGGTCGAGAAGAAGTACCCCGTGGGCAGCCGCATCAAGGGGACCGTGGTCAACGTGATGAGCTACGGTGCCTTCGTGAAGCTCGAAGAAGGGATCGAAGGGCTGGTTCACATCAGCGAAATGTCGTGGACCAAGCGCATCAGCCATCCCAACGAGCTGGTGCATATCGACGACGAGATCGAAGTCGTCGTGCTGGGCATCAACAAGGAAAAGCAGGAAATCTCGCTAGGCATGAAGCAGACCCAGGAGAATCCCTGGGACAAGGTGGCCGATCGCTACCCGCCGGGCACGCCCGTCAGCGGCACGGTCCGCAACCTCACCAACTACGGTGCCTTCATCGAGATCGAAGAGGGGATCGACGGCCTGTTGCACGTCAGCGACATGTCGTGGACCCGCAAGATCAGCCATCCCAGCGAGGTTGTCGAGAAGGGGCAGACGATCGAGTGCCGCGTGCTCTCGGTCGATCAGCAGCGTCGCCGCATAGCTTTGGGCCTCAAGCAACTTCAAGAGGATCCCTGGGCCAGCGACATCCCCAACAAGTATCAGCCCGGCCAGATCGTCAAAGGCACGGTCACGAAGCTCACCAATTTCGGCGTGTTCGTCGGGCTGGAGAACGGGCTGGAAGGGCTGTTGCACATCTCGGAATTGGCCGACCACAAGGTCGAAAACCCCGAGGACGTGGTCAAGGTCGGGGACGAGATCGAGGTCAAGATCCTGCGTGTCGACACCGACGAGCGCAAGATCGGCCTGTCGCGGAAGCGCGTCGAGTGGTCGCATGACGAGATCGATACGACCGCCACCTCGAGCGGCAGCCAGGGGACGTCCTCCTCGTCGTCGAACACTCCGGCCAGCGAGCTGAAGGGGGGCATCGGCGGCGATTCGGGCCCGCTCATCAAACCGATGCGTACCGAGCCCTCGGAATAATCGTTAACTTGGACGCCTTCGCCACCTGGCGACGGCAGCCACATTCGTTTGATTCGTCACGACCCTGCCGGCTCCATCCGGCAGGGTCTTTTTTTCGCTATCGTGCGATCCTCGCGCACAAGCGTTGCATGGCGCCAACTCCTTGGCTGGCTGGAGAAAGCGACTCGCTAGCGACGATAGCTTGGGTACTCAGCCCCCGAATGCTATCGCTGCTTCCAGCAAGGTTCCGGATGAAAACGACGCGACGCAAGAGCTCCTCCGCAGCGCAGTCCCCCTTGGAGACGTACCTGCGTGAGATCAACGAAACCTCGCTGCTCACGGCGAAGGATGAACGCGAACTGGCGGCTGAGATCGGCCTCGGCAACATCGAAGCTCGCGACCGCATGGTCCGCGCCAACCTGCGGCTGGTGGTCAACATCGCTCGCGGTTACACCGGCAAAGGGCTCAGCCTGCCCGACCTGATCGAGGAAGGCAACCTGGGGCTGCTCCGGGCCGTCGAAGGGTTCGATCCCGGCATGGGCACGCGTTTCAGTACCTACGCCAGCTATTGGATCAAGCAGTCGATCAAGCGCGCGCTCATCAACACGGCCAAGACAATTCGCATCCCGGCCTACATGGTCGAACTGCTCAGTAAGTGGCGCCGAGCCACCAGCCGGCTGACCGAAGAGCTGGGCCGGGTGCCCACGCCGGAAGAAATCGCCCGCGTGCTCGGCTTGCCCCGCAAGAAGCTGCCGATCATCAAGAAGGCGATCCGCATCTACAACTCGACCCCGCAGACCGATCAGGCCGAAAACGGCTGGTCGCTGGGCGAAATGATCATGGACGACCAGGCCAAGAGCCCCGAGCTGGCGATGGTCGAAGGGGATGACGTCACGCAGGTGCTCCACCTGCTCGAGACGATGGATCAACGCGAGGCCACGATCCTGCGGATGCGGTTCGGGCTGAACGACCACGAGCCGCGGACGCTCAAGGAAATCGGCGAGGAACTCGGCCTGACGCGTGAACGCGTCCGGCAAATCGAGACCGAAGCGCTCGGCAAGCTGGCCCAGCACCTGCAAGGCCCGCTCGACCGCTGATCGGCGGTTCGGTTCGAGGGCAGGCCTGGTGGCAACTGTTCGAAGGCCTCGGCGGTCGGTATAGTCGCAAGCGACCGTTGGCGACCAAACCGACCCGCTGTTGCCCGAGACGACCGATGCCTGCTACTGCCCCGCCCCGGCTGGCTGACTACATCCGCTCGATCGCCGACTTCCCCAAGCCGGGGATCCTGTTTCGCGACATCACACCGCTGTTGGCCTCGCCTGCGGCGTTTGGCGAGTCGATCCGACAGTTGGCTGAGCCCTTTCGCGGCGTCGGCGTCGATCTGGTGGCGGCTGCCGAAGCCCGCGGGTTCATCTTCGCCGGGCCTTTGGCGCTGGAGCTGGGAGCGGGGTTCATTCCGGTCCGCAAGCCCGGCAAGCTGCCCTTCGAGACGCACTCGTTCAGCTACGACCTGGAATACGGCAGCGACTCGCTGGAGGTGCATACCGACAGCTTCTCGGCCGGACAACGTGTGCTGCTGGTCGACGACTTGCTGGCCACTGGCGGAACGATGGAGGCCTGTTGCCGGCTGGTCGAACGGGCGCGGGCCACGGTCGTCGGCTGCGCCTTCGTGATCGAGTTGACGTCACTGGCCGGGGCTCGGCGGCTCGCTCCGCACAAGGTCGTCAGCCTGCTGCAATACGATTAGGCCTGTCGTCTGGGCTCCGCCGGCTCTTGATGAATGCTTGACGTTGCGCGCGGCGGCGACTTAGCATGGCCCTTAGAGGGTGGCGAGGGCTCGTCGTCGTTTCAGCGTCGGAGTAGCTAACCATGAGGCCTTGCCTGTTCTGGTCCAGCCTGGCAGGTGGCTTGATCTGTTGGGCTCTCGCCTTGGGCACCAGCGCCGCTGCTGAGCCTGTGGCGGCGCGCTCGCCGACGTCTAGCACGTCGGCCACCGCTCCGGTCTCGACGGCCATCTATCGCCGCGCTGTCGGCGCGCCGACGACCGCAACTCAGGCGCGCTACTATCCCTACGGCTACGGCCTCTACCGGCCGTGGCTCTATCGGCCGAGCTATTATCCATACGGTTCGTATGGGTATCCGTACAATTCGTATGGATACGCCTATCGCCCGCTCTACTCGAGCTATGGCTATCCATACATCAACGGTTACTCGGCGTGGAACAGCTCCGGCTTCGGCCTGTCGCCACTGGCGAGCGGCTATGGCGGGTTTGGCTATGGAGCGTTTGGCTACGGCGGCTATGGGTATGGCGGCTA
>Ga0181519_10001815_pt1 | contig 18587 bp, 21 predicted proteins | sample PEATcosm2014_Bin_26_FD_121102 | JGI IMG/M metagenome (GOLD analysis project Ga0181519, IMG submission 121102) | Peatland microbial communities from MTU Mesocosm Facility, Houghton, MI, USA - PEATcosm2014_Bin02_10_metaG | ecosystem: Environmental > Terrestrial > Soil > Wetlands > Peat | place...
GCGAGCGGGAATAGAAGCCCAGATAGGCGCCGTTACTCTTCTCCGCGATGAGGTCCATCGCCTTCTGCGGTTCATTAGTGAAAACGATCTCGACATTGGGCCGGCAGCCGGCCCGCTTGTCGACCGGCGCCTTGACAAGGTCGGCCAGCCCGTCGATGCGCTGCGAGACGAAGACATCCAGCGCCGGCGGCAGGCCGATCGTCACCGTGCAGATCGCATCGACCCAGCGCCCGTACTGCCCGGAATGTTCGACCTTGGCATGCGTATCGACGAAATTGAGCGCCGCCTCGAAGGGTGTTTGATCCGGCCGCCGGCCAAGGACGGTCAGTTTCTCGACGGCGCCGTTCGCATTCTTGTCGGCGGACTTCCGGTCAGACGACTTGACCTCCGGGCCCGGTACTGCCTCGCCAGTGCTCGCGTCCGGGGCTGAAGGAGGCGTCTGTCCTTGCGCGACCGTTTCGGTCGCCGGCGCTGCTGCCGACTTCGGCGCGGGGTCGATCTTGTCCGCGCAGGCCGATAAGGCGGCAAGCACGCCGACCACAAGGCAGAGGCCCGTAGAACGGGAACGGCCGGCGGGAACAGAGCCGAGACAATGCGACACGATCGGTTCCATAGACGCCTCGAAAGCAGCGCGCGAAAAACTGAGCACCTATCGTCTAAGGTAGCACATTTCACCTGTAAACCCCAGTTTCGACCGCGCTCTGTAGTCGGCCAATCGGCGTGAAAAGCGTTAAACGCACGACAGTGTCGCTTTCCTCCCAGTCGCGGCACGCAAAAATTATTCACGCCTTCGATAGCTTGCAGGAACCGGTTGCAACGATTGCCGCCGACATTCGCAACTTTGCCGTTTTTGTCGTAGAAATCGATATTCCCGCTCGCTATGCTCCCTTGGTGCGAGCAGGTCGGCGGAGGCGGGATGGCCGCGGAAAATGGCAGCAAGCCGCAGGGCTGGCGGTTCAGCGACGACAACCGGGTATTCCGGCTCTATCCCGAACGGCGCCAGCTCTTGCTGGGCGAGACCAAGGTCACGCTTGGCCAGCGGACTTTCGATATGCTGATTCTGCTGGTCGAGAATGCCGGGAAGGTCGTTAGTCGCGAAGCGATCATGTCCGCTGTCTGGCGCAATATCGCCATCTCGGACGCTGCCGTATCGACCCAGGCGTCAACCATCCGCAAACTGATCGGCAATGACGAGAGCATCGTCGCGGTCAACAACCAAGGTTATGTGTTCACGATCGAAGCCGACCCGATCGAGCGGGAATACGGGCCGCCGCCGCAATTGATGCGCCTAGTGATGCAATCGGGTCCTGGTGTCGGACGCGAAGCGGAATTGAAAGAGCTGGCAGCGCTTTGTAGCCAGCACCGGCTGGTGACGCTGGTCGGGCCGGGGGGTGTGGGCAAAACCTGGCTTGCCGTCAAGCTGGGTCTGCAACTGACCTGGGACCGGCTCGACGGCGTGTATCTGATCGACCTCGGCGCCGCGCGAGATTCATTGTCGGTTGCCGGCTCCGTGGCGCAAGCTTTGGGCGTCACCTTGCGCAGCCGCGACAACCCGATCCACATCCTGGGCAGTGCGATCGGCAATCGGCGGATGCTGCTGATTCTCGATTCCTGCGAATACGTCATCGAACCGGTGCGCGATCTCGTTGACGGCCTGCTGCCGGTGGCACCGAACCTGTCGATCCTGGCGACCAGCCAGGAAGTCCTGCGCGTGCTCAACGAGGCGACCTTCCGCCTGGAACCGCTTTCCCCGCCCCAGGCAATCGAATTGTTCGTTGCCCGTGCGCAGACGGCCGACCGGCATTTCCTGCCCAATGAGAAAAACGCGCCGGCCATTGCCGAGATATGCGCGCGGCTCGACGGTATCCCGCTGGCACTCGAAATGGCCGCCGCCCTCGTGCCGAAGCTCGGTATCGAAGGTGTCCGCGAGGGCCTGGATCAACAGCGGTTCCAGATGCTGGACGGCAGTCCACGCGTCGGGGACGCGCGCCGGGCGACACTGACCGCGATCACGGAATGGAGCTATGGCCTGTTGGAGGAAACTGACCAGCAGATCTTCTGCCGGCTGTCCTGCTTCTCCGGCAGCTTCTCGCGCGAGGCCATCGCTGCCGTGGCCGGCGCCGACAGCGCCGGCCGCTGGGATATCGCAGCGAGCCTCGGCCGGCTGCTCGACAAGTCCCTCCTGGTCGCCGAACGCGGCGACCGGCCGCGCTATCGCCTGTTGGAGACATTGCGCCTCGCCGGCGCGGCGAAGCTCGAAGCCGGCGGCGCCAGCGAGACGATCGCCGAGCGCCACGCCCGGTATTACGCGGATCTGTTCGAGCAAGCCGATCTCATATGGGAGACGACGCCGGAACCCGACTGGTTGGCGCTTTACGGGCCGGAAATCGACAATCTCCGCGCGGCGCTTGATTGGACGCTCCGCAATCCCGGCCGCCTGCCGCTCGCACTGATCTTGGCGGGTGCAGCGGGTCATCTCTGGGACCGGCTGGCGCTTGCCGCCGAAGGGCGAAGCTACCTGGACCGGTTGGTGGAAAGACTCGATGAGAGGACGCCTCCGGCCGACGCCGCGCGTATCCTCCGGCGCGCCGCGGTCTTGTGGCGCCGAACAGATCGGCTGCGCGCCGTCGCGCTCCTCGAACGATCTGTCGCGCTCTATCGCCAGACGGCGGACGAACGGAGCCTTGGCTCTGCGCTCGGGTTGCTTGGCGGCGACTATATTTACCTCGGCCGGCGTGCCGAAGCGGGTATGGCGCTCGATGAAGCGCGGAACCTTCTACCCGAAGGCAGCCGAACGAAGTCTTTGTATAATGTTATGAATGATCTCGGTAATCTTGCTGTGCAGGCGAATGAATCCGACAAGGCGCGCGAATACTACGTCATCGCGCGCGATCTCGCGCGAAAGCTGCATGATACTCTTAGAGAGTATCTTTCTCTCAGCAACCTAGGTGAAGTGGAGTTTCAAACCGGAGCGGTCGGACGAGCAATCGAATATACCCGGCAAGCGGTGGACGGCCTGCGGTCGGCCGGTCATCTCGCGTACCTCGGCTACGCCTTGGTCAATTTTGCTTCCTATCTTGCAGTCCAAGGAAATCATAGCGAAGCTCGTGATTGTGCCCTGGAAGCCTTATCGCTCCTCCGGTCGGAAGGCGGGCACTGGCTGCGGCTTTGCCTTCAGGTCTTGGCGCTACTAGGAGCTCGCGGCGGCCGATACGTCGAAGCGGCGCAACTTCGCGGGTTCGTCGACGCCGGCTATGCCCAGTCCGGCGAGGTCCGCGAACCAACCGAACAACGTATCGATGCCGAGCTGTGCCGGCTTCTGGCGGCCAATCTTCCGCCCGACGATATCAAGGCATGGGCGGTCGAGGGGGCTCGATGGAGCCAGGATCAGGCGGTCGATTTCGTGACACTCCGCCTGGCGTCGGCCTGAAAGCGAATGGAGCGAGAACCGGATCGTGTGGGAGAACAGTGTTGAGTCGAAAGAGTCGCCTGGGGCAACGAAAACAAACATACGGGAGACACGAACTTATCCGACAGTATTCGAAGACGTGTGAAGATCACGCTGTCCTTGCCGCGATAAACTCGGCACGGAACGGGCCAACGTCTTGCAAGCCGGCGGATGAGCCGTGAATACCCTGACCGAAACGAATAGAGGGCGCAGCACTCATGCCTGTCATCATCCCCCCGCCATTGCTCGACGTGCCGGCAATCGTCCGGGCGGCCGCACATTCACCCGGAAATCAGATCCAGGTTCAACGGCCGGCGACCCCGCCACCGCACTTGCAGCGTCCAGACGGGACAATCCAGGGTCCTACGGTCGTCGGGCCGCCACCGCTCGTGCCACCCCTATCCGGACCCGCCTCTCGACCCACGCCGATCGAGCGCCCATCCGGCACCAGCCAAGATCCGACGGTTGTCGGGCCGGTCCCGCTCGTCCCGCCGCCCGTGTTCCGTAAATGAACGGCGACTGATCGGAGCCTGGTTTCCGGTGACCTCCATTCCGTAACACCTTCCAGCCAGACCGGGCAGTCAAGAGCCTCGTGCCGCCGGCCCATAGGGCAGCGCTCACGCCCCTTTGGGGTTTGCCTTCGGGTTTCGATGAAAGTGCTGAGGAAGCGGCGGTGCCTTTGGCAACGCCGTAGCGCTCGCTTGCGATTACAGATTGCCGATCTTACCAGCCTGGCCGGGGCCGACAAACCCCGGCCAGCGCAGCACATCGTTAGAGATTTCAGGGACCTCAAGGAATATCAAAACTTTTCAGGCGTGTTTAAACGGATTAACGCGGCGGCCGGTTAGCCGCATCCTGTGATACGTCCGTAGCCGTGTCTGTGGTGGGCATGGTTCTGGTCCTATCGGCACGCCGATACGAGCGCTTAGCGCTGCCGCAAGAGCAGAGAGGGGCATATCCGCAGGCACTGTCGGTGCCGATCGAGACCGAGAAGCCGACGCATGCTCCACCTGGGGAGCAATTGGGCTGATCCGATTGTTGGGCGGGACGATGTAGAGACAGGTCTATCCGCCCCGCCGCGCTGATTGCGCGCGGCGGAATGCGCCCGGTGAGGGCGCTCCGTTATTTCTTCTGTTCTTGAGACTCTATTGCGGCCCTCATTCGCGCAAGGGTGGTTCGGAGGGTGTCGTCCTTGATGCTGTCGAGAGGGCTTGCAGGAAGAGGATAAGAAACTGGGGTGGTTTCAGTCTGGTTATCCGACTCTGCTTTAACCCCAAGGAACCCGGCCTCCGCTGCCGCCCCTGCCCGCCCATCCTTGCCGCCGGCTCCCCGCAACAGTGGCGCTCCAAGGTCACCGAGCTCGCGCCGCGCCGGCAGGGGAAAGTTGACCCGGTAGGCGTTCGAGGTCTGCCGCGTGCGGCTTGACCAGATCACCCGGCCGGCGATCTCGCACCAGTGCTTGACCCGCTCGCGGATGATGCGGCGCGTCACCTCCAGGATACCGGCCAGCGACAGGCGCTTGACGGCCTCGATGACGGTATCGCGGGCAAGATTGGTCCTCTCGGCGATCATCTCATAAGACGGGTCGAGCCGGCCGCTGCCGATGTTCAGGAACTCGAACAAGAGACAGCGCAGCACGATCAGCCCGGTATGGCCGAGCACGCCGCCATGCTTGCGCGCTTGCTTGGTGCGCTTCTCCAGCCCTTCGGCCGCCACCCAGACGCGCCAGCGGTCGTTGCGGTCTAGCGGCCGGAAATCGCCGGCGCCGGCGAAGCGGCTGCCGCCATGCCAGGCACGGCCGGAATCGCGGGCACTCGGCCCGGGTGGTTCGGGAACGGCAGGCAATAGGGTTGCTTGGCGCTGAGTCATCGGGCGCGTCTCCTCTCAGGTTGTGGCGAACCCGTTGAGGAAGCGGTCAAATTCAGGCAAAGCGTCCCCGTGGCAAGAATCAGCTTGCTTTTCGGGGCGCTGCGGGTAATCTCGGGACTGCCAAGTTCTCCGAGATTATCCAGTTCGCCGGATGTATGACCCGCCCCTCAAGGCGGGTTTTGCATTTCTAGGCTCTGGGTGCTGGTGGCTCCAGTTGTGACAATGCATGCGAATTATCTCGCATGCTCGTCGACCCTGCCGCAAAATCTAGCGCTGCGCAAGGAAGCGGGCTCTAGCCCTAGATTTCCAGGGTGGTTTCCACGTCAAAAGACGCACGACTCGATGTGAGTTCACCAAGTAATCGCAAGAGCAAGGGTTACCGAGGGCTGAGTCGTGGTGACGACTCGGGAACACTGGGCCAACGAGTACCATCTCGGCCGGCTCTGTGGTAATTTCAGACCAAGAAGCGGGTACGGGTAAATGACCATCCCCGCCTCGGCCTGATCGCTCCAGCTGGGGCCGGGATCGCGGGGAACCCCGATCCCAGTGCCTGAATCGGAGTCTCTGCTCGTGCAAAAACTCAGTCGCGGCCAAAACCAAGCGGCAGTTCGGCAGCGTCGAGGGCATCGACAGCACTCTCCAGCTCGATCACCGCATCAAGCTTGTCAGCCAGATATCCGTCCTGCAGCGGCTCGGGCAGATTCTCGCGCCAGTCCCGATATTCCTCGATCATGCTCCTGAGTTCGATCACCGCATCGGCCCAGCGCTGCGGCCGGGTCCGCCGGTCCTTCGGCCGGCGGTACTGGACCGCCGGTTTACCGGCCTTCCGGCTATCGCGATAGCGCTGCTGACGCTCTGCATTCGTCAAGCCCATGGGACCCCTCAGCCGCTGCCAGGCTATATTATGCGCCGTTACGTAACGGCGCATAATTGAATTGACCATGCAATCTGCATCGATGCCCGGCCAGCCCGCGCGGCATCGGCGATCTCCGGCCTGGCCGGCCCCGCTTGCGGGAACCGTTCCAGAATCTCTACCCGTTCCGCCAAGCGGTCGTAGACGCGATCGGCGGCGCCGGGATTGTCCAAAGCTATGGCGACCCAGATATCGAGCAGATCGCGGCGGGCGCGGGCGGTGTAGTGAACCGGCGGCACCCTACGCCTCTTTCCGCCCCGCGGCGAGTTCCTGCCGAGCGGTAGCCCTCAACTCGGACCAGTCGAGCGGGCCGGCGTCGCCGCTCTCGACCCCCTCCCGCCACGCCTGCCGTAGCCCTTCCGCCCGATCGGCCGCGAGCTGATCCGAGCGTTCCAGCAGACGCAGCGCCTCCCGCACAACTTCGCTCGTCGAGGTGTAGCGGCCGGAATCGACCTTGGCCTTGATGAGACCAACCAGTTCGGGCGTCAGCGAAATCGAGATGTTCATCGCGGCCGGATCCCTAGAGACTATGAGGATATAATATTTTCTCATAGCACAGCCGGAATGTCCAGGAGGCCCCCGCCGGTGGCCGCACCAGTGCGCTTAAACGCTCTTGGGGTCTTACCGTGGTTTTCTGCTCCGCTGCTACTCAACAAGTTGCGAAAGTCCGATAATCGGCATTATGCAGAATCACGCAGAATATTCGTGAAATACTCACGAAGTCGCCGCGGCCGGTAAGCCGGCCCGCGCGCGCAAAGACTGCGCCGGTCCAGTATAGATGGCCGCGCCAGCGGCGGCCTGGCCGGCGCGAATACTTGCCGCGTGGCTTCCTTCGGAAGATCGGCGCGACGACGATCAGCGATCGGCCTTGGCCGGCTTGCTGAACAGATTGATCGGCGCCGGCGCCGATCAATCGTCCCCTTCCTCCCGTAGGCTCTGGCTCAACGTGTACTGCACCCAGGCGCTGCGGCTGATGCCGCTCCGCTTTGCGGCCTTATCGACACGCGCGAGCAAAACGGGATCAAATCGGATCATCACGGGCTTCCGGCCTGGGGTGTTATCGTCCTCAAGCGCGAGCGGCGGCTTAGTGCCGGCGCCGCCAATGAACTTGGCAGCAGCGGCCTCAGCAGTCGGAACACCAGGCTTGCGTTGCGGTATCTTAGCGATAGCCATTGTATATCTCTTCGATATCTATTGCTTAGCTGAACGCTAGCGCGGCAAGAGTCACAAGCTCCTCGATGGCCTTGCCATCACGGGGCTGGAATTCGATAACGCCGCGGCCCTGGGCGACAGCGTTGGCGAACGACTTCCGCCGCACGACCATGATGTCGGCACACTGGATGCCGGCGAGATCGGCGAGCGCCTCGCGCGCGTCGATATTGTCCCGGCCGGTCGCATCGGCGGCATTTAGGAATGCCACCGCGCGCAGATCGGGATTGATCTCTCTCGCCTCGGCAACAAGCTCGGAGACTTGATGAACTGCCCAGATATCGAATGACCTGGGCTGCACGGGGATGAGGAGAACGCTGGCGACCGTCAGCGCGGCGCGCAGCGAGCCGGTGTCACGGCCGCCGACATCAATGATGATGTCATCGTATTTAGGGGCGAGCTGCCGCACCTGAGTCCGGAGCGCGCCCCCATGCAAGGCTACAGCAGTGTAGCCTGTACTCCCGAGTTGGTCGGCCCGTAGCTCTGTGAAAAGGCTGGCGGATCCCTGCTCGTCGCCATCGACGAGCAGCACATCGCGCCCGGCGCTGGCCCGGAAGATGGTGAGATTGATAGCGGTCATGGTCTTGCCTACGCCGCCCTTTATATTGCCGACCGCTATAATCATACCATCACCTGGATATCGGATCGATATCCAAGTGATATACAAATGCAAGGTGTCCGTCCAGGGCGCTGACGTCTCTCTTGTTTAATCTCGGTTTGGTGGCACACCAAACCCTGGCTTCGCCGAGAACGGGTCGAGCGCCGGAAAGCCCCTTCGCAATCGCCACTGCTGGGTGTCCTTCAGCCCCATATTGAGCAGGTCCCCTCGGCGACGCGCCCATGCCGCACCCTTGTACAAGATAGCACTCGGTGCTACATAACAGCCATGACCGATGCTGAGGAACCCGTGCGGGCCTTCAAGTCCGCCTGGTTCGCCAAAGCGGCGCGCAAGGCGCTCATCGACGACGAGGAGCTTTGTGAGGCCATCGCGGAAGTGAGACTCGGTCAGGCCGACGACCTGGGCGGGGGCGTGTACAAGAAGCGCCTGAATAAGAACCGGCACAGAAGCATCATCGTGGCCAAGGGGCGGCGCTACTGGGTTTACGCGTACCTCTTTGCCAAGAAGGACCGGGCCAACATCGACGAGGACGAGTTGGGGGCGTTCCGCAAGCTGGCCGATCTCTACGCCGGGAAGGCGGATGCCGAGATCGAGAAGGAATTGAAGGCCAAGGAATTGGTGGAGATTTGCAATGACCGCGACACGTAAGTTCAAGAGCGACGCCTTCGAGGCGGTCCATAGCGCCGTTGCCGGCATGTATCGCGCCGGCACGATCGACAAGGCGACCATGCGCGATTTCGATGAAACCTGCCTGGCGGCCACGCCGCCCATTGCCCCTGCGGAGATCAAGCAGCTCCGCGAGACCAACAAGGTCAGTCAGCCTGTGTTCGCCCGCTATCTCAACACCAGCGAAAGCACGGTCGAGAAGTGGGAAACCGGGGCCAAAAAACCGAGCGGCACCGCGCTCAAGCTGCTCAGCATCGTCCAGAAGCACGGGCTTCAGATTCTGGCCTAGCCGGCATGACGGTCGCTGAGCGGCGGCTCTCGCTTTCAAGCAGCTTCTATATCTGATAATGTCCTTTATCAGATATATAAACCTGCTAAGATCGACCCGCCAACTACACGGCAGGTGATCATGACGGAAGACGGATTCAGCGAAGCCGGGCGCAAGCAGAAATTCGAGCAGTGGGAAAAGCTCGGGCTTGATCGGGTCAAGGGCGATCTCCAGGCGGACCCTTATCGCCGTATCGGCAGTGGGCCGTTGCAAAACCTGGCATGGGAGTGGGTTCGCATGAAGGAAGCCGAGAAGACGGCCAATGCGGAAGCCGTGCTGCGCGCGATCGGCGCGGCACCGCCCTCGATCAGCGACATACTCGCGGGGGAAACCACGGAACTCGATCGGATGGTGAAGCGCGCGCAGTCTGTCGTTGCAACTCCCGAGCAAGAACAGCCTCCGCTGCCAGCTTCGCCGTCAGAGAAGCCCGTCGAGATGGTCACGCTCAAACCGACTCTCTACGGCATGAGCATCGATCTCAAGGAAGCCGGCCGGCGGCTGAAGCGCCGCTTTCGGAAGAAGCCATGAACTACCTGCTTCCGATCGCCGCGCCAGGCCTGCCGGCGCTCATAACCGCCGCCGGCGACCGCGCCAAAATCCGCTTCCTCGAATTCTTCGCGGCCAACATCCGCAACCCGCACACGCGGCGTGCCTACAGCCGCGCCGTGGGCGACTTCCTGACCTGGTGCGGCGATGCCGGCGTGCCGTCGATCGCCGGCGTGCAGCCGCTCCACGTCGCCACCTGGATCGAGGGGCAGACGCGCGAGCTGTCGGCTCCCACGGTCAAGCAGCAGCTCGCGGCCGTGCGGCATCTGTTCGATTGGCTCGTGACGGGCCAGGTCGTGCCGCTCAATCCGGCCGGCTCGGTGCGCGGCCCGTCGCACATCGTGAAATCTGGCAAGACGCCGGTGCTCGACCCGGCCGAGGCGCGCGTGCTGCTCGACAGCATCGATGTCACGACGCCGGCGGGCCTGCGCGACCGCGCCCTGATCGGCCTCATGGTCTACAGCTTCGCGCGGATCGGCGCGGCGCTCGCGATGACGGTTGCCGACGTGTACACGCAAAACCGCCGGCTCTGGGTGCGGCTGCGCGAGAAGGGTGGCAAGCGGCACGAGATGCCGTGCCACCATAACCTCGACGATTACCTGACCGCCTATATCGACGGCGCGGCCCTGCGCGACGATCCAAAGGGGCCGCTGTTCCGCACGATCGGCCGGGGAACCGGCCAGCTCACGCGTACGCCGCTGCCGCAGTCGAACGCCTGGGCGATGATCGAGCGACGGCGCACGGCGGCCGGCATCGAGACCAAGATCGGCAATCACAGTTTCCGGGCAACCGGCATAACGGCATATCTCAAGAACGGCGGCACGCTCGAAAAGGCGGCGGCGATGGCAAACCATGCCAGCACGCGCACGACGCAGCTCTATGACCGCCGGCACGATCAGGTCAGTCTCGACGAGGTCGAGCGCGTGGTGATTTGACCCCAGAATCTATGCATAAGTTTTAACTTATGTACCAAAGATCGGTTCTCTCTTGGTTCTAATGACCCGGATAATCTGAGCACTTTCGTGTCGTCATCCCCAACCTGCGCTCCGCCTGGCTAGATTACCAAGTGGGGCCGGCGGCACCCGAGCCCCACTTGGCAACGAAACTCAGGTCTGTTCAGTCAACGCCGTCACCAGCCGGATAATTGCCGTCAGCAGACTGACGAGCAATTTCCACGGTACGACGCTGTCGGGATGCTGCTTCCGCATCACATTCTCCCTTCAGCGTGGTTGCCCTCGTGGGACATCCACAAGAGCCCGGTCTCCCGGACGTCAGACAAAGTTCGAGTGTCTGACGAATCAGGTCCCGGGCCGAAGAGATGTTAGATGCGGTAACCCATGCGTGTGAATTTGGCAAAAGGGTGGCTTGAAGTCAAGGGGGCGCTTACGGGGCGAGCGCAAGTCAACCCAGCCCGAGCGCGGCCCCACGCGCTGGCGACGGTTGGGATAACCCGGGCTCACGGACCTGTTCAAAGGCCATTGGCGCCGGGAGCGACATCGGAGCGGGTTGCCGGCCGCCGACAGCGGTGGGTCCAGCACAAACTGCGGGGGTGGTGCGGGCGCAGCGCAGCGAGCCTCGGCCCCGCTGTTTGTGCTGGACGTAGCCCCGGCCAAACCACCCTCTCGGCAGTCCTTCGGGATGCCCCGGCATCCCGAAGGACTGCCACCCGGCGAGGGGCATTTTCCTTCAGCGGCGGTTGCCGGAGATCGGATTTTCCGGCGCGGAACGAACAGGGGCTGCAACTTCATAATAAGGAGCTACCGCAACTTCATAAATAGAGGTTCCTTCCAAAAGAACGCTTTGGCCTCGACGCTCTCACCGCCGCCCTGGCTTCTGCGGCGCCGGTTCTGCCGCCCCGGCCGCCGGCGGCTTGCTGTCCCGCGCGGGCGGTGCGGCTGTCGTCCCCAAAGTGAGCGCCGCAACGCAGAGATCCACCGGCCGATCGCCACAAGCGTTGGTGAGCCGCGCCATCCTGTCGAACGCGTCGGGATACTCCTCCCGCCTGAGCATTGCCCCGGCCGCCCACCGGTCGCCGGGGGCAAGCGGCAGCGCCGCCAGCCAGGTGCCCATGCCCCAGGTCAACCCCGCGGCGAGCAGCACCCACAGCACCATCCCGCCGGCCACCCCGAGCAACCCGACCCTCACTACCCGGCGCCGCTGCGCCTCCGCCGTCCGCGCCCTCGCGACAACCCCCGGCAACTCGCTCATGGCCGTTTCCTGCGCCTGCGAAGCCTTGTTCTGTGCCGCTACCGCCTTCCAGATCTCCTGGCTGGCTATCTGCCCGGCGAATTGGGCCGTCTCGTCAAGCTGTTCCCGATACGATGCCGGGGTCAGTGCCAGCGCCGGCGCGGCCTCGATCGCCGCCAGCCGGCCCTGTACCGCCTGCAACGCCTTCGCCATAATGCCCAGTGTCAGGCTGTAATCGGCCGCCTGGCCCTGCCGGGAGATCAGCTCGACACTCTCCCGCAAGCGGGCTACCTCCGCCCGCAGCGCCTCGAACGCCTGCGCCGCATCGCCGTCTTCGCCTGCCGTCTCGCTCATCTCACATACTCATTCCAGCGCTGGGACCACGCCGCACCCCGTAATCGAGGCCCAGCCCGCGCACCAGCTCTCGCGTCCACCCTTCCCCGCGCACCACCTGGTCCAGCCGCGAGCCCGCCTCGATGCCGAACTCCCGGCCGCGCTCGCGGAGCAGGCTTTCAAGCTGCGCGTCCCGCTTCAGATCCTTGGCAAACGCTTCCAGGCCCGCCGCCGCCTTCGGCGCAGCATCCCGGTCATGGTCCCGCCGTGCCTGCTCATAGCGATGCTCGAGCACGGCCCAGCGCTGCACCGCACCGCGAGCCGCCGCCTCGAGCGCCAGACGCTGCTCCCGTGCCGCCTCCATGGCCGCGATCGCCGAGCGCCGACCGTCCGGCCCCGCCACCGCCGCCGCAACCAGCTCCGCGGTGAAGCACGCCCCCACATCCGGCCGGCTCCCCGGCCGAACCGCCTCGACCGCCTTGAGCCCGGCCTCCACCGCCGCCCGCTGATGCGGCAGCACCGGCAGATCGGCCGCTATCATCCGCTGCGCATCCGACAGCGCCACGGCCAGCACCCCGATCGCCCGCGACAGCGGCGGTTCGGCCACCGGCGCTGGCGCCACGGCCGGCTTCGCGAGCGGCGCCGCGTTCAAGCTCAACCCGGCGAACATACTCCGCTTCGGCGCCGCCGGCTTCCGATCGGCGGCCTGGCCGGAAGCCCGATCTGCCTGGCGCTCACGCAGGATGATCTCGCTCTCCGGCACCAGGCCGCGCCGCAGGGCATAGGCAAACCGCCCGGCCGCCTGGCCGTCAGTCCCATAATCCAGCGTGGTATCCTTGAGCCGCTCCCGGCCAAGCACCCGCGCCAGCCCCGCCCGGCTGCCCAGTTCGTCCCGGCTCCAATGCAGCGACACCCCATCGCGATGCCGCGACAGCGCGACATAGGCCGCATGCCGGTCCATGCCGCCCGTCGCCAGCACATGCGTCCGTTCGACCGTCACACCCTGCGACTTATGCACCGTCGCCGCATAGCCGTGATCGATCTCGGCATAGTCCTTCAGATCGAATGCGACAGCGCGGCCGGTCCCGGCGCCGCCCGGCCCGTCCAATCGCACCACCAGCGCCGTGCCCGCGATCCGCTCCACTGTCCCGAGCGTCCCGTTCTTCACCCCCAGCGACCGCTCGTTCTTCAGGAAGTACAGCCGGTCCCCTTCCGCAAAGGCGCGCTCGCCCCGCTCCGTCTGTAGCACCTGGTCGGGACCGAGCTCGCCGGCGTCACGACGCGCCGCCCGCGCCAGCTCGTTCAGCGCCCGCACATCGACGCGCCGGTGCGCCAGCATGATCTGGCTCAGCCCCGGATCGTCAAGCCGCACCGCCGACCAGGCCGCAACCACCCCGGCCCTGGCATCCTCCAAACTCTCGTGCTCCCGCACCATCCCGGCCGCCTCGTAGCGCTCAAGCGCCGCCGCCGTCCGCCCGGTCGCAAGCTCCCGCGTCGCCGCCTGCTGCCAGTCCTGCCGCTGCCGGCGAACCGCCGTGATCTCGACCGAGCCGGCCCGCTCCGCCACCGCCCGGAACGCCGCACCCGCCTCAATCGCCTGCAACTGCTCCGGATCACCGACCAGCACCACCTTGGCACCGGCAGCCCGAACCGCCGACAGCACCCGCTCCAACTGCCGCGACCCGACCATACCCGCCTCGTCGACTACCAGTACATCCTGCGGCGCCAGCAGATCCCGCCCATTCTCCCAGCTCCGCTCCAGACTGGCCAAAGTCCGGCTTGATATCCCGGCGGCGCCCTCCAGCCCCTCGGCGGCAATGCCGGACAGCGCCGCACCCCGCACCCGGTAGCCGGCCGCCGCCCAGGCCGACCGCGCCGCCCCCAGCATCATGCTCTTGCCCGTCCCGGCATAGCCGACCACCACCGAAAGCGACGAACCCGCTAGCACATGCTCGAACGCCGCAAGCTGCTCGCCTTCCAGCGGCAGCACCGAACCGGCCAGCGCCTGCGACCGCGCCGCCTCACCCACCCCGTGCCCTTGCTGCCCGGCCAGTGCAACCGTCGCCGCCTCCAGCCGCCGCTCGACCGCCAGCATCGCCTGAGTCGAAAACCGCTCCCGGCCCCGTCCATCCACCCCGACCCGAACCAGCTCCGGCGACGCCTCGACCGCCGCCATAGCCTGCCCGAACTGCTCGGCATCCCCCGTGTGCCGGTCCACGAACCGAGCCAGATCCCGCCGCGTGAACGTGCTCTGCTGCCGCGTGATCGCATCAAGCACCAACCCCGGCTCGGCGATGATTCGCTCCCCGTTCCGCCGCGCGATCTCGGCATGGTCCGCCGCCCGCTCGGCCGCCTCGCCCCGCGCCGCCCGCCGCGCCCCGGCCGGTCCGATCTTGTTCTGCGGTTCGAGATCGATCCCCTGATCGGCATGCGAGCGATGGTCGATCCGTACATCGAGCCCCAACTCCGCCAGCCGCTCATTCGCCAGCACGGCCCAGCGCTCTCGCCATTCCAGCAAAAGCTCGCCCCGGTTCCAGTCCCGCTCCTTCTTGCCGAACCCCTCCGGCCCGACCGAGCGCGTCGCCAGCATCACATGCGCATGCGGCTTCGCCTCGCCATCCGGCCCGATATCCCAATGCACATTCAGATCCGCGACCATGCCGCGAGCGACAAATTGCTCGCGCACAAAATCCTGCGCCAGCCGGATGCCCTCCGCGCGGGACAGCTCTCGTGGAAGCGAAAACTCGATCTCGCGGGCGAGCTGGGCATCCTTGCGCACCTCGACCCGCTCGACCTCGTTCCACAAGCACGCACGATCGAGCAGCCGGGCCGGAGCGCCCTCGGGCAACAGGATTTCCGAATGAACCACACCGGTCTTGTGGGTGAAGTCCTGCGACCGGTCCAGCCGCTCGTCATGCAGCACCGATGCCGAGCGATAGGCCGCCGCCGCCACAGCACTCCGGCCGGCAGCCCTGCTGATCAGCTTGGCATGAAGATGGTAAATCGCCATGCCGGGCAGTTTAGCTCACTTCTGAGCGCACGTCGCTTGCGACGTATAAGCGCGCACTCAAAAAAATCCGGAATACTGAAGAACAAAGCCAGGGAGTGACGAGGCCGACGAGCGCGGCTATGATTGCGCATCATGACCGGAAAAGGAAGACCCCATGCGCAAGCCGCGGGATATCGACGCCGAGCTAAAGCAGCTCCTGGAACGAACGCGCGAACTTAAGACGAAGCGTACCGCGCAACTGGGCGAACTGGTCGAGGCTACCGGCGCCGACACCCTTCCGCTCGAAACCCTCACCGGCATCTTGCTCGACGGGACCGAACAGGCAAGGGCAAACCCCGAAGCCCTGGCGAGGTGGAGCGCACGCGGCCAAGCCTTCTTTCAAACCGGCAAGCGGCCACAGGGCGATCGCGGAAAAGGGGCAACCGGAGCGGAAGGGATCGCCGGCACAGCTCCAGGAACTCCAGGACTTGAATCGCCGGCTGAAGAAAGCCGCAGCCCTCACCGCTAGACTCAAAAACACCAAGGCGCGAACCGACATGCGGGACTGGGCCATCGCCAGGCGCCAACGAACCCGGCACCTCATCGAACTCGGCGGACTCGTCGTCAAAGCCGGCATCGTCGACCTCACAAACGACGACCGCGCCACCATCCTCGGCGCACTCCTCGAAATCGCCGACCAACTCAGAAACGGTACAGCCACATCCGATCCAATCGACCTCTTGCCCCTCTGGCGCCGACGAGGCCTCCACGCCTTCGATGCCGATCCCGAGACGGCCAAGAAAAAAGGGCGGACAGTATAGGTGGGAACGGTAAGCCGATCGTGCATTCACAATCCCGGGCAAAGCGTCGGTTCTCGGCCCTACCCGCCCGGCCTGGATGCTCCCCGCCACAAGTACGAATCTGCGAGACGCGTTCGTCCGTCTGAAAAAGCTGCCCGGAAGAAGTGTCGCCGCTACCGCTCCATCAACGCGCTCGGGCGTACGTGAAAACTTTTGATAATCCTTTAGCTCTCCAAATTGTCGAAAAGTGTTTAGTGCCGCCCAACGATTGTCAGAACCACGCACCGCTGGTAATCCGGCACACGCCTAGGTAAACTGCCATTGCACTGGAGACCACCGATACGACGGGAAAATCATGGGGCACCACATGAACGAGTACATTTAGAGTCCGTCCCGCGGTAATGGCTCTTGGAGCCCAATGTCGGCGCACCCATCGCTGAGCTCGGCTTAGGTGCTGTGATCACTATACCTTGTCCAGATAGGAGTTCGTCGATATGAAACATCTCGTCATTATCGCTCTTAGCGTTCTAGTTTCCGCGCCCGGCTGGGCGGCGGGGGCAGGGCATGCAGTACCGCAGACAGCCGGCCAACGCCTTAGCGCCCCCGCTCCGAAGACCGTGCCCGCACAAAAGCCCGCGCCCGCAGTTTGCAAGCCCGGCGGCGGATCCACTAATGGACCCTTTTTGGGCTGCTAACCTGGACGATTCACGGCGCGATTCCTTGCCGCGTTGCGGATCAAGGAATCGCGGTTGGAGCAGCAACGGTGATGGTTCCGTTCTTCCGCGCTATCCTGCTTGCCCTATTAGTCGGCGCCGTCATATGGCCCGTAGCACCGACCGGCGCGCTCGCCGGGGACGGTGAGGCAGAGTCCCCCGGTGCGTTGCTGCCGAGACCGGACAGCATCTACAGAGATCGAACTGAGGCGGGCATCCCGGTCAGTCTGGATTATTATGGGCCACCATCCCAGCCCTTGGTCACTTTCACCTTCGATGAACCTGCCCGGCCAACCAAACCTTGGCCGTCGATCGACGAGCAGGGCCGCATCCTCGACCATTTGTTGGGTAGATTGCTCGACGAACATCGCGACCTGTCTTCGCCCTTTCCCATCTCTCTTGGCAGCGGCAGGGGTGCGTTAATGGAGGCATTGGAAAGCAAGCTGCTTGAACCCGGTGCAAATTGGAATGCCAAACGCGGTCGACCTCGGTACGGTGAATTCGCCGGCGTCTTGAAGGCTGAACTTGATGAGGTCCTGCTGTCCTCGCCCTACGCTGCGGCCTTCGCGGCGCACGGCTATGCGCTGAAGCTGAAGGGCATCCACGGCATCGACATCCATCGCGTGAACGACCGGGGCGGTGCTCTTCTCCCGACAGACATCGATTCCCTCTATATCGACGCCGTCAGAATTCCGCCGAAGGGATAGTCAGCATGTCCGGTCATCCCCACCCGTCGTTCGATCGTCTTGTCCAAGAATATCCGAGCCCATCCAAGTGGGGACCTGGCTCTGTCAAGCGGCTGATCGGGGGCGGCGCGGACGATACGAGAGCAACGACTCCGGCCGGTCAATGGCTCGGCGGTGAGAATGGCGACACTTGCGCATTGCGCATGAGCCGAGCCCTCAACCTTGCGGATATTCATTTACCGTCTCATTTTCATGGCATGAGAACCGTCACTGGCGGCGACGGGTTTAGTTATGCGTTTGCTGTCGAAGAGTTGCACACTTGGCTGAAATTCTGGTTCGGCCCGCCGGACATCATGGTCAAAGGGAAACCGGTCAAGCGCGACGCATTCTCCGGCAAGAAAGGGATCATCCTGTTCGACATCGTCTTCGGCCTCAACGACGACGGTCGGACCAGGGCCTTGGGCCATGCCGATCTGTGGGATGGCGAGACATTCTTCAACGAGATCGAGGGCCACAGCGTCCGAAACGATCCAGCGCGAGACTACTTCAGCAGGGCGGATGCCGTCTCACTTTGGATATGCCAAGGAACGACCATGTTACCGAGATCATAGTCGCAGATCTTCTCCATTCTGACCAGCACTCACACGACTTATTTGCTGCCCGCGGCGGCCTCGATCTTGCTGGCGATCGACGAGCCTTGCAGATTGGCGAAAGATTCCAGGTCCATCGAATAGAGGCCTTGGAGAAAAGCGATATCGCTGCTGGTCAGGCTTGCCGAGGCCTTCGCGCCGCAGCCGGCGGCAAAGAGGTCGAGGATGCTTGGGTAGGAACCGCAGGCGTCGACCGATTTCGGGTGGGACAGCACCACCATGGCAATGTAGTCGGCAACCTGGACGCTGGACAGACCGTCCACGGCCTTGCCGTCAATGACGATCACGACGTTCGAATACAGGCTGCTGAAGCACTGCGTCATCCGGCTGCCAATACAGACCTGCTTCGACGCCGCGTCTGCCGCGAACTCCGAGAGCTCGCCTTTTGTATGCACGAGACCGAGATCGGCGCCCACCGTGTCTGGCTTCCGTTCGCCGCTCGGATCTTGGGTCTCGGTTATATAGCGCGCTTCGACCGGGTGCGTGACCGCCGCCAGTGCGGCTTTCTGCGAGCGGGAATAGAAGCCCAGATAGGCGCCGTTACTCTTCTCCGCGATGAGGTCCATCGCCTTCTGCGGTTCATTAGTGAAAACGATCTCGACATTGGGCCGGCAGCCGGCCCGCTTGTCGA
>Ga0181519_10001817_pt1 | contig 18564 bp, 11 predicted proteins | sample PEATcosm2014_Bin_26_FD_121102 | JGI IMG/M metagenome (GOLD analysis project Ga0181519, IMG submission 121102) | Peatland microbial communities from MTU Mesocosm Facility, Houghton, MI, USA - PEATcosm2014_Bin02_10_metaG | ecosystem: Environmental > Terrestrial > Soil > Wetlands > Peat | place...
AGCTCCTTAGGAAGGGTTTCTAAAGGGTAGGCGTTGCGGACAGGACACAGGTCCGCTAGAGGGGTAGCGCAAGACGCGCCGTTTATTTCTGCGGCGCGCCTGGAGCGTAGGGCAGGAGCCCTCACTGAAACGGGGGGGATGTTAGTTATGTGTATTTGTAAGAGCTAGTAGCTTTGGAGAAAGCCTGCCATTTATGATTCGGGACTTACATCAAAGATCACGAAGCTGCCCATGACCTAATGAATAATGCAGTTTTCCCCTGCGTCTTATCGTAAGATTTTTCCGCTTCCTGAGTTGCCTCCTAGATAGACGATGCCCTGGCCTTAAATCGCCCCGCCCAGTCTGCGAACCGCTTGTGCTTCGATAGCATCTCTTATCTCGGCCACAGAGTATGGAGGATTTCGTCTATGTACGACATGGTGGCAGGTAGCGCAGAGGGGTACTAGGTCGCGCACTGGGTCCACTTGGTACGTTTCGCCGATGGCAGAGAGCGGCATGACATGATGAACATGGATGAGGTCGGTTCCTATTGCACCATATTTGTCCTCATAATTCAGGCCGCACACTTGGCACGTTGCTCCGTAGTGTTCGATGCAAAGTCGGCGCGCAGTGGCATTTCGTTCGTAAATCGTCAGCTCGACAGTCTTCAATCCACCTTCAGACAACGCTAAATCCCTTGCCGTGGTGACTGCCTCTTGCGCGGGTGTCAAAGACGGAGGAAGTATTCCGATCACAAACTCTCCGGCGACTCCAGTGACATTAATTTCCCACGCACCCCATTCGCCGATTGAAAAGCTCGACTTCGGTGGATTCCGATAAAGGCGCGAAGCCATTTCGCCGGTTATTGGGTCGCGCCCTATCTCCTGCATGTCGGTATTTCTTTCATGAAGATAATATGCAGGCCATTCTCCCAGGTGTCTCATCCATGATTGACCCTTTGCATAGCTCCTCCGTGCAATTTCCAGACACTCCTCTGGTGTGGGGACAGCGATGGTGATACGGAAAGGTGGTGAAGTCTGGTCCGAAGGAGGAATGAGGTAGACGTAGCTTTTCGTCTTCTTTACGAGCGTCCAGCCCCTTCTCGGTAGAATGACGCTTAAACTCTCCGCTGCGGCAAACTGATATGTCGTTGGCCCGTATTTTTTGGGTGCTTTCCCAAACGGTGCAATTTCAATTGTTTTGATTGGCCAGCCTGACGGGGTGTAACTTCTCGCAGCAGGCTCGTCTAGCTCAAACTTCTTCGAGTCATCGGGCTTCATTTGATTCTCTCCCAATTTCTTCATTGCAAGCCAATGGGAATCCCGGCATTCCTCGTCGGCTTCGCGGGCCGTGCTCCATGCCTCGTGCCGAGTCGCGGCTATTCGGCTTTGATCCCTGACGAGCCTGAGCGCTCCGTTTGCCTGCGTTTGTGTGTGGCGAGGAGGTGGCCATGCTGTTTTCCTTTCACGCTATTCTAAACGTCCGACCAAGAACAAGTGTTTACCCGATAGTCGTTCCGACGGACATGGTAAAGGCGGCTCCGAAGAGCCGCCTCAAGACTGCGCGAATGCTACTTGGCCTTCTTCTTGGCGGGCTTGGCCGTCTTGCTATCGCTGGCTTCGTTCGGTGCCGAGTAGTCGATCTTGCGAATGTAGTCGGCCTTGACCGAAAACGTCTTGTGCTCCACGCCGTCAGCCGTGTACGTCTCGGGCTTGATCTTGCCTTCAACGATGACCGGCGTCCCGGCCTTGAGTGTGGCGGCGAACTTCGCTACTGGCCCCCAAACCTGAATCTGGAACCAATCGGTGTTCTTGTGCTCGGTGCCGTCCTTGTCTTCCCACTGTTCGTTGACGGCAATGCTAAAGTTGACTACATCGCCATTCGGGGTGGATTTCTTTTCGGCGTTTTTGCCGAGGTTGCCTTCGAGGTGGACGTTGTTTTTGTAGCTAGACATGATGTTCTCCTTGTGAATTTGGTCGCGAGTGAATCGGGACATACTGCCGGAACGGACATGGGGCGCAGTGAACTCCCAAGTGCCAAGGAAAGTCTTTTGCGGAGAGGGACCACAGCTTGCCTGGGGAGAGGAATCCGCCAAGCGCAGCGGAAGAGTTTGCGCCGTGCCGCAGGGCGAGAGCGTTCTTTACGCCTCCATGATGGCCGAGTTGATTGTGACCAAAAAGGAGATCGCGCCTCAGCTCAAAAAGTCTGCCGGACCTCGCGGCCAGGCCGAAAATCCACGGCGCGGGTGGTCAACGATTGCCGTCGGCGTGAAGACATGGGGCCGAGCATCCTATGCTTTGGTTCCTGGGTTTGGGGGGCGCTCTTGGTTGCGGGGTTCGCGGTCTCAGTTCGGACGCTGGTTGAAGGGAAGATCGGGGCGAACACGGCGGCGTGGACACGAGTCATTCAAGGCCATTCGCAAGATCGGCGGCACGGGAAGCGCCAGCGTTGCGTTCCCGCTGGCCTCGACATGGCTTGCGGGGCACTCGGCTCTGATGCAACGCGCCGATCTTCTAGTCAGTCCTCATGCTCTTTTCGCAATGCTAACTTCGACTTACCCATCTGTTGAATCAGCCCAGCGAATTTGACAACCGTGTCCACGCTAATCACCGGCATCTTGCCCTTATCGCTAAGATAGCCAGCAAGATATTCCGCAGAAGGTGTCTCGATTCCAAGCCGGGTACATACAAGATACGAAATGGATTCCGCCTCGCACTCTACCACCTGGTTACTCATGCCGCGTCGGTCTAGCCAATGCTGTCCGTTCGGAGTGCCAAGATGTCCGCAGTACAGATGTCCAAGCTCGTGAACAAGGGTTGCGTACCTCTCTTCGCTAGTTTGGTGCGAATTCAGCAACAACTCATAACGTACCGGAACGGTAACGTGCCTCTCCTTGGATTTAGGGCCCTCTGACAAATGAAATACGTCAGAAGTGTTCGCAATCTGGATTTGACCGGCGTGTTGGGAGCCGAATTTGCGCTCGTGGACTCGAACACCATCCCGCTTTGCGTTCTCTATTGTTTTGTCGAGTTCTCCATTCTCTTTCCCTTTGAATACCGCGAATGGGTTGGTGACGGATTGCGGGAGTTTTGGGGCATCGGGCAAGGGACTTGTATCGCTCACGTCGAAGACGAACAGGACTGGCCCCTTGGGTTGAAGAATCGTGATGGGCCTTGCTCCAGGATGAATTCTTCGCTTGTAGTCCTGAATCCAGCGCCTTGGGGTTGCAACGTAGGTTGCGCCTGGCATCTGCGTGTGAACCAGCATCGCATTGAATGGCGAGTACATTCGGAACCGCGCAATGAAGTGGAGCAAATCGGCGTACTCCCCACGCGTCGAGAATTGTCCAGCTACACGGAACAGTTCGTCCAGTGCTCGAAGTGATTCAATCTCATCTGTGTTCGCAAGCCCATCTTTCTGCGACTGAGTACCCGATTCAATTAGTCCACTATAACGACCGGCTCTCATGCTTGGTTCGGCGCGCTGAAGGGCTTTCTCAACCAGATACTTCACATCATGTTGTGTCACGCCGTAGCGGCCCAACGATCCGACAGTGCTCCATATCTCACTATCCATTCTGGCCAGCGCGGCGGGAATGCGCGTTTCCAGTCCTGCCCCAACATCATTCCACGTCGTCTCGTCACGAAGTCGGCCCAGAAGGATCAGTTCCAACGGTGTTGGATACTGCTCATAGTTTTCGATACCACATTCCAGTGCAATCGAGTCATGGCAGCAAACATTCGCTCCGCAGACGATCCTACCGTCTTCGCAACGCACTTCAGCCCAATTGGAACCGCTGTCCTTGATGACTTCCTCAAGGCACTCAAGCGGGATCTGCACTTTTCCAGCATGGACGGTGTTGATCGGATACTCGGCATAGACGTCTCCGGCACAGAAACTCCCAGTGACATCTTTGATCGTCAAATAGACATTCCACTGTTTGCCATTAGGCGGCTTCTTGCTTCTGGCCAGTTCACGGAATTTCCATAAGTCGTCGAAGCGAATCATGAACTCAACGTTCATTTCTTGCCTCCATAGTACAAGTTCACTTCAATCGAGAGTTGGCTTCCTTTGGCGAAACATTCCAGCCAGAAGAGTGTTGACTGTGTCTGCGCAAGAATTGCAAGCTAGCTCCTAGCTCATTACCGGTATTTGTGCATTTTTTCGCGCATTGCAACCTCGATGTGCAAGTTGACCATTCGTTTGAACCGTCTTCCCGTTCTTGCTGTACGGCATGATGTGATCCACAGTGCTGTCCTCAAAAGAATGGATTTCATTCTTGCATATCTGGCATAGATGGGACTTATCCCATAGCTCTTTGCGGAATTGATAATCGAAGAATCGAGGCTCTACGACGGCCTCGTCGATAATCGGATTGACAAGGCTCTGAAACTTCGCAAACCTTATCTTGGTCTGAGCTGTGCTTCCAGTGCGCTTTGAAATCGCATCCTGCATTTCTACATCAGTCAACATCGTGAAGAGAAACAGTTCACGGATTTGTTCAGCAGCCTGCTGAATCTTTGCTGGTGGTCGATTCATCAGGGCTGAAGTCTGAATGTCCAATGCCGTAACCGAAAACTTCGTATCCCACGCGCCATTGTTCGTTCGCGGATTGACCTCGTACAGGCGGGCCGAATTGCTGCCGAACACAGCGTATATATTCTGCATCGTTTGCCGAAACATCGCTGCATGAGCTTTCAGTGCGACATCTCCCTTCGGAGCATACTGCCCCATATACTCATTCAAGAATGCTTTTAGATTGCCACTGTATTGTGGCAGGCGGTTCGCAAATGCGAAGAAGCGAAGGATGATTTCGCGCTCTTTGAATCGCCCATCCGGTACGTTGCCACCCTTGACCTTACGCCAATACGAGTCTTTTTCAAGTTCAGCGAGCAGATCGTTAAATGGCCCTCGATAGACGCAATTCCGAAGCTCCTGCTCGTTCAGTGCCATAGATCCACGGTTGAGGCGCTCGAAGACTTCATACCGCAATTCCGTATTGCCAGCCGCATCAATAACGATCGTGCGGATTGGTTCATCTAATATCTTCTCTTGTTGCTCCTGAGTCAGTTGCTTGAAAAGCTTGCCGTTCAAGCTGCTCATGCGGTGCAGCTTGCAAAGAGAGAATTCATTGCGAACGAATTTCACCAGTGTCGTGAGACGTTGCTGACCGTCGATCACTTCCAGGCGTCCACCCGGAACTTTGCCGAAATAGATGGGAGGAATGGGAATCTTGAGTAGGAGAGACTCGATTAAGCGCGAAGGAAGTTCAGGACGCGTGGCCCAGACATATTCTCTTTGGAATTGAGGTTGAAGGTCCAGAAGGCCACGATCAAGTTTGTCTGTCAGCGCGCCTATCGTCCAGTCGCAGATCTGGCTCGTCACCGGATTATCGTCCGGTTTGATGACCGGCACTTCGTCACCGTTTTCAGGTTCGAGCTGGTCTTCGCTTGAGACAGGGGAAGCCGCGATCTGTTCTGGCTCTGGGACTGTGGCAGGCTCTTCGGTTGGATCTATGCTTGCCACATTTTGCTTGTCGCATTCTTCAGCATGAGCGGATACCAACACGAAGCGAACATAATCGTCGAGTTCAGGCTGTCCGAATGGCGGCTCCGTAGTCAATTCGTAGTGGGCCAGCGTTTCCAGAATCTCTGCAAGAATCGCATCGCCACGTCGCTTGGCTCCAAACCACTTCAAGACTGCACGTACTTTGTAGCGTCTGGAGGGTTGCCCATCGTTGAGCTTTTGGACCATTTCGATCACTTGGTACGGAGCCTTTTGCATTTTGTCGTCCTTACCCTTTCGCGTTTTCATTTGCCGCAGATTTGACCGTATTGCTGGTAGAGAAGTAGTTGGGTTCCATGAGGGTTGCGCCAACTGAGATCAGATGTTCATTGGCCGGATCGTCGATTGTGTACACGCGCTTTCCTGTGGCCGAGAGTTTCTGGCAGAACGCGGCGGTCTTGCCGCCGGGAGCGGCGTGGGGGACGAGGATGCTGTCGGCGAGGGCGCCGACGAAGCGGTTGCGCGCTTCGGCAAGGGATGCGGTGATGCGCTTCTCCTTCGGCGGGAACGGGGAGACGATCAGGAGACGGCCAGCATCGAAGGCGGGAATCAATTCCGGCTTCATGTGCATTCCTGCGATGGAGCGGGCTGGAACCCAGATGACGGGCTGGCGGCCACGGAGCAGGATGCCCAGGCACTCCCATTCCATGACTGAATGAAAGCCGCCGATGAGAATCTGGCCTTCGTCGCGCAGCCGGGTAATCGCATCGAACGTCTTGAGTACGATGGAGCCGGGGCATTGCGAGGAGCAGAAAAAACCGGTCTTGGGTTGATCGAGCAGTTGCGTTGGGCCAGCGGCCCAGAACTCGACGGGCGCGCCGCTACCAAGCCCAGTAAGCAAAGACTGCGGGTAGCCTGAACTTCCTTGATGAACAGTCGCGACTTGCTCGTTGAGGATCATGCCTATTCCTCATCTTCATCCGCGTCCGTACCCAAGCGATACTTGATGTCGTAGTTGACGATGTATTCGAGTTCCGCGTCTGTCAGACCGAATCCCTTCGCCAACAATCCATCGATTGCTTCAATCAGATGCCTTTCTTTTGCGGCATTGATTTCGTCGTATTCGATTAAATACCCCTGCTTCGTTTTGATTGACTTCTTCTTGGATGAGGACCGTATAGCCTTTGTAAGTTCATCGCCTTGTTGCCACCATCCACTCTCATCAAAATTGCTGGGCACAGGGAGCCGGCGCACAAAGTCATCATTGATATGTTCACAATCACTGAGGACGCTATATAGCCAGTAGAACAATGATGAATTGAGGGTGCAAACTGCAAGGCCAGCATATTCACGCTTCCGAAAACCAAGTGTTCTCCCGTGTGGAGGTTCGGATGCTACACCGTTCTTCTTGAAGCGCGGCAAACCCAAACACGCTTTTACCCAATACCTGCAAGCCTCCTGATAATAAATTCTATGTAGGCTATCCTTCTGAATCAATTCCTCCATTGTGTGAAGTTCAGGTTTCGATAGTTTTGCGAAGATGGCTTGCTCTATGTCTCTGCCCAGCTTTGCAATTCGATGGCCGTGCGCTCGCTGACTGTGCTGTCCTAAGTTAAGTGTGGATAAAGCATTGGGGCGCTCCTCTGTATAAAAACGAGAAATCCTACTGGTCAAGAACTGATCTTTGCAGTGCGAGGGGGCGGACAGAATGATCGCAACTGGCATCTCCACTCCATCGAAGATGGATTCGGGGCGTCTCGGAAATGAAATGCCGGTGAAACGGCCTCGCCGCATAAGTAGGTCTTGAATCGTCTTCATTCTCTCGGATGACATCAGAGTTAATTGAACGATCAGGCCAGCGTGTCCGCCCGATGCAAGAATAGCAAGACTTCTCTCCCATGTTAGAGCGTAAAGATTCTTGGAGGATTCACTTGTAAACAGGCCTGCGGGGAATTTGTATGGAACCTTCTCGCTAGGAAATACAACATATGGTGGATTCCCAATGATTACGTCGAAGCCACCGGAAGCGATAATGCGGTGAAAGTCGCAAAACCAGTGAAATGGCTTGTGGGATACTTTCCACTGCTTGACTCCAGACTTCTTGATTCCGTATTCGCTGGAAAGGTGGTCGTTGAGTTCTTCTTCAAGCTCTGAGAATCGGCGGCGTAGTTCCGCCTTGTCTTCTGCCGTCACCGTTCCATCAAGCTGCGTCTGCTGCTTGCGGAAGACTGCTACGGCTGAATCCAGCAGTTTAGCTTTGTCCTCAATGCGGCTCATGGCATCGCCAAAGTCGAGCTTAGACCTGACGGCTGTTTCTACATCTTCATAGCGTGCATAGCCAACCAATGTATTGCCAGCGCGGATGTTGAAGTCGATGTCGGGCAACGGTTCAATGCGATCCTGTGATTCAACCTGGGCAACCAGTTTGAGGAAGAGCCGCAGCTTGCAGATTTCGACGGCCTCCTCCATGATGTCCACACCAAAGAGGTTGTTGACGATGATGGCTTTGAGAATGAAGTAGTCCTGCTTTGGATGCCGCTCGGACTCCGCCAGTGTTTTCTTGAAGTACTCAAATTTCGTCGCACGGTGCGTTCCGGTTGCCTCCATGTCCTCTATGAAACCCTGCATTCGTATCAGGCAGGCTTCGTAGAGAGGCTTGAGGATATTGAGAGCCGCAAAGAGAAAAGCACCTGAGCCACAGGTAGGGTCAAGGACAGAGACATTTTCAACGGCTTTCCAGATGGCGCGGAGTAGTTCTGGCCCTTCACAGAACTGAATCGCGTCCTGCGCGAACTGGCGGATATTCAGGTTGAGCGTGACCAGATCGTTGACCTGATGGACCTCACCGGCGGCCAGCTTGGCCTTGATAGCGCGATAGCGCTGATGGCGGTCGATGGCCTCGCGCCAAATCTCAGTGGGAAGTGCGAATTCTTCCGGCGCTGTACGGTTCCAAGCAGTGCGTCGCCTAACGTCGGCGACTCCAGCTTCGACCTCGGCGGGCAGCGCGAGATCGGCACCTTTTTTCATTGCATCGTGAATGTAGCGGTCCGGGTGATCCCGGAGCAGACGCCAGACGGAACCATCCGGCTCAAAGGCCACGGCACAGCCCTTGCGGGCTTCATCGAGCAAGAACGGAATGATGGTGTTCTGGGCGATGTACTCGGTGATGTCCTCTTTGGTGTAGTACGCACCCATTTGCTTCTGGTTGATGTACTTCTCAAAGATGTAGCCGAGCACGTCCGGATTGATCTCGTTGCCGTTGCGGTTGTCACGCTCGTCAAGATGCCAGTCGTATTCTTTAAAGAAGCTGAAGAGTTTTTCAAAGGCAGTGTCTGCAATAACGATGGTCTTGCCGTAAAGCTCCTCGATCTGGTGCTTCTGAAAGAGGCCGCCATTGAGATAGGGAATCTCACCGAGCAACTTGTTCGTGGCGGCGGAACGCTCTGCCTTCTTCCGAGCAAAGCCCTGAAAGAAGAGCGGGCAGAGAAAATCTCTGTAATAGGCATCTGGCTTGCGGTCGCGGCTCTCAGCGAGCTTGTTACGCAGGTATTCCTTATCTCCGTTCAGGAAGCCCTTCTCCTGAATGAAGTAAAGGAACATCAGCCGATTGACCATGACAGAGGCATACCAGCTCTCCATCTGCTTATCTGGAATGCCCTTGATGAAGCTGAGGAAACTGGAGTGCTCGGTCTTGAATCGTTCGTAGAACTTCTTGGTAACTTTTTCTACATCGAAGGCTTTCAGTCGCCCTGTGACGCTGGTCAGAGTGAGGATTTCCTCCTCGTCCAAAGTGAAGACCAGGCTATCCAGCTTTTGAAGAAGAAGCTCGCCCGAGTGAGTTGGCGAGTAATGATAGGTGCGGACGGCCGTTGGCTTGCCCGGCTCCTTGCGAACCCATTGCCAGACCTGTCTTGCTTGCGACTTGTCCGTGAAGACGATCAAGTGCTCGAAGTGATCTTTGGCAATCAGCTTGTCGAGCTTGACTCGAATGGCGTAATCGGGGATGGAATCGGAAACCAGCACGGCGACGCCGCGCTTTTGTGCAACGGCCTGGAAGCAGTAGTCAGTGCCGTCGATTTGTTTCACGATAGGCCGGGCGAAGTTGTCCCAGCCAAGCTCCTCAATGAACAGCTTGCGGAAGTCGAATGCCTTGAGCCATTGCCGGGCACGTTCGCGGTTAATTGCCATTTCCCTGTCTTTCTACAAGCCCCAGTGAGCAAATAATCTGAGCTACTGTTTCCTGATCTTCGTCGCCTTCGACGATACTGAGCCGTCCAGTCTCTCGGAGACCCGTGGCAAGCTCAGCCAGGGTCTGGTCTGTGCAGTCAGTCTTCATGTGCCGATTCAAAATGTCTGCGGCAACGGAACGGAGCGGGTACTTATATACATCTTCAAGCGTTCGCTGCAATGGAAGAGTGTCAAAAAGGGTACCTTTCACTTCCTGCGCGTATCGCTTGAGCCGCTCATAGGACCTGTAGCACGCGCCAGTGGCGCTGCCCAGCCCGCCGCCAACGATCTTCTCTTCCGCGGCAAGCTCTTTCACTGCGCCCTCGACCAGTTCGTGATGGTTCGGGAGGCGAGGCACTGCCGGGGTTGCTGGATGGCACTCCGCAGCCTTGAGAATCTTGAAGGGTGAATCCGTGACGCGCTGGCCCTTTGCATCCACCCAAGCCAAGGAATCAGTTCCGCTAGCATTTTTCAAATAGACCAAAGCACCTTGCGTTGACGGTTCAACCGCATCGTGCTGCTTGGCCGTGTAGACCACATTCGGCATATCCTCGATGGTCTTTTTAAGCGAAGGGTTCGTGGTGATCGCATCTTGCCAGATTTGATAGGCGTAAGAGACGAGGTCAACTTCGGAGTCCTCCTCGCCGTCCAGAAGTCCGGCCTTTTCGTTGTAAAGATCGGCAACAATCTTATTGTGCTTGTCGTCGTCGAAAAAGGATTCATCGGTGCCAACCACTTCAGAGTTGGCGTGGAGACGCGCCCGCACTTTGGCGCGAAGATTGATAATGGTTTCGATTCCGTCTGCTGGCAGAAAACTGTAGCAGAGGATTTTGTCGGACTTCTGCCCGATACGATCCACGCGGCCTGCTCGTTGGATGAGCCGAATGATCGTCCACGGCAGGTCGTAGTTCACGATGATGAAAGCATCCTGAAGATTTTGACCTTCACTCAAGACATCGGTGGCAACGAGGACGCGCAACTCCTGCTCCGGCGCAATGGTCTTCTTGTTGCTTTGCGGGCTGAACCGATAGGCAAGGTCCGTGACGTTCTCTGAGTCTCCCGTGGCTGCCGCCACCCGCTTGATGCCGGCAGTCGCTAGCTGGTGACTCAGATAATTGACCGAGTCGCTGAACTGGCTGAATACCAGTACCTTGTCTGTCTTGTGCTTCTGGCTCACCAACGTGATGAGAGCCTGGAGCTTTGAATCTTTCTTGGGGTTCCAAACAGTGCAACGGTCAAATATCTGCATCAGCGCATTGGCATCCGCGAGAAGATCGCTACAGAGTTGGGGACGGAAGAATCCTGGGCGAATCCAGTCGAATCGAGTTCGGAAGCGGTCGGTATAAAGCGCATACACCTCCGCTGCGCGGGCGCGGAAAGCGCTGACCGTGCGCAAATGCCCTTGGGGCGCGCTGAGTTCGTCAAACGCTTCTCTTGTCGCAGAATCCTCGTCGGACGTGGTGGTGTCCAAGAGTCCGGAATCCTGTGTGCCGATGGGAATGTCCAAGCCATTTTCGATGGCGTGGATAAAGATGAAGTTGCGGAGGATGTGCCTCTCGACCGAAAGCAAGAAACTGTGGCCGCTGCTCTCCAGGCGTTTGAAGAGGTTGCTCCGGCAAAATCCCATGAGCCGGGTGCCTGCGGCGGAGAGGTTTGCCAGAATTGCATCATCGCCCTTGGTTGCGGTTATCGGGGGTTTCTGAAGCACAGAATTTCCCAGACCGTAGCGAGGAAGACTCAGACCATTGACGATGTCAACGACGGGCGCGGAGTAGAGCTTGGCATACTCATCGTTGGGGTCGTTCTCATCGACAACAAAGGGGAGCTTCTTGGGAAGGCGATCAGGGAAATACGAACGACTCCCATCTTTGAACTCAAGATATTTGCGCCCGTTGTCCAAGTCTGTTTTGGCATAGTTCGTCTTGATGAATCCCCGCGTGCGGCGAACCATGTAAAGGCGCATCAGATCACGCCAGTCGTCGGGATACTGGCTCTTTTCAAAGGCGGCGAGCGTGTTGGCCCCGCATTGAAACTTGCCTCTGAACAACGCCCGGTCTACTTCTTGAAACTTGCGTTCCGGCCCAATCCCAAGTTCCTTATCTGGCGGCACAAAAAGACGCAACTGACTGGCAAGATCGAGATAGTCTTTGTTGTACGGAGTCGCCGATAGAAGAATGCACTTGCTGTCGTTCTTTTGGATGTATTCAGAGATTACTCTGTAGGTCTTGCCTTCGCGATTCCGCAGGTTATGGCTCTCGTCGAGAATGATGAGTCGATAACGGCGAAGCTCAGGGAGTTGCTGCAATACCTTTGAATAGGACATCACCTTGCACGACGGAAGCCGGTAAGTGTGGCAATAGTCTTCCCACATCTTGACGAGATTTAGCGGGCATAGGATGAGCGTTTCGAGAAGCAGTTCGTCAGCCAGAACTCTCGCGAGAGCAGTTGCCATGAGCGTCTTGCCAAGGCCGACTACATCGGCAAGTAAAACGCCGCCGCGCTTCTGTACATGATGGGCTGCAATTTTGACTGCCTTCTCTTGAAACTCAAAAAGCTGGTCTCCGAAATCCTTCGGGATACCATAGCGAACGATTCCTTCCCGCGCTTCCTGGGAGAGATGGTAAGCCATTTTTACGTAGATATGATGAGGCGGAATCGGCTCTGGACGTGCCCAACTTTGGTCGATGATGTCTGCAATTTCATTGGAAATGTCCAGACACCACTTGTCGCTCCATCGGTCGTCGAACCAGCGGGCCAACTTCTCGCAGGCATCGTGGTCAGTCACATCGACGTTCAACTCGCCCTGTTTCGACAGGCCTGCAAAGGTTAAATTGCTGCTTCCCAAAAAGCCGATTGCCGGACTCACCGGGTCATGGCGAAAGAGGAGATAGAGTTTAGCGTGCAATGTATGGCGTAAATGGAGTTTGACAACCACTTTCTTGGCGCGAATCTGAGCGGCGAGTCTGCGAAGCCCCGTTTCGTCGGCGTTTGTAGGAGCACCAAGGGTAAGTTGAAGTCGGAATTGCTCGGCGAGCGCCTTCTTCAGGCGGATGGCGGTCTGGTTGTCGAGTTCGGCGTCATGCTTGATGATGCCGTATGCACCGGCGATTTCCTGCTGGGGGAGCGTTTGCATTCCAACCAGAAGTCGGCAACACTCGCCTTCGCCACCTGCCCAACTTTCGATATGTTCATCAAGTTGCCGCCATCCCCTCAGGTTGAAGTATCCGACACAAAAATCGGATCGGTGGGAGACAGACAGAGTCGTCTTGAGCGTAGGCAGCAACTGGTGGTCGATATTGTCGAAAATGCGTGGCATAGGATGTGAACGTCCAATTTCGGTTACTGGGTTGCGGTGAACGAATGGTCCGTATCAAGCCTTCAAGGTTGGATGGGTTGACAAGATCCAACCTTCAACCAAGTTCAAAAACGCCTTGGCGTGTAACAACAGTTCGTCCGCTTCGGTGGTAGTGGCAATCGTCGCGCCGGTGTAGTCGATCTCGTTTCGCTTGCGGCGGCAAGCATCGAAGTAGTCGGCTAAGTGTTCGGCGGGCTGGCCGAGTGCCAGCTTGGCCCCCTCGAAGGTCAGCCGATGATGCCCTGGCACACTGGCGATGCGGTATCCGGCACAAGCTATGGCCATCTTCGCGGTTTGAAGCGCAGCGTTGTAGGCTGTGGCAAAGCGGCGGTCCTCAGAGAGGACAGGAATCGCAGCATCCGTAAGATCGCGGGCGACAAGGCGGCGAATTTCGTTCAGCTCTTGTTGGCTGGTTGTGTGCTGGTGAACCTTATTGTCTTGAAGCAGTTTCTTCCAACTCATTGAGCGTTCCCTTCAGGGGGATGGTCTTGCCCTTCAAAACGGAATGGAGGAAGTGATCCTCCGCTGCCAACTTGCGGCGAAACTCCTCCGGGGAAAACAGAGTGACATTGACCTCGCGGCCGAAGCGGGCTTCCAACTTCCGCAAAGCCGGTAGAAGGTCTATCTGTTTCAATGTGCCGACAATAGCCAAGTCTACATCGCTAGCGGAGTGTTCTTCTCCCCGTGCGATGGAGCCATACAGAAATGCCAGTTCGATTCGTTCGTCAAAACGGGTGAGGGCAGACTTAAGCGTCGGCACAATCCCGCTGGTCTTGTCGAGCAGTCCGCGCAGGTCGCGGAAGAGTGGGGAGTCGGCATTCGCCTTGAAATAGGTGCGGCGTCCGTCTTGGCGGCGCAAAAGCAGTCCCACGGAAACCAGCGATTCAAGTTCTCGCTGAAGGCTGGAGGGCGTTGTATTCAGATGCCGTGCCAGTTCGGTCATGAACCACCAGTGCTCCGGCTGGAGCAGAGTGGCGGACAGCACACCAGCCCGTATCGTCGGGAAGAGCGCGTCGAGGATGCCGTTGGTACGCATAATGAGTAAGTATAAGCGCAATATGCGTATATGTGAAGAAGTACTTGTCGTGTGATTTCTTCAGAGCCACGTAGCTGCCCGACTCAATATATCCCGGTTCGATCTGTACGATTTGGGTGAATTTGTCGGCAAAAAAGTGCAATTAAACCGCAACCTGTTGGGTTTGTCTAGTGCGGTAACCGCGATATAGAGTATGTTTCGCTTGACATTCGCCCCCAGGTAAGCGCATCATTTTCTGAATAAAGGGAGATATGAAATGGCTGATGACCAATTGTTTGTTGAGCGGCGCCCTCAGGGCGACTATGCAGTCAGGAGACCTGATTCTGAAAGGGCCAGCGATGTCCTGCCTACACAAAGAGAAGCTATCGAGAGGGCACGAGAGCTAAATCCTAGCAGTACGCCGCTTGTCGAGCGCGTACGCGATACGACACAAGGTGGCCGGGACAAGTGGCGTAAACCGTAGTTTCTGACCACACATCAAGGATGTTTGCGGCCAGAGGAAATCTTTGCTTACTGCTCTTCAAGATTGTTCGGGAGGGGCTGGGGTGTTTTGTCGGGATAGAGGCTGATTCCAACTGCCACACAGTCCGACGATCAATGCCTGTGTTCCGGCCAAAGCGACGCATGGCAACTGGTTTGTGCGCCTTAAAGACTAATGCCTTGATCGTTGATAGTGTCTGGGCCACTTCTCGATTGCGTTTGGCCGTCATGGGCGGGTTGTTGGTTGTTTGAAAGGCCAGCTTGCTCAAGCGCAGCTTCTCGCGTTACCGGCTGTGCTTGCCGGTCGTAGAACTGGCCTTGCGGGTCAATGTGCAGCCAGCTTCCCGCGTGGTTGTGCTGGTAGCTCTGGACCTCGCCGGTCTCACGTTTCCACTCGTAGTCTGACGCTTCGTTTGGCAGAGCCGTTTGGATTGGAGCATTGTGCCGATGCTCGATGTCGGCGGTGGGGTTGATGTTCTCCGATGCGTGGATGTTTGTCTCGGCAAGAATCTGGCGGCGTAGTTCCTCTTGCGAATGCTCTCTGCTGTTGGTCATCGGTGGCTCCTTGGTCTGGGTTTGCTGGTTGAGGGTCGGTTCGACTTGGGCTTTCTGAAGGTCTACGGCTGAGGTTTTGGTCACGTCTGTACTGAGACGTTCACTCAGGATGGCAACATCGTTGGTGTAAATCCGCACGTCATCCGAAGCGCGCGATACGGAGACGTAGGCGAAGCGTGTATTGATGAGTTCCGGGTGGACTTTCGTGTCCATATTGACTAAAACCCGGTCTGCGGTGAGTCCCTGGGAACTGTGCGAGGTCACGGCATAGCCATGGTCGAAGTGCCGCATTTGCGCAGCGTCGAAAGCGACGGTGCGCTCTTTTGCGCCGTCCATTTTCACGCTGACCAGATTGCTGTCTATCCGCTCGATGGTCCCCATATCGCGGTTTGAAACCGCAAGCTCGCGGTTGTTGGCAGTGAACTGGATACGATCACCTTGAGCAAACTCGCGGTCGAACTCGCGGTAAGCCGCGATGCCTTGCAGCCGCTTTGGGTCATAGGTGGCCTGCTGTCCGTCTGGCTTCTGGACGGTGATCTGGTTCTCTTTGTGGTTGGCTGAGACCACGGTTGCATAGCTGCCCTTTTCAATGCCATGTTCCTTGCTGCCGCGCGTGTAATGGAGAACGTCGTCGGGCTGGTATCGCGCTGCCCAGCTTCGGTCAACGCTGGTCATGTCGGATCTCGGCGTGAGCACGTTCATGCTGTGATTCTCTTTGGAGACAACGCCGGATGCCTGCAATTCCGCGCGGATCGCATTGTTGATTTCCTGGCGGCTGGCGTTGTCGGGCGAGACGACCAGTGTGTTCTCAGATTTGGCGACATAGTCCTTCGCAATGGCCTCAATGCGCTGGACGTTATCCGGAATTTCTGTGATGCGGCCCTGTTGTTGCAAGAGCGTAAGGCCGATTGCGGTCTCGTTCTTCGACAGGTGTTCGACCGCGCGAAGCAGCTCCGGGTCTTTCTGACGCATGATCTGATCAAGCTGCGAAGTTTGCATCCCCGCGAGCTGCATCTGCTCGAAGGGCTTGCCAGCATCGACGCTCTGATGCTGGCGCGTGTCGCCGATGAGCAGCACTCGATCTTGCGGCCCAATCTTCTCCATGAATGCTTGCATCTGGCGGGTGCTGGCCAGACTGGATTCATCCACCATATAAAGGTGGCGGCTGTTGGGATCGCCGCTGAACTGCTCTTGGCCGCCGCGTGCAAGAAAGCCTTGCAAAGTGCCAGCGGTGAGGCCAGCGTCGCGGAGTTGGGCGGCGGCGCGGCTGGTCGGGGCGAAGCCCTCAACCGCGTAACCGCTGCGCTCTGCGCCCTCCCGAATCGCTTCCAATGTAGTTGTCTTGCCGGACCCGGCGAGCCCTTGCAAGCCGTGTACGCGGTCGCGGCTGGTCAGCACTTCCTCGATGGCTCGGCGCTGTGCGGGATTGAGAAATTCGCGGGTGGCCGCGTGAGTTGCCGCCTCTTCTTTCGGCATGATCGGCGCAACGATATTCTGGCCGTGTTGCATATGGCCGACAGTCGCAAGCTCTGCCGCGATGGTCTCGCGAGTGGTGAACTGCCGTCCCGTCTCGTGCTTCTGCCCTGGCGCGATTTTGAACTCGCCGGAGCTATGACGCTGGTCGAAGTTGTCGCGTACCTGGCTGTAGGTGAGGTCGCCCATGCCGCGCCGCAAGGCGTCGCGCATGATCGCGCGTTCGTCTGTGACGGCCTCCCGTTCAAAGCCCCGATCCTTCGCAAATGTGACAGCTTCTTGCGCTCGCCGGGGCGCATCCGGCACACGATTATTCTCCAGCGCTGCGGCGCGTTCTCTTGACTCTGCGACAACGCGGTCGGCCTGATTGCCAAACTCAGCCGCAATCTTCCGATGAGCAGCGAGCACCTCAGAGGACGAGAGAATATCCTTTTTGTCGCGTGTGTTGTGCGCGGCAATCTGCGCGGCCTCCGGCCCACTGAAGCCGCTCTTTGCGACAGCCTCCTCGATCTGCTGACGGCGCGGGCTGGATGCCTCAAGGTATTCTGGCGTGTATCCCTTTATGTCCGGCGCGCCGCTCTTGCCAGCCTCGATCTGGTAGCCGAGATTGCGAAGCCGGAAGGTCAACTCCGATTGATAGACAGCGGTTGCGAACTGCTGTGTATCGAAGAAACCGCGCTCCTGTAACGCGCGAGTCGAGCCGTCTGGCCGCTCAGTCATATTGAAGATCACGGCATGAGTATGAAGCTGCGGAGCTGCGTATCCATCGACCGGGCGAGCGGTGTCATGCTCGAACTTCGCGGCAATGAATTTGCCAGTGGTCTCGGCGGGATTGTTGCCGCCGATGCGCGCTTGCGTATACCGCTCCAACTCCGTGAGAGCGATGGTCACGGCCTCACGATGAGCAGCACGAACGCGGTCATCGCCGCCAACAAGAGCAGTCAGGGAAACAGACTTGGGCGCGGAAAACGTAGCGTCCCAACCGGCTCGATGCTCGACCGGCTTGACGACCGCCCCATCTGAATTCGTGTACTCCTGCCCTGTGCGATGGCGAACAAGTTGCTCACCCGAATGAGGGTTCTGGCCCTCACTCAACCGAGCAAAATGCTGTGAGTCGATGGCTCCCGAAAGGCCGAACTTCTCGGCCATCTGCCCCTGCCATTCTCCGAGAATCGCGTCGCCCTGCTTCCAGTAATTCTGCTCGGCAGACATGAATTCCTTCGCATGGTACGTCTGGGCCTGGCCGGAACTGAGGGGCTTCGAGATCGTGAGCATACGGCCTCGTTATTGTTGAAAGGGAAACGAAGATTGCGGCTCTTGATCGCCATCGGCCTGGGCGGCCTCGTCCGGGACGCCGGGGGCAGCAGGAACCAAGGCAAGCTCCTCTTCGGCGGGTTCGTCAAACTGGAATTGCCCGGCCTCTTCATCGTTCTCTTCCTGTTGCTGGCGTGCAATCGTCGCCGCGCTCGGGGGCTCAGCCTCAAGGTCGATCTCCGGCACTTGGCTTTCCGAATTCTTCGGTATCAGCGTCTTCGGATCGAAGGGAAGTTCATCCTCATCGCCCCTTCGCGGAATGAAGCCAGTAGTCATCAAGGGCAGGTCCATGTATTCGAAATGGAAGCGGGCCACGTTGTTTCCCAGTTTCAGAAAGGCGTGCCGGTTTTCCAGCCCGGAGATTTCCGAATCCATCACAAGCGGCTCGACCTGCCGGTCAAGAGAGAAGTTCTTTCCAGCCCGGCTGCCGTCGAAGTGTGTCTCCTTCATGCGCTCGATCTCGACTTTTCCAATCGCATTGCTGACCCACTCCGCCGCCTTGGGTTCCGTCGTCTTCAGAAAGATTTTGGTGGCAGGTTGGGAGAGCATGACCTCGGCCAGATGACCGTAAATCACTTCAAGCTGCGCCTTTCCTTGGAAGCCAAGTACAAGCGGGTTCCTGCTCTTCCGGTTCTCCGTA
>Ga0181519_10001818_pt1 | contig 18539 bp, 19 predicted proteins | sample PEATcosm2014_Bin_26_FD_121102 | JGI IMG/M metagenome (GOLD analysis project Ga0181519, IMG submission 121102) | Peatland microbial communities from MTU Mesocosm Facility, Houghton, MI, USA - PEATcosm2014_Bin02_10_metaG | ecosystem: Environmental > Terrestrial > Soil > Wetlands > Peat | place...
TGAACCCCACGATCCCGGTGGCCGCGGCGACGCCCGCCGAGACCCAGAAGTCGCTGAGCGAGCCGAATGTCGCGAGGAGCATCGCACCACATAACCAGACGCGGGCCCGGTTCCTAAGGCCTCGCGGGGAGGTGCCGTACGCTTCGTCCAATGAGCCGTCGTCGCCTGCGGTCGCTCGCAGCGGCGTCGTTGGCCGACCTGTTCGACCAGCAGACCGCCTTCGGAAGGCTCGCCTTCGTCCAGGTCGCGATGCTCGCCGGGGACACGCTGGTCACCATCTCGCTGGCCGGGTCGCTGTTCTTCTCGATCTCCCCGCAGGCCGCCAAGGGCAAGGTCCTGCTCTACCTGCTGCTCACGATCGCGCCGTTCGCCGTCGTCTCGCCGCTGCTCGGCCCCGCCATCGACGCGAGCCGCGGGGCGAGGCGCCTGCTCGTGTTCGCATCGGGCGCAGGGCGCGTCGTCCTGTGCATCCTCATGGCCTTCTACCTCAACTCCCTCTGGCTGTTCCCGCTCGCGTTCTGCGTGCTGGTGCTGTCGAAGCTCTACCTCGTGACACGCGGCGCGCTCGTCCCCGAGATGGCCGCCGCCGACCAGCTGCGCGCCCACCCCGAGGGCGTCGACGACGCCGGATGGCCCGACGCCCACGAGGCGACCGACGAGGCCGAGGGGTTCGCGGGATTCAATGCGCAGCTGACGATGCTTGGGACGCTGGCGGGCTTCGCCGTCTCGTTGCCCGCCATCGGGCTGCTGAAGGGGATCGGGGCCGAGGCGGTGCTCGTCCTCGCGTCCATCGTGTTCTCGATCGGCGCCTACGGCGCGCTGCGCCTCAAGATCGGCCGCCCGCGCACCGCACGCGCCGAGGTCGAGTTCACCGATGCCGAGGCCGACCTCCTGGACCTGAAGCCCGTGGACGACCCCGAGGTCGTGCTCGGGCTCACCGCGAGCGCGACGGTCCGCATGACCGCGGGGTTCCTCATCTTCCTGATCGCGTTCGGGCTGCGCCGCCAGCACGCGCCCCTCTGGTGGTTCGGGCTGGCGTTCGCCGCGTCGGGGGCTGGTGCGCTCGTCGGCCTGTTCCTCGTCTCGCGGCTGCGCCGGCACCTGTCCGAGCAGGCGCTGCTCGCCGCGTCGCTCGCGCTCATCGCGGTGGCCGCGGCCGGGGCCTCGTACCTGGGGACGATCGCGGCGCAGGTGGCACTCGCGGGCATCGCCGGGCTGGCCGGCGCCGTCGCGCAGCCATCGTTCGACGCGCTCACCCAGCGCCGCGTGCCCGAGCGCGCGCAGGGACGCGTCTTCGCGCGGTTCGCCGTGCGCCAGCAGCTTCTCTGGGTCGTCGGGGCGCTCATCCCCGTGGCGATCTCGATGCCGTTCTCCGTCGGCGACGCCGTCGTCGCGGTCATGGCGGGGGGATGCCTTCTCGGGTACCTGATCGGTCGCGTCTCGGTGCGCCGGGGGCGCACCGCGCTCTAGGTGCTGCCCGCGACGACGAGCCGGTAGCCGGTGTCGAGCGCGTCAAGCCCGGCCAGCTCCGAGTTCGCGGCAGCCCAGGACCCGCTCGCGACGTCGCGGCGCAGCCGATCCATCGCGTCCGTGACGATCGACTCGTCGAGGAGGCTGAGCCCCGAGGAGGCCGCCCGGGTGCGCGGGTCGAGGTACGCGGACGGCTCCTCCCAATGCGCTCCCAGGAAGCCGTCCCTGCATCCCCTCGGCACGGGCAGCGGGTCGACCGATCGCACGTCGAGGGCGGCTGCGACGACGTCGACGGTGGCGAGCGTCGCCTCGTGGTCCGCCAGCTCGGGGACGTAGTCGCGCAGGAGCCAGAAGCGTGCGTTCACATCGGGGTCCCACGTGACGACCACCTGGCGACGTGCGACCCGGCGCAGTTCGGCGAGACCCGCGTTCGCATCGGACCAGTGGTGGACCGTGTGGATCGCGAGCGCGACGTCGAACCGCTCGTCGGCGAAGGGGAGCGCCTCGGCGACGCCCCGGATGCAGGGCGCGGCGCCAGGCGGACGCTGGGCGAGCATCGTCGCCGACGGCTCCACGCCCACGACGCCAGCGGCTTGCGGCTCGTAGTTGCCGCTGCCCGCACCGACGTTGACGACCCGGGCGGCCGATCCGACCGCGGAGTGGATGGCACGCAGCCACGTGGGCTCCACGCGGCGCCGAACCGCGTAGCCGTCGCCGATCGCGTCGTAGCGCCCGGCGGACCGCTCGAACCGCGGCGGGGGCGTCTGCACCCGGCGGCGGCTCAGCCGAGCCGCCGCTCGAGCTCGTCGACCTCGTGGTGCAGGACATCGGGGAGCCGGTCCGCGAACTTCGCGAAGTGCTCCCTGATCAGCGGCACCTCGCCGCGCCATCCCTCGTCGTCGACGTGCATCAGCCTCGAGAGGGTCTCGTCCGAGAGTCCCAGGCCGTCGGTGTCGAGGGCTCCGGGGGCCGGTACGTAGCCAATGGCGGTCTCGGTCGCTTCACCGTCGCCGTTCATGCGCTCGAACACCCACTTGAGGACGCGGGAGTTCTCCCCGTACCCGGGCCAGAGGAACGAGCCGTCGTCGCCCTTGAGGAACCAGTTCACGTAGAAGATCCCGGGGAGCTTCGACTGGTCGGCACCCGCGCCCAGCTCCAGCCAGTGGCCGAAGTAGTCGGCCATGTTGTAGCCGCAGAAGGGCAGCATCGCGAAGGGGTCCCTGCGGAGGTTGCCGACCGCGCCAACGGCCGCGGCCGTCGTCTCCGAGGACATGATCGCGCCCATGAAGACGCCGTGCTGCCAGTTGAACGACTGGTGGATAAGCGGCACGACCGAGCCTCGCCTGCCACCGAAGAGGATCGCCGAGATCGGGACGCCCACGGGGTCCTCCCAGTTCTCCGCGATCGCTGGGTCCTGGCCGGCGGGGGCGGTGAACCGCGAGTTCGGGTGGGCGGCCGGGGTACCGGACTCGGGTGTCCACGGCTGTCCCTTCCAGTCGGTCAACTCGGCGGGCGGCTCGGGCGACATCGACTCCCACCACACGTCGCCATCGCTCGTGAGGGCGGTGTTCGTGAAGATCGTGTTGGCCTCGACCGAGTACATGGCGTTCGGGTTCGTCTGCATGTTCGTGCCCGGCGCGACGCCGAAGAACCCCGCCTCGGGGTTGATCGCGTAGAGCCGGCCGTCGGCCCCGAACTTCATCCAGCAGATGTCGTCGCCCACCGTCTCGACCTTCCAGTCCTTGAGCGTGGGCACCAGCATCGCGAGGTTGGTCTTGCCGCACGCCGAGGGGAAGGCCCCCGTGACGTACTTCGTCTCGCCCCCGGGCGAGGTGAGCTTGAGGATGAACATGTGCTCGGCAAGCCATCCCTCGTCGCGGGCCATCACCGAAGCGATCCGCAGCGCGAAGCACTTCTTCCCGAGCAGCGCGTTGCCGCCGTAGCCGGAGCCGAAGGACCAGATCTCGCGGGTCTCGGGGAACTGCACGATGTACTTGTTGTCCGCGTTGCACGGCCAGGAAGCGTCCGCCTGGCCCTCCTCGAGCGGCATCCCGACCGAGTGGAGGCACGGGACGAACTCGCCGTGCTCTCCGAGGACCTCGAGGGCGCCCCTGCCCATCCGCGTCATGATCCGCATCGAGACGGCCACATAGGCCGAGTCGGTGATCTCGACGCCGATGTGCGCGATGCTGCTGCCAAGGGGGCCCATGGAGAAGGGCACGACGTAGAGCGTGCGCCCCCGCATGCACCCGGCGAACAGCCCGGAGAGCAGCCCCCGCATCTCGGTGGGGTCCATCCAGTTGTTGGTGGGCCCGGCGTCGATCTCGTGCTCCGAGCAGATGAAGGTCCGGTCCTCCACCCGCGCGACGTCGCCGGGGTCCGAGTGCGACCAGTAGCTGTTGGGCCGCTTGGCGTCCGACAGCCTCGTGAAGGTGCCGTTGTCCACCAGCAGCTGGCAGAGCGCGTCGTACTCCTCCGCAGAGCCGTCGCACCAGTGGATCGAATCGGGTGTGGTGAGCTGGGCCACCTCGTCGACCCAGTCGAGAAGCCGCTTGTTCGTGGTCGGTGGGTTCACCGCTTCCTCCTTGGCAGTCTCCCGGCGGGCCATCCCGTCGGGGTCATGGTAGGCAAGTGCCGTGCTCCCGCCGAACCCAACCACCGCCCCCCGTGGGGGTGGGGCCTGGCGTGAGGACTCCGCTCTCGAGCGTATCGCGGCGCTCACGGGGCCTCCGACGCCAGGTAGGGACTTCGGTCCCATCGGCGACGACGCCGCCGTGCTCGACCGGCCCGCGGGGAGGCTCCTCCTCTGCACGGATGCGGGCGTCGGTGGCGTCCACCTGGACCTCGAGCGGTTCCCGGTCGAGGACCTCGGGTACCGAACGACGGTGGCAACCCTGAGCGATGTGGCGGCGATGGGCGGGCGACCCCTGGCGGTGGTCATCGCCATCTGCGCGCCCGGGTCCGTCGACGTCGTGGGCATCACGGCCTCGGCGCGCGACGCGGCGGTGGCAAGCGGCTGCCTCCTCGTCGGTGGCGACCTCTCGGAGTCGCCCGTCGTCGCCGTGACGGCGAGCGCGGTGGGCGAGGAGTGCGAGGGCCGGGTGGTGGCCAGAAGCGGCGCGCGTCCCGGCGACTCCCTGTTCGTCACGGGAGCACTCGGCGGATCGGCGGCCGGGCTGCGCCTCCGGCGCGAGGGGGCGGGGCTGAACGACGCGCTCGTGCTCGCGCACCGCAGGCCGTCGGCACGGATCGCCGAGGGACGGCTCGCGGCGCGACTGGGCGCGACCTCGATGATCGACGTGTCCGACGGCATCGCGCGAGATCTGCGGCGCGTGGCCGACGCGTCGGGCGTCGGGATCGAGATCGACCACGTGCCGCCCGCCACGGGTGCGAGCGAGGCGGAGGCGCTCGGCGGGGGGGAGGACTACGAGCTCGTGTTCAGCCACCCCGATCCGGGTGCCGTGACGACCGGCTTCGCGGACGCCGGCCTGCGGGCGCCGATCATGATCGGCCGGGTCGTGGAGGACCCGTCAGTGAGGCGTCTGCGCGGCGCGCCGTTGCCCGATGTGGGCTGGCGGCACGGTCAGGATGCGGAGTAGGTCGTCCTCGAGGGCTTGGTGACCCTGCCCGCGCGCAGGCAGGACGTGCACACGTTCAGCCGCTTGGGCGTCCCGTCGACAAGGGCCCGCACCTTCTGGATGTTGGGGTTCCACCGCCGCTTGGTGCGGCGGTGCGAGTGGCTGAGGTTCATGCCAAACGACGGCTTCTTGCCGCACAGCTCGCACACCGATGCCATTGGGGGGCCTCCTAGAAACGGAGACCGACTCACGGGCTCCGGGAACAACGGATGGCAATTGTAGCATTGGCCCCCATGGTCGTCCTGCCCACCCTCGCCCCGGGCGACGTCCACGCTGTCATGCGGCGGTTCTCCGAGCTGCTCGAGTCCTACAAGGACGTGATCAACCGACTGAACGTCTACCCGGTCCCCGATGGCGATACGGGCACGAACATGGCGCTCACGGTCACCTCCGTGCTCGCCGAGCTGGACGAGCTGCCACCCTCTCCCTGCATGGCCGACGTCTGCCGGGCGGTCGCCCACGGGTCGCTGATGGGTGCCCGGGGCAACTCCGGGGTCATCCTCTCCCAGCTCCTCCGCGGCATCACCGATACCATGCGCGAGCACGACGACATCACGGCGCCGACCCTCGCGGCCGCGCTGGCCCACGCGGACGTGCTCGCCCGCCAGGCGGTCGTTCGGCCCGTCGAGGGGACGATCCTCACCGTCGCGAGGGCGGCGGCCGCGGGCGCGGCGGACGCGGTTGACCTCGTCCACCTGGTCCGAAGCGCCCGGGACGCCTCGAGGGTCGCGCTCGAGCACACCCCCGAGCTCCTGCCGGTCCTGGCAAAGGCCGGCGTGGTGGACGCGGGCGGCGCCGGGCTGTGCCTGCTCTTCGATGCGATGTGCAACACGGTCGCGGGGGACCCGCTCCCGGCGGCCCCGCCGGTCGAGCGGATCCACGTGCACGCCCCCGAGGCGCCGACCGGCCACGGCGGCGGCGACGTCGCGGACCTGCGCTACGAGGTCATGTACATGCTCGAGGCGAGGGACGAGGCGATCTCCGACTTCAAGGCCGTGTGGGCGGGCATCGGCGACTCGATCGTCGTGGTCGGCGGGGACGGCCTGTTCAACTGCCACATCCACACCGACGACGTCGGGGCAGCCATCGAGGCGGCCCTCGACGTGGGCAGGCCGCGCGACATCCGCGTCACGGACCTCGCCGAGCAGGTCGTCGAGGAGCGCTGGGTCCGCGAGGCGGCCGTCCTCGAGGCCGGCCACGAGGACCACGGCCCCGCACCGACGACCTCGGTGGTGGCGGTCATCCAGGGCGAGGGGGTCGGGAGGATCTTCCGCTCGCTCGGCGTGCGGGGCGTCGTCCTCGGCGGCCAGTCGATGAACCCCTCGACCGCGGAGCTCATCGAGGCGGTCGGCTCGACGGGCAGCCGCGAGATCGTCATCCTGCCCAACAACAAGAACATCATCCCCGTCGCGCTCCAGGTCGCCGAGCTCTCCGAGCTGGCCGTGCGCGTCGTGCCCACGAAGAGCATCGTGGAAGGATTCGCGGCCCTGCTCGCCTACGACCCCGATGCCACGGCAGACGCCAACGCCGCGTCGATGGAGGCCTCGGCAGAGCATGTCATCGCCGCAGAGGTCACCCAGGCCGTCCGCGACACGTCGACCGACCTCGGCGAGGTCCGCGCCGGCGACTGGATCGGGCTCACGCGCGCCGGGATCGTCTCGATCGCGGACTCGGTCGCCGTGGCCGCGTGCGCGCTGCTCGCCGCGGTGATCAGCACCGGCCACGAGCTCGTGACCGTGATCGAGGGCGAGGGCTCCACGCCGGCGAACACCCGGAGGATCACCGAGTGGCTCGGCGAGGAGCGGCCCGACGTGACCGTCGAGGTCCACCACGGCGGCCAGCCGCTCTACCCGTACCTCTTCGGCATCGAGTGAGCGAGCCCCGCCGACTCGCACAGCTCGACGCGATCACGGTCGACCGGCTGGCGTCGGTCGGACCGAGGAGGGTCGAGGCGCTCGAGAAGATGGGCATCCGCACGGTCCTCGACCTGCTGTGCACGTATCCGCGCCGGTACATCGACCGGTCGCGCCAGGCCGACCTCTCGGACCTCGCCATCGGCGACGAGGCCGTGATCCTCGCCGAGGTCTCCGTCGTGCGGTCGCGCCGGACCCGCCAGGGCAAGAGCCTCGTGGAGGCCGACGTCGTCGACGGTGACACGGCGATGACGGTCACGTTCTTCAACCAGCCCTGGCGATCCAAGCAGCTGGCCGAGGGGTCCCAGGCGCTGTTCTTCGGGAAGCTCGACGTCTACCGCGGAACGCGCAGGATGGTGAACCCCGTCGTCGACGTCATCGTTGGCGTCGACGGGGACGAGCGGGCCGCCACGCGCACGATGCGGGTGATCCCGGTGTATCCCGCGTCGGGGAAGGCGGGCCTCACGAGCTGGGAGCTCTCGCGGGCCTGCGCCGAGGCGCTCCGGCGCGCGGGCGAGTTCGCCGATCCCCTGGACGACGAGCTGCGCGAGCGCCTGGGTGTGACGACGCGCACCGAGGCGATGGTCGGGATCCACGCGCCGTCGCAGATGGCCGACACGGTCCCGGCCCGCACGCGGCTGGTGTTCGACGAGCTGTTCCGCCTGCAGCTCGCGCTGGTCGCCCGGAAAGCCGCGCTCGCCAAGGACGCGCGGGGGATCGCGCATCCGGCGAATCCGGCCGATGCGCTCACCCAGCGCGGCGCGCTGACCGGTGCCGCCACCTCGCTCGTGGCGAGGTTCCTCGCGGGCCTCGACTACGAGCTGACCGGCGCCCAGCGCCGTGCCATCGCGGAGATCCTCGCGGACCTGTGCAACGAGCTGCCGATGCACCGCCTGCTCCAGGGCGACGTCGGGTCCGGCAAGACGGTCGTCGCGGTCGCCTCGCTGCTCGCGGCGGTGGACGGCGAGCGGCAGGGGGCGCTCATGGTCCCGACCGAGGTGCTTGCCGAGCAGCACGCCTACGCGGTGCGCTCGCTGCTCGAGGGCCTGACCGTCGACGATCCGGGGAGGCTCGCAGCGACGAGGCCGGTCTCCGTGGCGCTCCTCACCTCGAGGGTGAAGGGCAACGAGCGCAAGCGCCTGCTCGAGGGGCTGAAGCGCGGCTCGATCGACCTCGTCGTCGGCACCCACGCGCTGCTGACCGACGACGTCCGGTTCTCGGCGCTCGGCGCCGTCGTGATCGACGAGCAGCACCGCTTCGGTGTCGAGCAGCGAGCGGCGCTGCGCGACAAGGCCACCGTCGGCGACGCGGACGCCCACGATCCCGATGTGCTGGTCATGACCGCGACGCCGATCCCGCGCACCGCCGCGATGATCGTGTTCGGGGACCTCGACATGACGGTCCTCGACGAGATGCCCGCCGGCCGCGTGGCGATCACGACCAGGTGGGCGCGCGGGGAGCTCGGCGACGAGGAGGCGTACGCGAGGGTCCGCTCCGAGGTCGCCGACGGCCATCGCGCCTACGTCGTCTGCCCGCTCGTCGAGGGGTCCGACCGGATCGAGGCCGCATCGGCGACGAACGAGTATGAGCGGCTGGCCGCCGGCCCCCTCCACGGGCTGCGCCTGGGCCTCCTGCACGGCCAGCTCCCCGCGCTCGAGAAGGAGTCGGTCATGGACGCGTTCCGCAGGGGGCGCCTCGACGTGCTCGTCGCGACCACGGTGATCGAGGTGGGTGTCGACGTGCCGGACGCGACGGTGATGGTGATCGAGGATGCCCACCGGTTCGGCATCGCCCAGCTGCATCAGCTGCGCGGCAGGGTCGGGCGCAGCACCCTGGCGTCGTGGTGCTACCTGCTGGGCGAACCGACGACGCAGGACGGCACGGCGCGCCTCGAGGCCGTCGAGGAGTCCACGGACGGCTTCTTCCTGGCGGAGCGCGACCTCGAGCTTCGCGGCGAGGGGACCATCCTCGGTGCCCGCCAGAAGGGGAAGAGCGACCTGCGCCTCGCCAAGCTGTCGCGGGACAAGGAGACCCTGGTCACCGCCCGGACGATCGCCGAGGAGATCCTCGACGCGGACCCGGATCTGGCGGCCCACGAGGACCTGCGCGACGAGCTCTCTGTGTTCCTCGACGAGGAGGAAGCCGCCTGGCTCTTCAAGAGCTGATGGCACCCGCTCGTTCGTCGGTACGCTCGCCCGGTGCGGGTCGTCGCGGGCGATGCGAGGGGGAGGAAGCTCACGGCGAAGCTGCCCGACCACGTCCGACCGACGAAGGACAGGGTCCGAGAGGCGGTCTTCTCGGCGCTGAGCTCGCGGGGGGCCATAAAGGGCGCCGCCGTCGCGGACCTGTACTGCGGGAGCGGTGCGATGGGCATCGAGGCGCTGAGCCGCGGCGCCGCCTCGTGCACGTTCGTCGACGACGATCCGGCCTGCCTCGCCGCCGCCAAGGCGAACCTCGCGTCGGTCGGGCTCGAGGGCCGCGACGCGACGTTCGTGCGCGCGCACCTGCCGCGATGGCAGCCGAGAGGGCAGGTCGACCTCGTGCTCTGCGACCCGCCCTACGGGACGCTCGATGCCGCCGCGGTGCTCGACGCCGTCGATGCCCGCCTCGTGGTCTTCGAGACCGAGCAGCCGTTCGAGCATCCGCAGGGTTGGGATGTGACCCTCGAGCGCCGGTACGGCGGTACGCTCGTCACGATGCTGCTGCGCCCGAGCGACGACGGCCGTCCATGACCATTGCACTGATCCCCGGGTCGTTCGACCCCTTCCACAACGGCCACCTCGAGGTCGTGGAGCGTGCCGCGGACATCTTCGACGAGATCGTCGTCGCCGTGCTGCGAAACGCCCAGAAGTCCGAGGCCATGTTCGACCTCGACGAGCGCCGCGACATGATCGCCGAGTCGGTCGCGCACATCGGTCGCGTCCGGATCGTCTCGATGACCACGCTCCTCGTCAACGTCGCCAAGGAGGTCAACGCGACCTGCATCGTCAAGGGCCTGCGGGTCGTGACCGACTTCGAGAGCGAGCTGCAGATGGCCCAGATGAACCGGTCGCTCTCGGGGATCGAGACCCTCTTCCTTCCGGCCAGCTCGAGCCGCTCGTTCATCGCCTCGAGGCTGCTGCGCGAGGTCGCCCGCTACGGGGGCGACGTGAGCCACTTCGTCCCCCCGGCGGTCGAGCGCCGCCTGAAGGAGAAGCTGGGTCAGGAGTCATGACGTACACGGACGATCCGAACGGCGGCGGGTACGACGACGACCGGTTCGACGACAACGTCGCGCAGCTCCCCGAGGACACCGAGACGCTCCTGCGCCATGCGATCGACGCGGTGTCGAGCGCGAAGGCGATGCCGCTCTCCTCGTCCGTGCTCGTGTCGCGCGACGAGCTCCTGGACCTGCTGGAGCACGCGATCGAGGTGCTCCCCGAGGAGCTGCGCCAGAGCCGGTGGGTGCTGCGCGACCTCGACGCGCTGACCGAGCAGCGGCACCGCGAGGCGGACGCGCTGATGGATGAGGTCAAGGTCGAGGCAGCCCGGCTCATCTCGCGCACCGAGATCGCCCGGCAGGCCAAGGCGCACGCCGAACGCGTGGTGGCCGACGCCGAGGAGCGGGGCCGAGCGATCATCCACGAGGCGGAGGACTTCTGCGACCAGCGACTGGCCCAGATGGAAATCGTCCTCGACCGGCTCACCAAGACGGTCCAGTCGGGGCGCGAGCGGCTGCGACCGAGGATCGAGACGATCGAGGACCCCGAGGACGCGGGAGCGCCCGACGAGGGGGCCTTCTTCGACCAGGACACCGTCTAGGCCGCCATGGGACCCTTCGTCGTCCCGGTGACCTCGCTGCTGCGCCAGCCGGGCGCAACGGCGACCGTGGCCTTCGTCGCCCCCTTTGACCCGGAGGGGGAGCTCGGCGCCCTGACCCGCGGAGCCCCCGAGGTCCTCCCCGGAGCGGACGTCGACGTCGAGATCACCCTGGCGTCCTTCCAGGGCGGGATCATGGCGACGGGCCGTGTGTCCGCTCCCTGGCACGCGCTCTGCCGCAGGTGCGCGACGGAAGTGGACGGGGTCCTCACGGTCCGTGTGGCGGAGCGGTTCAGCAAGGCGGCCGGCCCCGAGGACGAGGAGGCCTACCCGATCGTCGAGGAGCAGGTGGACCTGTCCGAGCTCGTGCGAGACGCGATCGTGCTGGAGCTCCCATTGGCACCCCTGTGCTCGGACGGGTGCCTGGGGCTGTGCCCGGTCTGCGGCACCGACCGGAACGAGGCCGACTGCGGGTGCGAGCCTGCAGGGGATCCCCGGTGGGCTACACTTGATGCGCTCCGGGTGCCCGACCAGGCATAGGGGTCCACCCAGCGGGAAACCGCGTCGACAGACCACGAGGCGAAGATGGCCGTCCCCAAGCGAAAGACATCCAAGGCGAAGTCCAGGAGCCGCCAGGCCGCCAACTGGAAGCTCGGGCTGCCCGCCCGCAGCGTCTGCCCGCACTGCACCCAGTCGAAGCTCCCGCACGTCGTCTGCCCGAACTGCGGGTGGTACAAGGGACGCGTCGCGGTAGAGGTCAACTGAGTTGACCTCAGGAGGGACCCTCCCCGTCGCGCTCGACGCGATGGGCGGGGACCACGCCCCCGGGGCGATCGTCCAGGGAGCTCGAGAAGCGGTTGACGAGTTCGGCTTCGATGTCGTCCTGGTCGGCCCGCCCGACCTCGTCGGCGACACCCTCGGGCTCGAGCTCGTCGCCTGCTCCGAGGTCATCGGCATGGAGGACGACCCCGCTTCGAGCGTGCGACGAAAGAAGGACTCGTCGCTCGTCCGTGCTGCCGAGCTCGTCCGCGACGGCAAGGCGTGCGCGATGGTCTCCGCAGGCAACACGGGAGCCACGATGGCGTCCGCCCTGCTGCGGATGGGCCGGATCCGCGGGGTCTCGAGGCCCTGCATCGCGACGCCGCTTCCCCGGCCCGGCAAGACGCCGACGGTGCTCTGCGACGCCGGCGCGAACGCCGAGTGCACTCCCGAGATGCTGGTCCAGTTCGCCCAGATGGCCGGCGCCTTCGCAGCCTCCAGGTTCGGCATCGAGGCGCCCCTCGTCGGCCTGCTCTCGATCGGGGAGGAGCCGACGAAGGGAACCCCGCTCGTGAAGGAGGCCCACAAGCTGCTCGCCGACCCCGCCAGCGGGGTCCGGTTCTTCGGCAACGTCGAGGGCCGCGACCTCATCGGGGCCCCCGTCGACGTGGTGGTGACCGACGGGTTCACGGGCAACGTGGCGCTCAAGACCCTCGAGGGTTCCCTGCGATTCATGTTCGAGACGATCACGAAGATCATCGGCACGGACGAGGCGACCAAGGCCGCGGGCGACGTCCTGTTCCCGCATCTGCTGCCGATCGCCTCGGATCTCGATCCCGACTCCCACGGCGGCGCCATGCTCCTGGGGCTCGAGGGCGTCTGCGTCATCTCGCACGGCTCCTCATCGGCGAGGGCAATCAAGAACGCGCTGCACGTCGGCCACGACCTCGCCGCCCACGGGGTCGTCGACGCCCTCCGGGCCGCTGTCGGGCATTCGTGAGTCCGCAGTTCGGACATGGGCCTTCGGTAGGCTCACTGGCACAGCAAAGGAGGCGTCTTGCCTGCTGAAACCCATAACACCGCCGCGCCGCCCGACCGTGCGGCCATTTTCGAGATCATTCGCGACCAGCTGGCCGACATCTTGGAGATGGAGCCGTCCAAGATCACCGAGGACTCCTCCTTCGCAGACGACCTGGATGCTGACTCCCTGGCCCTGATCGAGCTGGTGGAGGCCCTGGAGGAGGAGCTCTCAGAGCGAACCGTCGGCTTCCGCATCGATGACGAGGACCTCGAGGACCTGAAGACCGTTCGCGACGCAGTCGACTATGTCGAGGTCCGGCTGAAGGCGAGCTGATCCGCCCGTGGCAGCCGATTCCGGCGGGCTCGGTGCCCTCATGCAATCGCTCGACCTTCCCGCGGACGACGCACTCCTCACGACGGCCCTCACGCACTCGAGCTACGCCTCGGAACACGATGTCGGATCCAACGAGCGGCTCGAGTTCCTCGGCGACGCGGTGGTTGGCCTCGTGATCGCCGAGCGCGCCTACCGCGAGCTGCAGCTGGCGGAGGGCGGCCTCGCCCAGGTGCGCCAGGCGACGGTCTCGGAGCCCTCGCTGGCCGACGCCGCGCGGTCGCTGGGCATCGACGAGCGGATCCGGCTCGGGCACGGCGAGGAGACGTCCGGGGGCCGGGCGAAGGACTCCCTGCTCGCCGACGCCTATGAGGCCGTGATCGCCGCCCTCTACCTCGACCGCGGCCTGGAGGCCGCGCGCCAGGTCGTGCTCAGCTCGCTCGATGCCCGCTTCAGCACCGAGGCGGCGCATCCCGGGGCATCGGACGTGAAGAGCCGGCTCCAGGAGTGGGCGGAGGCCAGCGGCCTCGGCACGCCCGCCTACGAGGTCGCCGGCGAGGGCCTGAGCCACGCGCAGCGGTTCCTCGCCTCGGTGAGGATCGGGGACCGCATCGTCGGCACCGGCGAGGGCAGCTCCAAGAAGGCTGCTGAATTGGCGGCGGCTCGCGCCGCCTGGGAAGGACGAGATGCCTGAGTTGCCCGAGGTTGAAACCGTGCGAGCAGCGCTCGCCCGAGACGTGATCGGCAAGAAGATCAAGACCGTCACGGTCACGAACGGCAAGCTCGTCAAGCGCCACAAGACGGCGAAGGACTTCCGCACCCTGCTCGAGGGGCACACGATCCGCACGACCGGTCGGCTGGGCAAGAACCTGGTGCTGGGGCTCGAGACGGGGAACCACCTGGTCATCCACCTCGGCATGAGCGGCCAGCTCCTGCGCTCGCGCAGCGCCAAGGACGCCAAGCCGAAGCACACCCACGTCGTGTTCGTCTTCACCCAGGGAGGCGAGCTTCGCTACGTCGACCCGCGCATGTTCGGGGAGCTGTACGTCTCGGAGGCACCCAAGGAGGGCGAGAAGGTCGAGATCTCGCCCTACGCGAAGCTCGCCGTCGGGGGCGACGGACTTGCGCTGCGGGCGAAGGTGCCCGAGCTCGCCCTGCTCGGCATCGACCCCGTCGAGGACGTCGTCGGCTGGGACCGGTTCGCCGCGGTCCTGCGCGACCGGACGACCCCGCTCAAGGCCCTGATCACGGACCAGAGCATCGTGGCGGGGATCGGCAACATCTACGCGGACGAGATCCTCTACACGGCGGGCCTGCGCTACGACCGCCCGGCGGGCTCGCTGTCCACGATCGAGGTGCGCCGGCTGCACCGGTCCATCGGCGAGGTGCTCGCCGAGGCCATCAAGCACGGCGGAACGACGCTCGCCGACGAGCAGTTCGTCGACCCGGACGGCAAGAAGGGCGGCTACCAGGCGTTCCTCAACGTCTACGGACGCGAGGGGGAGAGCTGCCACCGGTGCCGCGGCATCATCGAGAAGCTGACGGTGCGGGGCCGCGCGACCTACTTCTGCCCGAACTGCCAGGGCTGACGCCGGGTTCGGGCCGGACGGCGCACGCCCTCGTCGGCCCGGGCCAAGATGGGCCATGGCCACCGACGGAGCGCAGGACCTCCCCGAGCTCTACGACGCGGTCCCCTACGACTACGCCGCGTCGGCGCCGCCGGGGTCGCTCCTCTTCACAGCGGGGGCCTGCCCCCTCGATGCCGAGGGGCACGTCGTCGGTGTGGGCGACCACCACGAGCAGGCGGTGGCGTCGCTGCGCAACCTGCTTGCGGTCCTCGACCGGCACGGTGCCGGCCCGGCGGACCTCGTGCGCACCACGATCTACGTCGTGGGCGAGCACACCGACCTCGTGGCGGTCTGGAACGTCGTCGCCGCCGGCCTCGACCCGCACCGACCGCCGAGCACCCTGCTCGGCGTGACCACCCTCGGGTACCGCGACCAGTTGGTGGAGATCGACGGGATCGCCGCGGTGCCCCGCCGCTAGGGTCCGACCGTGCTCGCCGGGCAGCGGTTCCTCGGATTCATCCCTGTCGCGGACTTCGCGACCGCCCGCGCCTTCTACGAGGGCACGCTGGGCCTTCCCGTGCTCGACGACCACGGCTTCGCGGTCGTCGTCGATGCCGGCGGCACGCCGTTGCGCCTCACGGAGGTCCGCGCATTCTCGCCACAGCCCTTCACGATCGCCGGATGGAGTGTGCCCGACGTGCGGGCGACCGTCCTGCGCCTCGCGGCCGCGGGCGTCGAGGTCGTGCGGTTCGAGGGCATGGGGCAGGATGACGACGGCGTGTGGGCGGCCCCGGGCGGCGACCAGGTGGCGTGGTTCAAGGACCCGTTCGCAAACCTCCTGTCCGTCTCCTCGGCCCCCGTCGACTGAGGGCGGCCGCCGGCCCGCTCGGTACGCTTCGTGCATGGACCCGCGCCTCGTGGCCAACCGGGCCAACTGGGATGAGCGCGTCGACATCCACACGCGCTCGGCGTTCTACGGCGTGGCCGCGTGGCTGGCCAAGGGGACCGGACCGAGGCCCCGCGAGGTAGAGGCCCTTGGCGACGTGTCTGGGCTCACGCTCGTGCACCTGCAGTGCCACTTCGGGATGGACACGATGCAGTGGGCGCGCGCCGGGGCGATTGTGACCGGCGTCGACTTCTCGCCGGCTGCCATCGACGAGGCGATCGTGCTCGCCGAGCGAGCCGGGCTCTCGGCGACCACGCGGTTCGTCTGCTCGGACGTCCACGACGCGCCGATCGTGCTCGAGGGACAGCGGTTCGACATCGTCTATGTGAGCCTCGGCGCCCTGTGCTGGCTGCCTTCGGTCGAGGCGTGGGCGCAGGTCGTCGCGGACCTCCTCGAACCCGGCGGCAGGCTCTACATCCACGACGTGCATCCATTCACGTTCTGCCTGGACGATGACGGCGAGCGCATCGGGTACTACTCGTACTTCGAGGAGCCCGATGCCCCGTATGTGGATGACGAACCGGTCACCTACACCGACGGGGGCACGCTCACCTCGACGCGCAACTACCAGTGGAACCACTCGATCGCCGAGATCATGGGCGCGCTGCAGGCCGCCGGGCTCGTGATCGACGTGCTGCGAGAGCACGACTGGACGGTCTTCGCGCAGTTCCCGTGGCTCGTCGAGGAGACCACGAGGCACTTCGTGGCCCCTGCGGGCCGCCAGAGGATCCCCCTCACCTTCACGATCCTCGCGCACGCCCCCGAGTGAGCCGCGCCGGGCGCCCGAACCACGACCCCCGCACGCGGGCGAAGTAGGTTTCCCTCGATGTTCCTGAAGCGCCTCAGTATCAAGGGCTTCAAATCCTTTGCCGATCCCACCACCTTGGAGTTCGAGCCCGGGGTGACCGTGGTCGTCGGCCCGAACGGCTCGGGGAAGTCCAACGTCGTCGACGCCGTCACGTGGGTGCTCGGCGCCCAGGGCCCGAGGGCGCTTCGCAGCCAGAAGATGGAGGACGTGATCTTCGCGGGGACCGCGGCGCGGGCGGCACTCGGCCGCGCAGAGGTCTCGCTCACCATCGACAACGCCTCGGGCAAGCTGCCCGTCGACCTCGCGGAGGTCACGATCACGCGCACGCTCTTCCGCAACGGGGAGTCCGAGTACGCGATCAACGGCGCGCCCTGCCGGCTGCTCGACATCCAGGAGCTGCTGAGCGACTCTGGCGTCGGCCGCCAGCAGCACATGATCATCGGCCAGGGCCAGCTCGACCAGGTGCTGAACGCGCGCCCCGAGGAGCGGCGCGCGGTGATCGAGGAGGCGGCGGGGGTCCTGAAGCACCGGCGCCGCAAGGAGCGCGCCGAGCGCAGGCTCGCCGCGACCCAGGAGAACCTCGAGCGGCTCGGTGACCTCGTGCGCGAGGTCCGCCGCCAGATGCGCCCGCTGGAGCGGCAGGCGTCGGCCGCGCGGTCGCATGCCGAGATCGCCGCGGAGCTCGCGGTCGTGCGCCGCTTCCTCTACGGCCGCGAGTTCACCGCGCTGTCCGAGCGCGAGCACGTGCTGACCGGGGTGCTGCGCGAGGTCGAGTCCCAGGCACGCGAGCTGCGCCAGCGCACGCTCACGCTCGACGCGCAGGCGTCGTCTGCGGCCGCCGAGCTGTCGAGCCGCAAGGAGGAGGAGCTCGCAGCATCGCTCGGCGACCTCCAGGGCCTGGAGGGCCGCGTCCGCGGCACGGTGCGGGTGCTCGCGGAGAGACGGAACGCGCTCGAGGCCGCGCTCGACGCGTCCGCCGACGAGAACGTCGTCGCCTCGCTCGAGGCGGATGCCGCGCGCCTCTCCCAGGAGCTTGAGGACGTCGCCGCGCGCAGGAAGGACCTCGACGCGGATCGCATCGAGCTCTCGGGAGCGCGCGACACGCTCGGCGAGCAGCTCCGTGAGTTCGAGGCGACGTGGGGCGGGCAGTCCCGTGAGGACGCACCCGTCGCCCTGGACCGGGCCCGCGAGCGCGCGCTGCTCCTCGAGCGCGCCCTGGCGACCCACCTCGCGACACGCTCGGGACTGGAGGAGCGCCGCGAGGAGGCCGCTCGCCGCCAGCTCGAGCTCGTCTCGGCCGCCGGGGCAGCAGCGTCGTCGCTGACGGCGATCGAGTCGGAGCGTGACTCGTTCGCCCGGTCCTCGAATGCCGCAGCTGCGGAGGTCGAGGCGCGCCGGTCCCAGGCCCAGGCCGCAGACCTCGCGTGGCGGGCAGCCCAGGATGCGGCGGCGCGGAGCCAGGCACGCGCGGAGGCCCTCGCGCGCGCGCTCGCCGAGCTGTCCGGCTCGGGCGGGCGCGAGGCGATCGGGGACCTCGACGGCGTGCTGGGCGCGCTCGTCGACCTGGTCGAGGTCGATCCCGGGTACGACCGCGCGCTCGAGGCGGCCATCGGCGCGGCGCTCGCGGCTGTCGTGGTGGACTCGGGCTCGAGCGCTCGACGGGCGCTCGAGCGGCTCAATCGCGAGGGTGCGGCGGGCCTCGTGCTCCCCGCGCTCGCAGCGTCGGCCACGGCCTTCGCGCCGCCAGCGGGAGCGATCCCGCTGCGAACGGTCGTGCGGCCCGTCGCCGCTGCGCCCGCGGATGTCGCCCGCGTCCTCGACGGGCTGCTGGCCGGCGCCGTGTGCGTCGACGAGCTCGAGGCAGCTGTCGACGTCGCCCTCGCGCGTCCGGACCTTGTCGTCGTGACGACCGCCGGGGACCGGCTCGCATCATCGGGGTGGCGCGCCGCGGCGGGGCACGCGGTCGTCACGCGCCAGGCAGTCGAGGAGGCCGCCTCGCGAGCCGCCCTCGAGGCAGCTGCGGCGCTGGAGGCGGAGGCCGACCTCGAGACATCGCGCGACGCGCTCGAACTCGCCCGTGCGACCGCGGCGGAGCTGCTCGCCTCGCTCGATCGGGCTCACGGCGCCGCTGCATCGACCGCGCGCGAGCTCGCCCAGCTCGAGGTGGAGCGCTCGCGCGCTGGCGCCGAGATCGAGTCGATCGGCCGTCAGCTCGGGGCCGCCGCCGAGCTCGCCCGCAGGGACGAGGAGGACCTCGCGGCCGTCGAGGAGCTGCTTCCCGCGCTGCA
>Ga0181519_10001819_pt1 | contig 18531 bp, 15 predicted proteins | sample PEATcosm2014_Bin_26_FD_121102 | JGI IMG/M metagenome (GOLD analysis project Ga0181519, IMG submission 121102) | Peatland microbial communities from MTU Mesocosm Facility, Houghton, MI, USA - PEATcosm2014_Bin02_10_metaG | ecosystem: Environmental > Terrestrial > Soil > Wetlands > Peat | place...
AAGTACGACGACGTGATGAACGAGCAGCGCAAGGTGATCTACAAGCGCCGGCTCCAGATCATCGAGGGCGAGGACCTCGACGAGGAGACCCGGGAGCTGCTCGAGACCACCGTGACCGGCCTCGTCACGTCGGCCTGCCCCAACGACTTCCCGGAGGAGTGGGACCTGGGCCGGCTGATCACCGAGCTCACCCAGTACTACCCGACGAAGTTCGTGGCCGAGGACCTGGCCGAGGCGACCACCGCCGGGCAGGTGGCCGAGAGCGTCATCACCGAGGCCCTCGACCTCTACGCCGAACGGGACGAGTCGATCCCCGGCGGAGCGGAGGTCGCCCGGCAGCTCGAGCGGGACATCATGCTGCAGATCCTCGACCAGCGGTGGAGGGACCACCTCGCCGACATGGACAACCTCCGCGAGGGGATCGGGCTCCGCGCCATGGGGAACCAGGACCCGTTGGTGGCCTGGCAGCGCGAGGGCTTCGCCATGTTCGGCAAGCTGATGGAGGGCATCGACGACGACTACCTCCGGTACCTCTTCCACGTCCAGGTGCTCTCGGAGGAGGCCGCCGCCGAGCCCGACCTCGGCCGGGCCAGCTACCTCGCCGCCGACGACCCGGTGCAGGGCAGCGCCGAGATCGCCGCCCTGGCCCAGGCCACCACGCCCGTCGCCGCCGCCGACGCCGCGGCGTTGGCCGGGGACCCCAACTCCGCGGTCAACGCCCGCGACGGGATCACCAACCGGCTGGCCGACGACGGGGAGACCCAGGTGCCGATCGTGAAGTCGGACCGCGAGAAGCTCGGTCGGAACGATCCGTGTTGGTGCGGCAGCGGCAAGAAGTACAAGCTCTGCCACGGCGCCAGCTGAGATGGCCGCGTCCGAGCCCCCCCGACGGGGGGGCGGGGAGCCCGAACGGGTCGACATCCCGGCCGCCATCGCCGAGGCCACCCGGCGCCTCCGCGAGGCCGAGCACATCCTCGGGTTCGAACAGCTGCGGGCCCGACGGTCCGCGCTCGAGGAGGAGGCGTCGGCCCCGGGTCTGTGGGACGACGCCGACCACGCCCGTGAGGTGACCACCGAGCTCGGCCGGGTCTCCGAGGACGTGGACCTGCTGGACGACCTGGCCGTCCGCCTCTCCGACGCCGAGACCCTCCAGGAGCTCGACGTGGAGGAGGGGAGCGGGTCGCTGCAGCCGGAGATCGAGGCGGCGCTGGCCGACCTCGACCGACGGCTCGGCACCCTCGAGCTGCGGGCGCTCTTCGCCGGGGAGTACGACGACGGTGACGCAGTGGCCGAGATCCACGCCGGGGCCGGCGGCACCGACGCCCAGGACTGGGCCGAGATGATGCTGCGGATGTACACGCGCTGGGCCGAGCGCCGCGGGTTCGACATCGAGGTGGAGGAGGCCACCCCCGGACAGGAGGCGGGGCTGCTGTCCGCCACCTTCCTGATCAAGGGCCGCTACGCCTTCGGGATGCTGGCGGCCGAGCGCGGGGTCCACCGGCTGGTGCGCATCTCGCCGTTCGACGCCCAGCACCGACGCCAGACCAGCTTCGCCTCGCTCGACGTGGTCCCGTTCCTCGAGGACGTCTCCGACGTGGTGGACATCGACGAGAAGGACCTCCGCATCGACACCTACCGGTCGTCGGGTGCCGGCGGCCAGCACGTCAACAAGACGGACTCGGCGGTCCGGATCACCCATCTCCCGACCGGGATCGTGGTCACCTGCCAGAACCAGCGGAGCCAGACCCAGAACAAGACCAAGGCCATGCAGGTGCTCGGGGCCAAACTGGCCGAGCGCCAGCGCGCCGAGCACCAGGCCACCCTGGAGGAGCTCTCCGGCGAGCGGACCGACAACGCCTGGGGCAATCAGATCCGGTCCTACGTGCTGGCCCCGTACCAGCTGGTGAAGGATCTGCGGACCAGCGAGGAGACCGGCAACGTGGAGGCGGTGCTCGACGGGGACCTCGACGACTTCATGGAGGCCGAGCTCCGACGGCAGGCCGACCTGCGCCGGGGGGCCGGCTGACCGACGGGGACCCCTCCCGTCGGATCCGGTCGCCGGACGCGGCGTTTCGGGAGGTCGACGGGGTTACACCCGTTCGCGCGGCGGGGCCGGTAGGCTGTTCCCCAGTGACCGGCGACATCCGTCCCGTGCGTGATGTCACCGACGCCGCACCGTTCTCCACGCTGATGCCCTCATGATCACCTTCCAGAACGTCACCAAGTCGTACAAGGGATCCACCGTCGCCCTGCGTGACTGCTCGGTGGAGATCGACAAGGGCGAGTTCGTCTTCCTCGTCGGCCCGTCCGGGTCGGGGAAGACCACCTTCATCCGCCTCCTCCTCCGCGAGGAGATCCCCGACAAGGGACGGATCTGGGAGGCCGGCAAGGAGATCGGCAACCTCCCCAAGGGGCGCATCCCCTACCTGCGGCGCAACATCGGCTGTGTGTTCCAGGACTTCCGGCTGCTCCCCAACAAGACCGTGTTCGAAAACGTGGCCTTCGCCCTCGAGGTGATCGGCCGCCCCAAGCACGTGATCAATTCGCAGGTGCCCCAGGTGCTCGACCTGGTGGGCCTCACCAAGAAGTCCCGCAACCTCCCCGGCGAGCTCTCCGGCGGCGAGCAGCAACGGGTGGCGGTGGCGAGGGCCTTCGTGAACCGGCCGCTCATCCTGCTGGCCGACGAGCCCACCGGGAACCTCGACCCCACCACCAGCCTCGGCATCATGCGCCTGCTCGACCGGATCAACCGCACGGGGACGACGGTGGTCGTGGCCACCCACGACGCCGGCATGGTCGACCAGATGCGCCGGCGGGTCATCGAGCTCGACCGCGGCACCATGGTGCGCGACCAGGCACGCGGGGTCTACGGGATCGACAACGCGGTGGCCGCCGCCGGCGCCGGCTCGCCGACCGGCACGCTGGTCCAGACGGCGCCGGCCCCGCCGGACCTCGACACGGACGACGAGGGCACCGGCCGACACCGGGCACAGGGCTGATGCCGGTCTCCGCCACCTACGTCGCCCGCGAGGCCTCGACCAACCTCTGGCGGAACCGCCTGATGACGGCGGCCGCCGTCCTGACCGTGGCGGTATCCCTGGCCCTGGTCGGCTCGGCGCTGCTGCTGAAGCAGGGGGCGTCCAACGCCACCGTCAAATGGCAGCAGGGCGTCAATGTCATCGTCTGGGTGGATCCGGGGGCCAGCTCGACCCAGTCCACCGCCCTCGGCACCGAGCTACGGCAGAACCCGCTGGTCAAGACGTGCCTCTACCGGAGCCAGGCCTTCGACTTCAACGAGGCCCGCCAGATCGACTCGCCCGACGAGTTCGACGCCACCGTCCAGGCGGACTACCCGTCGTCCTACCGGTGCGTCCTGGTCGACCCGTCCGACGCCACCGCGGTCGTCCAGCAGTACACCGGCAAGGCCGGCGTCTACGGCGCCCCGTCGTCGCCCACCGCCCAGATCCGGACCATGGAGAACGTGATCCACATCCTCCAGTGGGTCTTCCTGTCGGTGGCGGTGGTGCTCCTGCTGTCGGCCTCGGTGCTGATCCTGAACACCATCCGCATGGCCATCTTCGCCCGTCGCCGCGAGGTGTCGGTGATGAAGCTGGTGGGGGCCACCAACTGGTTCATCCGGCTGCCGTTCATGGCCGAGGGACTGATCCAGGGGCTGCTGGGCTCGGCGGTGGCGGTCCTCGTGGTCCTCGGCCTCTACTGGGGCATCGGCCTCGACACCGCCAAGACCGTCGCCAACCAGGGGAACCTCATCGCCGAGATGTCGATGGGTGGCTGGGAGGTCGCCGCCACCTGCATCCTGGTCGGCGTGGTCGGGGTGTTCGTCGGCGTCGCCGGCTCGGCCTTCGCCGTCCGCCGCTTCCTCGACGTCTGACGCTGACGCCGGCGCCGGCGCTCAGCCGGCGGCGCGTCCGGTGCAGGTGTCGACCGGTGGGACCCGGCCGTCGAACCGCCCGGCGATCCACTGGACCACCGTCGGCTCGGCGGCGTCCAGCACGTTGGAGTGGCCGGCGTCCGGCACCGCGTCGTACTCGACGGTGTCGTGCTGGGCCCGGCACAGGCGCTGGTCGACCAGGTCGGTGGTCACCGCATAGGGGATCAGGGTGTCGTCGACGCCCTGGACCATGAGGACCGGGGCGGCGGAGGCGGACAGCCCCGGCTGGTTGGCGGACTCGTCGGCGAGCACCGCGCGACCCGTCTCCCACCCCGGCCGGAAGATCCGGTCGGTGGGCATCCCGGCGAACTCGGCGGCCAGGGAGTTGATGCACTGGTCGGGGATGGTGGACGCCACCGCCAGGGCCTGGGGCGTGAGCAGTGACGCCAGGGAGAACCCGCCGTACGTCTTCGACCACGACCACAGCGAGGCGACCGTGTAGACCGCCAGGGGGTCGGGCGACGGGCCGACGGCGGCGGGCACGAACTCGTCGACGTCGGAGACCGGGGCCACCGACACCACGCCGGCGACGAACAGCTCGGGGGCGTAGGCGCCGGCGATCTGGCCGGCGAACAGCGCCGCCTGGCCGCCCTGGGAGTGCCCGAACACCACCACCTGGTTGGAGGTCCGGGACCCGAGCAGGTCCCGGGCCGCCCGGGCGGCGTCCAGGGTGGCCTGGCCCTCGCTCTGGCCGACCAGGTAGGGGTGGACGCCCGGTGGGCCCAGGCCCTCGTAGTCGGTGGCGGCCACCACGAAGCCGGACCCGAGGAGCTGGGCCAGGTAGGGGATGTCGTCGATCCCCTCACGCGACGGCGCACACGACGGAGCGAGCCCGGTGGTGCCGTGGGCCCAGCTGACGATCGGGTAGCCGCCGTGGGGTGGCGGGCTCCCCGGGACGACCACGACACCCGATTCGGCGATGTCGTCCCCCTGGTCGGACGCCGAGTGGTAGAGGACCCGTTCGGCGGTGACCCCCTCCGGGAGACCGGCGGGGACCGGGATCGGCTCGGCCCGGATGATCGAACCGGCCGGGGCCGGGCTCAAGGGGTCGGGTGGATCGTAGAAGGAGGCGAGGCCCGCCACCACCGGCGTGGTGGTCGTCGTGGCGGTCGTCGTGGTGGGGAGGGAGATCGCCCCGGCGGCCGGGCGCAGGGTGGCCGGGGTGATCACGTCGGGGTCGGTCGACGCCGAGGGTGCCGACGGGGACGACGTGCCCGTGGTGGCCGGTGCCGCGGTGGGGTCGGGGGCCGCCCCGGTGCCGGCGGCGCCGCCCGGGGTCGGGGTCGGGGAGGCGACGGGTACGAGCAGCACCACGACGACCACCAGGGCGGCGGCCACGCCCACCGCCGCCACCGCCCGTCGCCCGACCCGGGGGCGGGGTGGGAGTAGGTCGCTCACCGTCCCGGCCGGGAGGCGGTCCGGCGGCCGTCCGCCGGGTCGGCGCGGCGGCCCGTCGGCGGGCGAACGGGTGGCATCCCGCCTCAGAGTAGCCAGCCCGGCCGCCGATCCACGGTCATTGGTGGGCCCCGTCCGGGTGCCGGCCCCCGTCGACCGGGCCTACGATCGGCGGGGATGCGTGCGCTGGAGAGGGTCCGGGAGTGGCCGGTCGACGCGGCGGCGGTGGGCGTGCTCGCCTTCCGCCCGGTCCTGTCCGCCCCCTCCGGTCAGGTGGCGGTGGTCGGGACGGCCGGCCTGCCCTCGCGGCGGTTCCCGTGGGCGTCGGTCACCAAGCCCGTCACCGCCCTCGCCGTGCTGGTGGCCGTGGAGGAGGGGACACTCTCGCTGGAGGCGCCGGCCGGACCGCCCGGCTCGACCGTCGCCCACCTGCTGGCCCACGCCTCGGGGCTGGGACCGGGACCGGGTCCGCCGATGACGGGCCCGGGCCGTCGGCGGATCTACTCCAACGCCGGCTACGACCTCCTGGCCGACCGGCTGGCCGAACGGGCGGGCCTCCCCTTCGAACGGTACGTGGAGGAGGGCGTGCTCGCCCCCCTGGGGATGTCGGGCTGCCGGTTCGGGCCCGGGGCCGACCGGGGGGGAGGGGTCGGCCCGGACGGGGCGGGCCCGGCCGCCGCCGGGCTGTCGGGCACCCTCGACGATCTGCTGGCCCTGGCCTCCGAGTGGTCGGCCCCCACCCTGGTCAGTCCGGAGACCCACGCCCGGGCGGTGGAGGTGGCCTTTCCCGGCCTGGCCGGGGTGGTCCCGGGTCTGGGTCGCTTCGACCCCTGCGACTGGGCCCTCGGCGTCGAGCTCCGGGGGTCCAAGCGGCCCCACTGGAGCGGGGAGACCACCTCGGCGGCCACCGTCGGCCACTTCGGCCGGTCGGGGTCGTTCTTCTGGGTGGACCCGGTGGCGGGGGTGGCCTGTGCCGGTCTGTCCGACCGGCCGTTCGGCCCCTGGGCGCTGGACGCCTGGCCCCGGCTGGGGGACGCGGTGCTGGCCGAGGTGGCCGGCGGGGCGGCCGGGGACGGCCAGCACGTCTAGGCTGCGCCGGATGAAGGGTGTCATCCTCGCCGGCGGGACCGGCTCACGACTCCATCCGCTCACCCGCATCACCAACAAGCACCTCCTGCCGATCTACGACCGGCCGATGATCAACTACTGCATCGAGGCGCTGGTGCACGCGGACATCACCGAGATCATGCTGGTGACGGGTGGAACCCACGCCGGCGAGTTCCTCCGGCTGCTGGGCAACGGGCACGAGTACGGGATCGACCGCCTCAGCTACGGCTACCAGGAGCGTCCCGGCGGCATCGCCGAGGCCCTGGGCCTGGCCGCCCGGTTCGTCGACGGCGACCCGGTGCTGGTGATGCTGGCCGACAACATCGTCGAGCGGTCGATCAAGCCGATGGTGGACGCCTTCCGGGCCGAGCCCCACGGGGCCCGGATCCTGCTCACCAAGGTCGAGGAGGACGAGCACCTCCGCCACCTCGGCGTGCCGACCTTCGAGGACGGTCGGATCACCGGCATCATCGAGAAGCCGGAGCAGCCGCCGTCCAAGTACGGCGTCACCGGCATCTACTGCTACGACGCCGACGTCTTCGAGGTGATCCCCACCCTGGCCCCCTCCGGCCGGGGCGAGCTCGAGATCACCGACGTGAACAACCACTACATCGCCGAGGGCACCATGGCCTACGACGTGCTCGAGGGGTTCTGGGGCGACGCCGGCGAGTCGATCGACGCCTACTACACGGTGAACGACTTCGTCCGGGCCCACGGGGCGAACAAGGGCTGACCTCCCGGCGGTCACGGCCCCGTCCCGCTCAGGGAACGTCGGGCCGTACGACGGGGTCGCCCTCCCGCCGCCGCCGCTCGAGCCACCGGGCCTCGTCCCGGCCGAGCTCGGTCGACGGCGGGCCGTCCACCATCGGCCACAGCTCCTCGGCGATGGCCCGCCAGTCGGCGGTCGCCCCCAGCCGGGCCAGCAGGGCGTACAGGCCGAGGTTGATCCGCTGGACGATCACGAACATGGCCGGGAGGCTCACCGCCTTCGCCACCGGGCTGCCGGTGTCGAAGACCCGCCGCACCGTCTCGGAGGCGTACTCGTGCTCCACGGTGCGCCGGCCCGGCTCCATCACCAGGTCGTAGAAGTGGCCGAAGTACTCGACGACCGCGGCGGTCGGCAGGGACGGATCGGCCCGCAGCAGGCCCACCGACTCGAGGGCGCGCCGGTAGCCCTCCCCGTCGCCGCGGAGGACCAGGGTCTCGATCATCTCGTGGAAGACGGCGGTCTCCCCCGGGGTGAACGACTTGACGAGTCCGAAGTCGAGGAAGGTGACCTGCCCACCGGGCTCGAAGAGGTAGTTGCCGGGGTGGGGGTCGCCGTTGAACATGCCCAGCCGGTTGATCCCCCGGAAGACGAAGCGGAAGAGGGTCTCGCCGGCCAGGTCGCGCTCGGCGGCCGGCCACCGCTCCACCTCGGCGAACCGGGACCCCGAGGCCAGCTCGGTGGTGAGCACCAGTCCGGTGGACAGCTCGTCGACCACCGCCGGGACGTGGATGAACGGGTGGCCCCGGTAGACGGCACCGAAGCGCCGCTGGTTGGCCGCCTCGTGCCGGTAGTCGAGCTCCTCCCCCAGCCGGTCGCGCAGCTCGCCGGCCAGGGCCCCGGGGTCGAGGGCGGGGAAGAGCAGGGGCAGCACCCGGGCCAGCATCCCGGTGTTGGCCAGGTCGGCGCCGATGGCCTCCGCCACCCCGGGGTACTGGACCTTGACCGCCACCTCCCGGCCCTCGGCGGTTACCGCCCGGTGCACCTGGCCGATGGAGGCGGCGGCCAGGGGTGTCGGCTCCCATGTCCGGAAGACGCGGTGCGGCGGGGCACCCAGCTCGGCCTCCACCACCCCGGCGGCCAGCTCCGGCGACATGGGGGCGGCGTCCGACTGGAGGGAGGCGAGCGCCTGGCGCCAGGGCTCGGGGAGCCCGTCGTCGAGGAAGCTGGCGAGCTGCCCCACCTTCATGAGGGCACCCTTCATCTCGCCGAGGGAGGCGGCCACCTGCTCGGCGGTGCGGAGCTCCGCCGCCGCCGCCACCTCCTGGCGCCGTTCGGCCGGGGCCAGGCGGGTGCGGACCCGCCCCGACAGCCGACCGGCCCCGATCCGGCCGGCGATCCGAGCCGACGCCGCACTCCGGGCCAGCCGGCCGGTGGCGCGTACCGGGTCGCGGGAGGGCGTCGGTGCCGGCTCCGTCCCGTCGTCGCCGCCGGCGGGCGGTGCCGGGGGGTCAGTCGTCAACGCCGGCCCAGGCCGTGGCCTCCCGCTTGAGGCGCCCGTAGTCGACCTTGCCGGACGGGGACCGGCCGATGGTGGGCACGAACTGCACCCGGCGGGGCGCCTTGTAGCCGGCCAGCCGCCCCTTCACCTGCTCGATGACGGCGGCCTCGGTGACCGATCCGGCGGGCGCACCGGGGTCGACCTCCACCACCGCCACGATCTCCTCGCCGAAGCGCTCGTGGGGGATGCCGACCGCCACCGCGTCGCGGACCCCGGGCACGGTCTTCACCACCTCCTCGATCTCCTCGGGGTAGACCTTCTCACCGCCGGTGTTGATGCTCACCGACCCGCGGCCGAGCAGGTGGATGCTGCCGTCGGCCCGCACCTCGGCGTAGTCGCCGGGCACCGAGTAGCGCACGCCGTCGATGGTGCGGAAGGTGGCGGCCGTCTTGGCCTCGTCCTTGTAGTAGCCCAGCGGGATGCGCCCCCCGAGGGCCAGCACCCCCACGGTGTCCGAGCCCGGCTCGACGTCCCTCCCGTCGGGGTCGATGACGCGGACCTCCGGACCGAGGACGAACCGGGCGGTGGAGGTGGTCGAGGTGCCCGACGACACGGACGACCCCATGCCGATGGCCTCGGACGACGAGAAGGCGTCGACCAGCAGCATCCGGGGGTGGTGGCGGAGGAGGCCCTGCTTGGTCTCCTCGCTCCACATCACGCCGGAGGAGACGATCCCCACCAGGCTCGAGAGGTCCCACCGCCCGGGGTGGGCGTCGAGGGTGGCGAGGATCGGCTTGGCGAAGACGTCGCCCACGATGATCAGCCCGTTCACCCGCTCGCGCTCGACGGTGTCGAGGAGCTCTTCGGGGTCGAAGTGGGCGGAGGGCAGCGTGACCACCCGGCCGCCCTCCACCAGGCACTCGAGGGCGGTGAACCCCCCGGTGCCGTGCATCAGCGGACAGGCCGGCAGCAGGGTCATCCCGGCGCCGTCCTTCTCGAGGGAGGCCCGCACCCCCCCGAGCCCGGCGTCGGCGTCGTACCGGCGGAAGCCCTGGCCGTTCAGGCGGGCGATCAGGTCGTCCTGGCGCCACATCACCCCCTTGGGCATCCCGGTGGTGCCCCCGGTGTAGAGCATGTACAGGTCGTCGGGACCCCGGCCCCACGGGGCGGTGACCCGCTCCCGGCGGCCGGCCCCGTCGGCGCCCGGCCCCTGCCCGGCCACCTCCTCGTAGGGCACCGCCCACGACGGGCAGTCGCCGTGGCCGTCGTCGACCCACAGCCAGCTGCGGATCCCCGGGACCCGGGCCCGGACGTGCTCGATCCGGTCGGTGAAGACGCCGTGGAAGACCACGGCCACGGTGTCGGCGTTCTCCCACAGGTAGACGAGCTCGTCGTCGGCGTAGCGGTAGTTGGTGTTGATCGGCACCAGCGAGATCTTGAAGGCGGCGTAGGTGGCCTCGAGGTACTCGGAGCAGTTGGAGAGGTAGAGGGCGACCTTGTCCTGCCGCTCCACCCCGGTGCCGAGCAGCCAGGCCGCCAGGTTGTCGGCCCGCCCGTCGAGCTCCGCCCAGCTCCGGGTCCGGTCACCGTGGGTCAGGGCCGGTGCCTCGGGCAGGACGTCGGCCACGGTCTCCCAGAGGTCCGCGTAGTTCCATTCGGTCATCGGTGGCTCCACCCCTCGTCTGCGCTGCGACCCTCGCGCCCGGGCCCCACCGGGGCCCGGGCGGGCCTGGCGGCGGGGAGCAGCCTACGCTGCCCACCGTGGACTTCGCGCTGCCCCCCGACGACGACCCCCGCCGTTCCACCGTCCGGTCCTGGCTGGCCGGGCACCCGGCCCCCACCCCCCGGCAGCTGGCCGACGCCGGGTACGTGGCCCCCCACTGGCCGGCGCCCTGGGGGCTCGGGGCCGACCCGGAGCTCCAGCTGATCGTCGACGACGAGCTCCGGCGCGCCGGCGTCCGGCGTCCGGAGAACACCATCGGCATCGGGTGGGCGGGTCCCACCATCATCCGGGCCGGCTCCGCCGGGCAGCAGGCCCGCTACCTGCCCCCGCTCCTGGCCGGCGAGGAGGTCTGGTGCCAGCTGTTCAGCGAGCCGGGCGCCGGCTCGGACCTCGCCTCGCTGAACACCCGGGCGGAGCGCGACGGGGACGAGTGGGTGGTCAACGGGCAGAAGGTCTGGACGTCCTACGCCCACGTGGCCCAGTTCGGGATCCTGCTGGCCAGGACCGACCCCGACGCCCCCCGGCACCGCGGCATCTCCTACTTCCTGTGCCCGATGGACGCCCCGGGGATCACCGTGCGCCCCCTGGTCGACATGACCTCGGCCCACACCTTCAACGAGGTCTTCCTCGACGACGTCCGGATCCCCGCCGCCAACCTGGTGGGTGGCGAGGGCGACGGCTGGACGCTGGCCAAGGTGACGCTCGGCAACGAGCGGGTCTCCCTGTCCGGCTCCGGCTCACTGTGGGGGATGGGCCCGACCGCCGCCGACCTGGTCGACCTGGTGCGGGCCTCGGGCGGCCGGACCGACCCCCTCCTCCGCCAGCGCCTGGCCCGGGTCTGGACCGAGGGGGAGATCCTCCGCCTCCTCCGCCTGCGGATGGTCTCGGCGGCGGTGGCCGGTGCCGACCCGGGCCCGGAGGCCTCGGTCCGCAAGGCCCTGGCCGACGAGCACGGTCAGCACGTGATGGCCGTGGCCCGGGAGCTGGCCGGGGCGGCCGGCATGCTGGCCGGGGCCGGACCGGAGTCCGGGGCCGCCGGGCGCCCGACGCCGACCGACGCCATCTACGACTTCGGGTTCACGTTCTCGCCGGCCCTCACCATCGGTGGGGGCACCTCCGAGGTGCAACGGAACATCATCGCCGAGCGGACCCTCGGGCTGCCCCACGACCCCGCGGTCTGACCCCGGCGCCCGGCGGGGGAATCAGACGGCGATCGGCCCGGCGTCTCCGTAGCCCTGCCGGACGCCGCGGCCGGCCCGACGGGTCAGCTGCTCGGGCTCGTAGAGCATCCAGTAGGCGTTGCGGGCGTGCTTCCGGGCCCGGTCGACGCACACCTGCGCCAGGGCGGCCGGGTCCTCCTCCTCGTGCTCGTGGACGAAGACCTCCAGGATGTGGGTGGAGGTCAGGAGCTGGGCCAACATGATCCCCTGGGAGGCCTCGTGGGCGCAGACCTGGTCGATGGCCGCCCGGCCCGGCATCCCGAGCGCAACCACGATGCGGCACCCCTCCTCCTCGATGAGCTTCTTGCCGGCCACCCCGAGGTCCTTGAAGCCGGGGACCGTCCGGTGCACGACCTCGAAGCGCTCGCCGTGGCCCGGGCAGTCGGCCAGCTCGTCGAGCGCCTCGGCGCCCATGTCGTAGCGGGCGAACATGGTGTCCACCACCCCGATGCGATCCATGCGGCCAGCCTAACGGGAGCGGCTCCGGGGGCCGGACGGGGCACCGGAACAGGCCGGTCCGGCCGTCCGGTTCGACCGGTGCCCCCGCCTGCATAAGACTCTCGCCGATGAGCACCACCGACACGCCGGCCGGGGCTCCGGCGGACGACTGGGCCGCCCGGGACGCCGCCGTGGTCTGGCACGGGTTCACCCAGATGGCGGCCTACCCCGCCAACGCCCCGGTGACCGTCGAGCGGGCCGAGGGTCGGGAGCTCGTCGGCGTGGACGGACGGCGGTACTTCGACGCCATCTCCTCGCTGTGGGTGACCACCCTCGGGCACCGGGTGCCCGAGCTCGACGCCGCGGTGGTGGACCAGCTCGGCCGGGTGGCCCACACCACCCTGCTGGGCAACGGCAACCGGGCGGCGGTCGAGTTCGCCGAGGACCTGGCCGCGGTGGTCCCGGTCGACGACCCCCATGTGCTGTTCGCCTCGGACGGCGCGGTGGCCGTCGAGCAGGCCGTGAAGATCGCCTTCCAGTACTGGGTGAACCGGGGGGAGCGGAGGCGCACCGCCTTCCTGGCCCTGGGCGACGCCTACCACGGGGACACCATCGGCGCCCTCTCGCTCGGCGACAGCGGCTTCGGCACCGCCCTCTTCGACCCGTTGCGCTTCCCGGTGGTGCGGACCCCGGGTTACGCCACGCCGGACTGGGCCGACAAGGCGGTGGCCGCCGTCGAGGCGCACGCCGGGGAGCTGGCCGCGGTGGTGGTGGAGCCGCTGGTCCAGGGGGCCTCGGGGATCCTGGTCTGTGAGCCGGAGGACCTCACCCGGCTCGGTGAGGCCTGCCGCCGGGCGGGGACCCTGCTGATCTGTGACGAGGTGGCCACCGGCTTCGGCCGCACCGGCCGCCTCTTCGCCTCCGAGTGGGCGGGTCCCGCCTTCCGGCCCGACCTCCTCTGCCTGGGCAAGGGGATCACCGGCGGCTACCTCCCGCTGTCGGCCACCGTCGCCTCCGGCCGGGTGTTCTCGGCCTTCGACGGGGAGGACCTCGGGGAGCGCACCTTCTACCACGGCCACTCCTACAGCGGGAACGCCATCGCCTGCGCCGTGGCCCGCCGGCACCTGCAGCTGATCGACGAGTGGGACGTGCTGGCCAACGTCCGGGCCGTCGGCGACCGGCTCGGCGCGCAGCTCGACGACCGGGTGGCGGGCCGGACCGGGGTCGCCTCGGTGCGCCGCCGGGGGCTGATGGCCGGTGTGACCCTCGACCCGCCGGCCGGGGCGGTCCGGTGGGGCCGCCGGGTGTGCGCCGGGGCGGTCGCCCGCGGGGTGCTCCTCCGTCCGCTCGGGGACGTGGTGGTACTGATGCCCCCCCTCACCACCACGGCGGACGAGATCGACCGGGTGGTGGACGTCCTGGTCGCGTCGATCGACGAGGTCGCCGACCAGGACGGCGCCCGGTGACCGGCGGGGGAGGGGCGGAGGGGTCCGCCTGGTCGGCGTGGGTGGAGGCATCGTGCCGGGTGGTGGACGCCGCCGGTCAGTGGCGCCGGCCCCGGACCTTCGACGCCCTCGGGCCCGCCGGACGGCTCGCCGGGACCGAGGGCCCGGGTCCCACCGAGGTGGTCTCCTTCGCCTCCAACGACTACCTGGGCCTCACCGCCCACCCGGCGGTGATGGCCGCCGCCCACGGCGCCCTCGACCGGTGGGGCTCCGGCTCGGGGGCGTCACGCCTGGTGACCGGCTCCCGACCGGTCCACGGCGCCCTCGAGGCGGCCCTGGCGGCGTGGAAGGGGTGCGAGCGGGCGGTGGTGTTCCCCACCGGCTTCGCCGCCAACCTGTCGGTGCTGGAGGTCTTCGGTGCCGAGGGCGCCCACCTGTTCTCGGACGAGCTGAACCATGCCTCGATCATCGACGGCTGCCGCTCCGCCCGCGCCGGGGTCACCGTCTACCGTCACCGGGACCTCGACCACCTCGACGCCCTGCTGGCCTCCACACCGGGCCGCCCGGTGATCGTCTCCGACACCGTGTTCTCCATGGACGGCGACCAGGCCGACGTGGAGGGTCTGGTGGAGCTGGCCCGGCGCCACGGCGCCCTGCTGACGCTCGACGAGGCCCACGCGGTCCTCGGGCCGGAGCTGCCGGCGGGGTCGGGGGAGGACGTCGACCTCCTCCGGGTGGGCACCCTGTCGAAGACCCTGGGCGCCCTCGGCGGATTCGTGGCCGGACCTGCCCGGTTCGTCGAGCTGCTCGAGAACCGGGCGCGCCCGTACATCTTCACCACCGCCCCCACCCCCGCCGACGCCGCCGCCGCCCTGGCCGCACTGGAGGTGGTGCGCTCGGCCGAGGGGGACGTCCTGCGGGCCCGGCTGGCCGGCCACGTGGCCACGGTGTCGGCCGCCCTCGGGCGCGGTCCGCACCCGTCGCCGATCGTCCCGGTGGTGCTCGGGGAGGAGGCGCGGGCGGTGGCCGCCTCGGCGGCACTGGCCGCCTCGGGCCTCTGGGTGCCGGCCATCCGGCCCCCCACCGTCCCGGTCGGGACCTCGCGGCTGCGGGTGACCCTCTCCGCCGCCCACACCGCCGACCAGGTCGGCCGGCTGGTGGCCGGCCTCCGTGCCCTCCGGTCGGACCTGGCGGCGCCCACCCCGACGGGATCGGGCAGGTGACCGGCCCCGGGGGGGCGGTCGGTCCCCGTCGGACCGTGCTGGTGTGTGGGACGGGGACCGAGGTCGGCAAGACCTGGGTGGCGTCCCGCCTCCTGGAGGAGCTCCGCGTCCGGGGCCTGTCCGTCTCCGCCCGCAAGCCGGCCCAGTCGTTCGACGTGGACGCCGCCGGGGTCCGGATGGGAGGCGCCACCGACGCCGAGGAGCTGGGACGGGCCTCCGGCGAGCCCCCCGACGTCGTCTGCCGACCCTCGCGTTCCTACCTCCGGGCCATGGCACCCCCGATGGCCGCCGAGGCGCTCGGACTTCCGGCGTTCACGGTGGCCGACCTGATGGACGAGCTGGTCTGGCCCGACCACCCCGTCGACGTGGGGCTGGTGGAGACAGCGGGCGGGATCCGGTCCCCCCAGGCGGCCGACGGCGACGTGACCGAGCTGGTCTCCGCACTTCGTCCGGACCTCGTGGTGCTGGTGGCCGATGCCGGGCTGGGCACCATCAACGGGGTGCGGCTGTCGATGGCCGCGCTCCGCTCGGTCGACGCCCTGGCCCCCGGCGAGCGTCTGCCGGGGAGCTCCCCGACCATCCCCGTGGTCACCGTCCTCGACCGGTTCGACGCCCGCCACGACATCCACCGGCGCAACCTCCAGTGGCTGCGGGAGCGGGACGGGTTCGACGTGGTGACACTCCCCGGCGAGATGACCGCCCTCGTCGACCGGGTGGTCGACACCGGCGTCTGAATCCGGACGGAGCGGTCGGCTCCGACCCGTTGGACGAGCGGGGAGACGGGCGAAGCCGGGGAGCGTCCGGTGGGTGCAATCCGAGAGGCCTCCGAGAGATCGACTCACCACCAGGTCCCGGCGCTCCGTTGTGGGGGGAGTCGGTCGTGGCGTCTGCACGGATCCGCTCCATGGCATGCGCATGGGTCGGACGCAGTCCGGCATCCCGAGGTGATCCGCGATCGTCCCGGCTCGAGACCGGGTACCTCGAGGATCTTCGCGAACGTCCCCTACCACCTCGGTGGCAATGCCCCACGTGGTTATGTGGGGCGGCCGATTGGACCCCTGCTCTCCCGGCGCAGCCCGGTGGGACCGTTCAGGTCGGGCACGAAACCGCAGCGGGAGGGACGTCAGCAGCCTGCCAGCAGGACCAGAATTCGATCCACCAGCGCAGATTGACCTTGGGCTCCACGAGGCGCTGGACCTGCTCGCGGCCCTCGAGGACGCCGGGGACGTGCTGATCGACACCGATCACCGCTCCGTTCTGGCGAAGGTCGAACATCACATCCAGGTCGTGAGCCGTACACTCGGATTCGAACAAGGAGGATCCGATGTCCAGTGAGCTACTCAGGGCATCAGAGGCCGGCCGACGCCTCGACCTCTCGACGAAGGATCTCCTCGGGCTCGTCCATGAGCGCAAGATCCGTGACGTGATGGTCGACGGAATCGCGCATGTCCCAGTCGATGCGCTCGATGAATTCCGAGCCACGGCCTCCTGATCCAAATCTGAGATCGCGCCACCGACCGCCGGGTCGGCCGCCGTGGAGATCACGAAGCGCGGAAGCGAGACGGGCTGCGATCTTCCCGCTCCTTCCAGCGTCGAAGGGGCTCACCGAGATCCGAGGCCGGCTGGGACACAGCAGCCCGAGCCCCGTCGAATCTGTGACCGCCTGCATGGCGACCTGCTGTGGCTCGGGATGGCTCCCGGTCAGAAGGAACGGCGTCCATCCCACGATGACGTCATCAACGGTCACCACTGAGCGAGCACCAACTGCTCCGAGGGCCCTTTCGGCGGAATTGGACTGATCCGGGAAGGAGGGGCCCCATTCCACCTCCGTGGTACTCGATGCACGTCGTCCCGCGAGCGAGACGACTCCCGTGCGAAGCAGCTCGCTTCCGGCCGACTGGACGGCGCGCTTGTGGCCGACATTCGCGAACTCCCAGTTGCCGGGGCATCGCTTGGCGGAGTCGTGGCCTTCTACTCGCTCATCCATCTTCCACGAGCGGAGCTGGGCCGGGCACTCGCCGAGATCCATCGGGTGCTTCCGCCAGGGGGACGGCTGCTGTTCTCAGCCCCTGAAGGCGAAGGACCCGTCGACCAACGTGCGTTCCCCGGGCGGGCTGTGCGGTTCGTGGCAACGCTGCTCAGCCTCGACGAGCTGGTCGGTGCCACACCGGGAACTGGTCTGCACCTCACGATGTCCATGAGGCGAGATCCACTCGATACCGAGCACCGGACCGGGGGTCTCTCCGTTGCGGCGGAGAAGCCGTTGTCGGCTGACGAAGGCCGATCGAGCCGTCTGGATATCCCAGAACGCTGCCGGGTAGGCATCACGTCCGGACGTCGATCCCAGCTTCCACGCCACGCGGAGGCGCAGAACTAGGAAGTCGGCCGGTTCTGATCCGCCCGTCGCACCAGTACTGCGCGTTCGCCCGCGTTCGCCGATCGTGCCGCCGCCTCGCTGAACGCGGCCATCGCCTGATCGTGCCGGCCAGCCCGCTCAAGCAGGTCGCCACGCACGCTCGGCACCAAGGGTGACGCGCCGAGCGCGTCGTCGCGTACCTCCTTCAGGACGGCGAGCCCGGCGTCGGCACCGAAGGCCCGACCGTGGGCGACCGCCCGGTTGACCTCAACGACCGGTCCCGGCACGGTGCGGGACAGGACGTCGTAGAGGGCTGCGATCCGGTGCCAGTCCGTCTCCTCTGCGCGCTTCGCGTGGGCGTGCTCTGCCGCGATCAGGGCCTGCAGGAAATAACGCCCGACCGGGGCCCCGGCCGCGGCCAACGCTTCCGCTCCCTCCAGTGCCGCCAGGCCCCGCCGGACGCGCACCTGATCCCAGCGGCTACGGTCCTGTTCCTCAAGCAGGACCGGGATCCCGTGCTCGTCGAGGCGGGCCGCCATCCGCGAGCCCTGGATCTCGAGGAGGGCCTCCAGAGCGAGCACTTCGAGTTCGTCGGACGTGAGGTCGACCAGCATTCGCGCCAGCCGGATCGCCTCGTCCACGAGGTCCGGGCGCATCCAGTCCTCACCCGTGGTGGCCGTGTACCCCTCGTTGAAGATCAGGTAGATGACCGCCATCACGTCGTCGAGCCGCTCGGTCCGTTCGGCTCCCACCGGCAGCTCGAACTCCGCGTGGGCCTCAGAGAGCGTCTTCTTCGCCCGGGAGATCCGTTGCCCCATGGTGGACTCGGTGACGAGGAAACCTCGGGCGATCTCGGCCGTGGTGAGGCCGCCGACGAGCCGCAGCGTCAGCGCCGCCCGTGACTCGGGCGTCAACGCCGGATTGCAGGACAGGAATACGAGGCGGAGGACGTCGTCCTCGATGAAGTCGACCTGACGTTCGACGTCGGGCACCGCCGCCGCTTGGCTGTCGCTGGCATGGCCCAGCTCGGCGAGCTTGCGGCGCATGGTCTCGGTGCGCCGGAAGTGGTCGATGGCTCGGCGCTTCGCCACGGTCATGAGCCATGCGGTGGGATTGTCCGGCACGCCCGTCTCCGGCCAGTGCTCGAGCGCGGCGACCAGGGCGTCCTGGGCCAGGTCCTCGGCGAGGCTCACGTCGCGAGTCATCCGTGTGAGGGCTGCGACGAGCCGGGCGGACTCGGTCCGCCATACGGCATAGACGGCCCCGTTGGGGTCGTCGGGACGGGTCCGAGCCGGCACCACGCCAGCGTAGTGATACCGGCTCAGACCTCCCGCCCTTCCGACCAATGCCGCCGCTGGCAGGCTGAGCACGGTCGAATCCGGCGTCAGGCGTCGGGCGCCTCCGGGCCGGTCGAGATCTGGCGCAGCGTGGAGATCACCGTGACCTCGGGCCAATGCTTGGCATG
>Ga0181519_10001820_pt1 | contig 18530 bp, 17 predicted proteins | sample PEATcosm2014_Bin_26_FD_121102 | JGI IMG/M metagenome (GOLD analysis project Ga0181519, IMG submission 121102) | Peatland microbial communities from MTU Mesocosm Facility, Houghton, MI, USA - PEATcosm2014_Bin02_10_metaG | ecosystem: Environmental > Terrestrial > Soil > Wetlands > Peat | place...
AAGAGATAGCGGTCGATGACGATGGGCGTGCGCTCGTCGGTCTCCGGCCTGGCGCCTTCCTGCGCGACCGCCACGAGGTGCTCGCCGTCGGGCGCCAGCGCAAAGTCGTCGACGCCGCCGGGCAGGTCGGTGACGCGCCGCGGTTCGCCGCCGGCCAGCGCCTGGAGCCAGACCTGACCCTGGTGTCCGTCGCCGGCATCCGAAACATATGCGATGGCGCTGCCGTCGTGCGTGAAAGCCGGCATCGCGGCCCCATGCGCGCCCGGCCCCGCGAATTCGCGCGCGGCGCTGCCATCCCAGGCACGCACCCAGACGCGGGACAGGTTCCGGTTGGCCGCCGCATCGGCCGTGCTCAGCGCATAGGCGATCCATTTGCCGTCGGCCGAGGCCACGGGAGCGGCCAGGTCGGCGATGCGGTTCAGGTCCTGCGCGGCGATGACGGCCGGCTCGGCGGCGTGCAGCGGGCCGGCGATCGCGGCAATGACCGCGGCCAGGGCGCGCACAAGACGGGCCTTGCGTGAAATGCGCATGGAACTGCTGTTCATCCCGGGTCGCAAAGGACGTGATACTGCCAGAGCTTTGCGCCGGGCGCGACGCTTGCCGCGGGTGCGGCGGGTAAGCTCCCCGGCCAAACGTGTCCGGCAGGAGAATACGCATGAGCAATGCCACCCCCGAATCGTCCGCGCCCACGCCCGCGCCGGGTCTCACGCCGGCACCCGCGCCGGCGGGCACGGCGGCAATGCATGGCCCGCTGCCCGGCCTGCTGCTGGCGCTGACCCTGGTGACGGGCCTGGTCGACGCGATCAGCTACCTGAGCCTGGGCCATGTTTTCGTGGCCAACATGACCGGCAACATCGCCTTCCTGGGCTTTGCCGCAGCGGATGCGCGCGATTTTTCCGTTGCGGCCTCGCTCACGGCCACGGCCGCCTTCCTGGCCGGCGCCCTGGTGGGCGGCCGCCTCGGCGCCAGCCTCGGAGGCCACCGCGGGCGCTACCTGGCCGTCGCCGTGCTGATCGAGATCGTCGCCGTGGGAGGCGCGTTCTTCGTTGCCGTGCGCGCGCCCGATCCGCATGCCGACGTCCTGCGCTACCAGCTCATCGTCCTGCTCGCCCTCGCCATGGGCCTGCAAAATGCCATGGCGCGGCGCATCGGCGTGCCGGACCTCACCACGACGGTGCTCACCTTGACGCTCACCGGCCTGGCGGCCGATTCGCGTCCGGCCGGCGGCACGAATCCGCGGCCCGTGCGCCGCGTGCTGGCCACCGTGGCGATGTTCCTGGGCGCCGCCATCGGATCGATCGTCATCTTCCGCTTTGGCCTGAGGACGGTGCTGGCCCTGACCCTGCTGGGCCTGCTGGCCTGTGGCGCCTGGGCGCTGCGGATCGCGTCCTCGCGCGATCCGTGGACGGTTGCCGCATGAATGGCGCCGTCCTATCGGGCCGCGCACGAACGCTCAGGCGGCAACGGCACCCTTGCGCAATTCGCTGCGGTAGCGCCGGCTGACCGGCACCGTGGCGCCGTCGCGCATCCTGGCGCGGGCATCGCCCGAGTCCAGGGGCTCGATCTCGAGCACGTAGTCGAGGTTGACGATGTAGCTGCGATGCACGCGCACGAAGCGGCGCGGGTCCAGGCGCTGTTCGATCGCGGTCATGGTGGCGCGCAGCGGATAGTCGTGGGCGCGCACGCGCAGGTTGACGTAGTTGCCCCAGGCCTGGATCCATTCGATCTCGACGGCCGGAAGGAGGAACTCGCGCCCCAGCTTTTGCACGAGGAAACGCTCGGGGCGCTCCACGGGTTCTACCGGCTGGCCCTCGTCGGGCGCATCGAGCAGGCGCGCCTCGCCCTGCCAGCGCAGCATCCAGAGGCGGTAGAAGCCCACGGCCACCAGCAGGGTGAAATAGGTCCGCACGTCCTTGAGGTATTCGTACAGGAGATACAGCCAGCCGCTGTCATAGGCGTAGTGCGCACCCTGGATCCCGTAGGCGATCTCGCGCAGGGCGACCATGGCAAGGATGTGCACGAAGCTGAACGCCACGGTCGCGAGCAGGTGCAGCGGCAGGTTGCGGCGCAACAGCAGGATGCGCAGGGGAAAGCGCCGCTCGAAGGCCAGGATCGCGGGCAAGAGCGCCAGTACCACGAGGTGGCTGCTGCCCTCCCAAACGGCAGGCTCCCACAGGGGCTCGGGCGTGCCGTCGCGGGTCATGTCGACCCAGACAAGCCAGGTATTGCTCGCCGCCAGGAGCGCGAACAGGACGATCCAGAAGGCCGGTTCGGCCATCGGACGCCAGCGCTGGTAACGCGCCAGGAGGTCCGTGCCGGAGGGTGCCGAAGGGGCGGGCGGTGATTCCACGAGGGCCATGCAGGTACGTCGTTCCGGGCGCAAGGGGCCCGCGTGTGACCGGATTCGTCACTCTATACCACCGTTCGTCCCACAGCGCCGTCGCCAGGTCACATTGCCCGCCAATGGCGCGCGCCGCTGCCTAATCTCGGGTCTGGTTTTCGCAAGGGAGCGGCAAAATGCAAACATTCGATACGGCAAGCGGCGATGGCCGGGGGTCCGATGGCGCGGTGCGAAGCGGTGTCCGGACCGCTTTTATCGACAATCTGAAGGTATTTCTGACCGTTCTCGTGGTGCTGCACCATGCGGGCCAGCCCTACGGTCCCACCGGCGGGGCGTGGCCGATCTTCCATGCCGAGAAATTCCGCCTGCTCGGGCCCTTCTTCCACATCAACGCCTCGTTCTTCATGGGTCTCTTCTTCCTGATATCGGGGTACTACCTGGAAGCGGCCTACGATCGCAAGGGAGCGGCCAATTTCCTGCGCGAGCGCCTGTGGCGCTTTGGCGTGCCGGTCCTTGTTTTCGGCCTGGGCTTCATGCCGCTGGCGCGCCATTTTGTCGAAGGCAAGGCATGGCAGGACAGCGTCCTGCCGTTCCAGTGGGCGCACCTCTGGTTCCTCGGGCACCTGATGGTCTATGCGCTGCTGTATGCCGCCTTCCGGGCCCTCGCCGGCACCCGCAACGCTGCCCCCGGCCGGGTTGCGGGCGCAGGCCTGCCGGCCTTTCCCGGGCAAGGCCTGTTGCTGGCCTACGCGGTGGGCCTTGCGCTCGCCAGCCAGGCGGTGCGGATCGTGTTTCCCATCGACGTCTGGGTGCAGTGGGGCGTGCCGGCGGAACTGGCGCACCTGCCGCAATACGCCTCCTTGTTCGCCTTCGGCGTGATCGCGGGGCGGTACCAGTGGCTCGAGCGCATTCCCGCCCGTACCGGACGCAACGCGCTGCTGCTGGCGGCGGCCATGGTCGGGCTGCGCTTCGCGTACACGATCTTCCACTGGGATTTCCTGGGCGGCGATGGCGCGGCGACGGAATTTGCGTGGTGCCTGTGGGAGGCGCTGCTGTGCGTGGGCATGTGCGTGGGCCTGTTGTGGCTGTTCCACGCCCGGCTGGCCGGCAGCAACCGGCTGTCGCGCTTCCTGGCGCGCAACGCCTTCGCGGTCTACGTGATCCACCTGCCCATTTTGGTCTTCATCCAGATGGCCATGGAGCATACGAGCCTGGGACCGCTCGCCTTGACCGCGTGCACGGGCGGTGCCGCGCTGCTGGCCTGCTTTGGCGCGGCCGGGCTCTACCGGCTGGCCTCGAGCGGCGCAGCCGGCGCGATCAGCCCGCGCCGTGTGCGGGTTTGAGCACCTTGGGCAGGGAATTGCCGAAGACCGTGTACAGATCGGCGCCGATGGTATGGGCGATGTCTTCGAGACCGCCCTGGGTGATTTCCTCGCCGCCCTGGCGGCCATAGAGAACCGCCTCGTCGTCGATGCGGATCTCGTCCTTGATGTCGGTCGCATCGACCATGACGGTGTTCATGGTCACGCGGCCCACGACGGGAAGGCGCCGGCCCCGCACCAGGACAAAGGCCTGCGAGGCCTGGGGCTCGGGCTGGTTGGCGTGGCTCATCGTGCGGCGGTAGCCATCCGAGTAACCCACCGGAATGTTGGCAAGCCAGGAGTCGCGGGCGAGCTTGTAGGTCCGGTCGTAGGCGACCGTATTGCCGGCGGGATAGTGGTTGATGGTCGCGACGCGCGACTTCAAGGTCATGATGCGCTGGAACTGGGTGTACGCCGGATCCGAATCGCCAAACAAGACGCCGCCGGTGCGCACCATGTCCAGGCGCGATTCCGGAACATTGAGTGTCCCCCAGGAGTTGGCCAGGTGCAGGAGGGGTGCCTTGGCCGGGAGTTGCCCCGTGGCCTTGAGCCAGTCGGTATCGGCAGCAAAGCGCGCCGTGCTGTCGCGCATGTCGTCGACCGCCTCGACCGGAAAATGGCTCATCAGCCCGACGATCTGCAGATGGGCCAGGCCCAGGATGACGCCAGCGTCCCGCTTCCCCTCGATGGTGGCCAATTCCAGGCCGTTGCGGCTCATGCCGGCGGAGTTGAGCGCGAAATGCACGCGCAGGCGCGCGCCGCGGCGCCGGGCGATGTCCGCCAGATCCTGCGCGTACGCGGCGTTGCCGACCAGCTCCTCGATGCGGTGGGCCATGCCGTCTTCGACTTCCTCGAGGGTCGCCGTGCGCAGGCGCATGATGCGGCCGCGAAACCCGCGGACGCGGGCGATGCGCGCCTCGTCGTTGGTGCAGATGCCGATCCAGCCGATGCGGGCGCGCACCACGGAGGGAACGAGCAGATCGAGTCCGTGGCCATAGGCGTCTGCCTTGAGAACCGCGCAGACCTGCACCGCCGGGTCGAGCAGCTTGCGCAGCTCCGCGATGTTGCGCTCGAAGCCGGCCGCGTCGATCTCGAGCCAGGCATTGCCGCGCGACGCTCGAGCGTAGCTCAAGCCGAAGTTGGATTCGGACAAGGCCGGCGCGGCGTGGACTAGGGGGGCGCCAGCCAGCGCGAGCGGCGCCGCGGCGAGCCGGGCAAGGAAGGTGCGTCGATCCGTCGTCATCGCCATCCTTGCGAAGCAGGTGGTCAGGGTTTGAAGCTGAATTCTACTTTCGTGATGACGGGCACGCCCGGGGGGTCGAACGTCCACTTCTGCAGGGTCTGCTGCACTTCGGAGTCGTAGACCTGGGGTGGGTTGGCCGTGACGACGTCGATGGCCTCGACGGTACCGCGCTCGGTGACGTGCAGGCGTACGACAAGCTCGCCGCTGTCGATCCCCGCGCGACGGGCCCGGCGCGACAGCACCGGCATGGTGCGCTCGCGTGCGTGCAGCACGGGAGCTGCCGACGTTCCCGTGGGCCGGGCTGGCGCAGCAGCCGTTGCGTTAGGCGCCGCGGCGCGGTTGTTATCCGCAGCGGCGGGCGTTGGCGCCGGCGCGGCGACGGGAGTGTCCGATGCGATGACCGTCTGCACGGGCGGCGGAGCGCTCACGGTAACGGTTGCCGTGACGGGAGCAGGAACCGGCGCCGCGGGTGTCGGTGCTGGCGCCGGCGCCGGCGAACGGCTTGGGGGCGCCGGGGCGTCGCGGCCGGGCGCCGGCGCTGCCGCCGCCGCCGCGGCCTTGGGGGCCACCGCCACGGGGGGCGGGGGCCGCAATTCCGGGCGCGTGACGGCCGATGCAAGGGCACCGTTGGTGTTGCGGGCCTCGCTGCGCCCGGCGTCGCTCTTCGGCGGCGCGGCGCTGCCTGCGCCGGCGCCTGGGAGCGTTGCGGTGGCCGGAGCGGGAACGGGCGCCGCAGGGACAGTATCGGGCGGCGCGGGCGCCTCGGCCGGTGGTGTGGCGGACGTATCTGCCGCAGCGATCGGGGCAGGGCTGCGCGCCGGACCCAGGAACCACCAGATCGCCGCGCTCGCCGACACGACGCCGAGGGCCAGGAGGGTTATGGCGAGGCGGTTGCGCGGTGCCGCGGGCAAGGACGCGGCGGCCGGCTCCGGCGTGTCCGCCGTGGCGCCCTTCGCGGGCGCGACGCGGGTCGGCGCGCCACCGCCACCGCCATCGGCATCGCGCAGGAATTGCACGAAACCCTGGCGTTCGAGTTGCGGGAGCAACTGGTCGACGGCTTCGGCGCCGAAGATGCCGCCCAGCTCGGCGACGCTGCGCTGGCCGTCCACCAGGATCAGCAATTGCCGGGCCGAGGATGCCAGGGCGCCGCGCGCCGAGGTCAGCGCCGCGGTGCCCAGTTCGGTCTTGCCGTAGATGCGAAACGATTCCATGCAGTTGTCAGCCGGATGCGGCCGTTGTCCAAGTAAAGGGAAATATGCGGGCGGTGCCCATTCGCCCCGGCGCGATGTGCCCAGCGTATGGGCACATTGCTGCACTGCATGCTCCGATATACTCGATAAGTTGAACGGTTACTGGGAGTTTGCCCGCTTACCCGCCCGCAGGGGCCGGTATTGTCCCTGCGCCTGGCGAAATTTTCCCATGCCACCCGGTCGCCGACCGGGGGCCCGTACGCTCAAACAGGCTATGCATATCCTGGTATCGAACGACGACGGTTACCTGGCCCCCGGCCTGGAAGCCCTGGCGCATGCCATGCGCAGGTTCGGTACCGTCACCGTCGTCGCTCCGGAGCAAAACTGCAGCGGCGCGAGCAATTCGCTCACGCTCAACCGGCCTCTCACGGTAACGCGGGCGGGCAACGGCTTCCTGTACATCAACGGCACGCCCACCGATTGCGTGCATGTCGCCCTTACCGGCCTACTCGAATCGGCGCCCGATCTGGTCGTTTCCGGCATCAACAACGGCCAGAACATGGGCGACGACACCATCTACTCCGGCACGGTGGCCGCTGCCATGGAAGGCTACCTGTTCGGCCTGCCCGCGATAGCTTTTTCGCATGTGGACAAGGGCCACGCCCACCTGGAGGCAGCCGCGCAACTCGCCGGCGACCTGGTGGGCCGATATGTCGAACATCGCCTGCCTGGCCCGTTTCTTCTCAACGTCAACATTCCCAATCTGCCCTATGCCGCCTTGGGCGATGTGCGCTGCACCCGCCTGGGCAAACGGCACCAGGCCGAGCCCGTGATCCGCCAGACCAGCCCCCGCGGCGAGACGATCTATTGGGTGGGTTCGGCCGGCGAAGCACGCCTGGCCGGCCCGGGCACGGACTTTCACGCCGCAGCCATGGGCGCCGTTTCGGTCACCCCGCTGCAGATCGACCTCACGCATGTCGAACAACTGGCCGGCGTGGCCGATTGGCTTCGCGCGTGACCGTTCGCAACGGCCCCGCCTCAGCCAATACCGGCCTGACCTCGGCGCGGGTGCGCCAGCGCATGGTGGACCGCGTGAAGGAACTGGGCGTGCGCGACCCGCGAATACTCGGCGCCCTGGCGGCGGTACCAAGGCACCTGTTCGTGGATGCCGCGCTGGCGAGCCGCGCCTATGACGACTGTTCGTTGCCCCTGGGGCACGGCCAGACCATCTCGCAGCCGTATATCGTGGCGCGCAGCGCCGAGCTGGCCATCGGCGCCATGGTGGCGCCGCGAACCGCGCGCATCCTGGAGATCGGCACGGGAGGCGGATACGCCGCCGCCGTCTTCGCGCAGATCTTCGGCGAGGTCTATTCGATCGAGCGCGTGCGCGCCTTGCACGACCGGGCCCGTGCCAACCTGCGGCCCTTGCGCCTGGCGACCGTGCGCCTCGCCTATGGCGACGGCGCCGACGGCCTGCCCGGCGACGCGCCCTTCGATGCGATCATCGCGGCGGCGGCCGGCGCGCAGATCCCGCCGGCCTGGGGCGAGCAGCTTGCTCCCGGCGGCGTGGTGGTTGCGCCGGTCGGGGACGCGCAGCAGCATTTGTCGGTATTGCGCAGGGACAGCCAGGGCCGCTGGGTTTGCCAGCAGATCGAGCCCGTACGATTCGTGCCCTTGCTCAGCGGCGTGATCGCGGCTTGAGTGGCACAAGATCGAGGAGGAGACATGTCGCGAGAATTTCCGGCCGGGACGGCGCCCATCGTTGACGCGCGCCGCCGCGCAGGGCGCAGCATTTCGGGATGTGCACTTTTGCTGCTCGCGCTTTGCGCCTGCAGCGAGACGTCCCTGAACGAGGCGCCCATCATCGACCTCTCGTCCCGCGCCGGCGCGCGTGCCAAGGCCCCGCCCGTGGCGCCGGCGCCCGCGCCCGGAGAAGCGCTCTACACCGTTGCCAAGGGCGACACCCTGTATCACGTGGCCTCGCTGGCGCACGCCAGCATCCCGGACCTGGCGCGCTGGAACGGCATCGACGAGCACGCGCCCCTTTTTGTCGGTCAGCGCCTGCGCTTGCAGGCGCCCTCCGCGGGTGGCGAGACGGCGGCATCGACGCCCGCTGCCGAAGCAGCGGCCCCCGCTGCGGCCAGCGGCGAAAGCGCTGCGCCCGGCGAGGCCGTGGCAACACCGATACCACTGGGCGCCGGCGGCGCGGTGGAAACGCGTACGCTCGATGCCGTGCCTTCGGCGCCCGTCGCCGAAACGCCCGGCGGTGTAACGAGCGCGGCGGGCCTGCCCGCGGCCGGCGGCGGGGCGGCAGGCCCAGGCGCGGCTGCGCTGAGCCCGGCCGACGCCGGCGCCGATGCCGGTACAGCCGCAGCCGGCGCAGGCCTTGCTGCCACCGCGCCAGGCAGTGCGGCACCCCAGCCGGGGCCGGCCGTCGCGACGGGAACACCCGTCCCGGCCCCGGCGAGCGAGGCTGCGCAGGCTCCGGCCGGCAGCGCGGCTGCCAGCGGCTGGATCTGGCCCGTGGCGGGGCCGGTCACGGGCAAATTCGATCCGGTGCGGAGCAAGGGCATCGAGATCGCCGCGCCCGAAGATGCGCCGATCGTGGCGGTTGCCGACGGGACGGTGAGCTACACCGGCAGCCCGCGCGACTACGGCAATCTCGTGATACTCAAGCACGGCGACGAACTGCTCTCGGTTTATGCGCATGCCAAGACGATCCTCGTCAAGGAAGGGCAGGTGGTCGGCCGTGGCCAGACCATCGCGACGGCCGGAAAGTCGCCCGGCACGGTTCCCTCCACGGTGCACTTCGAGGCCCGCCGCAACCACGTTCCGGTGGACCCCCTCGAACTGCTGCCGTTGCGCTGAGGGCACGGCCCGGCCCATGACCCCCATCCTGGCTTTCGACCTGGAGACCGTGCCCGACGTGGACGGATTGCGCCGGCTGCATCCCGAATGGGCCACGCTGCCCGACGCCGAGGTCGCCGCGCAGGCGTTCGCGGCGCGGCGCGAACGCACCGGCGGGAGCGATTTCCTGCCCCTGCACCAGCATCGCATCGTCGCCATCGGCTGCGCCTTTCGCGATGACAACGGCTTTCGCGTGCGTTGCCTGGGAACTGCGCACGATGGCGAGGCGCGCTTGATCGCCGATTTCTTCCGCCTCGTCGATCGCTACACGCCGCAACTCGTGAGCTGGAACGGCGGCGGATTCGACCTGCCGGTGCTCCATTACCGCGCGCTGATCCACGGCATTGCCGCCGTGCGCTACTGGGAGAACGGCGACGACGACCGCGATTTCCGCTACAACAACTACACCAGCCGCTACCACGCGCGCCACACGGACCTGATGGACGTGCTGGCCCTGTACCAGGGCCGCGCCGCCGCGCCGCTCGACGAACTCTCGCGCCTGTGCGGCTTTGCAGGCAAGCTGGGCATGTCGGGCGACCAGGTCTGGGGCGCGTATCACGCAGGGCAGATCGCGGCGATCCGCGCCTATTGCGAAACCGATGTCGTGAACACCTTTCTCCTGTATTGCCGCTTCCAGAAGATGCGTGGCCATCTCACCGAGAGTGCGTACGAAAAGGAAATGGCGCTGGTGCGCGACAGCCTGGGCGCTGCCGGCGCGGCCGGGGGCGCGGATCACTGGACGCAATACCTGGCAGCCTGGCCGGGCGATGAGCCGGCCCCGGGCGAAGGCGCCACGGCCCCCGCGGCGCACCAGACCTCGGCCGGCACGCCGCCTGCGGGCGCGCGCTAGTGGCCACGCCGCGCCTGCCCCGGCTGGCCCGCGAGGCCAGCGCGCCTCCCGAGCCGCTGTTCGCGCAGATCGAGTCCCTCGACCAGGAAGGGCGCGGCGTCGCGCGGATCGATGGCAAGGTTGCCTTCATCGAGGGGGCCCTGCCCGGGGAGCGGGTGCTCTGGCAACGCAACCGCGCCAAGGCGCGCTTCGACACCGGCCGGGTCGTCGCGGTGCTGCGGTCCTCGACCTTGCGCGCCGAACCGCGCTGTCCGCACTTCGGGCTGGAGCAGGGCAGTTGCGGGGGGTGCTCCATGCAACACCTCGATGCGCGCGCCCAGGTATCGGTCAAGCAGCGGATGCTCGAGGAGAGCCTGTGGCGCATCGGTCATGTGCGGCCCGCGATGGTGCTGCGGCCGATCTGCGGCCTGAGCTGGAACTACCGTCATCGCGCGCGCCTGACGGTGCGCTACATCGAGAAAAAGGGCGGGGCGCTGGTCGGATTCCACGAGCGCGCCAGCAGCTACGTTGCCGACATGCGCACCTGCCCGGTGCTGGCTGCTTCGGTTGCCCGCCTGATCCTGCCGCTGCGTGCGCTCGTGAGCAGCCTGGCGATCCGCGACCGGCTGCCGCAGATCGAGGTGGCCGTTGCCCAGGAGACGACGGTACTCGTATTGCGCATCCTGGCGCCCCTGGGCGAGGGCGATGCGCCCGTGCTGCTGGACTTTGCGCGCCAGCACGGCGTGTCCTTCTGGCTGCAGACGTCGGGGCCCGACAGCGCCGAGCCCCTGATCGCCGGCGAGGCCAACACGCTGGCCTTGCCCTTGCCGGAGTTCGGGCTTCGCCTCCCGTTCCGGCCGACGGATTTCACGCAGGTCAATCACCGTACCAATGAGGTCCTCGTGCGGCGGGCGCTCGCCCTGCTGGCCCCCGAGGCGGGCGACGTCGTCGCCGATTTCTTCTGCGGAATGGGCAATTTCACCCTGCCCCTGGCGACCTGCGCCCGCAGCGTGATCGGCCTCGAAGGCAGCGCGCCGCTGCTGCTGCGGGCCCAGTCGGCCGCGGACGATGCCGGGCTGGGCGCGAAAACACGCTTCATCACGCGCAATCTCTTCGATTGGACACCCGAGGACGGGGCGGCGCTGCGCGAAGCGGCCGGCGGCCGCATCGACCGCGTGCTCATCGATCCGCCGCGCGACGGGGCGCTCGCCCTCGTGCAGGCCCTGGCGCAGGACCCGCATCCGCCGCGGCGCATCGTCTACGTGTCGTGCAATCCGGCAACGCTCGCGCGCGACTGCGGCGCCATGGTCGAGGGTGGCCGCTGGGCATTGCGGGCGGCGGGCGTGGTCAACATGTTTCCGCATACCAGCCATGTCGAGAGCATTGCGGTGCTCGAGCCTTGCGAACCAGGGGAAAGTGCCGCTGGACAAACGCAGGATTGAACGACAACGGGCGCCGGGCATGCCGCTCGACGCCAGGAAACGCGCGCACATGCGGCGCCGTTTGCATCCCTGGCATGGGAATTGCGATTGAGGGACTGTGCGGCCGAATGCCGGAAAACGCGGGCGTGTCTCCCCATCGAAGTGCGAATGGGGGACGCAACGGCGGCAGGAAGCCAAGGGGCGCCTGCAATTGGTGCGGCTTTGCACTGCCTGTGCGCATCGACGACGGTTGCCTGCATTGACCTGATGTCCGCAGCGGCGGGCGGGATGGCGGGGCATGCCCGCCATCAAGGCCTGTTCGCCGTGGCTGCGGCGCGAGATGCCGCGCCAAGCCGGATGCAAGCACGCCCAGGCCGTTCGAGTCGGTCGTCATTCCAACACCAGGAGCAGCACGTGGATCGCATTCAGTTCGTTCCCCAGGCCGGGGAGGGTTGCCAGGACACGGTGCTGCTCAACGACTGGCACGTCGTCGGGTTTTCCGAAGACGTGTCGCCGGGTCAGCTCCTTGCCGTCACCCTGCTCGAGCGCGACCTGGTTGCCTGGCGCGAATCGAGCGGCGCGCTGCATGTCTGGGAGGACCTGTGCGTCCACCGCGGCGCGCGCCTCTCCAAGGGTTCGATCTGCAACGACCGGGTCATCTGCCCCTACCACGGCTGGAACTACGACGGCTCCGCCCAGTGCGTGCTGATGCCCGCGGCGCCCAACGACGTGCCCCTGAAAAAGGCCCGCGCGATCGTGCACCAGGTCAAGGAGCGCTACGGCTTCATCTGGGTCTGCATGGGCACGCCGGCGGCGGACATCCCGGCGTTTCCCGAATGGGACGATGCATCCTATGTCAAGGTGCCCTGCGGCCCCTACGCGTTCCGCTCCGGCTATCGCGCCGTGGAGAACTTCATCGACCCCACGCACTTTCCCTTCGTGCATGCCGGCGTGAACGGCATCCTCGACGCGCCGGACCCCATAGCCCCCTACGATGTCGAGCAGACCGAAACCGGCCTGGCAAGTTCCGAAATCCGCGTCACCCAGCCCTATGGCGATCCGCGCAATGTGCCGGTCATCGCCTACTACGCCTACCAGTGCCTGCGCCCGCTGGTGGCCTACTTCAGGAAGCGCGTGGTGATCACCGATCCGGCGCGGGCGGCCGAGGGCAGCCCGAACGACCGCTTCTGCACGTTCCTCACCGCCCAGCAGATCGACGCCACGCACAGCATCGTGCGCATCTGCTGCGCCATGAATTTCTCGCCCATGCCGACGCCCGAGGAGGTGCGCCGGCGCCAGGATCTCGTCTACGCCCAGGACAGCGCCATCGTCGACACCCAGAGGCCGGAGCGCATCCCCATCGAGCTGCGCCACGAGCTGCACCACCGCAGCGACCTGATGGGGCTGCGCTACCGCCGATGGCTGCGCGGCCTGGGCGTCACCTACGGGACGCTCTGAGCGCGGGGGCCGGCGCCGCCCGGTCCGCTACAGGGCGCGCGCCATTTCCTGGAGCGCCGTCACCGTGATCCAGTTGCGTGCGGTTGCGTCGACGCCCAGGGCTTTCTCGACGCGCGCGGCAAGCCGCGAATTGCCCAGTCCATCGGGGGTATGCAGGTAGAAGCGCGCGCCCGCCAGGGCGAAGGTCTCGCCGACGCGCAGCGCCTCGAGCGCCGCGAGGTCGGGCGCCCGTGGCGCCTCGGACAGGAAGTAGACATGGTGCCGGCGCGGATCGGCCGCAGCAGCGGGGTAGGGATTTTCCGCCACCGTCCGTTCCAGGTCGGCGGCGCGGAGCACGAGGACCTTGGGCGCGAATCCGTGTTCCTGCGATATTGCCTGGGCGATGGCCTTGGCCAGGGCCGGCGCCGTGCCCGCGCGGCTGCGGAACACGACGTTGCCGCTCTGGATATAGGTCCTCGCGTCCTCCATGCCCAGGCGCGTCAGCAGGGCAAGCAGCGACTTCATGGGCAGGGGATTGTTGCCGCCCACGTTGACGCCGCGCAACAGCGCTATCCATGTGCTCATCGGCCGATCTCCGATCCGGCGCAGGCCTTGCCGCCGTCCGCGGCCGCTTGCCCGCACGTGGTACCATAGCGTCCGCGATTTCTTTGCAAGTTATTCATTTTTCAAGATATTTTCACACAGGATCCGCCGCGTGCGGAGATTCGGCATGGCTATCGAAACCACCTTGTCCATACTCAAGCCGGATGCCGTTCGCAAGAACGTCATCGGCCAGATCGTGGCCCGCTTTGAAGCTGCCGGCCTGCAGGTCGTGGCGGCGCAACTGCGCCACCTGTCGCGACGCGAAGCCGAAGCGTTCTATGCGGTGCACCGGGAACGGGGCTTCTTCAAGGACCTCGTCGAGTTCATGATTTCCGGGCCGGTTTTCGTCCAGGCCCTGCAGGGCGAGGGCGCAATTGCGCGCAACCGCGATCTCATGGGCGCGACCGACCCGAAGAAGGCGGCCCCGGGCACCATCCGCGCCGATTTCGCCGACAGCATCGATGCCAATGCGGTGCACGGCTCCGACAGCGCCGAGACCGCGCGGGCGGAGGTGGCATTCTTCTTCCCGACCCTGGCGATCCATCCTCGCTGAGGATCCGGTCAAGACCTCCGTCTCCGACGCTCGATCAGGCCGCGCCGCGATGGCTGCCGTAAATCTGCTCGATCTCGACCGCGATGCGCTGACCGCGTGGTTCGGCACGCTGGGCGAAAAGCCCTTTCGCGCCCGCCAGGTCATGCGCTGGATCCACAAGCGCGGCGCGGCCGACTTCGCGGCGATGAGCGATGTGGCCCGCAGCCTGCGCGAAAAACTCGCCCGGGAGGCGGTGATCGCCTCCGCGCCGGTGCTGCGCAGCGGAACGTCGACCGACGGCACCCGCAAATGGCTGCTGGAAGTCGGCGGCGGCGACGCGGTGGAGACGGTCTATATCCCCGAGGACGACCGCGCGACGCTGTGCATCTCCACGCAGGCCGGTTGCGCCGTCAACTGCCGTTTCTGCGCGACGGGCATGCAGGGCTTCAGCCGCAATCTCACCACGGCCGAGATCATCGGCCAGTTGTGGATGGCCGAACACGAACTGCGTCCGGCCGTCGCGCCCGGCGCTGCCGAGGGCGCCATGCGCGCCATCAGCAACGTGGTTTTCATGGGCATGGGCGAGCCGTTGCAGAACTACGACGCGGTGTTGCCGGCCTTGCGCCTCATGCTCGATGACGACGCCTACGGCCTGTCGCGCCGCCGCGTCACGGTTTCGACTTCGGGCATGGTGCCGATGATGGACAAGTTGGCTCGCGACTGCCCCGTGGCCCTGGCCGTGTCCCTGCATGCGCCCACCGACGCCCTGCGCAGCGAGCTCGTTCCGCTCAACCGCAAATACCCGCTGGGCGAACTCATGGCGGCGTGCAAGCGCTACCTGCAGCATTCGCCGCGCGATTTCATCACCTTCGAGTATGTCCTGATCGCCGGTGTCAACGATGCCGACCGGCAGGCGCGCGAATTGCTCAACCGCGTGGCCGACATCTCCTGCAAGGTGAACTTGATTCCGTTCAACCCGTTCCCCGGCTCCAAGCTGCGCCGTCCCGATGCGCAGCGGGTGCGCGATTTCGCGGCCATCCTGACCGAGGGCGGGCTGGTGACCACCGTGCGGCGAACCCGCGGCGACGACATCGACGCGGCCTGCGGCCAGCTGGCCGGTGCGGTGCGCGACCGCACGGACGTGGCCGCGCGGCGCGCGAGCATCGCCATCGTGCCCGTGGCGTCGGCGGCGACATGACGGCCGGCGCCCCATCGCGACGGCTGCAACGGCCGGCCGCACGCCGCTGGGCTCCGTCATGGCGACGCATGGTCATGGCGCTGGCGGCGCTCGTGGTGGTGGCTTGCAAGACCAGCACCACGATCGACGGCGCGCCGGTGCCCAACAATGCCGGCCCGATGGGCGTTGTCGAAGGCGATGCCAAGAAGCGCGCCGCGGTGCGTCTGCAGCTGGCGGCCAGCTATTACCAGAGCGGACAGCTGGAAATCGCGATCGAAACGGCGCACAAGGCCATCGACCTCGATCCGCAGTCGGTTGGCGCCTATACGCTCCTGGGCCTGATGCTGATGGATGCCGGCCAGGTGGTCCAGGCCGATGCGAGCTTCCAGCGGGCGCTGGCGCTGGACCGCAACAACGCGGACCTGAACAACAATTACGGCTGGTTCCTGTGCCAGACCGGCCACGAACGCGATTCGATCGCGTATTTCGAGCGCGCCCTGGCCGACCGTCTTTACTCGAGTCCCGCGCGCGCCCTCCAAAATGCTGGCATGTGCCTGCTGCGCATCCACGACGATGCCGCGGGCGAGCGTTACCTGCTGCGGGCCCTGCAGTTCGATGCCACCAGCCCGGTTGCCAAGTTCCAGCTCGCGCAGATGTACCTGCACCAGCGCCGCTTCGATCGCTGCGATTTCTATTTCGATCTGCTCGTGCGCAGCGTGGAGCCCAATGCCGAGACGCTCTGGCTCGGGGCACGTATCGCCCACGCGAAGAACGACGACGCGACCGAGCGCAGTTTCAACGAGCAGTTGCAGACGCGGTTTCCCGATTCCCCGCAGACCGATGCCATGCATCACGGCCGCTACGATGAATGAGCCCTTGCCACCGGCCGACGTCGAAGCGCCGCGCGAGCCGGATCCTGCCCGGGACGGCGCCGCGACCGAGCCAGCGGCCCAGGCCGGGATCGAGGCGTTGACCGAGGTCGAGGCGCCGGCCGAGGGCAGTTTCGGCGATGCCCTGCGCGCCGCGCGCGAGGCCGCCGGCATCAGCGTATCGACGCTCGCGACGCGCCTGCGCCTGCACGTCAAGCAGATTGACGCGCTCGAACGCGCGGACCTCGCCGCGCTGCCGAACCTGATATACGTGCGCGGCTTCGTTCGCAGCTGCGCCCGCGAACTCAAGGTGGATCCGCTGCCCCTGCTGGCCGATCTGGACCGCCGCGCGGGCGTGATCGCGGGCGCGCCCCTTGCGCCTGCCGGCGGCAATTTTCCGCTCGCGCGCCTGGGCGACGGGTCACGGCCGATTGTGGCCATCGCCATCGTCGTGCTGGTCATCGCCGGCATCGTCGGAACCCTGTGGCCGCGCCGGCCCGCGGCGCCGCCGCCGCCGGTGGAGACCGTTGCCGCGCCGGCCCTGCCCGACCCGGCCCCGGCAGCAGCGCCCACCGTACCGGAGGCCGCGCCAGTGCCGGCTCCCGCCGAGGCGGCAAGCGGCGCAACGGCGGGGTCCGCGGCGCATGCGCCGGCCGCGGCGGGCAAGGCGCCCACTGGCAAAACCGACCCGGCACATGCCGCGGATGCCCCGGCGCCCGCGCCGGCAGCCCCGGAAGCGGCGCCTGCCGTGGCGGCCGTGCCGGAAGCGGCGCCGCCCGACGCCAATGGCCTCGTCCTGCACGTGCACGCGCCCTCGTGGGTGGAGGTGGTGCAGGCCAACGGAACCTCCGTCTTCTCGCAGATCTGCCCGGCGGGCAGCGTGCAGACCATCCACGGGGCCGCTCCCCTGCGCGTGGTGGTCGGCAATGCGGCCGCGGTCGATGCCCAGTACCATGGCGCGCCGGTCGATCTCAACCGCTATGCCAATGTCAATGGCGTGGCGCGTTTCACCCTGCAATGACGAGGATGAAAATGTCCAAACCGCAGCGTCACCGGCAATGCCCCGTTCCCGGAGCTTTCATCCGGCGCTCGTTCGCCGGGCCGGTGCGGCCATGAGCCAGGTCGTGCAGTTTGCGGGGCGCGGCGGCCCTGCGCCGGGCGCGACGCCGTCCGGACCGGCGCCCGCGGCGGCGCCCCGCCGGATGGCCTTGCGCCAGGAAATTTCCTGGGCCGGGCGCCGTGTGCTGGTCGGCGCGAACAACCCGGTGGTCGTGCAATCGATGACCAATACCGATACGGCCGACGTCGACGCGACGGTCGCCCAGGTCGCCGAGCTCGCGCTCGCCGGCTCCGAACTCGTGCGTATCACCGTCAACACGCTGGAGGCGGCCCGGGCGGTGGCGCCGATCCGCGAACGCCTCGATGCGCGCGGCGTCGAGGTGCCGCTCATCGGCGACTTCCATTTCAACGGCCACAAGCTGCTCGTCCAGGTTCCCGAGTGCGCGGCTGCGCTCTCCAAGTACCGCATCAATCCGGGGAACGTCGGGACCGGCGCCCGCCGCGACGACAACTTCGCGCGGCTCATCGAACTGGCCTGCGAGTACGGCAAGCCGGTGCGCATCGGCGTCAACTGGGGCAGCCTCGACCAGGCCCTGCTTGCCACGCTGATGGACGAGAATTCGCAACGCCCCGAACCGCTCGACGCGGGCGCCGTCCTGCGCGAAGCGCTGGTGCGCTCGGCGATCGACAGCGCCGAGCAGGCCATCGGCCTGGGACTGCCCGCCGAGCGCATCTGCCTGTCGGCCAAGGTCAGCGGCGTGCAGGACCTCATCGCCGTCTACCGCGAGCTTGCGCGGCGCTGCATTTTCCCGCTGCACCTGGGCCTCACCGAGGCGGGCATGGGCAGCAAGGGCATCGTCTCCTCGGCCGCCGCGCTGGCGGTGCTCCTGCAGGAAGGCATCGGCGACACGATTCGCGTCTCGCTCACGCCCCAGCCGGGGGCCAGCCGCACGCAGGAGGTCGTGGTCGCCCAGGAGATCCTCCAGTCCCTCGGGCTGCGCGCCTTCGCGCCCATGGTTGCCGCCTGCCCGGGTTGCGGGCGCACGACGAGCACGGTGTTCCAGGAACTGGCCGACAAGATCCAGACCTACCTGCGCGCGCAAATGCCGGTGTGGCGCGAACAGTACCGGGGCGTCGAATCCATGAAGGTGGCGGTCATGGGGTGCGTGGTCAATGGTCCGGGCGAGAGCCGGCATGCCGACATCGGCATCAGCCTGCCCGGCACGGGCGAGAGCCCGGTGGCGCCCGTCTACATCGATGGCCGGCACGCGGTCACGCTCAAGGGCGAGACGATCGCCGAGCAGTTCCAGAGCCTGGTCGACGACTACGTGCAGACCCGCTATGCGGCCGGACGTGCGCCGGCCGAAGCCGCGCCCGACGCCCGCCACTAGACGGCCTTATCGTTCCCTTCAGGTTTTTTCGATGTCATCGACCAGGATCAACGCCGTTCGCGGCATGAACGACGTGCTGCCGGCAACGGCGGCGGTGCTCGAGCGCTTCCAGGCGCTCTCGGTGGCGGCCCTGCGCAGCTACGGTTACCGCCAGATCCGCACGCCGGTGG